>ERZ795049.1500-NODE-1500-length-30464-cov-70.384360_pt1 | contig 30464 bp, 21 predicted proteins | sample MGYA00375133_ERZ795049 | MGnify/ENA primary metagenome ERZ795049 (study PRJEB30178, sample SAMN05720147) | activated sludge metagenome | isolation source: anaerobic digester from wastewater treatment plant | place: Japan | collected 2015-04-20 ... | reverse complement strand
GAAATAATCAAAACCCTGAACAAATCTTCCAATCCGAATTGAATACTGATAAACCCATTCCTCTGATTCCTCCAATTATTGTTGACAATTATATGCATCTGATAGGAAAGGATATTAAGGGGGATACTTTTTACCTTTACCACCCAGCTTATTAAAAAAAAGAACTTGACAAGGATTTATAAGATAAAAAGAATGCAATTGGTCTCTTGGCAATACATAGATTGTGAGTAACAAGGGATAACAGATGCCCTCAAAGAACCTGAGAAACAACGAGTTGTAATTCACACTAACATTTGGGACTCAACATTATTATCCGGCAAATATAAGAAGGAAATTAAGCTTGGATATTAGTAACTTAACTTTAAACAAAATGTCATTCTCTGAAATGAAAGTTTGTTTCAATAGGTGGAATCCATGTTTTGTGGAGGAAGCAAGATATAGAATGTATGAAGTGAACCCCATTTGGAGGTTCAATGTCCATGAGACACATGAGTTTGAGGTTTGCACCCAAATTTGTGACTTAAAAAAGCAACACTTAACACACAAATTTTTAAAAGGAGAACCACATGTCTTACAACATGAATAAGGCACAATCAGATGACAGTTCCATCTATAAGATGGCTCTTGATTGGTCATGCAGCATTAAAACAATATTCATTATTTTTTTCATCCTATGTTTAAGCACACTAACATGGGCGCAACAAAGCCCCAATGGCTACACCTACCAGAACGACTGGCTATATTATTCATACTTTTCTCAAACTAATAATGGCGGATATACTCAAATAGACCACATTAACATCCAAATGAACACCAGCGGGAATACTATTACGCCAGAAACGATTCAAGTAAATACCGACAATGTTGTGATCCACACAAATATCAACTTGGGCATAGGTGCCGGTAGGTACATATTAAAATTCTGGGTAAGTAAACAGATTAACGGTGAATACGTTAACCAAGGATCATATGTAAGTCAGTTTTCCTATATGCATCAGACCAACTACTTCACCGTTCCGGCAGTGGGAAATGGATCATTCGTTTTGTCATTCGATTTATACAATCTGTATGGTCAACATGTCCACAGTGGTTATCATGTTTTTGAAAAGACTATCAGCCAACAGCAGGTTCTGATTAACCACAATCGAGATGTTCTCTTTAAAATGCGGTCATCGAATAGTAGTTTGAAGCGTCCTATGCTATTGGTCGAAGGTTTTGATCCTCTAAACAGTCAGAGCTTTGACTATTATAATGAAAAGATTTCGCAAATGGAAAACGGCAATGCCGGTGTATTTGATAATGTTGACTTGTACTTATTGAACTTTCGAGATGCTACCATAGACTTACGAGAGAACTCAAATGTGGTCATTGGTGCAATTAAATACATCAATACACTGTACCCTCAGGAGACGCTTATGGAGGGTATTAGCGTTTTAGGCTTCTCTATGGGTGGTGTTATCTCCAGATATGCCTTAGCTTATGCAGAAGAACACGAGATACCGCACAATTGTACACAATTGATCACGTATGATAGCCCACATAGAGGAGCGGTTATAAACACCAATTTACAAGATGAGTTGTATCATATTTACGACACAATAGATAATTTGCAAGAAGCTGTATCAGCCATCGAATGGGCATCGCTGATTCTACCATTGCCTGGGGGATTGATTATTTCAATGGCTGCAAGCGATTTCAATAATACTTTACTTAGGTATAAGGCTATGTTCCAGCCAATATTGAAAACAATCGAAGCGCCAGCGAGTAGACAACTCCTACGTTACAATATTAACTCTGACGGATATACAGATGAATTGAATGGATCGATAGATTATCGAGATTTCTACTCAGAGATTAATGCAGAAGACAGGCTTGCCTATTTTCCAAACACTGTTAATGGAGTATTGAACAAAGATGTAAATGATCCAAACAACAAACCCGGATATCCTTACAAACAAAATGCAATTAAAAGCATCGCTATATCCAATGGTTGGATAACCAAAAGTGGCGACATTAGTGATTCATTTAATAATATTTGCACATTTAACTTGCCTTCCATTTGGGGAAACACCCACATTAATGAACAAAATTGGGACACCCAACCTGGATCAACCCTAGGCATGGAATCATGGGCTGGTTCAGCCAATTCATTTCTAGATATCCACTATGATCCTGTTTTTATCCCACTCAAATCCAGCCTGCATCTTAGACCTACAGGATCTAATGGCTTTCCTGATAATGCTGATTTGGTTATGAATATATATGATGATATAGTACCAAGAGACAATCTAAACAACATCATTACTGACTATCAGGAAATCACTGACTATTTATCCAGCCACTCCTTGTTTGACTCTGTTGTGCTCAGCAATGTAGCCAATCTCCGCCATGCTGATATTTCTGACTTCGTTGTTACCAATGCAGTATCAAATTTCAGGAATCCATTTAATCGGGCTATTGGCATAATTTCGGGCACTATTACTAATTCCGATCTAACTGGCATTGAGATGAAAGTGTACATTGGAGATTCGGAATTGCAACTAAGCCAAGATTTCTACCGACTGAATCCTGATGGCAGTTGGGCTGTAGCTTACACACTGCTAAGAGACTCAGATGTAAAGATTAGATTCGGCAAACCTGGAAGCCTGCCAACCATAAGGAAATACCACATTGATTACGATAATACATCATACAGTATAAATGGAATTGATAATCAACAGGTAAGCTTGAAGGACTTTAATCTCCGAAACATCATAGTTTCCCAAGCAAATACAGGCAGCTTCGAAGAGATTAACGACGCATTACGCTTTATAGTTGAGCATTTCTCAGAAAATGTGTATAATGGGGAAGCCATCAGGATCATAGTCCTTCCCGGAACATATACTGAATCGGTTGATCTTTCTCCCCTTGCAGCTCTTGGCATCACTAACTTCACACTTGAAGGAGTGGGCGATGCAATAATCGATGGTGATGGCTATGGTATCAATCTAGTAGTTAACGCATATTCCCCCTGCATTGGAGCCGTATACAACATAAGAAAGTTAAAAATTATAAATAGTGATAGAGGCATACTTTTCAAAGATTACTGGGATGAGTCATCAGGGAATGCACAAGCACCACAGCTCACTCTTAATATTAACAATTGCACAATTTACAACTGCGGATCAAGCTCATATTCAGGAACAAGTGATCCCATATTCAGTGCCGCCGCAATCCACTTTGAAGGTGCCGGAACGATTTCTTACTGCAATATTTCTAATAATAACATGCTCTCCGGTTCAAGTACATACTCGCTTTACATCCAAGCAGGAGGAGTCTATATCTCCAACAATACCACTTCCCTTGCTGAGGTGAGGTACAGTAAGTTCACAAGTAACAAAGGTGGTCTTAGCGGTGGTCTTGTGGCAAAGGGTAAGGGGGAGATTTGGATACAATATAATGAGTTTACAGGCAATGAGAGAAGAGGTCCGTGTTCAGTTTATAACGCTTACAACTCAAACGCAATGACGGTGTATGATGCTTCAAACACTCTAATAAACAACAATCTATTTGTTGATAATATACAATCGATAATCCCATATGGTGCTGTAATTGGGCTCAATACATACAATACTCAAGCGGCAGCGCCAATCAGGTTTGTAAACAACACTATTGTGAACACACCTCTATATAATAACAACGGTCTTTGTGCTATAGGGTTTAGGATCAATGCTGGAGTTGCTATTCAAGATATTCATATTAAAAACAACATTATCAGTTCCACTAATAGCAATGGGTGCACTTTTGATTCGGGAGCAGGATACAGCCCGGTAAGCATCAAATACAATATACTTCATAACATCACCCTTTCCGGATTTACTGCCAATCTCTACAATCCAGATGATCCAAACAGCGTTTACAATCCTACGGCTCCGAGGTTTAACTACCAATGTGATCCTCAACTGGATGCCAATTATATCCCCGCATGGAACGCAACTACTATGTCTCATTGTATAGACACCGGGACCGGAGTATATGATCCTGACGGTACCCCTCCCGATATTGGAGCTTTCAGAGCTACAGATCACAGATACTGGCAATATTGCTTTCGATCTGGTCAAAATGATCGTAGTGACACCTATCATTGGGTGAGCTATCCGGTTGTAAATTCGCTTACTCAAGGGAAGACAATCGCAAATGTGTTCTTTAAAGAGCTGCTTGGTAAACATATTGAGTTAATAAACGGTGTTCCACAATGGAAGCCAGATGTCCTGCAGGAAATTCTTTGGTATGAGGGTAATGAATCGAGATACATTGTTTTGGAAGATTCTGATTGGGGTCCGTACGTTGATACGCATAATGTTGTTAGTCCTCAAGGGTATAAAGTTAAGTTGCTACCTGTAGCAAATAATGGCTTAACCCCCACCACAGTTGAATTGCATCATAGTGGTTTCCTAACACCTGAAAACAATCCTTTCATGATCTATGGTAGCAGCTCCAATGGCGGCCAGACCTACGAAAACTGGATTGGTTACTTCGATACTGATAGTGTTTGGCCTACAGATGCATTTGCCTCAATCTGGAACGATATCACCATGATCAAAGCCAAGAACTGGTGTCTTTATAGAGATCCCAACAGCGGAATTGGGGCATTAATTGGAAAAATGCTTCCGATAAACTGCGGAGACATGGTTATCGTAACTACTGTGAACGATCATGAATTCCAATGGAAAAAGACAATTCCCACTGATCCTAAAAAGAAAGAGGTCCCGACCGCTTTTGAGTATGTTGAAAAAGCAGATTATACTCCTGTATATATTGATTTGTCTGCTATCGATCTATCTAACCTGAAAGAGATCGGCCTCAAACTTGACGGGATATGCAAAGGGGCGGTTGTTGTTACTGATTCCTTGGAGCAGATCTGTGCTTATCTGGAAGATGGCGAAAGCCTGTCTTCAGGTTTGGTTGAACTTGTGTTCTTCTACGAGAGTAAAAGCCAGCCGCTTGAAATGAGAAGTGTTGCTATTAAAGACAAGCAACTTAGTAGCAGCATCATTGGTGGTGATTCCGCTTACCCTGTATACAATATCAAGGTTTCAACAGCAGACCTCAGCAATTCGGTTGTTCCGGTTCTTAGCCTGGAGCAGAACTACCCCAATCCCTTTAATCCAACCACATCAATTAGGTATTCAATTGAGGAGCCCGGATCGGTAACTTTGGATATCTTCAACATAAAGGGTCAGTTGGTCAAGACTCTGTATCATGGAAATGCAGAAATTGGCAGCCATACAGTAATCTGGAATGGCTTGGATAATTCCGGTAATGCATGTTCTACAGGCGTTTACTTCTATAGGTTAAGAACCCCCAAAACAAGTCTGGTTCGTAAAATGCTAATGCTAAAATAGTATCACATCGGGGAGGGCTTGTGCCCTCCCCCTACCTCCCCCTAATAGGAGTAGTAATGAAAAGAAATAGATGGATTATTGCCGGGCTGTTATGTCTGATTGGCATAGGTATGCATGCTGTAACCAGAATTGTTGATATCTCCGGAGCAGGGCAATATACGAGTATCCAAACGGCTATTAATGCTTCAAGCTCGGGAGATTCTGTGCTTGTGTACCCAGGAAGATATTATGAGAGCGTCACCATAACCACAAATGATATCAGTCTATTTAGCCGGGAATATCATACGAACAACCACGATTACATCAACTCTACAATAATTGACGGTAGTGGCAATAGTTTATGTCTGAGGATTTTGAGCTATACTCAGAATGTGCTGGTGCGAGGATTCTCTTTGACTCATGGAAGGGGGGTCTTATTATACCCTAATTCCTTATCAAGATTTGAGAATTGTAATATTTTTGGAAATAGCTCATTGGATGGAGCAGGAATTAATGTTAGCATGGGGTCTGTATACTTGAGTGGAGTAAAGATATACAACAACGATGCCTATAACATGGGTGGCGGTATGTATATTAATGGTTATATGGGATCAGTATCAGTTACCTTTGATACGGTGAACCGCTGTTCCATATACAACAACACAGCCGGAGCAGGGCAGGATATTGTGGCTCACTCCATCAATAATGATTTGAGTATTCCGCTGGATATGTTCACTGTTGCCAATCCCACCAGCTACTATGCTACGTCATTACGAGCTGCTGGAGATGAGTTTCAATTGCTGATAAATGCTCAGAGGTATCATCATCAGGAGATAAATAATGATCTTTACGTTTCTCCCACTGGAGACGACACCAATGATGGCTTGAGTCCGGCAACAGCTCTCAAGACAATCAGGACAGCAGTTTATAGAGTTGCCACGGACAGCCTGAACCAGAAAACTGTGCACATACTTCCCGGGACTTATTCCAGAACTGCCAACCAACAGGTATTTCCTATTCCATTGAAAAGCTGGGTAAAGGTTCAGGGAGCGGGGATTGAAGAAACTCAGATAGTGGGAGAGATGGATCCTGCCTATGCCAATGTGCAATACAATGCACTAAAAGTCTTTACCAGCTTCTATCAAACTCATACCAGCTTGGAGGACTTGGCCATCACTTCTGCCGGATCGAATAACAGCTGTGCAATTTGGGGCCATAAGGAGGAATCACTGCATCTGAAGAACCTAAGGATGCATGAACTTAATCCCGATGATAACGCAGTAATACATATCAGGACTCCCATAAATACTGTGTGGGATAATGTTATCATAGAGAACATTATTACTGCTAGACATGGTTTGGTTGCCTGCCAAGCTGGAATGACTGGTATAGTCAAAAATTCGATCTTTAGAAATGCAGCGAACACATTTGAAAGTCTAGAGGTTTGGGGCTATCCACTAATCTGGGTATCAGCAGGAGAGAGTATTACTGTCGAGAATTCAATTTTTACTAATCTATCAATGGCAGATGATGATTCGCAGGCTCTTAGTTTCGGTGGAGTGTCAGCTCCAACATTCCAACAATATTATACGTTTCAGAACTGTTTGTTTTCGAATATAAACTGCAACGTAAGAGGAGTGTTAATAGTCGGTCATACATATCCAGAGATGAACATCACTAATTGCACTTTTGCCGGACATACCGGTAATGGTGAGGCACTTATGGTTAATGGAAATGTAACAATCTCAAACAGCATCTTCTATAATGATCGTTGGGTGGAAATTGCCATAAATCCTATGGATGGGACAGGTATTCCTACCACGCTGACTCTCAACAACAACCTGATCAGAAATGGCTATAGTGACATCTGGCAAGGTCCGGGTAGCACGATTCACTATTCGGATACTAATATCACGGGTAATCCTTTTTTCTTGGGTGGAGATGATATAAATAATCCGCTGTATTACAGCCTTTCTGCTGCGTCTCCCTGTGTTAATAGTGGCACTCCGGATACTACGGGTCTTTGTCTTCCGCCTTATGATTTAGCAGGTAACTTTCGGGTATGGAACAATCGCATAGACATAGGCTGTTTTGAGTATGGGTCTGAGCCATGGGTGAGTAATGACGATCCGGTAGCTCCGGATATTCCTGCGGTCAGCATAACCGCCTATCCTAATCCCTTCAGTGTCTTTACCAATATCAAAGTGAGTACCCTAAACGATGGAAGTGATAGGACTGAGAGCGTTAATAATGTGAGCATCGCAATCTATAACATAAAGGGTCAGAGGGTAAAAAGTATTATCTTAGACCCAATGAAAACAAGCGAGCAGTTCACATACTGGGATGGGAGGGATAAGGACAATATCCGATGTTCATCTGGAATATACTTTATTAATCTGATTGTAAACGGTAGAAACATCAGCACTAGAAAGGTAACTTTCATAAGATAGACGAGTGCTTTGTCCGTAATACAGGTATCAAACTCAAGTAATGATTAATCGACAATCTGGCAATTAAAATAAACAGTTCAGTCGTTGTTCTGCACTTCCAATGAAACGGTGGGAAGGAAGTAAGTGCTCCGGAGACACCAATCGGTTCATCACTGCCATTATAGACTATCTGATCATTACTGACCCATGGTGCGAGAGCTTTGATGTATTCTCTGGCATTCTCCAGGTTGTTGGACTTGGTGTCCAGTGCCATTAGATTATCCATCACTTCAAAGGCATCGTTCAGGGGATAGACCTTGTCTTGGGCAGCCAGAGCCCGGCAGATGTCACTGGGGCGGTCATCCAGGATAACCACGAGCTTGTAGTATCTGGCTTTGGCTTTCTTGTAGCTCTGCAGCCTTCCGGACTCTCTGATTCTGAGGGTAATATGCTCTGTCAGTCCCTGCCAGCAATGGGAAGATCTGTGCCTTCAGATACGAGACAGGCATTACCCTGAAAAGGATACAGTTTGATGAGACCCGCAGGGGAATTACCCTTCAACTCCTCAATAAGGACTTTCGGCTTGAGTTTATAGACTCTGATCAGATTCAGTGGCTAACGATGATCGTCCCTCTGGCACTTCAGTTACGGTTCTATTAAATTTGTAAACTATTTCAGAAAATCTGATGTTCTGAAAATACCCTAAAACGAGGGCAAAATTGAAGGAATCGTGATATAGATACGTCCAGAAATATCCAAAGACCTCTGTGACAGGTGATATAGATTTGAAGGTTTGGGTGAGAACTTATAGTGACGGTTGATTTTCACTTTTTTACACCGAGAGCACCGAGAGCACAGAGAACACATAGAGCACCGAAATATTTTTTACAAAGAGAAAATCCGGGTTAAAAAAAAGCAGTTGACATTGAAAGCAAGATTAAAAAAGATAGTAAAACAGATAAATGAGGGGAGAAAAAAATAAGTAATGACGATTGCCGAAGCATTAAAACGGCTGGAAAAAAACATCAAAGAGAATGAGCTTATTCATAATGGAGATAAGCTTTTACTGGGATGTTCCGGAGGTGCGGACTCCAATGCTATGCTCTATCTTTTTTCACGACTTAGAGTTCCGCTGAATTTAACTTTATTAGTTATTCATATCAATCACCAAATTCGGGGTGCGGAAAGTGATGCAGATGAGGACTTTGTGAAACAGCTTTGTCAAGATTTAAATATCCCGGTAATTATTCGGAAGATAGTAGTTCCTGAAACGGGTAATCTGGAAAATCAGGCAAGAAAATTGCGCTTTGAGGTTTTTAATAAAATTTTAGAGAGTTATAATTTTGATAAAATCCTGTTGGCACATCAAAAAGAAGACCAAGCAGAAACAGTGATGCTAAATTTTTTACGAGGAGCAGGAATAAGTGGAATGGCAGGAATTAAAGGAATAACAGGAAAAGTTGTCCATCCGCTATTATGTTTCAGCAGAAAGGAATTGGAAGAGGTTCTTAAGCAGGCGGGAATTTCCTGGCGAACGGATTCCAGTAATCTGGAGACAAAATTTCGGAGAAATCTTTTACGTAATGAGATTATGCCCCAATTAGAAAAGGAATTCAATCCAGCATTAAAATCGCATCTCTTTTTTTTAGCGGAACTTTTTTCACAGGCAGAGACAATTTTTAAGCAAAGGAGTAAAACTCAATTCCGACGTATATGTATAGACATTCAACCGGGAAAAGTTGTTTTTGAACTTACCCCTTTATTGAAACTAAGCCCAATTGAAAGGTATTATTTGTTTCGCAGTGCTTTTCAGTATGTTTGCGGAAGTGAAAACGATTTTTTTGCGGTTCACTTTCAGGCAATTGAAAATATATTGAATGGGAAAGGCAGCAAATGTCTGAACTTGCCTCATAAAATAACCGTTATCAAACAATATGATGAAGTTATAGTGCAAATAGAAACGGAAAAAGAAGTAAAAGAAACTGAACCATTGGTTATTGATGCCGACCGCACTATGGCAGTTTATGGAAATTATCGTTTTAATTTTAAATACTTACGTGTGTTGCCCAAAGAGCAAACAGGGGATGAATTGGAAAGCCGGGTTATTCTGGATGCGGATAAAATAAATATTCCTTTTATTATTCGTTTTCGCCAACCGGGTGACCAGTTTGTTCCCTTCGGAATGACACAGTTAAAACGGCTGAAAGAGTTTTTTATTGACGAAAAAGTGCCTAAATATGAAAGGGATTTAATTCCCGTTTTTGACGACGGGGAAAAGTTATTTTGGATTGTGGGATACCGTTTGGATAATCGGGTTCGCTATGATGAAAGCACAACCCGCTATTTGCAAATAACGGCAACGAATATTTCAGTAAAATCCCGAAAAGCAATCTTGAAAAAGAAAAGAGGAAACAATGAATCAGATGAATTGTGATATTTCCGCTGTTCTTTTTGACGAATACCAAATTCAAACCCGTATTCGCGAACTGGGCTTGGAAATTTCTAATAGCTATAAAAACAGCACACCTGTGATGATAGGTATTTTAAAAGGTGGTTTCATCTTTTTAGCTGATTTGGTGCGCAGTATAACTATCCCTGTGGAAGTGGATTTTCTGGCTATTTCCAGTTATGGAACTAAAACCAGCAGCAGTGGAGTGGTAAAAATTCGGAAGGATATAGATATTGACATTACTGGCAGGGATGTGATTGTAGTTGAAGATATTGTGGATACCGGTCTTTCTTTGGCATATATCAAGGATTATATTTGGCAGCATAAACCTTCCAGCTTGAAGACCTGTGTGCTTTTGGACAAGCCGGAAGCACATAAGACGGATGTGACCTTTGATTATATCGGTTATTCCATTAAAAATGAATTTGTGGTCGGTTATGGACTTGACTTTGCAGAAAAATACCGTAACCTACCCTTTATCGGAATTTTGAAAGAAGAGCTTTATAAATGCTAAAATACATACTTATTTCCTTATGCCTGATAACATTCAGTGCTCTTAATGCTATTCCCGCAGATACCTTAATTACTCCACAGCAAACAATTCCGGAAGCGGGAAAAGCGATTATGCAATTTTCCACGCTGATGAACTGGTTTATTTTGGCACTGTTGATAATATCGGTAATCAGTATCATCAGAATGATAATCGTGAAAAAAAGAACCCTTAACAGAAAGGATAAACCCAATCCCAATCCCAATTTACGCAATCCTCAAAGCCCGAAAAATGCTCCTCCTAAGAAATCGCCTTTCTCGCTGCCTTTAATTATAATGTTAATTCTTTTGATAGTGATTATATTTCATACCTACAACAGCAGTGGAACTGCCGTTACCAAAGAGAGTTACAGCAATTTTATGACGCGGGTTGCTAATGGTCAGATAACACAGGTGCAATTTGCGGAGAAGGACATCTTTTATACCGATATAGCGAATAAGAAATACTCTACTACTATGCCTTATGAAAATCCTCAACTGGTGGATTCACTTGTTGCCTTGGGAATTAAGGTTAGCGCTACAAAACCCTCTCGTTGGGCTGGAGTTATATCTTATCTTTTGCCATTTCTTTTGCTGATTATCTTCTGGGTGTTTTTCATCAGGGGAATGAATGCTCAAAATGCCAAAGCATTCAGTTTTGGAAAAAGCAAAGCCCGCTTATACGAAGCCAGTAAAACGGGAATCACTTTCAAAGATGTAGCCGGAGTAGATGAAGCAAAAGAGGAACTGCAGGAAATAGTGGAATTTTTGAAAGACCCGAAAAAGTTTCAACGCTTAGGTGGCAGAATACCGCGTGGAGTTTTACTTGTAGGGCAACCTGGAACAGGCAAAACCCTGCTTGCTAAAGCTGTTTCCGGAGAAGCAGGAGTTCCTTTCTTTTCTATCAGCGGTTCGGACTTTGTGGAAATGTTTGTTGGCGTTGGAGCAGCCAGAGTGCGTGATCTTTTTGACCAAGCTAAGAAAAATGCACCCTGTATTACTTTTATTGATGAAATTGATGCAGTTGGCAGGCATCGGGGAAGCGGCTTGGGTGGTGGACACGATGAACGCGAACAAACCTTAAATCAGCTCTTGGTAGAAATGGATGGTTTTGAACCGAACGAAGCGGTAATCATTATTGCAGCTACAAACCGTCCCGATATTCTTGACCCGGCATTATTGCGTCCGGGAAGGTTTGACAGAAGAGTGGTAGTTGATTTACCCGATATTAAAGGTAGAACGGAAATTTTGAAGGTGCATACGGCTAAAGTCCCTCTGGCAAACGATGTCCATCTGGAATTGATAGCCAGAGGAACTCCCGGTTTTAGTGGTGCAGATTTAGCTAATTTGGTGAATGAAGCGGCTCTGATTGCAGCCAGTAAAAACAAAACCCAAATCCAGATGGAGGACTTTGAACAAGCGAAAGATAAGCTCCTTTTGGGAAAAGAAAAGAAGAGCAGAGTTATTCCTGAAGAAGATAAACGGCTTACTGCTTATCACGAAATAGGCCATGTGCTTACATCCGTGTATCTGGATAAGGTTGAGCCCGTGCATAAGGTCTCTATTATTCCCAGGGGTTTTACAGGTGGTGCAACGCATTATCTGATGACCGATAAAACCAACTATTCCAAAAGTTATTTACTGCAAATGCTGGTAACACTTTTAGGAGGAAGAGCAGCCGAAGAAGTTGTTTTTCAAGAATATACTACCGGAGCAGGTAACGATTTGGAACGCTGTACCGATATAGCTAAAAAAATGGTTTGTTCCTGGGGTATGAGTGATAAGATAGGTCCTATAACCATTGGCAAGGAGCAGGGAGAAATATTCTTGGGTAAAGAACTCGTTTCTCACGATATTTTCAGTGAAGAGACCTCCCAACTGGTTGACAGAGAAATACGGGATATTATTAGTAATGCTTATTCGCAGGCAATTTCTCTTTTGAACGAGCACCGGGAATTGATGGATATTATGGCTAAAGAACTGCAGGAAAAGGAAACCTTGGGCACTGATGAAATTTTTAATTTAATTTTGGAAAATTGCCGTGAAGAAGAACGAGAATTGGTAGAGGAAAAATATAAAAAAGCCCTGGAACTACGCTTTGAACACAGTGAAAAAACAACTTCCCAACCAACCGAAACCACGGAAACCGCTGAAACTACGGAAACCGTTGAACAAACAGAAAACAAGGATAATAAATCTGAGGAAACAGCATAAATGACAATGCACGGTACTACTATAATAGGTATTCACCGCAATGGCAAAACAGCAATTTGCGGTGATGGACAAGTAACTATGGGCGATGCTATTGTAAAAGGTAAAGCTCAGAAAATACGCAAAATTTATGAGGGAAAGGTAATTGTTGGCTTTGCTGGTGCTACTGCTGATGCTTTCAGTTTACTGGAAAGATTTGAAGAAAAACTGAAAACCAATAAGGGTAATTTGAAAAAAGCAGCTATTGACCTGGCTAAGGACTGGCGTCAGGATAGAATCTTGAGACGCTTGGAAGCAATGCTTATTGCGGGTGATAAAGATTCCATTCTGCTTATAAACGGAGCAGGCGATGTTTTAGAGCCCGATGATAATATTATAGCCATTGGCAGTGGCGGAAATTATGCTTTGGCAGCAGCTCGCGCTTTAGCACATAAAACCAAACTCGGAGCAAGCGAAATTGCCGTAGAAGCACTGAATATTGCTTCAGGAATATGCATTTATACTAATAATAACTATATTGTAGAGGAAATATAAATTGTTAATTAATGAATATTTAACTCCTAAACGGATTGTTGAGGAACTGGATAAATATATTATTGGTCAAGACCAGGCAAAACGCTGTGTAGCAATCGCTTTACGCAATCGGTGGCGGCGTCAGCAAATTTCCGGTGACATCAAGGGTGAAATTATGCCTAATAATATCATCCTGATAGGACCTACCGGTATTGGTAAGACAGAAATTGCCAGAAGAATTTCCCGTTTAACAAATGCTCCCTTCATCAAAGTGGAGGCATCCAAATTTACCGAAGTAGGTTATGTAGGACGCGATGTAGAATCAATGGTGCGTGAACTGATGAACTATGCGGTTAGCCAAGTGCGCGAAGCAATGATTGAAGAGGTGCGTCCAGAAGCGGAAAAGAATGCTACGGAAATGATTTTAGATATATTGCTTCCTCGTAGTAAAAAGATGAAGCAAAATGCCAATAACACCGATACACCTGAATATGAACGCTATTTACGCAGTCGGGAAAAAATGCGCAAAAAACTGCTTTCCGGTAGTTTGGATGAAAAGGAAATTGAAGTTGAACCTGAAACGGATAACCTTCCCAGTTTTGAGATTTTTCCGGGACCGGGACTGGAATTACTGGATTTTGACCTCAGCGAAATGTTTTCCAATATTTTTCAAGGGAAAGGAACACCCAGGAAAATCAAAACCACTGTGCATACTGCTTGGAAACGCAATGTAGAAAACGAAATTAACCGTCTGATAAGTAAAGACAAACTTGTTGAAACAGCTAAGATAGCAGTGGAAGAAAACGGTATTATTTTCATTGATGAAATTGATAAAATAGCTAATACTGATAAACAGGTAGGTATTGATGTTTCGCGTAGTGGCGTTCAAAGAGACCTGCTTCCTATAGTTGAAGGCAGTAAAGTTCCTACCAAATATGGAATGATTGATACTTCGCATATCTTGTTTATTGCAGCAGGCGCTTTTAACACGGCAAAACCATCAGACCTCATTCCGGAATTGCAAGGCAGGTTTCCTATCCGGGTGGAATTGAATAGTTTAACCCAGAAGGATTTTGAACGCATTTTAACAGAACCGGAAAATTCTTTAACTAAACAGTATCAGGCAATTTTCCGAAGTGAAGGAGTAGAACTGAAATTTATGCCGGAAGCGATTCGGGAAATTGCCCGTTTTGCTGCTTTAGCTAATGAAAAAATGGAAGATATTGGAGCTCGGCGTTTGCATACAGTGATGAATAAACTATTGGATGATTTTCTGTTTGAAATGCCTTCCGAGACACTAAAAAGCGTTAAAATCACGAAAAAAATGGTAACCGAGCACCTTAGTCCCGTAATTGAAAGTGAGGACCTTTCCCGATTTATCCTATAGCGATGGTAATCAATAAAATAAAAGAAATTTTTGTCTCTTTAACTATCCGCAACTACCGCATTTTTTTTATAGGGCAGGGAATTTCTTTAATCGGAACTTGGATACAGCGAACAACTATGGGCTGGTTCGTTTATCGCTTAACCGGTTCTGCTTTTTTACTTGGCTTAGTAAGTTTTCTCTCAATGATTCCTTCGGTTTTTGTAAGTCCCTTTGTAGGTGCTTGGGCAGACCGTTTAAACCGTCATCGGACAATGATTCATACGCAAATTGCTTTTTGCCTGCAAACAGGTATTTTGGCATTATTGGTTTTAACCAGAGTAATCAATAAGCAGGTTTGGTATCCAATTTTGATTTTATCTTTTATTCAAGGAATTATTGATGCTGTGGATGCTCCTATTCGTCAGAACTTTGTAATGGACCTTGTTTCTTCCAGAACATTATTGCCCAATGCTATAGCAACCAATTCCGCTATGTTTAATGGAGCGCGTTTGATTGGACCTGCTATTGGAGGTTTTTTAATAATGATGTTCAGTGAGGGAGTTTGTTTTGCTATTAATGCAATTTCTTATATACCTGTTATTATTTCATTGTGTTTCATAAAGATAAGCTATCCTCCTGTTCCTCCTCAGAAAGAACCGACGCTGAAGAAAATATTTTCGGGATGGAAGTATTCCTGGGAGAATATGCCTATTCGCTTTTTGCTTAGTAACCTTGCTGTTTTCACTGTTTTCGGGATGTCTTTTTCCACTTTGATGCCAATTTTTGCCAAGGATATTTTACACGGCACTTCGGCAACGCAGGGTTTGCTAATGTCTTCAATGGGTGTAGGAGCTTTATGTGGTTCATTCTTTTTAGCTTCGCGCAAAAATATTCGGGGAATGCCAAGTCGTTTAGTTTATTTATGTTTAACTTTCAGTATTGCCTGTATTTTGTTTTCGCTTTCCGGGTCAATTCCGCTTAGTATGTTCTTTATGGTGTTTTTAGGTTTGGCAGGAATGATGACAATGGCTACTACGAATACTTTAATTCAAAGTATTTCTTCTCTGGAAATGCGAGGAAGAGTTATTTCACTTTATACAATGGCTTCAGTGAGTATGTCTCCATTAGGAAGTTTGCTAATGGGAACTTTATCCAGCAGAATTGGAGCTCGCTTCACTTTAATTGTGTGTGGGTTGGTATTATTATTGTGGTCATTAAACGGCTTGAGGATAGTTCCGAAATTTTTGCGAGGTGTCTTAAGAATGTTAATTATTAGCGATAATACGGATGTTTACAGGCAAAGAGTTTTGGCACCGGAGATTTCTGCAAGATGAAATTATTCTATTATTTGGGGAAAAGAGAACCTGACTACCGCACTTTGATGCACTTTCAAAAGGATTTTATGTTGGAAGGAATAAAAATTCCCGTTTCGCGTTTAGTTATTGCTGAACAAACACATTCCAAAGAAGTGCACATTTGTCGGGAAATTGATTGTGGAGCAGGTATTGGTAATAAGCCCCAAATTCCTTTAGCAGATGGTTTAATCACCAATATACCCTATCAATATTTACTTATTCGGACTGCCGATTGCTATCCAATTTTATTAATGGATAGTCGCAGAAATGTAGTTGCAGGTCTTCATTGCGGCAGAGAAGGGACACAGAAAAATATAGTTGGAGAAGCAATAAGAAAGATGAAAAGTCATTTTTATTGCCAGTTGACCGATATCATAGCCATAGTAGGTGCCGGTATTTGTCATAAACATTATGAAGTAAGCCAGGAGCTCTTTGATAACTTTAATAGAGCTCTCCGAAAAATGGGATTGGAACCGGATATAACACAAAACAGGCATCTTAACCTCAGGAAAATTCTCAATGCTCAACTTATTAAAGAAGGAATTCCGGAAATCAATATTGAAAATGTTAATGATTGCACTTTTGAAAGTTCCAATTATCATTCCTATCGTCGGGAAAAAACCAATAACCGTCAAATAAATATTGTGGGTATCCTTTATGGCTAAAACTTATGTTAATAAAGAAGGAAATCTGATTTTGGAAATCCGCGAGGAACCTCTATCTGCTTGGCTAACAATCAAAAAAACGGACTTCCTTATAGATGAAAACGAAATTCTTGCCCTTATTGAAGAAGCAGGCATTAAAAGCGGATTTGACGAAGCGATTGATTATATATGCAAACATTCACTGGAAAAGGAATTTGAAGTTCCCTTTCCTATTGCAATGTGCAATAAAAAAGAAGTTACCAGTATGTTACGCTATAACTTTAATCCTGATTTGCTTTCCCGTCCCGAAAACGGAATAAATATTAGCACTTTGGAGAAATTGAAGGTTTTTCGTTCAGGAGATGTTGTAGCAGAATATTCCAGTAATATTTTTGCACAAGGTGGCAGTATCTATGATATTTTCGGAAACTTACTTGATGCCAATTCGGTAGATACGGAACAGGCAAAAGCTCTAGCAGGTGATAATATAGCTTATAATGTCCAAAACAAACAATTTTCCGCTCTTGTAGACGGCTTTCCTTATCTGGATGAAAATGGCTGTATCTGCCTCTTGGATAAGGTATTATTAAACGGAAATGAAATCCCACCGGAAACAAAAGTTAAATGCCCTATCAATTTGATTATTGAAGGAAGCATAACTTATGCCGATATTCATTGTGAAGCAGATATAAGCGTTCAGGGCGATATTCAATTCTTAACTATTAACTGTGCTAAGAATATGTTTATAGCAGGGGATATAATTTCCTCAAACAGGAAAGGAATTATCGTTTGGGGAAACCTGGAATGCCGTAGTATTCTCAATTCTTATGTTCTTTGCCTGAATAACATCCATTTCACGGATAAAATTGAGAATTCTACCGTTGTTTGTGACGGAGAAATAATAGGTGACTTGAACAGCAGTGAGATCTGCGGTGGCTTAACTCAAGCAGGGGAATCAATTACTGTTTTTCAAGCCGGTTCTTATGACCGGACAAAAACCGAAATAGAAATAGCACTTTGCCCCTTTTATCGTAATCTGCTATTGCTTTTAACCAGGGAACTTATTCACCTAAAAGAAGATAAAGAATTAAATGCTACTACAATTGCAGAATTGGAAAACCGCATTGAAAAATATGAAAGAGCTTTGGACGAGAAACTAAATCAAATTCTGAAAAGCGAAAAACAAAAACCGAAAACAATAAAAGTGCAGGATGTAATCAGACCACCTGTTGTATTTCGCATCTTAAAACACAGTTATGAAGTTAACAGACAGGAAAAAGGTCTTGAATTTGAGGAAAAGGACTAAGGAAAATGATTAGTGTTAACAGCAAAAAAATCTTGGAGCTATTGTGCATACTGATTTGCGCTTGTCCTCTGGTAGCACAGGAGGCATATTTTACGAGTGAACCCGCCATATCTCCAGATGGAGAAATAGTGTGTTATGTATATAGTAATGACCTATGGCTGGTTCCTTTTACAGGAGGAATTCCTCGTAGAATAACCAACACAACTTCTTATGAATGGAATCCCCAATTTAGTCCTGATGGCAAAATGCTTGCCTTTTCTTCTGACCGCTCAGGACAGAATCTGATTTATATAATGCCAGCTACGGGAGGAGAGGCAAAAGCCGTAAATTATGAGTCATTCAGAATTTCAGAATGGTTTAGCGATTCCCAAAATCTTTTATGTACCAAATATTCTCCGCGTTGGGGTTTATCTTTCTATAAAGTTCCTATTGATGGTTCGCGTCCTATTCTGCTTGCTGAAATTGGCAGTTCCTTTGCTACTTTAAGTCCTGACAACAAACAAATCGTATTTCAGAAAGGTGGCTATTCCAGAAGAGAAGCATATCGGGGTAGTGGCAACGGAGAACTTTGGCTAATTGATCTTCCTACGAAAAAATATACCAAGCTTACCAATACGGAACTTTCGGAATTGTATCCCCGTTTTTCGCAGACAGGAGCATTATATTATTGTGCCTCCGATGGTAATTGTTTTCAGATCAACAAGGTGAATAAACTATCTTTTCGCAAACCAGAAAAAATTACCAATCTAAAACCCTTTAGCGCCCGCAGAATCAGTTTGGCAAGAAATAATGACCGGTTGGTTTTTGAATATTTTAATACTATTTACAAATACGATCCTACTCTCAAAACGGGAGAGAAAGTAAGTCCATTGTTCATAGACCTTTGCGAAGACGAATGGCAGGAAAATATTGTCCGCAGTTATGAAAATACCACTATTGACGATTATACTATCTCTACGGATGAATTATTGGTTGGTTTTACCCATAATTATGATAGTTTTTTTGCTCCAGTTAAAGGTGGAGAGGCAAAACAGATTAGTTTTGACCACGGTTCAATATTCGGTCTGCAATTTTTAGATAAAAGACAGATGGTAATAAGCAAGCTGGATAATGGAATTGTGAAACTTTTTACGGCAACAGCAGATTCGGTTATCACTCTTTCTCCTGTGGATTGGTTTGGAGCTGATAGTTTATGCGTTACAGAGCTTTATAAAGATAAAAACGGACGCTGGTATTTCAAATATGATGATTATTACAGACACCAAAAAATTGCTATTGCCGATTCGGGTTTTGTTAATATCCGTCCAGTTAATACACCTTGGGCTGTTACAACCAATTTTGCCTTCACTGAAGACGGCAGATATGCGGTGTATGGAACTTTACGCGAAGATAATTATGTGAAAGAATTATATCTGTATGATGTTCAGGCAGATTCCAGTAAACGCCTTTTGGCTGATAACGGTTGGTGGCAAAATCTTTTCTGGACTTCCGATAATAAGTCCATTCTCTTAACCCGCAATAATGATATCTACCGCTTAGATTTGGTTCCCAGAGATGAATTTGAATTGGATACAGACCCTTGGGATGAAATCCTGCATCCGGAAAAGAGTAAAGCCGATAGTACTAATGAAGAAAGGCAAAATGAAGAAAATGGCATTCAGGAAATTGAAAGCACTTGGAAAGAGAAAAAAGAAGAAAAACCCAAAAATTTGGAAATCGTGTGGGAAGGATTGGAAAAACGCTTTTATCCTGTTATCACTGCAAAAGATAACTACAATTTCGTATTGGACATAGTAAGTGACAGCACTTTCTATTATATTGAGAATAACAGACAGCAGGAAAAGAATTCAATCCTCAAAAAAGCTAATATCTACGGAAAAAATCAGAAAGAAGTGTTTAATTTCGGTAGAAATGCAGGTTATTACAATAAAGTTAATAATACAGTTTATTACCTTATTAATCAAGAACTGAAGTCCTACAATCTGGATACTTCAGCCCGAAAAGATATAAAAATTAAATACGATTACAAGTATGATAAGGCACTTTTAAATCTGCGGGTGTTTGAAGAGGTCTGGTGCGCCTTTGGCAATAACTTTTATGACCCTGATATGCATAATGTTCCCTGGAAAGAACTGTTTCAACTCTATCGTCCTTATGTTGAAAAAGCAAAGGATATCTATGATGTGGCTTTCATTATAGAAGAAATGATAGGAGATGTAAACGCTTCCCATACTGGTTTTTACCCCAGGGAAGAATATAAACCCTTTACCAATCCTGTTGCCTGGCTCGGAGCCGATTTTGATTATAAGGATATTTTAGCAGAAGGAATACGCTTGGAGAGAATTTATCCAACCTCCCGTTTGAGCAGTTTCTATCATCTTCAAGATGGCTGTATCTTAACTCATATTGATGAAGTTAAAATTACTGCACATACTTCTTTAGATTCATTGCTGGCAGGAAAAATTGGGAAAAAGATAAAACTGACTATCCTACAGGAAGGAAATATTACCGAAGCCGTAATTACGGGCTTAAGCTATTCCCAAATGTCTGAATTGAAATATGATTATCAGATAGCTAAGAACAAAAAACTGGTGGATGAACTCTCCAACGGAAAACTGGGATATATCCATATTCCCGCTATGGGAGAAAATGATTGGCAAAAATTCTACCGTGATTTTGTAGTTGATAATTTTGATAAAGATGCACTGGTAATTGATGTGCGTGGAAACTATGGCGGACATATTCACGACAAACTTATTACCCTGCTCCAGAAAAAGAAATATGCCTACACAACAAGCCGTAGATACAGTCGTGTTATGTGTTACGAACCACATAATATTTGGGATAAACCAAGCATTGTATTAGTTAATGAGGATTCCTTCAGCGACGGAGAAATTTTCCCTACTGTGTATCAGGAATTGAAATTGGGAAAAGTTGTCGGAACTCCTTCCAGCGGAGCAGTTATTGGCACCTGGCATTACTATCTCCAGGATGGTTCTTCTATGCGAATGCCGGGAACCGGATGGTATAAACTGGATGGCACAAATATGGAAGGAACAGGTGTTCAGCCCGATATAGTAGTAGAAAATTTACCCGAAGATATTATTGCAGAACGCGACCCTCAACTCATTCGTGCCATTAAAGAACTGATGAAAGAGCTAAAGTAAATTATGAACCTAAATGAAATAAATAATCTTATTCAAAGGGCTAGTGCCCTGGTAAAAACAAACTGGCTGCAAGCCGTCTATATCCTTCAGGAAGCATTGAAAGAAGAACCCGATAATCTTTCCCTCCTTGTTAACCTTGGTGATATTTATTTGGAACGCCAACTCTATGAAAGAGCCCTCAGCTATTATCAAAAAGCAATTTCCCTGCTTCCAGATAATCCCCAGTTGCTATTTTTGATTGGTACTTGCTATTTTTCCTTAGGAGAATATAGAATTGCTAATAGCTATTATAATCGGATTCCTGACCCACCTCCGGAAATCCTTTATAATATTGCCTTGTCTTATGCTTTTTTGGGTTCATACCAGGAAAGTATTGATATAATTCATAAAATTTTGAAGGTGATGGATGACAATCCTTTTATATATTTTCTTTTGATTGAACAATATGTCCGCATCCAAAACTACGACCGCGCTTATGAAATCATTTTAACTGCTGAAAATAAGTTTGGTAAACATAGACAGTTGTTGCTCCTTTCCGCATTGGTTTACGGAAAAAAGGGTATCTGGCTGAAGTCATACCACTGCTTTGTAGAATATGAATCCTTAGGAGAAATAACCAACCCCGACCATCTTATGGCTTATGCCAATGCAGCTGTAAATATCGGAATGAACGACCGTGCTATTGAACTTTTACAAAGAGCTCAGGAAATAAATCCCTATATCAATGCTGTTTATGAGGAACTGATTCGCCTGTATTTGAAAAGAAACGATTATAAAAACGCTAAAAAAGTCCTTGACACCGCTAAAAGGTATATTTCCCGTTTTTCGCCTGTCCTTTATCTCTTCAAAGAACGGCTGGATAACTCGCATTTGGAATGAAAAATGAATTTAAAAAAGGTTGAGAGGGTTGAGAGGGTTTATATGGTTTAGCTTCCTAAAGGTTCTTGTTTTAACTCACAATTTTTAGGTTGGGAAACCATTTGTAGTGCAGTTGGAAGTGAAGAAGCAAGAGGGATGCTGATAATTGGGTAAACGAATGAAAATTGTGAGTCAAAACAAGCATCGTTGCAACTATATTTTGTCGCGGTGGAGTTTTGACTCTAAACCGACCCTTTTGTGTTTTCAACTATATTCTGAGGTAACAGGAAATTTTGTTCGTTACCTTCTACTTTCAAAGCTGAAGCTCGGTTTAGAGTTAAAACGAAAGTATTCCCCGAAGTCACAAATTCTGAACAATTCCTACCCCACATTTCTGGAGCGGCTGAATATATATTTTTTCCGTGACCGTGGAATTTGAGGGAATGCTGTAGATCGGTTGCAAGTGTGCAGGTTCTTGTTTTAACTCACAATTTTGAAATGAAGAGACCAGTTATAATTTGGTTGTAAGTGTGGATAAATTGAGGGTTTTGGTTTCTGTGAGGGCAGTGGCAAAATTGTAAGTCAAAACTTTCTCCCCGGTGAAAATTGGGAGTCAAAATTTTCTCCAACCCTCTCACTGCTTCATTTATCCGTGTTCTCGGTGTTAAATATTATTCCTATTTCTCTTTTTGCACTATCAATGGAGTCAGAAGCATGAACTGCATTTTCGGTAATTCCTTCGGCATAAAGATAGCGAATAGTTCCCGGTTTTCTTTTTTCGGGATTTACATCTCCGATTAAATCTCGCAATTCCTGAACAGCGTTATCTTTCTGGACAATGATTGCAACAGTGAAATCCGACATCATAAAGTTCAACAATTTTTCAAAGAAGCTCTTTCCTTTGTGTTCCGCATAAAAATGCTCCGCTAGTTCTCTATTAAAACGGAAAATTTTAAGCGCGCAAAAATGAAAATTATTTTCTTCCAGAATGGTGATAATATGCCCTATATGTTTATTGCGAACTGCATTGGGTTTAATTAGCAGAAGTGATTTTTCCTTCATTTTGCCGTATAAACGGTTTCAATAAAATCCAGAGCGGCAACTTTGATAGCAATATCACGGTTTAGAACCATACTCATTTTGATTTTGTGCTTTAGGATATCAGTCCAAATTTCATACATCTCATTGGGCTTAAATTCAATTCCGGTGTAAAGTTTAAGCATATCCTGGTAGAAATCATCCCGGTCAGAATCAACCCTGGCAATTACCAGTTTAGGTGTTTCCTGACAAATATCGTATTCCTTATAACGGATATCCACAACTACATAGCCCAACTTTAGCAGGTTTTCATAGTTAATCTGTAAGTCCTCATGGTTTAGCATTTTTTTTAACTCCCAAGTTAAATAATTCTGGACAAAACACAGGATTCTGAATCCTTGTAAAACAATGAAGAAATCAAGCCCTGCTCTGTCAAGAAGAATTTATTGCCCGCAAAGGAGCCCAAAAAATGCAACGCTTCAAGCTTATAAGTGATTATACTCCTTCAGGTGATCAGCCCGAAGCCATAGAAGCCCTTATTAAAGGTATTGAAGAAGGCAAAAAGCATCAGGTTCTTTTAGGTGTTACGGGTAGTGGGAAAACCTTTACCATAGCTAATGTGATTGCTCATTTTAATCGTCCTACCCTTGTTTTATCGCATAATAAAACCCTCGCGGCTCAACTTTATGGTGAATTGAAACAACTCTTTCCGGAAAATGCGGTAGAATATTTTATCAGCTATTACGATTACTATCAGCCCGAGGCATACATTCCCGGTAAGGATATTTACATTGAAAAAGATAGCAGTATCAATGAACAGATAGAAAAACTGCGTTTGCGTGCTACAATGAGTTTGATGGAAAGAAGGGATGTAATTATCGTTTCGTCTGTTTCCTGCATTTATGGACTTGGTGTTCCGGAAGAATATCGTGAGGCATTAATTTCCCTAAAAAAAGGTATGAAAATGGACCGTGAAGAACTTATTCATCAACTGATATCGGCTCATTACAGCAGAAATGATATTGCTTTTGAAAGAGGTGCTTTCAGGGTTAGAGGCGATGTAGTTGATATTTTTCCTGCCTATTTGGAACACTGTTTGCGCGTGGAATTCTTTGGGGATGAGATTTATCGGTTGGAAAAAATTCATCCTATTTCCTGTCAACCCTTGGAAGAAGTAGAAAATTACGATGTTTATCCCGCAATTCACTTTTTAATGAATGAGGAAAAATTGCGCAAAGCCCTCATCAGTATTGAGCAGGAAATGAATGAACGGGTTGCCTGGTTTTTACAAAATCAAAAATATGTGGAAGCAGAACGCCTGAAACAACGCACAATTTTTGACCTGGAAATGCTCCGCGAACTGGGTTATTGTAGTGGCATTGAAAATTACACGCGTCACTTAACGGGAGCTAAACCCGGAGAACCGCCAAACTGTTTACTGGATTACTTTCCTGAGGATTTTTTAATGGTGATTGATGAATCCCATGTAACTATTCCTCAAGTGCATGGAATGTTTGCCGGGGACTACACTCGCAAAAAGAACCTGGTGGAATACGGTTTTCGTTTACCTTCCGCTTTTGATAACCGTCCTTTGCGTTTTGAAGAATTTGAAAAATTTATGCATCAGGTAATCTTCGTTTCTGCCACTCCTGCGGATTACGAACTAAGTTTAACTAAAGGCGAAATTGTAGAACAGGTGATTCGTCCCACCGGTTTGCTTGACCCGGAAATTGAAATTAAACCTATAAAACATCAGGTAGATGACCTCATCGCGCAAATCAAAGAACGGGTTGCTAAAAAACAAAAGATATTGGTTATGACACTAACTAAAAGAATGAGTGAAGACCTTAGCATTTATCTGAATAATGCCGGAATCAAATCCCGCTATATGCACAGTGATATAGACAGCATTGAACGAGCTAAAATCATCAGGGACTTTCGATTAGGTGAATTTGATGTAATTGTAGGCATTAATCTTTTAAGAGAAGGTTTAGACCTGCCAGAGGTTTCACTGGTAGCTATTTTAGATGCCGATAAAACCGGTTTCTTGCGTTCTACCCGTTCCCTGATTCAAATTTCCGGTAGAGCAGCCAGAAATGTTGATGGCAAAGTGATTTTTTATGCTGACGAAATTACCGATGCTATTAAACAAACAGTTGCCGAAACCAATAGACGCCGTGCTAAACAGCTTGCCTACAATGAAGAACACGGAATCACTCCTCAGACCATCTATAAAACAATTGACCAGATTATGCAATCCACCGCTATTGCTGAGGGTTATGATAAAATTGCCAAACAAGCTACATTTGAAAAACCCTCCGCTAAGGAATTTATGGAATATCTGGAACTGGATAATAAAGAAAAAATCATTGAACTGCTCACTAAAGAAATGAATAAAGCCGCTGCTAACCTTGATTTTGAACACGCTGCTGAACTGAGAGATAAACTTTGGGAACTGCAACAAAACATATAAAAAATGAAGAATGATAACACGCAGATTTTATTTTTACAAAGAGAAAAGAGAGAAAGAGAATAATTGAGAATGTAAAATGAATTTGACTGTTCTTGTTTAAACTCACAATTTTGAAATGAGGAGACCAAATGTAGTTCGGTTGACAGTGTGCTTGCTTCTTGTTTTAACTCACAATTTTTAGGTTGGAAAACCATTTATAGCACGGTTGGAAGTGTAGAAGCAAGAGAAGTAGTGATAATTGGGAGAACAGGTGAAAATTGTGAGTCAAAACAAGCATCGGGTTGGAGTTTTGACTCTAAACCGACCCTTTTGTGTTTGCAACTATATTCTGACTCAACAGGAAATTTTGTTCGTTGCCTTCTACTTTCAAAGCTGAAGCTCGGTTTAGAGTTAAAACAAAAGTGCCCCCCGAAGCCACAAATTCTGAACAATTCTTACCCCACATTTCTGGAGCGGCTGAATATATATTTTTTCCGTGACCGTGGAATTCGTGAGTTCGTTGTAGCGCTGTTACAAGTGTGCAGGGTTCTTGTTTTAACTCACAATTTTTAAGTTGGGAAACCATTTGTAGTGCGGTTGGAAGTGTAGAAGCAAGAGGGATGGTGATAATTGGGAGAACAGGTGAAAATTGTGAGTCAAAACTTCCCAGGGGTGCTTCGCAAATTTTACGAGGGGCTTACGCCACCATCGCTATTATTGTGTCGCCCTGACGGGCTTTTATGGAATATAAACCCTTTCAACTTTCTAAACCATCTCAACCTTCTAAACCTCAACAAATATAAATCTACCTTGTTTCCCAGTAAAATTCATTTTATATTCTACATTCTCAATTATTCTCTTTTTCTCATTGTTCTCTTCTTCTCTTTTTCTCTTTGTAAAGAAACTCAACTTTACTTTGCACTTCATTTCCATCTCGCTATCTCTCCATTATAAACTCATACAGCAAATACCCATTCAGCATATACAGCACATTATCAAATTCTCTGTCTCCAGGAATAATAATATCCGCATTTTTCTTAGTGGGTTCAATAAATGCCTCATGGGAGGGTTTAACCGTGCTTAAATATTGTTCCAAAACGCTTTCCACATCTCTTCCCCGCTCTACAATATCTCTTTGCATCCGCCTGGCTAAACGTAAATCCGAATCGGTATCCACATAAATCTTGAGGTCGGAAAGAGCCAAAAGCTCAGGATAATACAGCCCGAAGATACCTTCCAGAATAATTACATCCGCAAAGGCAACACAGGTCTTTCCTTCCTTTCTGCAATGAGTGGCAAAATCATAATCCGGAATATCCACTGCCTTACCTTCCAGCATAAGTTTCAGGTCAGAAAGCAGATAGGGGATGTCAATTGCCTCCGGATGGTCAAAATTTACTTTAGCACGCATTGCAGGAGGTAGATGGCTAAGGTCTTTGTAATAGTTATCCTGAGCCACTATAACGGTTTTTAAGTCATTTAATCGCATTCCGATTGCCTTGGCAATAGTGCTCTTTCCGGAACAGGTTCCGCCTCCGATAAGGATTAAACGAACATTATTGGTTTGAGACATTATTTCCTATCCAGCTGTTTATTTTAGTCAATAAAGCATTTTCTACTTTTTCCGGTGTAAAATTAGCAAAGCAGAAAGTGCTTAGTTTATTTGCATATTCATCCAATTTCTTCGCACTGCGGAAAAGTTCTATTATTTTTTCCGATAATTCGGCAAAGTCATCTGATGCAAGATAGCTATCTTCCGGTAAGGGGAAGTTTTTTATTGTGGATAAAGTGCAAACCAGGGTTTTACGAAATTGAGCACAGGTTAAAATCCTTCCTTCCGTATCTGGTTTATTTAAAGGCAAAAGAACCAGCAATGCCTCCTGCAATAATTGCTCTTTTTCGCTGTAAGGAGCATAAGTTATTCTTCCGCTGCAAAGTCCTTGAAGTTCATCTCCCCCACACAGAACTATGCTTATTTCCTTTTCTACCATCTTTTTGGATATACGGGGATAAATCTCGGAAATAATATTCTTTACTGCAGTAAGATTATCTTTACTTTCAGGAGCACCCCAAAAAAGGATAAATTTCTTGTTGTTTCCTGGTTTATCAAGTTCTGGTATAGTAGTTATCGGTAAAGGGACAAAGTGTGTATTCTCCGGCTTAAAATGATAACATTTAAAGAGCTCATCGGTTTCTCCAGGATTAGCGTATAAACAAAATATACCTTTCTTCGGAAGATACTTGTTCCAAGCAGTTTGCCTAATATATTGCCAAAGATAATTAGCGTTTTTCAGTTGTTTATTATTTTTCCACTTTTCTTTTATTTCCGGTAACCAAACCTTTTCAATATCTATGATTAATTTACATTGGTGTAAAATCTTTTTTGCTAAGCAAACTAATGGCAGACAGGCAAGTCCTGCAAAAAAGATTACTTCATAGCGTTTGCTGTCCAGAATATTGATAAAACGTTCTTTCTGACCTTTTCCTATAAGATGATAAGATTCAGATTCAAGATTATTCTCATCTCTCAAGCTTAAGGAATATAATTTGTCGTAACCCGTATGCAAAGAAACCGGTTTTTCCATATAAACAGGACTTTTCAGCAGAAGAAGGTCAGCATCAAAACTTTTGGAAATAACATTCCACAAAAATCGCGAACGCTCAGCTCTGATCCCTTCTTCTGCAGTAAAGGGCTCATCAATAAACAATACTTTTTTAATAAGCATAACCATATTTTCCTTCTTGCGTTCACTATTTTTGATACTGCCAACTCTGTCAAGCCCTGCGCACATCTGATTATTTTTCCTTCACGCCGATTTCGCTGATTCCGCAGATAAAAAAGATAATAGGTCTGGGATGAACAGGATTAAAGGGATTTGAGAGATTTATAATATAGAATGGGTCTTGATAAAATAACAAGACACCTTATTATTATTCCATACTAGTCCTCTCTTAATTATGCATTTTTCATTGAACCTCTTTTTCTCATTGTAAAAAAATTGCGTAATCTGCGTGCTAACATTTTCATTCTCAATTATTCTCTTTTCCTCTTTTTCTCTTTGTAAACCAAAATCTGCGTGCTCTCATTTTTTTGGCATTCCCATATTTTTTTACAGGAGCCTTATTTTCATTTGATGCTGGTCGATACGTTCTGCTAAACTTAGTTTTCGTTTATACTGGACAATGAATTTAATACATTCTGAAAGAACTTCAGCTATTCTGTAGTATATAAATTCTTTAGGCATAGATAAATCTTCTTTTTTGTAGTGTAGTATTTTGGGGAATCCAACGGCGAATTTGGCAATATACTTTTTAGACATATAGATGAAAAACAATGCCAATGTCATAAGAGCATTAAGATTTTTCATACCTTGATAGCTACCCAATCTCATGGTTTCCCATTTCATACTTTGCTTCATTTGGCGATGAACTTCTTCTATTGCCCAACGCTTTTTATAAACAGCTATTGCTTTCGCAACCAGTTCCAAATCAAACATATCCTGGCTGGCAAAATCACATAATAGATAAAAATCGTTTCCTCTTTGAAAACCTTTTCTAAAGATCCGCGAGACAACCAAACTGATCTCAACCGTATTTGATTTTTTACTGGGATGGTCATCGGTTCTGATATTAATTCTTCTGGTACCGCATTTAAATACTTCATTGTCTTTGCAGCCAAGCAATTCATAGTTGAAATCCATTTCGCTTACGATTTTGTTAAAATTGATTTCTTCAAATCCTTCTTTAACAGCTCGATCACCCTTGCCACGAATGACAAATTGAATCCCATTGTTACTTAAAAACTCTATCAGCTTACGGTCATCAAATCCTCTATCAAACACATAAGTGCCTTTACCGTTAAAGAACAACTCCATATCAATAATCGCATCTTGCATAATCTGTTTAGCTGAGTCAGATTCCAGATTGGGTGCAATTAAACGACTAAAGACTGGTAAGAGCATATAGGAATCTTTGTTGGGCGTATAGGCTACAATGTTGATTAATAGATACCCATTGGTACTTTTACCTTCGCTACCATTATAAATCTTCTGCAAACCTTCCATCTTTTTGGCATAGGGTTTTTCAATGTCACTTTCATCCACGATAAAGATGGTTTCATCTGTAATATAGGGTTTTATTAACTTTAACAGCGTTTCATCAATGTGCTCAACATAGTCGTTTTGGCCCAAATTCCGATATAAACGCTCAGAAGTAGATTTGGTAGATACATTGTCCTGGATAAATTTTGAGATATTGTGTATAGAGGGTGATCCAGTTCCACATAATCCCATTAGCATATCTTTTATGAATTTTTGTTTGGGTTTAGAAAGTCCTTCTGATGTTTTTTTACAGAAGCTTGACAATTTTTCTTTCACGAATTCGGTGGTTTCATTCTGTATTAATAACATGGTGGTCTCCTTATGTTTAATGATCCCATAATTGTGAGACCGCCATTTTTGTAAAGCTTTTAATATCAGTTTATTACAATAGTTATATGTCCAGATTTTGACTTATCCACAGGGCTAATTCAGCGTTAGTTGAACTATTTTTAAAATTTAGACACAAAGTTCGTCTCACACCCGAGAAAATGCTTCTATTAAAGTATTATGGGCTTTAAAGGGCATAAAATTCTCGATTGGCAATTTTGGTTACGAAATAATTTGAAGGAAAATCCACTTTCTCACTAAATTACAAAATGAATACCTTGGACATATACACAACCTATATATATACACAACAGTGTGTTATAACTTGTCCACATCACTTTTTTGTGGGAATGCCTTC
>ERZ795049.1494-NODE-1494-length-30582-cov-7.298883_pt1 | contig 30582 bp, 25 predicted proteins | sample MGYA00375133_ERZ795049 | MGnify/ENA primary metagenome ERZ795049 (study PRJEB30178, sample SAMN05720147) | activated sludge metagenome | isolation source: anaerobic digester from wastewater treatment plant | place: Japan | collected 2015-04-20 ... | reverse complement strand
CGTGCTATTTTGCACATGAACTTCGTAATCACCGGTTACCGTACCAACAGCAAAAATAGAATCATAATAGGCTAAGGGTAGCTCATTTGCACAGATTTCCACCGTATCATTTATTCTTGTATCATCATAAACGTACATATATACGTGGACCGTACTATCGCAGCCGTTTGCCGCTTGTAAAATAACTGGTTCTTGATCTCCTTCTTCAGTAAATGCAACGTATGTGTTTCCATACGTATAGGGGAGTTGTGCAGAACATATAGTAATAGTATCGTGGTGAGAGTAAACGGGAAGCAATACGAGCTTTATTGTGTCGTAAGCGATGCAAGTTACTTCCCCATCGTGGTCGTTAGATACGATTATGGAAATAGTCGTATCCATAGTTAAAGCCGGAAGTCGAAGCGTATCGGTTGTATCGGTTGCGCTTGTGCTCCACAAATAGGTGTCGTTTGTGTCTGCTGATTGAGCTATTAAAATAACATCTGACCCGTAGCATGGAGTGGGATTACCCACAATCATTATATCCGGAAGCTGATGAACGGTAAGAGTGATAACTACGCTACTATCGCACCCGAGCGATGATGGATAAATCAAAGTTGTATCCCTATAAATATCAATTCCATCATGTTGATAGGGTAATTGATTGGCACATAACTCAATATTTAGAGAGGTAGTGGGACCCACTTTCCTATTAGTTAATCTGTAGACTTTCTCATTTCCTGCTAATGAGGCAGTTAAGGAACAACGTGTATCGGCGGGTACGCAATGAACTACGGCTTCGGTGTCACTTATTGTAATGATAGTATCGGAACAATGCCATGTAACATTGGTATCAAGTCTTATATTGGAGATAACACTATCTACTGTTTCATAATTTACTCCATCTGTTTGTAAAAAGAATGGGGCGGCGGCTAACTTAGAGACGTTGCTATTAGCCGTTCGAACTAAGGAGGGATAAAGACTATCTTTAAATATCCAAGCATTAGAATAGCTCAAACGCTCTTGTAAGCCAGTCCCTACCATTTCTGATGTTAATTTCCCTTCAATTGCGTCATCCTCCGTTCCCGGATAAATTTGTTTATCGTAAAAACAATCCGATACGGTACCTCCATCCATCTCGTTGTATCCAATTATAGCAGCCTGATACTCTCCGGGGGACAATATCATACCCGTATTTATTAGCTCCCATAGTATACAATAATTTGAACGAGCATGCCCAATAATACCTCCTGTATAGTTTGGCGAAGATATTAACCCGGAATTTACAACAGAACTAAAACTTGTCGTATCGGCTGTTCCTACGATTCCGCCTACAACTCCATTTTCTTCGGAACGCGCAATGATTGTTCCGGTGTTAGTAACATAGTATATACCATTGCCCCAAGTATAGCCATCACCATCGGGTATGCAGTTGCCTACTGCTATACCTACAATTCCTCCTACATGCCTATTTCCTTCTACGTTCATGCCATTAGTAATGCTTTCTATTGTAGCATTGCCCAGAAGGTTACCGCATAATCCTCCCACATTATCTCCTCCGTTAATAAAGCCGTTTTCAAGGTTAAGGTTCGCTATCGTTGCATCAACAACAAAACCGAAAAGTCCTTGATTGTCTTGGGTTGGATTGTTGATATAGAGATTAGTTATACTATGTCCTTGTCCGTCCAGAGTTCCTCTAAAGGCGTAATCGGCGGAATTACCGATAGGCTCCCAATTACCGATACTTTCTCCGCACACCGAAGAGAGGTCTAAGTCTGTGGTTATTACAAAATGTTTTCCTGCGAAGCCGTGCCCTACGCTGGAAAATACGGGAACTCCTTTATATGAGCCTGTGGTAGAGTTGACAGCCGTTCGGAAATCTATTAAATCTTGAACACTATCAATCGTTAAGGGATTGGCTCCTAAGCCGGGCTGAGACATATTAATGGCATCAACATAGAATACGGAATTATCTGCATTCGGATAGAAATTAATACCATATAATTGTTTAGTTCCGGAAGTTGTTGTTGTGGATATATCGCTAAATCTCCATTTTTTAACTACCTGATAATTAACGGTCATTAGAATAGAGTCTTTCTCAAGATTAATATCGAATCTAACCGGCACCCATTGGTCCTTAGGGAATGAGAAATTAGTAGTTGTATTTCTTTGTTTTAAAGTTCCCGATGAAGCATTAGCGGTAATGGTAATTTCACAACCTTCTTCTACTATGGATGTTGAAGTCATATAGTGTAAAATGCTAAAATAGCCTCCTATTCCTTCGGGAACGTACATCCTAAAATCTACCACATAGCTTCCTTCGGTTTTTTCTCCAAGAAGAAAAACCATATCATTGCCCCAGACAAACTTTCCTGCTTTATTGCCATGAAAAGCTTGCTCATCAGTAACGGTTCCATCTTCGTCAGCGACGTTTGGGGTCCATGTCCTCCAGCAAGCACCATTATCATTGTCATTCGCTTCCTTAGTTATTAGGCTGTCCACCTCGTAATCTTCAAAAGATTCTGTACACCAATCATTATCGTTAAGTGTGGTAAAAGTGAAAGGACCGACAAGCGTATCGGCTCCGAAACACTGTTTTTGGATATAGTAATCATAGGTAGTATTCATCATTAATCCTGAATAAGTGTGCGTAAGTGTAGTATCGACATCTTGGAATTGAGAAATGGTGTTTTTTTCACCTGTACCCGGTGTAAAGCCATACTCTCCCAATTCGAGGACAATATCTTTTTTTACTAAGGTCCCTTTAATACACCAGTTGTACGTGAGGTTACGATCTAGTGCAGTAAGTTCTCGCCATCTATTAGAAGAGTATATTAAATTCCCTTTCCCTGCCTTTTCGGGACCGGCATCGTAGCCTGCTGATCTAGTACCACTACTCGCTGTTACACCATAACCTATCCATAGCTCTTGTGCTGCATTGATTTTAATAGGATTATTAAGAGTTATTTCATTCCATTGATTGCTTACAATCTCGTTTTGTGCAACTTCTTGAATTGTTGCTCGTGTTCCATGATTATATCCGGTACGACTCGAATAAGAGCCACCTGTATAAACTACTAAGGTATAAGAGACTGTCGCTGTAGGGATAAACGAAATTTTCGTCAAATAACCACCGTCATAAGCCGCTAATTCATCAGGAGTATAACGATGAACAACGGTAATCGTGTAATTTCCCCAACTAGTTCGTCCATAACCGGCGTTTAAATCACCTACACTTTGGGTAATTATCTCTTTGTCGGGTAAACCTGTTTTAGCAGTAACTTTTGCAGAATGGGACGTAATGTCGGAAGTTTCTACATCAGTAACCGGAACGCATGGAGGGTCAACTTGTGCGTGCGAGTATCCGCCAATTACGCTAAATACTGCTACTAACATCAGGATTTGTAAACTTTTTTTCATAATGTTTTGATTTTATATTACATATTAAATTGTATGATTTTTTTTTAAAAACTGCACTTATAACCTATGATAATATCAATTTGCAAATATATAAAAATTTTCATTAAATATATGTAAAAAAATGTTTTTTAATAAAATTAAGGGAGATTTGCTTTCGTGTCGGGAAAATAATTTGTCATTGTTTTCATTTTTCATCTGTAAATGGCTCTACACGAACAACTTCGGCTGCGTGAGGGCGCAGGTGGAAAGCCCGCAAGGGCGGAAGCCGCTGGGGACGCAGCGGCAAAAAAGCGAGCTTGTAAGCTCTTTTTGCCGCTTTGCGTCCCCACGGCTTCCGCCCGCGGACTTGGAACCGAAGACCGACCCCGAGCGTAGCGAGGGGGCACGCCCTAATAAAAATTAAAATTATTCTTGTCATACTGAAAAATAGAATTTGGGAGATAGAACTGTTTTTATTTTGTCATCTTGTGAGCTATAATATTACCTAATTTTGTACATTTGCAATTCTAAATGGAATTTTGTGAAAATGTCAAACGTGAGATTTTTTGCTTTTACACTTTTCTTTCTAGTTTCTCCTTCGCTTTTTTTATCAGCACAAAAGGGGACGCACGTAATTCAAGTAGACCAGCAGGAACAGATTGAGTATATCAAAAGAGATACTTTACCGGTAGAAATCAAAAGATTATCACCCGCAATTAACACTATTTATTCGGAATATAATCCTATACTTTTTAAAGATTCTACATTTTATTTTGTTTCACTTCGTCCTGAAAGTTTTTCCGATTATGAAAAACTTTTTGATGAATTTTGGACGACCTCTATCTATTGGTCTAAATTGACCATGAGCGGTTTTTCCACTCCTGTTCCATTGCCTAAAACAATCAATAATTCAAAATATTACAACTGCAATTTCACGTCTAACGCAGAGAGAAGTTTATTATACTTTTCGCGTTGTTTGAGAGATACGATGTTAGAATTAAAATGCGAGCTATGGGAGAGCAAATTCTCTAATAATAAGTGGGAAAAACCTCGCAAATTAAGTCGTAGGATTAACTTACCCGGCACTACAACTACGCAACCTTTTTTAGTTGAGTATGAAGATTGTAATATTCTTTATTTTGTTTCTAACCGCAAGGACGGGATAGGAGGCTTGGATATTTGGTACTCCGTATATAAAAACGGACGTTTTGGCGACCCTATCAATTTAGGGGTAACGATAAATACGGAAGGCAACGAGGTAACACCTTTTTATGATATTGAGAAATCTACCCTCTATTTCAGCTCTGATAGGCACAACTCCATAGGCGGTTACGACATTTTCTATTCCGAAGGGGCTTTTAGTGCTTGGAAAACACCTCAAAACATGGGAGTTCCCTTTAACTCTTCAAAACATGACTTCTATTTCTCTATTCATCCGAATAATCATAAAAAAGGATTTTTCTCCTCTAATCGCCTTTTTAACAGTAGTTTCTCCGATACTTGTTGTCATGATATATATCAATACGAGTGGTTAATTGAGAAAAAGGAGGAAGAAGTTGTTACTGTTGACACTATTGTCGATACTATTTCAAGAGTTGAAAAGATTAGAAATCTTTTACCTTTAACTCTCTTTTTTCAAAATGACGAGCCTGACCCACGCTCAACGGATACGGTAACATCACGAAATTATATATCCACACTCTCTGATTATCTTGCGATGAAAGAGGTTTACAAACAAGAATATTCAAAGGGGCTTAAAAACAAAGCAAAAAGTGAAGCCGAAGAAATGATTGAACGCTTTTTTGTCGATTCCGTGCAACGTGGATATTTAAAATTGACTCAATTTTCCGAATATTTATTGACAGAACTTAACGAAGGGAAAACGGTTGAAATTACCATTACCGGTTTTGCGAGTCCGCTTCACAAAGAAGAGTACAATAGACGTTTATCTGCGAGAAGAATTAGCAGTATAAAAAATTATATCGCCCAGTACAATAACGGCGTCTTTTTAACGTATCTAAACAGTAAAAAGCTAATTATCAAATCGGACCCTAAAGGAAAGACTATGGCAAGTAAACTGGTGAGTGACAATCTTCAAGATAAACGCAACTCGGTATATAGTATTGCGGCGTCATTAGAAAGAAAAATCCAAATTACAGAATATAAATCGAAATAAATGAAATCACTAATTGCAAAAGTTAAAAGTGAAAAAAAGGCTATTCTTTTAGCGCATTATTATACTCTCCCGGAGGTACAAGAGGTAGCCGATTTCGTAGGTGACAGTCTTGCCTTGTCTCAACAAGCGAGCAGGACAGACGCCGACATTATCCTCTTCGCGGGTGTGCATTTTATGGCTGAAACAGCTAAGATACTCAATCCGAATAAAAAGGTAATAATTCCGGACATTTCTGCCGGTTGTTCGTTAGCGGACAGTTGCCCCTATTCTGATTTTAAAAAATTCTTAGAAAATTATCCTGACCATACGGTTATCAGCTACATTAACTGCTCTGCCGAAGTGAAAACGCTATCCGACCTCATCGTTACCTCCGGTAATGCCATCAGGATCGTAAATTCTCTGCCGCATGAGGAGAAAATCGTTTTCGCTCCCGATAAGAACCTTGGTGCGTACATAAATAACGTATTAAATAGGAAAATGGTACTATGGGACGGAAGTTGCCACGTCCACAACCGATTGGATAGAGAAGACGTTATGAGATTGAAAAGAAAGTATCTAATCAGTCCGGTCATCGCACACCCCGAGTGCCAAGCTCCCGTATTAAAGTTAGCCGACTTTATCGGCTCTACGACAGCTATGCTCAGATATGTAAGACAAGACTCCTATTCTGAGTATATCGTTGCCACTGAAACAGGAATTATCTACGAGTTACAAAAGCAAAATCCTGAAAAGAAATTTCATATTGTTGGTGCGTCCGAAACAGATTCCTGCAATGATTGTATCTATATGAAGAAAAACAATTTAGAAAATATCTACAGAGCTCTCCTTGAAGAAACGCCCGAACTAATTTTAAGTCAGGAGATAATGGATAAAGCGAGAATCCCCATCGAAAAAATGTTATCACTTTCAATCGGATTGTAATATAAAATCAAATCCAACTTTACTACATTCATATAAAAAAACAACTTTAATTAAGTTGAAATAGGTTTAAATTGTCCATCCGATTTAAAATTTATATACTTTTGCAAAATTTTTAGAAAATATAGAAAATGAAAACAAAGTACATTGATTTAATTACGCAAACGTATGAATTTCCGCAAGAAGAGTTTCAAGTGGAGGATAATGAATTGATTTACAATGGAGTACCTATTATGGACATTATTAAACAGTATGGGACTCCGCTTAAAATAACCTTTTTACCTAAAATTTCTCAAAACATACAACGTGCTCGGCGTTGGTTTAACGTTGCCATCGCAAAAGCCGATTATCAAGGCGATTACCACTACTCCTACTGTACTAAAAGCTCTCATTTTGAGTTCGTAATGTCTGAAGTATTAAAAAATGACGTACATATAGAGACTTCATCTGCTTTTGATTTGAACTTAATTGAAAATCTTCATGAAATGGGAAAATTTTCAAAAGAGAATTACATTATATGTAACGGTTTTAAAAAGCAACAATATATTGACAACATTTCCACGCTACTTCACGACGGCTATACGAATCTAATTCCCGTTTTAGACAGCAAAGCGGAATTGGATTTATTGAATAAAAATATAAATACAAAATGTAAAATAGGAATTAGGATTGCCGCCGAAGAAGAACCCAGATTTGAGTTCTACACTTCGCGACTCGGTATTAGATATAATGATATTATACCTTTTTATGAAGAGAAAATAAAACAAAATCCGAAGTTTGAACTAAAGATGTTACATTTCTTCATAAATACAGGAATTAAAGACACTGCATACTATTGGAATGAGCTATCTAAGTGTGTTAACTTATATTGTGATTTGAAAAAGAGATGTCCTGAATTAGATTCATTAAACATTGGCGGGGGATTTCCAATTAAAAATTCATTATCGTTCGACTACGATTATGAGTATATGGCAGAAGAGATTGTGGCACAGATTAAGAACATTTGTGAGCGAGAAGAGGTAGATGATCCTGATATTTTTACTGAATTTGGGTCTTATACTGTCGGAGAAGCAAGTGCCGTCCTCTACTCTATTGTGCAACAAAAAAGGCAAAATGACAGAGAGTTATGGAATATGATTGATAGCTCATTTATGACTACCCTACCCGATACGTGGGCTATTAATCAACAATTCATTATACTTGCCGTTAACAATTGGGATAAAGAGTATGAACGCGTATTCCTCGGAGGGCTCACCTGCGACAGCAACGACTATTACAACTCGGAAGCTCACTTGAATGCTGTTTTTTTACCTAAGATAACTTCGTCAGCAGATACGGCAAATAACGTAAACGAGTCAGACGAATCACCGATAAATAGTAAAGAGGAAGAAGACATTCAATATATCGGTCTTTTCAATACAGGCGCTTACCAAGAAGCTCTCGGCGGCTACGGCGGGATTCAACACTGTTTAACGCCGGCACCGAAACATATCATTATTTATTATGACGAAGACGGAGAAATAAATACAAAATTGTTTGCTAAAGAACAGAGCTACAAATCAATGCTAAAAATTCTCGGCTATTAGAACTTTTATTTATAATCCTTTTTCGTTGGAGTGAATATATACTGAACGCACAGGATGATAAATGTGGTGAATAACGAGTTGCCGATTACTGAAATGAGTGTTAGCCAAAATTTGCGGAAAGTAAATAACTCAAACATCGTAACGATAAAATGGTGAATAAAGACCATTAGAAAAGTGTAGATTAAGAGCCACTTAAAATCTTTTTGCCCGGGAATCGGAATTGTGGTCAACTCATCTCTATTTTTCCCAACAGTCAACCATGATATTACATAAGGCTTTAGAAATATTAGAGTTAATGACGCAGACGCATGAATGCCGTATGTCATAGCAAAAATGTCTACAATTAATCCTGTTACAAAAGCAATTAAATATTGGAGCGATTTGGGAATAGATAAAGGTAGGAGTAGTAGTGCCAGAACATATATGTACGGATTTATAAAGCCTAAAAAATGAACATAATTACAAACGTAAATTTGTATCAGAAGTAAAATTACAAATCGAAAGATATTACGTAGAACGATATTATTCATTTTTAAAACTTGATTTAAGAGAATCTAATTCTGATTTGTATAAATTTTTCACAATATAAACCGTATTTAAACGGGAAAAATTGGTAGATAATTTCACTTTTAAGGTCAAAAAGCTACTTTTACTATTGACCTCTTTTTCGCAAACAGTGCCGATTAAAATATTTTTGGGAAAGACGTACGAGTAGCCGCTTGTAAAAACGGAATCACCGACATTAATATTAATATGTTGTGATATATCCAGCAAATTCGCCTTTTCGGGGTCGTCTTCGTCCCACACAATATTACCTAATTGATTAGAAGGATAAATTTTAGCACTGATACGCGAATCGCTGTGCAAAAGCGAGATAACGGAAGAGTAATGTTCGGACACATCATTAACAACTCCGACCACCCCATCGGAGCAAATCACTGCCATGTCATACGTAATGCCGTCTGAAGCTCCTTTATCAATAATTAAATAATTATTTTTTTTATGCACCGTATTGTGAATAACATTGGCGTATGTGTAATCGTAAACCCGAAGTCGTTTATTCAATTTTGTCAGTTCCGCTTCAGTTAGTAAAGAGTCTGACCGGAAAATGAAACTGCTCTCTTGTTCACGCAACAATTTTAAATTTTCTTGAACTAAAATGGTATTTTCATGTTCAAAATTAAAATGTTTTGTGAAAAAATGTCTCATTTCATAAAAAGGACCTGTAACGCTTTTTCCAAACGTTGATATCACAAAACGGGGATAATTTAGCGTGTTATATATCAAAATTACCGCTATTATTTGTAAAATAACAAAGAGTAAATAGTGGAAATTTTTTCGTAGAAATTGCGCTAAATTATTCATAGTAAAGAGACTAACATAAACAACAATAGCTTTTTAGAAACGAAGCTTTATGCCGGCAAAGAGTGTGTCAAATTTAAAATTAAAAACGCTATACATTTCACCAGCCATACAAAAACCACATAAATCACAAATACCTGCTTTTTTACCGGGACACTCCGCTAAACGACTGCCATCCGGCAAAATAAAATTGGTAATCCAACAACATTTTTTAAAATCATTCCCCTTCATTAATTTCAAGCCCGACATGGAATTCATAACGGGATAACCTTTTTTCTTCATATATATGATTGTATCAATCACTTGCGCACGCAATTCCCAATCTAAAAAAAGGAGCTTTTTATCATCATAAGGAGTATAGAAATTGAAAGAAATAGAACGAATATGAGGATTATTTTTCACATACTTAATTGTCTCTTCAACATTGATATAATTTTTTGAATTAATTACCATATTGACACTGAGGCTTTTATGATTACTGTCGGCAATATTTTTCTCTAACTTTTCAAAGGTACCGACTCCTCGAACTGCATCGTGGTACTCCTCCAAGCCGTCCATACTTACCCAAATAGAATCCGGTTGAATATGCGCAAATGGCAGTTGAGCGTTGGTCGTAACGGTAGTAGAGAAAAATCCTATTTTCTTTGCCAAAATCAATAAATCATTAAGCGAATAATCGCCATCTCGCCACAATAAAGGCTCGCCTCCTTCAAAATCTACAAACCGAGAGCCAAGACGATAAGAATAAAGCAACTCTTCTTCAATCTGTTTGTACGATTTTACAATAGGGTTGTCAAGTTTATACACGTTGCAATGCACACATTGCAAATTACACTCTTCGTTGATAAAAAGTACCGTTTGTAATGGAATCTTCTTTTTCCCGAATTTTATCTTCCTGTACCAATTGGCGGCGTAAAACAACTCCTTTATCATAAAACAGCTTCGCATTTATTTCACCTCTATCAACTCAAAATCGCTGAACGAGATAAGCCTGGATTTAATATTTTCATATCCCCCACCCTCCAACTGTCTGAACTCAAAATCAAATGACAAAGGCTTATAAGTAACCTTTGAAAAATCGAAATCGTTAATTAGCAAATTAAGAAAATAGTATGCAACATCATATCCTTGAAATGAAAAACGTTCTAATTGAGCCGGTGCGTTATAATTGCTTAAATAATCCAACATAAATAACTCCGTTCTATCATCTTTATATTCAACAAAATAATTTGAGAAAAAATGCAAATGGAGTAGCTCAAACAACTGATAATCAATATTATGAAAATTCAACCAACTTTCGGGGGCAAGTAAAATCATATTCGTGTCAGTGGCTAAGGCTTGCAAATTGGCAATCACTCTCGCATTATTCTCATATAGGGCGATGACAATATTTTGACGTTTTTTTTCAAGATTCCTACGCAACGAAGCAACACCGTAAACTTCTTCAACCTTTTTAAAGGGAATCATATTTTCCTCAAAATAGTTAATATAATTCTCCTTTACCGATTCTAATTCGCCATTTGCCCACAAAATTATGTTAACATTATTTAATTCGGGAAATAATAAACGGTGCAAAATTGCCGGCTGGTAAGTTGGAGTCGGAATTAACTTAAATACAAAATTATTCGAGTCAATAAAATCGCTACGTGTTGAAAAGGGATTAACGATATAAGTTTCCTTAGTTTTAGCAAATTCCGCAGCTATGGGGAAAAGTTTAGCAAAAAAAGGACCGATAATCAAATCTAATTTTTCATTTTCAAATTCTGCTAAAACTTTCGACAATTTTCCCTCATCATCACTAATATCTCTAACAAAAATATTCAGATGAACGTTCGGAGTATCTATTTCGGCAATAGCCATTTTTGCTCCTTCCCAAAAACCAAGCAATTCATAGGGTGGAAAATCTAAAATTTCTTCAGCCGTTTTAAATTTCTCTACTTCAATCAAACTATTCTCCTCTAATTGAAAAGGTAGAAGAAAAAGAACATTTTTCTCGACATTTTGAGCAGAAACTCTTAAAATGAGAAGAAAAAGAAGAAAAAAAGCTATTTTTCTCAACATTAATAACAAAAATTAATAATCTACTTTATTACTCAATTTTTTCCAAGAGTCAAAAACCTTAACAGCCTCTTCCTGCTCATATTGCTCCATTTTTATTTTACGTTTATCATACGGTAAATCAATCTCTTCATAAATAAATGAGTCATCAAAACCGGCATCGGAAGCATCATCTTTATTAGCGGCATAATATAATTTTGCAGGTCGTGCCCAATAAATTGCCCCAAGACACATCGGGCAAGGTTCACAACTTGTATAAATCTCGCAATCTGTAAGTTGAAAATCATTCAAATTCTTACAGGCATCACGGATTGCCACTACTTCAGCATGCGCAGTCGGATCATTGTTTAGCGTTACTTGATTACTACCTCTTCCAATAATTTCTCCATTTTTGACAATAACGGCACCAAAAGGACCGCCTTTACCTGTAGAAAGGCATTTTTTTGACATTTCAATAGCTTCAAGCATAAATTCTTTTTTGTACATTTTCATTTAATTTATGTCCATAATTAGTTTAACTTGCAAAAATATAACTTTTTTCTATACCAAAAATTTTAGCTTGGCAAGCAGTTATAATTTTGTTTTTCTCTATTTTTAATTTTAATCTGGGCGTGCCCCCTCGCTACGCTCGGGGTCGGTCTTCGGTTCCAAGTCCGCGGGCGGTAGCCGTGGGGTCGCAAAGCGGCAAAAAGAGCTTACAAGCTCGCTTTTTTGCCGCAGCGTCCCCAGCGACTTCCGCCCTTGCGGGCTTTCCACCTGCGCCCTCACGCAACCTAAATTGCTCATATAAAGCATTTTAGGATATATTATTTTTTGTAACAAGGAGAGTAAATCGCACCTCCGCAATTGTCCATTGCCGAACCCGTTACCGATTTTAAACTATTTATTTCATTCCGCCAACGTAACAATCCAAGAAAAGCAAAAACTATCGACTCTTTAAAATTAATTGTTTCATTATCCGGCAAAATAATCTCTTTTTGAGGATTTTTTTCCCGTAACAACTCTATCAAAAACTTATTAAAAGCTCCGCCGCCCGTAACAAGAACAGTTTCTGCTTGAACTCGGTTAAGCGTTTCCGTTATTTGATAAACGATATGCTCGGTTACCGTTCGTAATTTATCTACTACTCGAATAGAGCTATTTTCAAGAATCGGCAAGAAGTGCCTATCAAACCACTCTCTCCCTAACGATTTCACCACATTTCCTTGTTGGTAAAACTCTAATTGATTCAACTTTTGAAACAAAACCTCATCTTTTTCGCCTTTTTCTGCCATTTTTCCATCATTATCATAATCAAACCCAATTTTTTGTGCCAACAAATTTAACGGAATATTGCAAGGAAGAATGTCAAATGCTTTTCTAACTCCACCTTCTCGATACGAAATATTAGAAAAACCTCCCAAATTTAGGCAAGCACCATATTTTGAAAATAATAACTCATCGCCTATCGGCACTAAAGGGGCGCCTTGCCCGCCCAAAGCTACGTCAACACTTCTAAAATCGCAGATGACCGGTAGCTTTGTCAACGCAGCAATGACGGCTCCGTTGCCGATTTGAGTTGAAAAGCCTAACTCCGGACGGTGAAAGATGGTGTGCCCGTGAGAAGCTATCAGCATCGGCTCATCCACTTCGTTTTCTAAAAACGAATTAATAGCATGCGCCATAAATTTACCCAACTCCACATCTAAACATGCCAATTCAAAAGCCGACATTTCCATGGCAGAAGCCAACTTCCCCTTCAATTCACACTGAAAAGGCTGTGTGAGAGCTTTTTTCACCTTGTAAGACCATTGCTTATTTAGCAATTCAAACTCACATAATACGATATCCAAGCCGTCAAGGGAAGTCCCCGACATTAAGCCCAAAATTAAAAACTGCTCCTCTTTCATACGTAAATTAATCCTATCTAAAAATAATATCTTTTACCACATCGGCACCGACCGCCTTATTCAATTTTTCAATGATGGAACTTCGCATGCCAAGAAGCTCGAACCGTAAAGAGGCATTAACAAGTTTGACAACTAATATCCCATTTTTTATGGAAACCGACTGCGTATTTTGGACAATAAAATCTCCCATCTCACGATGCCATATATCAATTATATGACGTTCCTGAAACAAAGTGTTTTTTTGATTCTGGTTTAAAAACGACTTAATTAACTCATTTATATTATATTGAGCCATAATTTGACCTCTTTAAGGATAAACGGTTTTTAGGTTGACAAATTTACGTAAAAATAGGATTAAAAATCAAATATTCTACATTTTTTATATCTTTGCAAGCCAAAAATGATTTATTTTCACTTTCTATAATTTCAAAAAATGTATCTAAATTTAAGAGGAACATTACTTTCTTTACAAATTCCTCAAATAATGGGAATTTTAAATGTAACTAGCGACTCTTTTTATGCAGCAAGCAGAATGCAGAGTGAAAAGGCTATACTCAAACGGGTAGAACGTATTCAGGAAGAAGGGGCGAGCATCGTTGATATCGGTGCTGTATCAACACGACCCGGCTCGTTGCCGATTACCGAAGCAGAAGAAATTGAAAAAATCACCTCCTCACTTGCTCTTATTTTTCGTCACTTTCCGGATATCCACGTCTCTGTTGACACTTGGCGTGCAAACGTAGCAAAAGCTTCCGTTGAAGAAGGCGCAGCTATGATTAACGACATTTCGGGAGGAACTTTTGATGAAAATATGATTCCGATGATGAAAGAACTAAAAGTCCCCTATTGTATAACGCACACGTCAGGAGAACCTGAAGTTATGCAAGAACGCGTTCAATACAATAATATGATAAGCGATATTTTTCAATTTTTCGGACGACAAATAGAAAAATGCAAAGAATTCGGCTTAAATGATATCCTCATCGACCCTGGCTTTGGATTTGGTAAAACATTAGATGATAATTATTTATTATTAAAAAACTTATCGGCATTTAGCTCCTTACAACTACCTATCCTCATTGGAATTTCTCGCAAATCCATGATTTACAACCTATTAGATATTACGCCGACAGAAGCTCTTAACGGCACCTCTGCTTTACATATCGTTGCCCTACAACAAGGAGCAAATATTCTTCGTGTGCACGACGTGAAAGAAGCTAATGAAGTTGTTAAACTCTATATGCAACTGCAAAAATCATAAATTAGAAAAATAGTCTTATGAAAATAAAATTCTCCATCCTTTTGAGCATATTTTCTTTCTTTTATCTTTCCGGCACAGCGCAAATTCCTGCCGGCTACTATGACAACGCGGTTGGAAAACAGCACCGCGAACTAAAAGAGAGTTTGTATGAAATTATAAAAAACAATAGCTTATTAGAATATACTAACCTCTGGAACTATTTTGCTATAACGGATTTAAAAGATAACGGAAAAGTTTGGGATATGTACTCGGATTTACCCGATACGATTCCCCCCTACGAATTTACTTTCAACACTGACCGATGCGGGTCGGAAGGATACACGCAAGAAGGAGATTGCTATAATCGCGAACATTCGGTGCCTAATAGTTGGTTCGGAGAAAAACAATACCCAATGTACTCCGACCTTTTTCATATCTATCCTGTTGACGGTTGGGTAAATAATAAACGAAACAATTATCCTTACGGCAATGTATCAAATCCGACTTGGACAAGTAAAAACGGCTCTAAGCTAGGCACTTCCGCAAGCGAAGGATATGACGGTATTGTTTTTGAACCTATAGATGCCTATAAAGGAGATTTAGCAAGATCCTATTTTTATATGTGTGTACGTTATAAAGATATCAATTTTTCACAAAACGAATTTTCACAATTTAACGGAGCGGAATTAGCTCCATGGGCTCTCAACCAACTTGTAGAGTGGCACTTAAATGACCCCGTCAGCCAGAAAGAAATTGATAGAAACAATAACGTTTATTCAATCCAGAATAATCGCAATCCGTTTATTGACTATCCCGAATTGGTCGGTTATCTATGGGGAGATGATACTACGCAAGTTTTTGCACCTTACGTCGTCTCTACAATTAAACAATTAACTGAGAGAACCGTAACAATCTATCCGAATCCTGCACATAATCAAGTAACTATAAGTACAACCACCCCGAAAAACAGTGTAGAAATTCAAATTCTTGATATGGTTGGGAAAGTTGTTTTAAACTACTATCAGGAAAAGATAGATGAAACATTACTACTGAATATCGAAACTCTGCCTCCCGGAATATATGCTCTTTCCATAGCAGAAAAGGAAAAAAGAGAGATTCATAAACTGATAGTATGGTAAACAAAAATTACGTACAAGTTACCAAGTCTGCCACTTTTGAAATGGCTCACGCCTTAGATGCCTCGATGGGAAAATGCGCCAACATTCACGGACATTCCTATAAACTTTGGATTACAATAGGAGGAACAATAGATAAGGAGAATAATAAAAATATCGTTATAGATTTTAGAACTCTCAAAGAACTTATTTATTCGACTATTATAGAAAAGTACGACCATAGTTTTGTTCTCTTTAAAAACAAAAAAAATGAAGCACTGAAACAGCATTTGGAATCTCTCGGATTTCAAAACATTATTTTACTTCCTTTTCAACCTACTACGGAAAACTTGACACAACATTTTGTTTCTTGCTTGCAAGAAGTGCTTCCACCCGATATTACATTAGAAAAATTAAGATTACAAGAAACTGAAAACTCTTACGCAGAGTGGGATTTCAGAGGTTAATAAAAATAATTTCTTTTTTTTCACAAAAAAACTTTTAAAAGGTTGTATATTAATAATAATAGTTGTATATTTGTCGACTTTTTAAAAGTAAATTTTGGCATAGAGGGCTTGGGAAGAAAAATAAGATATAAATCATTGAGGATAAGCCATTTACGAAGTTAAAAAGTTTTTAATAACTAAAAAAAAGGAAATTTATTTTGGAAAAAAGTCTTCTAAAAATTTCCAAATTTAAAAAAAAGAAAAGTTATTAGACTTATATTAAACAGAAAAATATTAAAAAATGAAAATAGTAAATTATTTTAAAGAAACTTACGACGAATTGGTACACAAAGTATCATGGCCGTCGGCAAAAGACCTTCAAAATAGTGTTGTTGTAGTGTCCATTGCTTCCCTAATTATAGCACTTATCGTGTTTTTGATGGATTTACTCTTCAATGCGGGTATGAATTTACTCTTCCCGGCTGTTTAAATTTTTTGATATTACATTGAAGTATTATATTCCGTCAACAAATTTAGCTTATGCCAGAACTTGAAAAAAAATGGTACGTCATTCGGACGATAACGGGCACTGAAAAGAAGACAAAACAAAACATTGAAAGCGAGGTTGAGGCTTCGTTCATCAAAGATTTTGTCTCTCGCGTATTGGTACCAACCGAAAAGATATACCAGATTCGTAATGGAAAGAAAATCAGCAAAGAAACAACTCTTTTTCCGGGTTATATTTTTGTTGAGGCGATTATGTTAGAGAAGGTAATTTCTATTTTGCAGGGAGTTCCGGGTGTATTGGGATTTGTAGGTTGTAAAAGAAAGACTGATCCACCTGTTGCTTTACGCGATGTTGAAGTTACTCGTATGCTCGGCAAAGTCGATGAGCTATTAGAACAAGACGCTACTTTCTCACCTCAATTTATTGTGGGTGAAGAAATTAAGGTCATTGACGGACCTTTCAACACTTTTAACGGTATCATCGAAGAGATAAATACCGAGAAAAAGAAACTGAAAGTTATGGTGAAAATTTTCGGTAGAAAGACTCCACTTGAGTTGAGTTTTTTACAAGTTGAGAAGGTATAATATTTCACAATTTTTATTTATTGTTACACAAATCAAAAAAAAATTAAAAGATGGCAAAAGAAATAGCAGGGCTAATTAAATTACAAATCAAGGGAGGTGCTGCTAATCCATCTCCACCGGTAGGACCTGCCTTAGGTTCGAAGGGTGTGAACATCATGGAGTTTTGCAAACAGTTTAATGCACGAACACAAGAGCTTGCCGGCAAAGTGATTCCTGTTATTATCACTGTTTACAAAGATAAATCATTTGATTTTATCACTAAAACGCCTCCGGTTGCGGTACAATTAATGGAAGCAACCAAAGTTCAAAAGGGTTCTGCTGAACCGAACAAAAGTAAAATTGCTACAGTAACTTGGGATCAAGTACGTACTATTGCTGAAAGTAAGATGAATGACTTAAACTGCTTCACGCTCGAACCGGCCATGACCATGGTAGCGGGAACCGCAAGAAGCTTAGGTATTACTGTCAAAGGCGGCACAAATCCTTTTGAAAAATAATTAATAACAGTATAAACACAACAATCAAAATGGCTAAAATATCAAAAAAACGCAAAGAAGCTTTTGCTAAGTTTGATAAGACCAAAATTTATCCGTTAAATGAAGCAGTTCAGTTGGTAAAAGATATCACCTATACTAAATTCAATGCCTCTTTTGACATTGACATACGTTTGGGCGTCGATCCGCGAAAAGCCAATCAAATGGTACGCGGCATCGTAACTTTACCACACGGAACCGGAAAAACGGTTAGAGTTTTGGCACTCTGCACACCTGATAAAGAAGAAGAAGCAACTGCCGCCGGCGCCGATTATGTTGGATTGGACGAATATGTCGATAAAATCAAACAGGGCTGGACAGATGTTGACGTCATCATTACAATGCCCAGCGTTATGCCTAAGATTGGTGCCTTAGGGAAAATATTAGGTCCTCGTGGCTTAATGCCAAACCCGAAAGCAGGTACCGTTACTATGGACATAGGTAAAGCAGTAGCAGATGTCAAAGCAGGTAAAATTGATTTTAAAGTTGATAAGTACGGAATTATTCACGCAGGTATCGGAAAAGTAAGTTTCACTCCTGAACAACTTACAGAAAATGCCCGAGAACTTATTTCTACAATTATCAAATTAAAACCGACAACAGCAAAAGGAACTTATGTGAAAAGCATTTATTGTTCAAGTTCTATGAGTCCAGGTGTACAAGTAGACCCAAAATCAGTTACAATATAAACTTAAAAAGCTAAACTTAAAATGAAATTAGAACAAAAAAGTCAAATTGTTGACGCTATTGCAAAAGATTTAGCTGAGTACCCTAATGTGTATATAACGGATATTTCGGGCTTTACAGTAGCAACTGTAAACGATCTCAGAAGATTATGCTTCCGTAGAGATATTAAACTTAAAGTCGTTAAAAATACGTTACTAAAACGTGCTATGGAACAATCTTCCGTTGATTACTCTGACCTTTACAAAACATTAGAAGGTAGCACATCAATAATGCTTTCAACCGTAGGCAATGCTCCCGCTCGACTCATTAAAGAGTTTAGAGGGAAAAATAAAAAACCTTTCTTGAAAGCTGCCTTTATTGAAGAGTGTGCTTATTTCGGAGACGAACAACTTGAAGCACTTTGCAATATCAAATCAAGAGAAGAACTTATCGGAGATATTGTTGCCTTGTTACAATCACCCGCTAAAAACGTTATTTCTGCTTTACAGTCAGGGAAAAACAAATTAGCCGGTATTGTCAAGACATTATCCGAAAAAGAGTAAAAACAATTTAAAAACAAGTAAAACAAGTAATTAACCATTAAAAAATTATAATCATGGCAGATTTAAAAGCATTTGCAGAACAATTAGTTAACTTAACCGTTAAAGAAGTTAATGAACTAGCTCAAATTTTAAAAGAAGAATATGGTATTGAACCCGCAGCTGCTGCTGTAGCTGTAGCCGGTCCAGCCGCAGGCGGCGCTGCAAGCGAAGAAGTTGAAGAAAAAACACAATTTGATGTTATTCTTAAAGCAGCCGGCGCAAGCAAACTTGCCGTTGTGAAATTAGTTAAAGAACTTACAAGCCTCGGGCTTAAAGAAGCAAAAGAATTAGTTGACTCTGCACCACAACCTATAAAAGAAGCTGTATCAAAAGATGAAGCCGAAGGGTTGAAAAAATCATTAGAAGAAGCCGGTGCAGAAGTTGAAATTAAGTAGAACTTCTGAAAACTATACAATAGCGTACAATACATTCATCTATTGAAAATGTATTGTACCTATTGTTGTTTTTATTCTATTTCAATTTCTATATCTCACTTTCTCCCCTGACACTTATCAATAAACGCCGTCTTATTTTCATTTAACGAATCTCTTAAAAAATAATCACCTTGGTAACAAAAAATAATAAAAGATTTAGTTTTGCAACAACAAAACCTGTTGATTATCCCGATTTTTTGGATATTCAAATAAAATCATTTCAAGATTTTTTTCAAATCGACACCGCAGCTGAACGGAGGTGTAATGAAGGTCTTTACAAAGTCTTTACCGAAAACTTCCCCGTTACGGACGCAAGAAATAGTTTCGTTCTCGAATTTTTAGACTATTATATTGAAGCTCCTCGCTATACCATAGACGAATGTATTGAACGTGGTCTTACTTATAATGTACTACTCAAAGCGAAAATGAAACTTTCCTGTAACGATTTAGACCATGAAGATTTTGTTACTTCTATACAGGAAGTTTATTTGGGAATGATTCCCTATATGACTCCGCGGGGTACTTTTATCATCAATGGGGCAGAACGCGTTGTCGTATCACAACTACACCGTTCACCCGGCGTATTTTTTGGTTCTACCTTTCACTCTAACGGTTCTCAATTGTTTACCGCGCGAATTATCCCTTTTAAAGGTTCTTGGATGGAATTTACTACCGATATTAATAACGTAATGTACGCTTATATCGATAGAAAAAAGAAATTACCCGTTACTACTTTATTGCGAGCTATCGGCTACGAAACCGATAAAGATATTTTAGACATTTTTGAAATAGCGCAAGAAGTCAAAGCAACTAAAACTAATTTAAAAAAGAATATCGGACAAAGATTTGCCGCCCGCGTACTTAAAACTTGGAATGAAGACTTCGTAGATGAAGAGACCGGCGAGGTGGTTAATATTGAACGTAATGAAGTTATTATCGAACGCGAAACAATTCTCGAAGATAAACATATTCCTCTAATTACGGAGGCAAACATTAAAACCGTTCTTTTCCATAAACAAGATGAAAAACAGACAGACTACTCTATCATCTTTAATACTTTACAAAAAGACCCGACAAACTCTGAAAAACAAGCTATTGAATATATCTATTTACAGCTGAGAAATGCTGCCGCACCTGATGAAGAAACAGCTCGCTCCGCTCTCGAAAGATTATTCTTTTCAGATAAACGTTATGACCTTGGTGAGGTTGGACGTTATAGGATTAATAAAAAATTAAATTTGAATATCCCCAGTAAAACGGGCATATTGACAAAAGAAGATATTATTTCTATTATTAAATATTTAGTAGAGCTAATTAATTCTAAAACCGATATGGACGACATTGACCACTTAAGTAACCGAAGAGTGAGAACTGTCGGAGAACAACTTTATAATCAATTCGGTATCGGTTTAGCTCGAATGACGCGTACCATACGCGAAAAGATGAATGTTCGCAACAATGAAGTTTTTGAACCTATTGACCTCATTAATGCCAAAACTTTATCTTCTGTTATTAATTCATTTTTTGGGACTAACCAACTATCCCAATTTATGGATCAAACAAATCCTCTGTCCGAAATTACTCATAAACGAAGAATTTCGGCATTAGGTCCGGGCGGGCTCTCAAGAGAAAGAGCCGGTTTTGAAGTTCGTGACGTACATTATACGCACTATGGACGTCTTTGTACTATTGAAACACCCGAAGGTCCTAACATCGGACTTATCTCTTCTCTTTGCGTTTTTGCAAAAATTAATAACCTTGGGTTCATTGAAACTCCCTATCGTAGAGTTGAAAACAGCGTTGTACAGTTAAACGAACCTCCAATATATCTTAGCGCCGAAGAAGAGGAAAATAAAGCTATCGCACAGGCAAATATCGCTATCAATTCAAACGGCGAATTAATTGATGATAATATCAAAGCACGAAAATTAGCAGACTATCCTATTTTATCTAAAACAGAAATAGATTTAATCGATATTTCTCCTAACCAAATTGCCTCTATCGCAGCTTCCCTTATTCCTTTTTTGGAAAACGACGACGCAAACCGTGCTTTAATGGGTTCAAACATGATGCGGCAAGCAGTACCTCTACTTACACCTGAAACCCCCATCGTAGGTACCGGACTCGAAGCACAAGTCGCTGTCGATTCCCGCGTATTACTCTGTGCTGAAGGAGACGGTGTTGTAGAATACGTGGACGGACAACAAATTATTATTAAATATGAAAGAACTGAACATGATAATTTGATTCAATTTGATTCAAATGTTAAAACATATTATCTGCAAAAATTTAAACGTACAAATCAAAATACTTGTATTAACCTTACACCTATCGTAAAGAAAGGACAAAAAGTTAAAAAAGGTGAAATTCTCACTGAAGGTTATGGAACAAAAGACGGGGAATTAGCTCTCGGTCGCAATCTAAGAGTAGCCTACATGCCTTGGAAAGGTTACAATTTTGAAGACGCGATTGTTATATCGGAAAAGGTTGTTAATGAAGATATCTTTACATCTATTCATATCGAAGAGTTCACCCTGGAAGTACGTAATACAAAAAGAGGAATTGAAGAACTTACTAATGATATTCCTAATGTTTCCGCAGACGCAACCAAAGATTTGAATGAAGATGGACTAATCCGTATTGGTGCCGAAGTAAATGAAGGTGATATTCTGATTGGCAAGATTACTCCAAAAGGAGAATCACACCTCACTCCGGAAGAAAAACTGCTTCGTGCTATTTTTGGCGATAAAGCAGGTGACGTTAAAGATGCGTCTTTAAAAGCACCTCCTTCTACGAAGGGCATCGTTATTGGCTCTTTGTCAATGTCGCGTCTCGTTAAAGATAGAAAATCAAAATCGAAAGATAAAGACATTCTCAAAGATATTGAGACAACATATAATAAACATCTTTCTAACCTTAAAGATACTATTGTTTTAAAGCTATACAAACTTTTAGAAGGAAAAATAGCTCACAATATCTATGACAATACTAAAAACATTGTTATCCAAAAGGGTGCTAAATTTTCACAAAAACTTCTCGCTTCCATTAATTATGCTACTGTTGCAGCTTCAAAATGGACTAATGATTCAAAAATCAACAATTGTGTAGCTGATATCATTAAGAACTACCTTGTTGTTGAAAGAGAGTTATTAGCAAAAAAGACGCGTGAAATATTTGATGCTACTATTGGTAGTGAATTACCTAACGGTATTGTACAAATGGCAAAAGTTTATGTTGCCAATAAACGTAAACTTAAAGTCGGAGATAAAATGGCAGGGCGGCACGGTAATAAAGGTATTGTTGCTAAGATTGTTCGTGTTGAAGATATGCCATTCTTAGCTGACGGAACGCCTGTAGATATCGTTCTTAACCCGCTGGGCGTGCCTTCACGTATGAATTTAGGTCAAATTTACGAAGCAATCTTAGGCTGGGCAGGAAAAGAACTCGGAATGAAATTTGCTACCCCAATTTTTGACGGTGCAACAATTGACCAAATTAATGAACTGTTAGCAAAGGCGAACCTCCCCGAAAATGGAAGTATAGAACTTTATGACGGCGGTACAGGTGAAAAATTCCACCAAAAAGTTACTGTCGGTTATTCATATATCATTAAACTACACCACATGGTTGATGATAAGATGCACGCACGTTCTATCGGACCGTACTCGCTCATTACGCAACAGCCGCTTGGCGGTAAAACTCAATTCGGAGGTCAACGTTTTGGTGAGATGGAAGTTTGGGCTCTCGAAGCCTTCGGCGCAGCTAACATCCTTCAAGAAATTCTTACCGTGAAATCAGATGATGTTATCGGTAGAGCCAAAGCGTACGAAGCAATCGTGAAAGGCGATAACATGCCCGTACCCGGTCTGCCCGAATCGTTTAACGTTCTTGTTAACGAGTTACGAGGTCTATCCCTTAACATTGATTTCGACTAATTTTTATTCAAGGTTTTTTAAATATTAAAATATATATATAAATATGGCTTTCAAAAAAGATAGTAATACCAGAAAAGAGTTTTCAAGCATCACCATAAGCTTAGCTTCCCCGGAAACGATTTTGGAACAATCAAAAGGAGAAGTGTTGAAGCCTGAAACTATCAACTATCGAACGTATAAACCAGAAAGAGACGGTTTGTTTTGTGAGAAAATTTTTGGTCCCGTTAAAGATTGGGAATGCCACTGCGGAAAATACAAAAGAATCCGTTATAAAGGCATTGTTTGTGACCGCTGCGGCGTTGAAGTAACCGAACGTAAAGTACGGAGAGAACGCATGGGACATATTCAATTGGTTGTCCCAGTTGCCCATATCTGGTTTTTTAAATCATTACCTAATAAAATTGGCGCTCTATTAGGATTAACCTCTAAAGTAATTGATTCTATCGTTTATTATGAAAAATATATTGTAATTCAAGCCGGAATTGCCGAATCCGAAACAATTACAAAACTAACGCTACTTACAGAAGAAGAATATTTTGCCGTATTAGACTCCATTCCTAGCGAAAATAGAATGCTAGAAGATACTGACCCTAATAAATTTATCGCTAAAATGGGAGCTGAAGCTCTTCAAGACTTATTAGCACGAATAGACCTAGATAAAGAATCTTATATACTCAGAGATAAAGCAAATACTGAAACATCTCAACAACGTAAACAAGATACTTTAAAAAGATTACAAGTTTTTGAATCCTTCAGAGACAGCCGTAAGAGAGCGGTAAATAAACCCGAATGGATGATTGTGAAAATTATTCCCGTCATTCCACCGGATTTAAGACCGTTAGTACCACTTGATGGAGGACGCTTCGCTACCTCTGACTTAAACGACCTTTATCGTAGAATTATCATTAGAAATAACCGATTAAAACGGTTAATCCAAATTAAGGCGCCTGACGTAATTATGCGTAATGAAAAACGTATGCTACAAGAAGCCGTAGATTCACTTTTTGATAATTCACGAAAAGCAAGTGCGGTTAAAACCGAATCAAACCTTCCTTTAAAATCTCTTTCCGATAGCTTGAAAGGAAAACAAGGACGTTTTCGTCAAAATCTTTTAGGAAAACGTGTTGACTATTCAGGGCGTTCGGTTATCGTTGTGGGACCGGAATTAAAACTTAATGAGTGCGGACTGCCAAAAGATATGGCTGCTGAACTTTTTAAACCTTTTATCATTCGAAGAATTTTAGAAAGAGGCATCGTAAAAACCGTTAAGTCTGCCAAGAAAATTGTAGATAGAAAAGATCCCGTTGTTTGGGATATTCTTGAAAATATTTTAAAAGGGCACCCCGTTCTTCTTAACCGTGCTCCTACCCTACACCGCTTAGGGATTCAAGCGTTTCAACCTAAATTAGTGGAAGGTAAAGCAATTCGCTTACACCCGCTCTGCTGTACCGCTTTTAATGCTGACTTTGACGGCGACCAAATGGCTGTTCACGTTCCGCTCGGAAATGCTGCTATCTTGGAAGCGCAAATACTTATGTTAGCATCTCACAATATTCTAAATCCGGCTAACGGTGCGCCTATAACCGTTCCTTCACAAGATATGGTATTAGGACTTTATTATATCACAAAAGGTCTAAAATCAACCAAAGAATTTACCGTTCCCGGCGAAAATATGGTTTTCTACTCCCCGGAAGAGGTTATCATCGCTTACAACGAGAAAAAAGTTCATCTCAATGCTTGGATAAAATGCAAAGTAGACTTAGAAGGAAATGGAAAACTAACTTTAACAGAAACAACGGTCGGACGCGTTTTATTTAATCAAGTTATCCCTAAAAATCACGGATTTATCAATGAAATTCTAACTAAAAAATCTCTTCGTGATATTATTAGCCAAATATTAAGAAAATCAGGAAATGCCGCAACAGCTAAATTTCTTGATGATATTATGGACCTCGGTTTTAAAATGGCTTTTGAAGGAGGACTTTCATTTAATTTAGGAGATATTATTATTCCTGAAGAAAAAACGCAACTTATCGAAGAAGCAAACGAAAATATAGCCGAAATTATTAATAATTACGGTTTAGGTTTTATCACGAATACGGAACGCTATAATCAGGTCATTGACGTTTGGTCGCACACCAATAGAAAGTTGAGTGAAATTCTCATGGAAAAGGTTGCCAACGACCGACAAGGCTTTAATCCTGTATATATGATGTTACATTCCGGTGCTCGTGGTTCAAAAGAACAAATTAGACAGCTCGCCGGTATGCGTGGTTTGATGGCAAAACCGACAAAAGCGAGTGCAAGCGGCGGCGAAATTATCGAAAATCCAATTTTATCTAACTTTAAAGAAGGACTTTCAGTACTAGAATACTTTATCTCCACACACGGAGCTCGTAAAGGGTTAGCTGACACCGCTTTAAAGACCGCAGACGCCGGGTACCTCACTCGCCGACTAGTTGACGTTTCACACGACGTAATTATCTCGCAAGAGGATTGTGGAACCTTACGCGGTATGACGATAAGTACCTTAAAGAAAAACGAAGAAGTTGTAGAATCTCTTTACGATAGACTACTTGGACGTGTAACTCTCCATGATATTTATCACCCTAATACCGGCGAATTGATAGTTAAAGCCGGCGAAGAATTAAATGAACATTATTGTCAAATTATTGAAGACTCACCTATTGAGGAAGTTGAAATTCGTTCGGTGCCTACTTGTGAAGCAAAACAAGGAGTTTGCCAAAAATGTTACGGTAGAAACCTCGCAACAGGAAAAATGGTTCAAATTGGGGAAGCTGTCGGCGTAATTGCCGCACAGTCAATCGGGGAACCCGGAACTCAGCTTACGCTCCGTACATTCCACGTCGGCGGGGTGGCTGGAAATATCGCCGCCAATAGCAGAATAACCGCTAAGTACGACGGTATTCTTAGTATCGATGAATTAAGAGCTCTCGAAAAAGTTGACAAAGAGGGAAAAACGTACTTTAAAGTTATCGGACGTTCAGCAGAAATGAAAATTATTGATGTAAAAACATCAATCGCTCTTGCCTCTGCTAACATTCCATACGGTGCAAACCTCTATTTTAAACACGGCGACGCTGTTAAAACAAAAGATTTAATCGCTGAGTGGGACCCTTTTAATGCACTAATTATTGCAGATATTGGCGGTAAAATTGTGTTTAAAGATATTGTAGAAGGGGTAACATATCATGTTGAAACGGACGAACAAACAAATACGCACGATAAAGTTATCATTGAGAGTCGTTTGAAAACTAAAAATCCGAGTGTCTATGTTACCGACGATGAAGGAAATTTAGTTAAGAGTTTTGACCTTCCCGTTGGAGCTCGTCTTGCAGTTACGGAAGGACAAGTGATTGATTCCGGTGAAATATTAGCTAAAATACCACGCTCATTCGGTAAAGCAAGCGACATTACAGGAGGCTTGCCACGTGTAACCGAACTTTTCGAAGCTCGCAATCCTTCTGACCCTGCCGTTGTTGCCGAAATTGACGGTATCATATCTTTTGAGAAAAAACTGAAACGTGGTAATAGAGTGGTGAAAATCACCTCGCGGACAGGCGAAGAAAAAACCTACCTCGTCCCAACCTCTAAACAAATTCTTGCTCAAGAAAATGACTTCGTTAAAGCTGGAACGCCGCTATCCGAAGGTGCACTTACCCCTTCAGACATCTTGTCTATTAAAGGTGCCATGAAAGTACAAGAGTACATTGTTAACGAGATTCAAGATGTGTATCGTAACCAAGGGGTTAAAATTAATGATAAACACTTTGAAGTTATCGTTCGACAAATGATGAGAAAGATGGAAATTGAAGACCCGGGCGATACTAAATTCTTACAAGGAGAAATCGTTAATAAAATTGAGTTCCAAGAAGAAAATGATGCTATTTGGGATAAAAAAGTGATTATTGATGAAGGCGACTCCACCGAATATATGAAAGGACAGATTATTAATGCTAAAAACTTCCGAGACGAAAACTCACTACTAAAACGTAGAGATTTACGCCTATTACAAGTACGTGACGCTCACCCTGCTACAGGAAAACCGATACTGCAAGGTATTACAAGAGCTTCCCTCCAAACCCGTAGCTTCTTATCTGCCGCATCATTCCAAGAAACAACAAAAGTACTAACCGATGCCGCTATTAATGCGAAAAAAGACGTGTTAGCCGGTATGAAAGAAAATGTTATTGTCGGACACCTAATCCCGGCAGGAACAGGACTTAAATCACACCAAAATTTTGTAGTAGGTTCAGTAGACGACTACGAAGAGTTAATGGCTTCTAAAGAGTAAAATTATCATTTGAAAGAAAGAGATATAATCTCTTTCTTTCATAAAAATTATATCATGCAAGAACAAAAAATTGAAATTAACATTAAAGAAGAAGTTGCTCACGGTATCTATTCCAACTTAGCAATTATTACTCATTCTAATGTAGAGTTTATTGTAGATTTTGTCTCTGTAATGCCCGGAATCCCAAAAGGAGAAGTGCGCTCAAGAATTATCCTCAATCCGCAAAATGCAAAACGACTGCTGAACGCACTCAGCGATAATATTCAGAAATTTGAAGAGAAAAATGGGAAAATTAACGAAAATTCTCAAGACCTACTTCCCATTATCACTAAAAGCGGCGGCATGGCGTAAATTTATAAACTATTACGCATGATTGATTCTACTTGGACTCTCTTTCTCGACCGAGACGGCATCATAAACAAGAGAATTATTGACGGCTACGTAAAAGAAATTTCACAATTTGTCTTTAAAGACGATTTTATTCAGGCAATGCCTATCCTAAATCGGATTTTTAAATACACCATAGTCGTTACAAACCAGCAAGGCATTGAAAAAGAATTAGTTACCGAAAGTGAAGTGGCAACGATTCATGCCTACCTTATCAATTCCTTAAAAGAGAAAAATATCAAAATTGATAAAATATACCTCTGCCCGCACCTCGCCGAACGAAATTGTAACTGCCGAAAACCCAATATTGGCATGGCTTTAAACGCAAAAAAAGAGTTTCCCGATATTGACTTTAATAAATCGGTAATGATTGGTGATTCTATTTCCGACCTTATCTTCGGAAAAAATTTGAATATGAAAACGGTTTTTATTGCAGATACTAATAATTACGTTAAAAGCGACATTCTGGCTTATGCTGATTTCTTTTGCGCTGATATGATGGAATTTACAAATCTTATACGATAATGGGAACTAAACTACTCTTTTGGTTAATTTTTTATCCATTGTCCATATTGCCGCTAAAAATATTATATGGCATAACCTATTTCGTTAATCTCATAAATAGGGCTTTTATTAATTACCGAAAAGAGGTAATTGATAAAAATCTCTCTCTCTCATTTCCCGAAAAAAATCAAAAAGAGCTTCGTAAAATTAGAACTCGTTTTTATAAACATTTAGCTGAAATAGTGGCTGAAATGATAAAAATGTTGACAATTAGCAGAAAGGAACTACAAAAACGCTATTACTGCGCCAATCCGGAACTCGTAAATCACCTTTTTGAACAAGGTAAGAGCGTTATGCTCATGTCAAGCCACTATAACAATTGGGAATGGATGGTATTGAACCTTGACTCACTTTTCAAACATCATGGAGTTGGCGTTGGAAAACCAAATACAAACAAAATCTTTGAAAAGCTGATAAATAAAGCCCGAACGAGATACGGGACGGAAGTTGTTTTTGCAGATACCGTTCGTAACACTTTCGAATATTACGAAAACAATCAAAAACCCGCTGCCTACATGATGTTAAGCGACCAGTCTCCCTCCAATCCCGATAAATCTTACCAAACAACATTCCTTAACCAACCCTCTGCTATTTTATTCGGAAGCGAATATTTTGCTAAAAAATATAACATTCCCGTACTCTATTATGAAGTAATTAAAGATAAAAAAGGATATTATCATATTAACATTCAGACAATTACAGAAACACCACAATTAACTTCTCACGGAGAAATTACTGAAAAATATATTGAATATTTAGAAAAAACCATCAAAAAACAACCTGAGTTCTGGCTCTGGAGCCATAAAAGATGGAAACATAAAATCACATTATAAAGTATTTTTTGTCTAATAAAACATTTTTGCAAACTAAGAAATTAAAGATATAAACTACTTTCAATATGCATTTATTAAAAAAAGGGGGCTTTTTTCTCATCCTAACAGGACTTTTACAATTCGGAAAGGTAACTGTTTCCGGGCAAAATTTACAACTCTTTTTTGACACGGGACGCTGGATTTATGCAAACGACTGTCCCGATAGACCTTATATCACATCTACCGTAGAGATGTTGCACACAGATAAATATGGATTATTTTTCTATTTGGTAGACATGGATTATACCAAAAAAGGAATTTATAGTGCTTATTGGCAATTAATTAGGGAGTTGCAATTTTGGAAATTTCCCCTCTCCATTCAATTGCAATATGACGGCGGCTTAACCAATCAGTATTCCTTTAATCATGCTTACGCCATCGGTCCGAAGTACAACTACAATAATGACGACAACACGCGATGCTTTTCAGGAGGAATTTTATACAAATACATTCAAGGCAACCCTATTAATCCACACAATTTTCAAGTCTCAATAACATGGTATATCTCGTTTGCAAAAGGGTTATTGACATATAATGGATACGCCGATTTCTGGCAAGAGCCTCAAATTAATATCAGCGACTACGCCTTTTTGACAAAGCCGCAACTATATTTTAATTTCAATAAATTGAAAAAAGTTAATGATAATTTCAATCTTAGTTTAGGCACTGAAATAAGAATAAGCTACAATTTTTTCGTCCCGGATAAATTTATGGTTATACCTGCGTTAGCAATAAAATGGACTTTTTGGGAATAAACACCTCGTCTGATTTCCCTCTTTAAGTAGAATAATAATAATTTTAATTTTAATTAGGGCGTGCCCCCTCGCTACGCTCGGGGTCGGTCTTCGGCTACAAGTCCGCGGGCACAAGCCGTGGGGACGCAAGGCGGCAAAAAGAGCTTCTAAAGTCGCTTTTTTGCCGCCGCGTCCCCAGCGGCTTCCGCCCTTGCGGGCTTTCCGCCTGCGCCCTCACTTTTAGATTTGCAGAGTGTTCTTTTCAATATAAAAAACGGTT
>ERZ795049.1478-NODE-1478-length-30786-cov-24.709381_pt1 | contig 30786 bp, 27 predicted proteins | sample MGYA00375133_ERZ795049 | MGnify/ENA primary metagenome ERZ795049 (study PRJEB30178, sample SAMN05720147) | activated sludge metagenome | isolation source: anaerobic digester from wastewater treatment plant | place: Japan | collected 2015-04-20 ... | reverse complement strand
CCGGCGAAGTTGGCGGCGATGGCGGCGCGGTAGTGTTCATCCGCGAGGCCGAAGCCGCCCAGTTCCGCCAGCACGCCCAGCATGGCCGTGTTGGCGCCACGCGGGTTGCCGCCCTCTTGGGCGAGCTCGTTGGCCGGCACAGCCAGCGCGCGCACGCCCGCCGGCGGCGTGAAGTCGCCAATAGCCGCGTTATACAACAGCCAGCCGCCGGGTTTTACTTCCGCCGCAAATTTTTCCAGCGATGGCCGGTTCATCGCCACCAGCACGTCCGCTTCCGTTACCATCGGCGAGCCCACAGGCTGGCCGGCGAACACCACGCCGCAATTGGCGGTGCCGCCGCGCTGCTCGGGGCCGTAGGAGGGATACCACGACACAAACTTGCCGGCGCGGCACGCCGCGCGAGCCAAAATCACGCCCATGCTCAACACGCCTTGGCCGCCAAAACCCGCCATCTTGATTTTCCATTTTGGCGCGGCGGGGTCCAACTGGGCATCCGGCGCCTGATCCGTATCCAGCCCCAGCAGGCGGTCGAGGGTCTCCTTGCGGTAATCGCTCTCGCTGCGGACAATCGGCTGCGCCTCGGCGGAGCGGTCGCGGAAAATCCCCAGCGGATATTCCGCCTCCATTTGCTCGGCCACGAACCGCGTGGCGGCTTCCACGTTCATTTTCTGGTTGGTGGGGCAGGCCATGAGCACTTCCACGAATGCGTAGCCCTTGCCGTCGCGCTGGATTTCCAGCGCCTTGCGGATGGCCTGCCGGCCCTGCCGCAGCTTGGCCATGTTGGAGAACGACACCCGCGCAATGTACACCGGCGCCTGCAACTGGTTGATCAGCTCCGCCATGTGCAGCGGGTAGCCCATCTGGAGCGGGTCGCGCCCCTCCGGGGAGGTTTCCGTTTTCTCGCCCACCAGCGTGGTCGGCGCCATCTGGCCGCCGGTCATGCCATACACCGAATTATTGACGAAAAACACGGCCAGTTTTTCGCCGCGGTTGGCGGCTTGCAGGGTTTCGTTGAGGCCGATGGATGCCAAATCGCCATCGCCCTGATACGCGCCGACCACCGCTTGGTTCATGGTGCGGGAGAGCCCGGTGGCCACCGCCGCCGCACGGCCGTGGGCCACTTGGATGTTGCCCGTATCAAAATAATAATAGCCGAACACCGCGCAGCCGACGGGGCTGATCATCACGGTTCGGTCTTGCAGGTTCAGGTCGGCCAGCGCCTCGCCGATCAACTTATGCAGCACGCCGTGCTCGCAACCGGGACAGTAGTGGGTGGCGGTCAGCGCCGAATCGCCCTTGCGGGGGAAGACCTTGTAGAGGCCGCGGGTTTCGATCACTTTTTCCATGGCTGTCTCCGCTGCCTCATGCCGGCTGCGCGATGGCGCGCACCCGTTCCAGGATTTCCGCCGCCGTCACCAGATTGCCGCCGAGCCGGCTGACCAAATGCACCGGGCAGCGGCACTCGATGGCCAGTTTGATGTCATCGCGCATCTGGCCGTTGCTCATTTCCACGCTAATCAACTGCTTGCCGCCGCGCGCCACAAACTCTTGCAGCGCCGCCGCCGGGAACGGGTAAAGCGTTTGGGGGCGGAAGAGCCCCACGCGCAGCCCCTCGGCGCGCGCCGCATCCACGGCGCCCAGCGCAATCCGCGCGCTGATGCCATAGGCCACCAGCGCGATATCGGCATCCTCCAGCAGATACGCCTCATGCCGCGCCTCGGCCGCCTCCACCGCCGCATATTTATCCTGCAACTGGCGGTTGAACGCCTCCTGCTTGTCGAAATTGAGAAAGATGGAGGTCACCACATTCGGCCGCGTGGCCGCGGTGCCATCCACCGCCCAGCTCGTATCCGTTTGCGGGTGGACGCTCGTTTCCGGGAAGCGCAGCGGCTCGATCATCTGCCCCAGCACGCCATCGGCCAGCACAAAGGCCACCATGCGCCACTTGTGGGCCAGCTCGAAGGCCAGCATGGTGAAGTCGCACATTTCCTGCACGCTGGCCGGCGCCAGCACAAGGTTGCGGTAATTGCCGTGGCCCCCGCCCTTCACCACTTGGTTATAGTCGCCCTGTTCGGGCCCGATGTTCCCCAGCCCGGGCCCGGCGCGCATGATATCCACCACCACCGCCGGCACCTGCGCCCCCGCCAAATAGGAAATGCCCTCCTGCTTGAGGCTGATCCCCGGCCCCGACGATGCCGTCATGGTGCGCCGCCCCGTGGCCCCCGCGCCATAGACCATGTTGATGGCCGCTTCTTCGCTCTCCGCCTGCACCACGCGCCTTCCCGCCAGCGGGAACTTGGCCGCGGCCTCGTGGAGGATTTCGCTGGCCGGCGTGATTGGATAGCCGAAAAAACTGTCGCACCCCGCATACAGCGCGCCGATGACGACGGCCGTGTTGCCCTTCACCAATTGCGTGGCCATGCTCAACTCTCCTGTTTGGGCGCGCGCCGGTCCGGCACATGCACCGCGATGGCATTCGGCTCCGGGCACACATAGAAGCAATTCAGGCAGCCGATACACCCGTCGCCCACGTACTCGGCAAACGTGTAGCCCCGCGCGTTGAGCTGCGTGCCCATGCGGATCACCTTTTTGGGGCACGCCGCAATACAGCGGCCACAGGCCTTGCACTCCAGCGGATCAATCGCCGGATACGGCACCCGGAAGGGCTTCTGTGGTTCGCTCATGCTGGCTCCATGTCACTGCACCAATAGGTCAACCTACCCCATCCCCCGAACTTTTCCACACTGTGGAAAAAAGTTTATTCCGCGTGGGCGGGATTTTCCACGGTGTGGAAAAATAAACGGCAGGCGGGCCAAATTTTTCCACAGTGTGGAACTTTTGGCCCAAAGTTTTTCCATTGTGTGGAAAAATCGCGCAAACTTTTCCCATTGCGTGGAAAAAATGGGGGCGGCGCGGCGGGATTTTTCCACAGTGTGGAAAAAAGTTTTCCACGGTGTGGAAAAAAACGCCCGATTTTTCCACAGTGTGGAAAATCCTGCCCGTGCGGGATGCAAAGTTTTCCACGGTGTGGAAAACATTTGGGCGGCGGCCCCGGCCGTGCGGTTCATTCCCGGGCCTGGCTGGGCCGGAAGTCCTGCAAGTGCAGTTGCAGATATTCCGTGCCCTTGAAGCGGTTGAGGATCAGGTTGAAGGCAATATCGAGGGGGCCGGGCGGCACTTCGCGGTCGCCCATGCCGAAGCCGATGGCTTCGCGATCCTTGCCGGCCATCGGGAAAATCAGTTTGAGGTGCTTGCCGCCGATCACGCGCGGGGCAAAGCGCGGGGTGACGTTGCGCACGGCCCATACCGGCAGGGGATTGGAGTGGCCGAAGGGGCGCAGGCGGTTTTGGTCGTGGTAGAGCGCGTCGCCGATTTCGTGCGGCTGGATCCACGCATCCACCAGCAGTTGCCGGCGCTGGTCACCCTGCCGCAGGGTTTCACCGCAAACCGCGTTGAATTTTTCCGCGAAGGCCGGAATGCTTTTTTTGTCCACTTCGAGGCCGGCGGCCATGGCGTGGCCGCCATAGCGGCGCAACAGGGGCGAGCACTGCTGCAAGTGGCTCAACAAATCAAAGCCCGGCACGCTGCGGCAGGAGCCGCGGCCGACGCCGTCCTCATCCACGCCAATCACGACCACGGGGCGGTTGTAGCGGCTGGCAATGCGCGAGGCGACGATGCCAATCACGCCCGTGTGCCAGTTGGAATGCGCCACCACCAGGCCAAAATCCCGCTCGGCGTCAAAGCGTCCGTCGAGATCCTCGCACGCCTCGCTGACGATCTTGTCCTCGATTTCCTGCCGCTTGCGGCTGGCTTCGTCGAGCTGCTGGGCAAGGCTGCGCGCGCGCGGCTCCTGTTCAGTCATTAGCAACTCGAAGGCGGTGTCGGCTTTGCCGAGCCGTCCGGCAGCATTGATGCGTGGCCCGATGATGAACCCGATGTGATACGTATCCACCGGCCCGGTGATGCCCGCGGCCTCGATCAGCATGCGAACGCCCACCGACTGCGTTTTGTTCAGCAACTGCAAGCCGTGGTAGACCAGAATGCGGTTTTCCTGCAGCAGGGGCACGATGTCCGCCACGGTGCCAATGGCCACCAAATCCATGAACGTGTGGTGATCCACGCTGTCGGCGCCCTCCATCTTGCGGCGGCGCGCTTCGGTGATCAACCCGTGGCAAACCTTGTAGGCCACGCCCACCCCGGCCAGCATCCGCACGTGCTCCGGGCAGTTGCCCAGCTTGGGATTCACAATGGCACAGGCGGCGGCAACGCCCTCGGTGGCGGGCTCGTGGTGGTCGGTGACCACCACATCAATGCCCAGCCGCGCGGCTTCTTCCACGGCCTCAACGGAGCTGGTGCCGCAATCCACAGTAATGATGAGTTTGGGATGGTATTGTTCCACGCAGCGGTGCAGCGTCTCCACGCCGAGGCCGTAACCATCCTCAATGCGGTGCGGCAAAAACGGCGTGGCCACCGCGCCCAGCGCGCTGAGGACTTCAATCATCAGCGCGGTGGCCGTCACGCCGTCCACGTCGTAGTCGCCATAGACCAGGATGGAGCTGCCCTGCTCGATGTGCTGGAGAATCAGGTCCACGGCCTTGGCCATGCCGGGCAGCTCGAACGGGTCGGTCAGGTCTTCCAGGCGCGGCTGCAGGAACCGCTCGATTTCCGCGGGATCGGTCAAGCCGCGCGCGACCAGCGCGCGGCCCATGGCCGGCGTGAAATTGAACGCCTGCGCCATTTGGGCCGCCACCCCGTTTGCATCGGCGGGGGTAACCCAATTGCGTTCCGCGCGGATCAGCATCGGACCTACTTCCCGGCCGGCGCCAGCGCCACGCGCGGACGCACCGCCAGCATGATCGGCGAGGCGATGAAGATCGAAGAATAGGTGCCCGCCACCACGCCGATGAACAGCGCCAGCGCGAAGTCGAAGATGGCGCCGCCGCCGAACACCAGCAGCATCACCACGCTCAGCAGCGTGGTCAGCGAGGTGAGCAGTGTGCGCGACAGCGTGGCGTTCACGCTCTCGTTGACGATGCCCGCATCCAGCCGCCCGGCGCGCAGCTTGCGCGTTTCGCGAATGCGGTCAAAGACCACGATGGTGTCGTTGACCGAGTAACCCAGCACCGTCAGCAGCGCGGCGATGGTGGTGGTGGAGAACTGGCGCTGGAATACGCAGTAGAGGCCGATGGTGATCAGCAGGTTGTGCAGCAGCCCCGCCACCGCGCCCACCGCAAACGAAAACTCGAAGCGGATGGTGATGTAGAGGATCATGCCCACCAGCGAGAGCCCGATGGCAATCAGGCCGCTGCGCTGCAACTCGCGGCCCACCTGCGGGCCCACGGTGTCTTCCTGCAGCAGCTTGAATTTGCTGTCGGCAAACTGCTCGGCCAGCACCTGCTGCGCCAGCGCGCCGGCTTCCGGCCCGGCGACCTTCAGCGCCAGCACTTCGTTTTGCTTCTCGGTGGTGCCGCTGCGCTGATACTGGATGCCCACATCCGTCAGGCCCGCGCCGGCCAGCGCCGCGCGCAGGGTATCCACTTCGGCCTTCTGCACGAAGTCCAGCGTGAGCTGCTGGCCGCCCGTGAAGTCCACGCCGAAGTTGGCGCTGCCGCGATGCACCGCCACCGCCAGCGAACCGGCAATGATCACCAGCGAGGCAATGCCCGCCACCCACCGCTTGGCCATGAAGTCCACCTTGGTTTCCTTGACCCACTGGGTCATGGTCAGCTTGTTCAGGTAGCCGTGGCCTTCCAGGAAGTCGAACACCATGCGCGTGCCGACAATGGCCGTATACATGCTGGCAATGATGCCCGCCGTCAGCGTGACCGCAAACCCCTTCACCGGGCCGGAGCCCATCCAGAAGAGGATGACTGCCGTCAGCAGCGTGGTCAGATTGGAGTCGAAGATGGTTGAAAACGCCTTGTCATAGCCCGCGGAAATGGCGGCTCCGAAGCGTTTGCCCAGGCGCATTTCTTCGCGGATGCGCTCAAAGATCAGCACGTTGGCATCCACCGCCATGCCGACGGTCAGCACAATACCGGCAATGCCCGGCAGCGTCAGTACCGGCAACTGCACGCCGGAACTGCCCAGCCCCCCCGCCCCGCCAATCAGGCCGAAGAAGCCGCCCGTGATGATCATGCCCAGCGGCAGCAGGATCAAGTTGAACAGCAGTGCCAGCACGGCCACAAAACCGGCAAAGCGGTAATAGACCACCATGAACAGCGCCACGGCCACAAAGCCCAGCCCGGCCGCCCGCCAGCCGCTTTGGATGGAGTCCACGCCCAGCGTGGGGTCCACGCTGCGTTCTTCGATCACCCGCAGCGGGGCCGGCAGCGCGCCGGCGCGCAGCACCAGCGCGAGGTCGCGCGCTTCTTCCAGGGTGAAACTGCCTTCAATGATGGCTTCCCCGCCGGGAATCGAAGTGCGGATGAACGGCGCGGAATAGAGCGTGTTGTCCAGTACAATGCCCAGATAATGCCGCCCGTTGGGGTCGGGATTCTTGACGCCGCCCGGCGCATGGTCCGCCGTCAGTTGCGCGAACTTCTTGCGCCCGCGCGCATCGAACGAAATCTGCACCACGCGCTGGCCAAATTGCTGGTAGTCCACGTTGGCGCTCTTGAGCGAGTCGCCCGTCAGCTCCGCCTTGCGGCTGACATAATGCGGCACAAAGTAGTCCTTGCCCTGTTCGGTCACTTTTTCCAACAGCAGGTCATAGCCCGCCTTTTCCTCAAAGCGGCGCAGCGCGGCGCGCTCGGCTTCGGTCGGCGGCGGCCCCTTGCGCACCCAGGCATCGCCCTGCGTGCGGCCGGGGATCACGGCCATTTCGTAGCCTTCCGGCACCTTGCGGTCCGCGAACAGGTTGCGGATCAGGTCGTCGTTCTTCGGGTGCACCATGCGGAATTCCAGATACGCCGCTTTGCGGATGTTGGCGGAGGCGCGCTCGCGGTCCTCGGCCTTCATGCCCGGAATCTGCACAATGATACGCCGGTCGCCGTCGGGATAAATGGTCGGCTCGGCCACGCCCATGGAGTCCACGCGGTTGCGCACCACTTCCACCGCGCGGTCGCGCGCGTCGCTCACGCCGCCCACGATGCCTTCGGTGTCGTCAATTTCCAGCGTGTAGCTGGTGCCGCCCTGCAGGTCGAGCCCCAGCTTGACTTTCTCCTTGGGCGGCGCGATCAGCGCCACGCTCCATGCGGTTGCCACCACCAAAATCAGCCATTTCCAGATTGATGCCTTCATACGTCCTCGCGTTTTCTCCACTGCGCCGGCGGCAGCCGCCGGCCAAATCCGTGGCGCTCCCCGCGCCTATTTCTGCTCCGCGCCGTCCGGCGTTTCGCCCTTGTCCAGCACTTGCGACACCGCGCCGCGCACGATTTCCACTTTGACGCCATCGGCAATCTTCACCACCAGCGTCTTGTCCTTCACGTTCGCCACCACGCCCAGGAAGCCCCCGGCAAACAGCACGCGGTCGCCCGTCTTCACCGCGCTCAACAGCGCCTGCCGCTCTTTCTCGCGGCGCTTCTGCGGGCGGATCAGCATGAAATAAAACAGGGCAATCATCAGTCCCAGCCAAATAAACATGAACGCGCCCGATTGCGGCTGCGCCCCCTCGCCGCCCGCCGGGGCGCCCATCATGGCCAACATCATCCAACCATTCATTTTTCAGTTCTCCTCTTTGCCATCAGGCTCCCGCCGCGGCGCCCGGTCCCGGCGCGTCCGGCCCATAAACGCGGGCCGTTTCCGCGCGGAACGCCGCGAACGTTCCCGCCCGGATGCTCTGCCGCAGCCGGGCAATAAAATCAAAATAGCAGTGCATGTTGTGCAGCGCCGTCAGCCGCACGCCCAGGATTTCGCCCACGTTGAGCAGGTGCCGCACATACCCGCGGCTGAACCGCTGGCACGCCACGCACGTGCAGCCTTCCTCCAGCGGGCGCTCATCGAGGCGGTTCACCGCCGCCCGGACCGAGTAGCGGCCCTGGCGGGTGAACACCGTCCCGTGCCGCGCCAGCCGTGTCGGCATCACGCAGTCGAACATGTCCACGCCCAGCGCCACCGACTCGGCCATTTGCCAGAACTGGCCAACGCCCATCAGGTAGCGCGGGCGCGCCCGGGGCAGCAAGCCCGCGGTCATCCGCACGCCCGGCATGATCAGCTCCTCCGGTTCGCCCACGCTCACGCCGCCGATGGCGTAGCCATCGAACGCGCCCAGCGCCAGCAAGCCCTCGGCACAGCGCTCCCGCAACCGCGGGTCCACGCCGCCCTGAACAATGCCGAAAACCAACTGCCCCGGAGCCCGGGGCTGTTGGGCACAACTGGCCGCCCACGATAGGGTGCGCTCCACCGCTTGGCAAGCGTATTCCGGCGGGCAGGGGCACGGCGGACACTCGTCAAACGCCATGGCGATGTCCGACCCCAGAATGCGCTGAATCGCCATGCTTTCCTTCGGCCCCATGAACATCTTGGTGCCGTCCACGTGCGATTGAAACCAAACCCCCTCCGGCGTCATCCGCCGCAAATGCGTCAAGCTGAACACCTGATAGCCCCCGCTATCCGTCAAAATTGCCCGTTTCCAATCCTGAAACCGGTGCAGCCCGCCAAGTTTTTCAATGACCTCCATCCCCGGCCGCACATTCAGGTGATACGTGTTCCCCAGCAAAATCTCGCACCCGTGCGCCTCCAGCTCCCACGGTGCCATGGATTTTACCGTGGCCTGCGTGCCCACCGGCATGAATACCGGCGTCTCCACCGGCCCGTGCGCGGTCCACAGCCGCCCCAGCCGGGCCTGCGACCCCGCATCCTCGTGCAAAATTTCAAATGTGCCGATTTCGGCCATAAAGGCGGGTACTCTACCCCCCGCCCCCGCCCCTGTCGAGGGCAGAGACAGCCAAAACAAAAGGTCGTCAAGCCGCCCTGCCCTGCTATCATGCGGGACAATCAACATGATGCGCGTTCTTCTAGCCGGCTTGAGTTTCGACAAGGTTGAGCTGCACGTGGCCGCCGCCCTGCGGCGCGCCGGCGTGCAACTATTCGCCATCAACACCCCCGGCACCCGCGCCATCTCGTGGTGTCAGGAGCACGACATCCCGTTCGTCACCCACGAATTCCGCAACCGCTTCGATCGCGCCGCCATCCACCTCTACCGCGCCCTGCACGCGGAGCATTCATTTGATATCATCCACGCACTCAGCAACCGCGCCCTCTCCACCGCCCTGTGGGCCACCCGCCGCCTCCCCGCTCCGCCCAAAATCGTCGGCTACCGTGGCACCATGGGCCATCTGCACCCTTTGGACCCCGCTTCGCGCCTTTCCTATTTGTCCCCGCGCGTGGACCGCATCATTTGCGTTTCCCACGCGGTGCAAACCTATCTGCAAGGACTCCGTATCCCCGCCGAACGCCTCGCCGTGATTTGGAAAGGCCACGACCCGGCGTGGTACACCCCCGCCCCCCGCGCCGCGCTGGCGGAATGCGGCATTCCGCCGGAGGCCACGGTTGCGGCCTTTGTCGGCAATATCCGCCCCGTCAAAGGGGTGAATGTTCTGTTGGAGGCTTTCCGCGCCATCCCCCCCACCGAACCTTTTCACCTGCTGCTGTTTGGCGAAGTGCGCGACCGCTCCATCCGCCGGCAAATCGGCCGGCACCCTCATATCCATTTTATTGGCTACCGTCCTGATGCCGCCGCCCTTGCCGGTGCGTGCGATATTGCGGTCATGCCCTCCATCGAACGCGAAGGCCTCCCCAAGGCCATCTTGGAAAGCATGGCTCAAGGCGTGCCCCCCATCGTCACCGATGTCGGCGGCATGCCCGAACTGGTGGAGCACAACCACTCCGGCCTTGTGGTCCCTTCGCGCGACGCCCCCGCCCTGCGCGCTGCCCTCCTTGATCTACTGCATAACCCCGACCGCCGCCGCGCCATGGGCCAAGCCGCTCGCGAACGGATTGCCGGCCCCTTCCACGTCCGCCACACCGCCGAAAAAACTCTTGCCCTATACCACACCCTCACCACCCCCAGCCCTTGACGGCTCCGGAAAGAGGTTTGGGGTCAGCGCTTAACAATCAACATTCTTGCCCCACGCGCTGCAGAAAAATTCGGCATCTGTTTTTTTGCCATTTGGCCACACTGTCCAGAGTTTATAAAGTCTGGACAATTGTTGTAATATTCATATCTAAATCATATACAACTTGTTATGATTATTTTTCTGGTTATTTTTAATTGGCTATTTTGAGAGCAATGTCCACAGTTTATAAACTCTGGACAATTTTAAGGTGACTGATTTTTGTGTTTTTATCCGCGCGGTGAGACCCCGTATGGCAGTTGCCTCCCCACAAAAAATCGGCAAATATCCCAATGTTGACATTGTTAGTGCCTGCCCCAAAACGGTCTCGATTCGCTGGACTTCACGACGGCATTTTTCCAGAGTGGTGTGGTAGAGTGTGGGGTTTGGCATGCAGAACCCCACTCGGCGAATTGGCGACGACGAAAAGGCTGGAGATGATGCAATGAAGGTTACCCATTTTATCCGCGCGGCGGCGATGGCCGGCTTGTTGTTTACGCTGGCGGCCGGGTGCACCACCACGGATTTTGTCACCGGTCAGCCGGTGCAGAATATGTATTCCTTGGCGGAGGAAGTACAACTCGGTGGCCAGTTTTACAAAGAGCTGGTGAGCGGTCTCCAAAAAGAAAACGCACCGATTGATCAGGACCCCGCCCGCGTGGCCCTTGTCCGTGAGGTCACTGCGCACATCACCGCCGTGGCGCATATTACCAATTTGCCCTACCACGCAACCTTCGTGGGCGACCCGGATTTCGTCAACGCCTACGCGCTGCCCGGCGGCAACATCATGGTGTTTGAGGGCATCTGGAATCCCAAGGAGGGCCTCGTGCGCACCGTGGATGAACTGGCGGCGGTCATCGGCCACGAAATCGCGCACGTCAACTGCCGCCATTCCACCGAGGCCATGACCCGCCAAATGCTGCCGAACCTGCTGCTGGCCGGCGGCATGATTTGGGCCACGCTGGAAGACAAGGACGACCTGCAACTGCTCTTTGGCGGGTTGATGCTCGTCCACAACGGGTTGATCGTTACCCGCTACTCCCGAGCGGATGAGCTCGAGGCCGACCGCATCGGCATGATGTACATGGCCAAGGCCGGCTATAACCCCGAGGCTGCGCCACGCGTCTGGGAGCGGCTCGCCGGCGCCAGCGACAGCCAATTGGCCAAGGCGTTGAGCATTTTCTCCACGCATCCGCGCGACAAAAAACGAGCCCAGGAACTGCGCAAACATCTGCCGGAGGCCATGGCGTTGTATCAAGCTGCCCCCATCAAACGCGACGGTGCCCGGCTGCTTTCCACCCTGCCGCCCTCCACCACGCCGGCCAAACCAAAATCCGACAAACCCGAGGCCGACTAACCGTAAACTGCCCCTCCCCCCCCGCGCTGGCCGCTACAATGCCCAGCGCACTGTCGTGCATGGACTGTTACGCCTATTCCAAGCCGCGGATTTCGAGATCGCCTTCCGCCAAGCCGAGGTAGTGACCCAGCTCGTGGAAAAACGTCACGCGCACTTCTTCGCGAAAGCTCGCTTCGTCGCCTTCAGCAAAATCCCAGATGTTGTCCACAAACAGCAGGATTTGCGGTGGCAGCGGATCGCCACCCTCGACGCTCTCCGCCCGGCTGGCGCCGACAAACAACCCCAGCAAGTCCGGTTCCAAGCCATCATCGCGGATCATCGCCCGCGTGGGGCGTGGCATGGCCACCACTGGCACATCGGCGGCCAACCGCGCGATGGGCGGCGGCAGTTGCGCGCGCAGCCGGGCCACTTCGGCCAACGCCATTTGTTCCAAGGTCAGGGCCATTTGTTTCGCCGCCTTTGCCGCGTCGCGTTCACAGGATCAACATGCAGTCGCCATAGCTATAAAACCGGTAGCGCTCTTCGATGGCTTGGCGATAGGCCTCGCGCACGAAACCATAGCCGGCAAACGCGCTGATCATCATGATCAACGTGGATTTTGGCAGGTGGAAATTCGTCAGGAGCGCATCCACGACTTTGAAGTCGTAAGGCGGATAAATAAATAATTCGGTACGTCCTTGGCCGGCGCCGAAGCCCTCCGGGCGGGCGGCCGCGCTTTCCAGCGTGCGCACGCTGGTGGTGCCCACCGCCACCACACGCCCCCCCCCGGTTTTGGCGGCCTGCACTTTTGCCGCGGTTTCCGTGGGGATCCACCAACGTTCAAAATCCATTTTGTGGTCACGCACGTTTTCCGTGGTGACGGGGCGAAACGTGCCCAGCCCAACGTGCAGGGTCACTGCTGTCTGCGCCACGCCCATGGTCGCAAGCCGTTGCAGCACCTCCGGGGTGAAATGCAGCCCCGCCGTCGGCGCGGCCACCGCCCCTGGATCGCGCGCGAACACGGTTTGGTAGCGTTCCTTATCCGCAGCGCGCTGGGTGGGCGTGGTCTCTTTGCGGGCGATGTAGGGCGGGAGCGGCGTTTGCCCGATCCGTTCCAACACTTCCAACCATGGCAAAGCTGACTCCACCCGGATTTGCACCCGCCCCAGTTCTCCCTCCGCCAGCAGCGTCACCACGGCCAGATCATCATCCAGGATCACCTGCTCGCCCGGCACCGGGCGTCGGCGCGAACGCATCAGCGCGTCCCACACCCCGGGGGCAACCTCCTCCAGCAGCAAAAACTCCACGCGCCCGCCAGTGCCCGGCTTGGCCTTCCGGCCGAAAATCCGCGCGGGGATCACGCGGGTATCGTTCACCACCAGCAAGTCGGCGGGCCGCAAAAAATCCGGCAGCTCGGCAAAGGTGCGGTGTTGAACGGTGCGGGCCGCTCGATCCAGCACCATCATGCGCGCGCCGTCGCGGCGCGCGGCCGGTTCCTGCGCGATTAGCTCCGGCGGCAGGTCGTAGTCAAAATCCGCAACCTTCATCGGCCCAGCAGCAGGCGGCGCTGCACCACCATGCCGACCACCGTTGCCAAAAAGGCGCCCAGCAACACCAGCCCCACGTTTTTCCACCAGCCGCCGCGGGCTTTTTCTGGCGCGGGCGGCGCGGCATCTTCAGCGGTGGCGTCCGGCAAGTCTTCGCCTTGTAGCGGATCATCCTCAACGGCATCGACCACTGCCGGCGCAGGCGGGGGTGGCGCAGGCTTCACCACCGGCTGTGGTGCGGGCCGCGAAGCCTTCTGCATTCCGATGGCCAACAGCTCCGTTGCCTTGGCATCGCGAGTCTTGCGGTCCACACTGCCCATCACCACCGCAATGACGCGAGCGCCATCGCGCTGCACCGTCGCGGCAATCGAGTAGCCCGCTGCTGTGAAATAGCCTGTTTTGAGTCCATCGCAGCCCGGCACGCTCGTCAGCAAATGGTTATGCGTGCGCATCTCGAACAACCGGGGCTCGGGGCGAAAAACCCGAAACGTGGCCGAGGTGTACTTGAGCGCATCGGGGTGCTCCTTGAGCAGCGCCACACACAGTTTGGCGAAGTCACGCGGGGTCGTAATGTCAGCACGCTGCCCCGCCGCCGGCGGCAAACCGTGTGGCGACTGGAACTGGGTGATGGGCGAAAGGCCCAGCTCGCGCGCCTTGTCATTCATCATCCGCACGAATCCCTCGCGCGTGCCGCCCACATGCAGCGCCAGCGCCAGCGCCGCGTCATTCGCCGACTGAATGATCAGGGCGTAGAGCATATCCTCCACGCTGAATGACTCACGCGGGTCCAAATAGACCTGCGAACCGCCGATGGCCGCCACCTCCGGAGTCACCCGCACCATGTCATCCAGCCGCACGCTGCCTCGTTTAACGCCATCCAAAACGATGAACAAATCCATCAATTTAAGCATACTGGCGGGGAACCCCGCGCGGTCGGCATTATCCTCGAACAGCGCTTCCCCGGTGTTCGCATCCACCACAATCGCGCCCCGGTACGGATTCATTGAAATCGGCGGTTCCGGCGCGCCCCGCACCATCACCGAGCCCATCACCCCCGCCAAACACATAACCATCAGATATTTTTTCATGCGCCCCTTGTAGCCATCCCCCTTCTGAAATTCAAGACCAACCCTGATTTTCAAGTCTCCCGTTGTTTTGAGCGGCTGAAAAGTCCCGCTTGGGATGAGTGAACTCCCCTCGTCAAACCAACCTCTTTGTTTTTGCCATTTGAACGATGTCATCCAGAGTTTATAAAGTGTGGATGATTTTTGTAATATTCATATCAAGATCATATACAATCTGTTATGTATATTTTTTAGGCTATTTTTGATCGGCTGTTTTGAAGGCACCATCCAGAGTTTATAAACTCTGGATGAATTTGAGGTGACTGATTTTATTTGCGCAAACAAAATCCGCGCTGCCGTCAGAATACGACGGCAACGCGGATTGACTGATCAGATACTTGGACTAGCGCGCGGTTAGAACGAGAACCGTAAACCGACGTTTACACCGAGGCCGCTCAACTTGGCCTTCTCGCCGCCAGTATCTATTCTCCTCCCGTCAACCTTTACGCCATCAACCTCCAAAAAGCGGTACTGGGCTTCGCCAAATATCGCAATGGATTCGTTGAGCGCAAAAGCGGCACCGGCCACTCCGTAGAAACAGAATTCGTCGTCGAGATCAACGTCGTCAGCTTCCGGAATAATGGCATAACCGCCGCCGCCACCGCCGTACAGCGTCAGCGGTACGTCTTCGCCCAAGGGGAGATTGAAGATCAAGCCAGCTTCGAGCGGGATGATGAACAGCTCGTCGTCGCCATCCCAGTCGTCGAACTTGGTCACGCACGAGGCGCGCAGCTCAATGGCCAGGAATTCCGTAAGATCTCCAGAGAACTTGACGCCGCCGCCGAATCCCGGGCCCAAGTCCTTGGTATCCCAATAGGACCCGAAGATCCCCAGCCCGCCTGCGGCAGACGCCATCGTGGCGCACAGCCCCACCATCATCAACACAAGAACCCATTTTCTCATGACCGATTTTCTCCTTGTTGTGACCCTCTACGACGGACAGCACCCGCCGCCCTGTCGAGTGTTAGCGTAGCCTCGCAAGCGAGGTGCAGGCAAGCTCAAACAACGACAAAATTGCGCAAAGGCTTGTCCTGCTGCCATCCACGGGCTAGGATGAAACTGTTTTGAGGAGTGCAACCATGAAACCAATCCATACCGACAACGCCCCTGCCGCCATCGGGCCCTATTCACAAGCCATCGAGCACCAAGGGCTGCTGTTCATTTCCGGGCAATTGGGGCTTGACCGGGTCACCGGCGAGTTGGTGGCCTGCACGGAAGCCCAAACCCGTTTGGCGCTGCAAAACTTGCAAGCCATTTTGGCGGCAGCCGGGCTTGGCCCCCAAAACGTGGTTAAAGCCACCATTTATGTGGCTAACATGGCCGACTTCGCACTGGTCAATCGGCTATACGCCGAGGTGTTCAGCCCGCCCTATCCCGCGCGGGAAGTCGTTCAGGCGGCCGCATTGCCTAAAGGCGGCTTGGTCGAAATTTCAGCCATTGCCGCGCAATAAACCTGTGCGCGGCCAATCCATCTTCGACGGGAGCAAGCCATGATCATCATTGAACCGCACATTCACATGTTATCACGCACCACGGATGACTACACCGCCATGTATCAGGCGGGCATCCGCTGCGTGGTGGAGCCGTCATTTTGGCTGGGCGCCAACCGTCGCCACGCCGGCACGTTTTTCGATTATTTTCAACTTTCCCTGGAGTTCGAGCATACCCGTGCCCAGCGCTACGGCGTTGACCATTGGTCGTGTATCTCTGTGAACCCCAAAGAGGCCGAGGACCTGCCGCTGGCGCGCGAAACGCTGGCGGGAATTGGCCCCTATCTGGATCACCCGCGCTGCGTGGCCGTGGGCGAGATCGGCTTTAACCGCATCACCCACAACGAAGAGGTTGTGTTTCTCGAACAGCTCAAACTCGCGAAAAAACACAATCTGCTCGTGTTGATCCATACTCCGCACGACACGCCCGAGGTGAGCAAAAAAGCCGGCACTGCGCGCATTCTCGATATTCTGCGCGAATTTAACTACGACTCCGGTCGCATCATTGTGGACCACAACACTGAAGACACCATGCCGCTGACCCGCAAGACGGACTACTGGGCGGGGCTGACGGTCTATCCGTATTCCAAACTCAACCCGCGGCGCGTGGTGGACATTCTCCAGCGCTGGGGCTTGGAGCGCGTACTGGTCAACTCCTCGGCGGATTGGGGAGTATCCGACCCCTGCTCCCTGCCCAAGACGGCCACATTCATGGCGCAACAGGGCTTTTCTCCCGCGCAAGTGACCCGCCTCATGCACGACAATCCGCTGGCGTTTTACTCCCAAACCCCCAAGTTCAAACCCCGCCTGGACCTGCCCTATATTGACCCAGCCACCTACCAACGCTGAGCGCCCGCCACGCGAAAGCCTGCGGGAACGGCTGCGGCAAAAAGCCGTTGTGGCCTACTACATGGTGGAGGATTTCATCCCCCGCCCCCCGAATTTTGCCGCCTGGTTGCGCTTGGTCCGCGCGCCCAATCTGTTGACAGTACCCGGCGATATTCTGGCCGGATTTCTACTGGCCCCCGCCGCCACCACCGGCGACTGGGGCCAACTGCTGCTGGCCATCCCCGCCGGCTTGCTGCTTTACGCCGCAGGCCTGATCCTGAACGATATCTTCGATTACGCCGAAGACCTGCGCGAACGACCGGCACGCCCGCTCCCTTCCGGCGCCGTGTCGCGCGAAGCGGCCGTGGCCGTCGCGCTCATCTGCCTGTGGGTGGCCGCATTTCTGGCCGCGTTTTTCGATGCGCTGCCCGTGGCGCTACTGCTGATTTTGATGATTATTTTGTACGACGCGGGAATGAAGCGGCATCCGGTGGTCGGACCGTTGCTGATGGGCGGTTGCCGTGCCGCCAACTTGCTCATGGGCGCGACGGTCGCCGCGGATCGCGTATGGGCCGGTCCAATACCGCTGGCGGGGGCGTTGCTTCTTGGCATCTACATTGCGGGAGTCACCGCCTTGGCCCGCAACGAAACACACGCCGGCACCTCATTCCCGCCGGAGCGCATCGGCCGCCTACTGCGCATGCTGATCCCGCTGCAAGCGCTGTTGGGCGTGGCCGCCATCCACCGCTTCCCCTTCAATTTGCTGGCGTTGGTTCTCCTGCCACTGCTGCCCTTGCACCGCCGGCTAGCCCGCCGCTTCCCGCCGAGTTGAGCGTTGAGCCATGAAAAAGCCCCGCAGCCGTGGCCGCGGGGCTTTTGTTGCACTAGGCGGTAAGGATTACAGCTTGTAGCCGACCGAGACACCCACCATGTGGGCATCGCCATCCTTGAACTTGCCTTCCACCACGCCATCCGCCTGCCGCTCCGCGACATCGCGATCCCGGATCATCAGGTAGGTGTAGCCAAGGTCGCAGAAGAAATTGTCCTTCTTGTAGCCCACGCCCACCGAGAACAGGTGGCGGTCGTTGGCCGGGACAATGTAGTCCACGTGCGCATCGGGATCCGGCGTTTCATCAAAGATGTAACCCGCGCGCAGGGCCCAGGTCTCATCCAACGCATATTCCACGCCGAACTGATAGCGGAACACATCATCCCAGTCCTTTTCCGTCACGCTGGCCGGGACCATGCCCAACAGCGCAGGATCGAACTCGATGGCCAACTGGTCGTAGCTGCTCCACATGGTGTACACCACGCCGGCATTCAGCGTCAGCTTGTCGGTGGCCTTGATCGAGGCGCCCAAGCGGATGATCGCCGGGGTCGTCACATCGCCCTTGCCATCACCGTTGTTGATGATGTTGCCAGCCGGGTGCTTGACCGAGTAATCGCCTTCGACATCCTGATCCACTTCGCTTTCGAATGCCACGCCGAGTGATAGCCATTCGGTGGCCTTGAAGAACGCGCCGAGGTTGTAACCCAGACCCCAGCTATCGCCCTTGATGCGCAGTTGGAGGTCGGGATCCACAAACGGGGCGCCCGTCGGTAATGCGCGGAACAGTTCGAACTCAAACCATTCCGCCCGCAGGCCGGCCGCCAGCGAGAGGTTATCCAGAACCTTGAAGGCCACGGAAGGGTTGATATCAATGCTTTGGATCGTGGCTTCCTGGCAGTTGTAGCGACCAAGCCAGTTGTCTTCGAACTCGATGCCCAAGCCATAGCGGCTGAACACGCCCAAGCCCGTCCAAATCTTATCATTGAACTGGTGCGTCACGTAGGCATTCGGGGGAGTCCACCAGCGGCTGTCCGCGTAGTTTTTCACCTCGCCGGCGGGGGTCATGGTCGTCACGGTCTGGGCCGGGCGAATAAATGTCGCGCCGACTTCGACCTGGGTGCCTTCCAGCTCCGTGATGGCCGCCGGGTTGTTGTACAACACCGAAGGCGACGCCGGATCCGCGGTGACTTCCGTGCCCATCGCGTTGCCGCGCGCGCTACCCTCATAGATACCAAACCCCGCGCCAAACACGGTTTGCGCGGCCAATAACGCCGCAACGCTGACCGTCCCGGCGAGGTACTTCATCTGTTTCATCAGGTTCCTTCCTTATTTATCTTACATCGGCAAGGAAGGAGCGTTTCACCGCCGCAACCCTCGCCGGTTCAACCCCTCCATCTCCACGGTGGAAATGGAAGATTTGCCCATTGGAACCCAAGGCCCCACCCCCGCGCAAGCCCTTTTTCCGGTTTTTCCAATTTTTTTGATGACCGCCCAAGCCCTTCGTTGAGCATCCCGTGAGGGGTGGCTGGCAACTATAGTGAACGCAGTAGGATGAGGCAGCGATCAGGATACAGCCACGGTTTTCACCTGACCTCTGACATACCACCGCGCCCGGGCGGGTTTCTGTTGCCGGTGTAGAAGGACGCCGACGCAATCACATTTTTTTCGATTCCATTCTTGCGTTTTGCAACAACGCGGGCGCATAGTGGCGGTTCTCCGCGGGCGGCCACGCCGGCGGTGTGGAGTGTTGAGATGACGTCGTACGATATTGCCATGTTGCTGTTTCAAGTGCTGGGCGGGTTGAGCCTGTTTATCTTTGGCATGAATGCCATGACCAGCAGCTTGCGCACAGCCGCGGGCAGCTCCCTGCGCACCATTCTGGCTCGAGCGACCCGCAGCCGAGTTCACGGCTCGGTGTTTGGCACCATTTTCGGCTTTCTCGCGCACTCGGGGGCGGCAGTGGCCGCGCTGGCCTCATTCATTAACATCGGTGTCATGACGCTCGAACAGGCCATTGCCCCGGTGTTTGGCGCCAACATCGGTACGTCGCTTTCCATGCTGTTGGTTTCATTCAAGATCGCCGATTATTGCTGGGCGGTAATCGGCATCGGCTTTCTGACGGAAGCGCTGGTGCCCTCGCAACGCTGGCGCAAACTGGGCGGCGCGCTGATCGGTTTTGGCCTGCTTTTTCTGGGCATGGACACCATCGCCACCGGTATTGCCCCGTATAAAGAAGCCTTGGAGCCTTGGCTGGGGCTTTTCCGGGGCGACATCTGGACGTACCGTCTCGCCAGTGTGGCGGTGGCGGCGCTGCTGACGGCCATCATGACGTCATCCGGCGCGATGATCGGCCTGTGCTTCGCGCTGGTGAAGGCCGGCGTATTCACCCGCTTTGACCAAGTGGCCGTGGTGATTTTGGGCGCGCACATCGGTACGTGCATCGTCCCGATTGTGGCGGCCATCCCCATGCGCATCGGCGCGTGGCGGGTGGCGATTGCGCACCTGTGGTTCAACGTGCTGCACGTGATTCTGTTCCTGGTCGTTTGGCCGCTATCCATTTGGTGCGGCGAAGCCACCGCGCCCGGCAATCTGTTGCGGCAGGCGGCCAATTTCAACACCTACACCATGCTGGTGGGCACCCTGCTGTTCCTGCCCTTCATCAAGCAGTTCACCGCTCTGGTCCGGCTTAGCACTCCCTCCAATGAGCCCATTCCCACGCCGTCATTCCTGGACGACAAACTCCTGCGCAAACCGGAACAAGCGCTGGCGGCAGTCGTGCGCGAATTGCGCCGCATGGCGGAGGTCTGCGTGGAAAACATGCTGCTTAACGGTGAACTGATCCTCGCGCCCACCCGGCAGGTCTATCGCAAACTGCTGGCCAACGAAGAAATCCTCAACGATGTCCGCAAGGCCATGGACGACTATCTCGGGCAACTCACCCACCGCTACCTCTCCCGCCGCCAAACGCTTTTTTTGCAGCATCTGGACCGCTGCATGAAAGACATCGAACGCATTGGCGACCATCTCACGCACATTGGCGACACCTCGCGCGAGCGGGCGCGCATTCCCGATGCCCTCCTGCCGGAAGATTTGTTCAACACCTGGTTCAATCTGTTCCTCGCCGCCAAACACGTCATTACGCTGCTGGCCAAATCCTTCGATCCTGATTCCAACACCTTCCAAAACACCGCGCTGGAAGTTCTACGCGCGCGCGACGCCTATATGGAGCAATCCATGGATGCCAAGGCGCGCTTCACCGATGCCACCCGCGACAAACGCATCACCCCCATCGGCGCATATTATGTTTCGCGCTACATCGAGGATCTGGACCGCTTGGTCCGCCGGGCCAAATCCATCGCGCTGGCAGAACGCCAGCCGGATTTCTTCGTCAAGGCGTCCAAGCTGGATCGCAAAGCCAAGGATGCCCTGGCCTACACGCCACCCACGCCGGTGGATGCCCGCAAATATCTCGCCCTCCTGCAAAGCGACCACCACTTGGACGATGCCGACCTGCCCGACGAAGCCGCTTCCGCCATTCCGCTGGAATCGCCGCACCAAGCGCCGCCGGACGAGCATCCCGCCACGCCGGAGTGATGCGGCCACCGCCCGCGGGCTGCCCTCCCCCCCTGCGCATTGTCACATCCAGCCCCGCTCCGCGATCCCCTTCAGCAGCAGGTGCAAATAGATCAGGCCGCCGTAGGGTTGCCAATCGCGTAGCACATGTTGCACGCCGGCATAATCCAGCGGTTCGGGCAGCGCCAACCAGCGTTGCAGATGGTTGCGCGCGCCGACGTCATCCGCAGGAAACACATGCGTTCGGCCCAAGCCGCGCAACAGCACATATTCCGCGCTCCACCGGCCCACGCCCGGCAAACGGCAAAGCCGCTCGACAACTTCCCGATCATCCATGGTTTCCAGCGCGACCACATTCAGCGCGCCCGACTCCACCGCCTGGGCCAGCGTGGTGAGGTAAGCCGCCTTGCGATAGCTGAACTTGAGCCGCCGCAAATCGTCATGGTTGGCGCGTGCCAACGCCGCCGGCGTGGGGAAAGAATAGCACGGTCCTTCCGCGTTGGAGCTGGCCACGCCGTAAGCCGCAGCCAACTGATTGACCAGCCGCACGCCCATGGTGAGCGTTAATTGCTGGCACGCCACGGCATTCACCAGCGCTTCAAAAACGGAAGCATATCGCGGCGGGCGAAAGCCGCGCCATGGCTGGGCCAAGGCCGCCAAGCGCGGGTCACGCGCAACCAGCCGCTGCCAACCAGCCAGATTGGTTTGCACGCCCAGCATCCGTTCCAGCGTGGCCAGAACTTCTTGCTGAAAGCTTGCGGGCACCTTGGCGCCGGTCATGGTCACGACCAACTCCGGCTTAGTCGCCGGCCCGGCCTGCGTCACCTTCACCACCACCGGCGCGCCGCTTGGTGTCACAAACACGCGCCGGTAGGCATGGCCATCCCAGCGGTCCACCTGATTTTCCGGGCGGCGCCGCAGTGCCCACACCGCCCACGCCAACCGGTATGGCGCGGCCGGATGCAGATGGCGCACCCGCTCGGTCATGCCGGCGGGACGCCGCGTTGCGTGACCGGATGCTGCGGCTGATACGATCCCGCTTCCGCCCGGAAACTGATGGCCAGGCGGTTCCACGAATTGATGGCGGCAATGGCGAGCGTCAAATCCACCGTCTCTTTTTCAGAAAAATGCGCGCGCACCTGGGCATACACTTCGTCGGGCACTTGGCTTTGGCTGACCAAGGTGACCGCTTCCGTCCAAGCGAGCGCGGCGCGTTCTCGCGCGGTGTAAAATGGCGCTTCGTGCCACGCGCTCACGCCATAGAGCCGTTGTTCGCTTTCGCCATGGCTGCGCGCGTCCTTGGTGTGCATGTCAATGCAGTAGGCGCAGCCGTTCAGTTGCGAGGCCCGCAACTTCACTAATTCCAGCAATGTTGGCTCCAGGCCCGATGTCTTGAGATAACTTTCCAGCTTGATGAGCGGCGCGATGCCCTCCGGCGCTGCCTGCACATAATGAATGCGTGTTGCCATGTTGACCTGCCTTGTGTTGGCGGCCGGCGCTCCACGCGCGCGGCCCCTTTGTTCAACCTATGCTGGGTTGCGGCGGGTCGCAAATGCTACCCCGCGTTTTGTTGCGTACATCCCACCGGGCGCGGCCGCCACCGGCCAACAAAACGCCCGGCGCGAAAGCCGGCCGGGCGTTTCTTGGATCACGCTTGCGACGTTGCTTATCCGCGGCCCACGCTGTGATAGGTGAAACCCAGCGCGCGCACTTCCGCCGGCTTGAAGATGTTGCGGCCGTCCACAATCACGGGGCACGCCATCACTTCTTTCAACTTTTTCAGGTCAATATTCTTGACCGCATCCCACTCGGTGAGAATCAGGACCAAATCGGCATCCTTGGCGCATTCGTACAAATCCTGTACGCACTCCAAATCTGGGTGGATTTCCTTGAACTTGCCTTCGGCCACGGGATCCCACGCGCGCAACTTCGCCTTCATTTCCTGGAGCTTGGGCACGAAGTAGAGGCTGGGCGCTTCACGCACGTCGTCCGTCTCCGGCTTGAACGCCAAACCGAAAATGGCAATGCGCTTGTCCTGCACAACCCAGAGCTCCTGCTTGATCTTTTTCATCACGTAGTCGCGCTGGGTCTTGTTGATCATCTGCACTTCTTTGAGCAGCTTGAAGTCGTAGCCGAGGTGGTCGCTCAGGCGCACGAAGGCATCCACGTCTTTCGGGAAGCACGAGCCGCCATAGCCCACGCCCGCGTGCAGGAAGCGCGGCCCGATACGCTTGTCGAGCCCCATGCCGCGGGCCACCTGCTGGACATCCGCCCCCGCCAGCTCGCAAATCCGCGCCACCGCATTGATATACGAAATCTTCATGGCCAGGAACGAGTTGGAAGCATGCTTGGTCAGCTCGGCGCTGGTCACGCTCATCCGCAAAAATTCACCGCCGCCCTTTTCCAGAATGGGGCGGTAGATTTCTTCCAGCAGGTCGCCGGCGCGCTGACTTTCCACGCCCACCACGATGCGGTCGGGATGCGTGGCGTCTTCAATCGCCGTGCCTTCGCGCAGGAATTCCGGGTTGGAGGCCACGTCAAAGTCGGTGTCTTCGCGCAGGTATTTCAACACGGTGCGCTTGAGGTGCTCGCTGGTTTTGGCGGGCACGGTGCTTTTTTCCACCAGCAGGCGGTAGCTGGTCATGTGCTCGGCCACTTCGCGGCCCACCTGCTCCACATAGGTCATGTTGGCTTCACCGCCCACGCCCGGCGGGGTGCCCACGGCAATGAAAATCACTTCGGCGAACGCGGTGCCTTCAGCGATCGAAGTGCTGAATTTCAGCCGCCCGGCCTTGACGTTGCGCTCCACGATGACATCCAGCCCCGGCTCATAGATCGGCATTTCGCCCCGGTGCAGCATCTCGATTTTGCGCGGATCGTTGTCAATGCACATGACTTCGTGGCCGGCGTCCGAGAAACACGCGCCCGTCACCAACCCGACATAACCTGTTCCGACAACCGATATTTTCATAATGCCTTCTCTCCTAACGTCCGAATCTGTGAACCGAAGCCCGCACCTTATGGGATTCCGCGGCGTAAATCAATCCCTTCAGCACCAAGCGCAAACTCAAACACGCCGCCACCACGCGGTATTGGCCCCGCACTCTCACGCCGATGCGCCGTGGTGCTTTTATTGCAATTATCCAGAAAGGCAGTAGGGTATAACCAGTTTCTTGTTCGGAAGGATACCCATGAAAATCTCGACAAAAGGCCGTTACGGGTTGCGCACGCTGATGGATATTGCCCTGCATCAGGGCAAGGGCCCGGTCAATCTTAACGACATCGCCCAGCGCCAAGGCATCTCGGCCAAGTATCTTTGGCAAATCGTCAACCTGCTCAAAACCGCCGGCTTTGTGCGCGGCACGCGCGGCCCCAAGGGGGGCTATGTTTTGTTGCGCCCCACCGCCGACATCACGTTGCTTGATGTTCTGCAAACCCTCGAAGGCCCCTTCTCGCTGGTGGAGTGCGTGGATGATCCCGAGGTGTGCCAGCGTTCCGGCGTCTGTGTGGCGCATTCCATTTGGGAGGAAGTCAGCCAAGCCATTCGCGCCGCGTTGCAAAAAATCACGTTGGCCGAAATCCTGCGTCGCCACCATTCCGCCGATAGCGCGCACCATTTTGTGATTTGAGACGCCGCGCGCGTCACACCAGCTCGGCAAAAACGGTGTCGCTGATGAATAGCGCATCGTCGGCCAAACGAATACGTTCCGGGGTCACCACCAGCAATCCCTCGCGCCCCAACCGCGCAATCTCCGCGCCGCGTAAATCGTCATAGTCGAATCCGGTCGCCGCGCGGAACTCTTCGCGCCCCCACCCCGCCAGCCGGCGCAGTCCCATCACCAGCGTCTCGCGCGCCTTGGCCGCCGGTTCCAGTTGCTCGGTGAATTCCCGCTGCCAAGTGGGCAGGGTGTTTGTGTTGCCCCAGCGAGCCCCTTGCCAATGCGAATGGGCCGCCGGCCCGACCCCGATATATTCCCCCCCGCTCCAATACAACAGATTCTGCCGGCACTCATGCCCCGGGCGCGCGAAGTTGGAGAGTTCATAGTGGACCAGGCCCGCGGCTGGCAAGCGCTGCCGCAGCCAGTCAAATTGCGCCCGCTGATCATCTTCCACCACCGCCAACCGCCCTGCCGCCGCTTCACGCGCCCACGGTGTGCCTTCTTCGATTTCCAGCGCATAGCCCGAAATATGCTCCGGCCCCAGTTCCAGCGCGGCTTCCACATCGGCCATGAAGTCATCCGCCGCCACGCCGGGGATGCCGTACATCAGGTCCAGCCCAATGTTTTCAAACCCCGCCGCGCGCGCCATGGCCACGCAGTCGCGCGTCTCACCGGCCCGATGAATCCGCCCCAACTTCTGCAAGGTAACATCCGTGAACGACTGCGCGCCAATGGAAAGACGATTCACCCCTGCCCGACGCAAGAGCTCAGCCATCGGCCTCGTCAACGTGCCGGGATTGACCTCGCACGTCCATTCTTCAATTTGCGTCAAAGGAACATGCGCGCGCACCAGATCCAGAACACTCGCCATGTCGTCCGGCGAAAGTGCGGTGGGCGTTCCCCCGCCAAAAAATATGCTCCGCGGCACAAACCCGCGCGGCAGACTTTCTAGTTCGCGAACCAAACCCTCCCGCCATGCTGCCACGGTGGCCGACCGGGGGGTTTCCGAAAAAAAAGCGCAATAGGGACACTTGCGCACGCAAAACGGAAAATGGATGTAGAGGCCGGGGCCCATGCCCGCCGGATGGTTCAAGGATTTTCCAGCTCGTGCAGTTCGCGCAAGATGCGCTCGGCTTCCGCGGTGTCCAGCCGCGTCATCGCGAAGCCCACGTGCACCAGCACATAGTCGCCGATTTGCGCTTCCGGCAAATAGGCCAGCGCCACTTCCTGGCGCACGCCGTCATAGTCCACCGTGCCGCGCCGGTCGAAACCTTCGCCCTCCTGAATGGCCACAATTTTTCCCGGAATGGCCAGGCACATGGCGTCAGACTCCCCCCTCCGCCATGCCCGGCGGCGGCTGGGTCATTTTGGTCACCCGCAGCGGGAACCGCATTTTGATGTCGTTGTCCAGCAGCACTTCCACCCAGTGAATGCCGGCTTCGTGGAATTCCGTATTGATGAACAGTTCCACGTTGGTTGCCGTGGCTTCCGCGGTGGGCAGTTTGACGGGGATGTCCCGGCCTTCGATCATCACGGTGCTCATGTCCGGCCGTAAAATCCGGGTGTGTTGCCGGAATTCGCCTTCGCCCGAGCACCATCGCGTCACCAAAAACATCCGCGGGTGCCGGAAGGGGAACGACGGACTGCCCAACTGGTCGAACAAGCCAATCAAAATAAATTTGCCGCTCCGCTCCTGGCGGACGTCATCGCACAACAACGTGCATTGCAAATCAGGGGTCATCGGCATTTGTGCCTACCTTTCCACATCGGGAGCGCACGCCCACGCTCGCCACCGCAATCCACCATACCTGCGCGCCACGCGCTTGGCAATGCTCCGCCATGCGCCGCCGCCGGAGTTCACCCCGCTGCCTCACGGCACAATTTCCACCTTGATCAAATTACTGGCGCCCGTCTTGCCCAACGGAAAGCCGGCGGTGCAAACCACGGAATCGCCGGGACGTACCACCCCGGTGGCCTTCGCCGCGCGGTGCATCTCTGCAAACAGGTCAATCAGCAAATCCACCCGTTGGATCATCATCGGGCGCACTCCCCACACCAGCGACAAGCACCGGAAAGCGTCCACCTCCGTCGTGCCGGCCAAAATCGGTTGCACCGGGCGCGTCTTGGCCGCAAGCTTCGCCGTGCCGCCCGTTTGCGTGGCAATCACCAAAGCTTTCGCTTCGATGGTTTCGGCCAGCGAGCACGCCGCGCGGGTCAACGCCTCGGACTCATCCGCCGTTTGCACCTGCTGCAAGCGCTGCCACCAAGCCGCGCGCAAAAATCCTTTTTCGGCTTCCACCACAATCCGCGCCATGGTCGCCACCGCCTCCACCGGGTAATTCCCCATGGCGCTTTCTTCTGACAGCATCACCGCATCGGTTCCCTCCAGCACCGCGTTGGTGACATCCGTCACCTCCGCCCGTGTGGGGCGTGGCGCATCCGTCATGCTCTTGAGCATCTGCGTGGCCGTAATCACCGGCTTGCCGGCAAAGTTGGCTTTCTCAATGATCATCCGCTGTGCGGTGGGCACCTTTTCCGGCGGAATATCCACCCCCAAATCGCCGCGTGCCACCATCACGCCATCCACCGCGGCGATAATGGTGTCCAAGTCCTGCAGCGCCTCGTGCTTTTCAATCTTGGCAATGATCGGCCGGATGCGCCCTTGTGCGCGCATGTAGGCCCGCGCCACTTCAATATCCGCCGCCGAACGCACAAACGACAGCGCCACAAAATCCACGCCCTGCGCCAAACCAAACGCCAGATCGTCGTAATCCTTCTTGGTCAGAATCGGCGCGCGGATGCTCCGCGAAGGCAAATTGATTCCCTTGTGGCTGCTCAGCTTTCCCCCCAAAATGACCCGGCAGTGGATGTCCGGCCCCTCCACTTTTTCCACTCGCAGTTCCAGCGCCCCATCCGCCAGCAGCAGGATATCGCCCACTTGCACATCCTGCGGCAACTCCGGATAGGTCAGCCCCACTTCGTGCTCATCCCCCGGCACATCCCGCGCCGTCAGCACAAACTCCGCTCCGGTCTGCAACTGGATGCTGCCGCAAGCGAACGCCCCCGTCCGGATTTTCGGCCCGGCCAAATCTTGCAAGATGGCAATCGGCAGCCCTTTTTCATCGGCGATCTGCCGCAGCAGCGCGATCTTGGCCGCATGGTCCGCGTGCGTCCCGTGCGAAAAATTGAGCCGCGCCACATTCATCCCGGCATCCATCATCCGGCCCAGAACTTCCGGCGACTCCGACGCCGGACCAATCGTGCACACAATTTTGGTTTTTCTCATACGCCCCTCACTCTCCACGATTTTTTCGGCTAGTCAAGCGATTTACCCGTGGCCCAGCCAACCCAGCAATCCTGGCACATCGCCATAATCCGCCACCGCCAGCGCGGCTCCCGCCTCCCGCAAAATCCCCACATCATGCCGTCCCGTCGCCACCCCCAACACGGGAATCCCCAAAGCCACTCCCGCTTGCACGTCATAGGGCGTGTCTCCAACCAAGCAGACCTCATCCAATTCCGCCACAACCCCCATCTGCTTCATTTCGCCCAGCGCTGCGCGGGCAATCTCCGCTCGATCCGCATGATGATCCCCAAACCCGCCGAACGAAAAGAAATCCGCCAACCCCACGCTCCCCAGCTTCAGAAAAGCGCAATCCCTGATGTTCCCCGTCACCAGCCCCAGTTGTGCCCCGCTTTCCGCCAAGGCCGAGAGTAACCGGCGCGCGCCGTTGATTTCCCGCGCTGGGTGTTTCGCCAGCAACCCCCGCAATTCTTCGGCCACATGGCGAAATACCTGTTCAATTTCGGATTCGTCGAACTTCAACCCGCGCCGAGCCATCACCTGATCCAGCACATTGCGATCCGTATTCCCCGCAAACGCGATATACTCCAGCTCGTCCCGCTCCCCCGTCAGCTTGGCCAACCCGCGGATAAACGCCTCCCGCCCATGGCCATGCGTATCCAGCAACGTGCCATCAATATCAAACAAAACCACTTTTTTGCGCCGCCATGTTTTCATCGGCCCCCATCCTACTCGAATTACCACCTCCCTTGCCAGCCCCGCATCCCCATCCGCAGGAACGCTCCCATCACGGGTATACACAAGGTATGCGCTGGGGTTGCTCCATCCGGCGCGGCGTGATAGGGTGCCCTCTCAAATCGCAAAATCATCCACTAAATGATCGCAGCTCATGGACCCCAAACAAAATAATCCCAAAGATCCCCAAGGCCAGCGGCGCCCCCCCATGCCCATGCGGGCGTTGGTGGCTTGGTTCCTCCTCATTGCGCTGGTGGTCACGGTGTTCCAACTGGCCACTCAACACAGCAACAAAGCCACCAGTCTGCCGTATAACCCGGACTTTCTGACGCTCCTCAAGGAGGGGCGGATCAACAAGTGCGAAGTGGTGATGGAAGTATCCGGCCAGAGCTTCATCCGCGGCGAACTCAAAGAACTGGATGGGACCGGAATCAAACAGTTCCGGGTGGAAACGCCGGTGACTGAAAACCTGGTGGAAAAACTGACGGCGGCCAAAGTGCCGTTCGAGTTCAAGCCGCAGAATCCGCTGGTGTGGCAGATCGTCTCGTCCACGGTTCCCTTCCTGTTGGTGTTCGCGCTGATCTATTTCCTTTTCTACCGCAACATGTCCGGCAGCGCGCGCGGCGCATTCAATTTCGGCAAATCCCGCGCACGCCTCATGACGCGCGACACCAATAAAATCACCTTCAAGGATGTGGCGGGCGCGGACGAAGCCCGCGAAGAGGTGCAGGAGATCATCGAATTTTTGCGCGATCCCAAGAAATTCCAGCGGCTGGGCGGGCGTATCCCCAAGGGTGTGCTGCTGGTGGGCCCGCCAGGCACCGGCAAGACGCTGATTGCCAAGGCCATCGCGGGCGAGGCCCAAGTGCCGTTCTTCAGCATTTCCGGATCGGACTTTGTCGAAATGTTCGTTGGCGTGGGCGCCTCCCGTGTGCGTGACATGTTCGAACAAGGCAAAAAGAATGCGCCGTGCATCATCTTCATTGACGAAATTGATGCGGTGGGCCGCTCCCGCTTTTCGGGCATCGGCGGCGGGCACGACGAGCGCGAGCAAACGCTCAACGCCTTGCTCGTGGAAATGGACGGCTTCGACACGCAAGAGGGTGTCATCATCATTGCCGCTACCAACCGACCCGATGTCCTCGACCCCGCCCTGCTGCGCCCGGGGCGCTTCGACCGCCAAATTGTCGTGGACCTGCCCAACCTGACCGGCCGCGAGGCCATCCTGAAAATCCACGCGCGCAAGGTCAAACTGGATGCCACCGTCCAACTGCGCAACATCGCCCGTGGGACACCGGGCTTCTCCGGTGCGGACCTCGCCAACCTGATGAACGAAGCCGCGCTCCTCGCCGCCCGCCGTGGCGCGGAAACCATCCACGAAAAAGATTTGGAAGAGGCCCGCGACAAAGTTCGTTGGGGCCGCGAGCGCCGCTCGCGCGTATTGGACGACAAGGAAAAGCGTCTGACGGCCTGCCACGAAGCGGGCCACGCCATTGTGCTGGCGCTGACGCCCGGCGCGGAGCCGTTGCATAAAGTCACCATCATCCCGCGTGGCCAGGCGCTCGGCGCGACCTTCCAACTGCCGGAAAAGGACCGCTACACCGAAGGCCGTGAACGGCTGCTGGGCATGATTACCGGCACCATGGGCGGACGGGTGGCCGAACAACTGTGCTTCGGCGAAATCACCACCGGCGCGGCGTCCGACATCAAGCAGGCCACGCACATCGCGCGCATGATGGTCACCGAATGGGGCATGAGCGACCTGCTCGGCTTCCAGCACTTCGGCACGCGCGAGGAGCTGCTCTTCCTCGGCCGCGAAGTATCGCGCACCAACGAAATGTCCGAAGAAACCGCGCGTAAAATTGATGCCGAGGTCAAGCGGATCATTGACGAGTGCTACCAAAAGGCCGTGGACATTCTTACCCACAACCGTGCCAAGCTCGATCTGCTGACGAGCCTGCTCATTGAGCGCGAGACGCTCGATGGCCGCGACGTGGAAGAAATCCTCAAGCATGACCGCATTCTTACGGCGGCGGAACGCAATGCCGAAGATGCCGTCAAGGAAGCGGAAACGCCGGCGGCCCCTGCTGCGGAGTAACCGCGGGGCGAGGTTTTCCACGCCATGGAAAAAATTGCCCAAGGTTTTCCACACTGTGGAAAATAAGGCGTCAAGTTTTCCACACTGTGGAAAAAAGTTTTCCACGCCGTGGAAAAATCGGCCGGAATTTTCCACACTATGGAAAAAAGTTTTCCACACTGTGGAAAAATCCGCGGCCCCGGCAATACCCGCCCCCCCCGTCCCCGTT
>ERZ795049.1462-NODE-1462-length-30993-cov-7.268860_pt1 | contig 30993 bp, 30 predicted proteins | sample MGYA00375133_ERZ795049 | MGnify/ENA primary metagenome ERZ795049 (study PRJEB30178, sample SAMN05720147) | activated sludge metagenome | isolation source: anaerobic digester from wastewater treatment plant | place: Japan | collected 2015-04-20 ... | reverse complement strand
TGTGTTGTGAATAGTTTAGCGATTTAATTTTATTTGTAAAGGGTTTTTTATCAAACCGATTCCCTGTTTGTCTTTTTTAACCATTGATTCAGTTTCGCTTTTTCGTTTTCTGTCCATTTAGCGGAGAAGCGGACAGACAGGAAAGATTCATAAATCTTATCCATGGTTTTAACCGCGTTTTCAATCAGATAAATCCGCTCCAGCAGGGCTGCTGAAGGGTCCTCCGGGGATTCGGTCCAGTCTTTAACCGGCATTTTCATGGATTGGAAATAAAAGGTATCTGCTTTAAAATGAAACTCCCATTCATTCTGATCGCAGAGAAGCCTCATACAGGCTTCTTTCACTTTTTTACCCTGACGGATGGCTTCCTTGCCTTCAATAAGTTCGGCATGCAGACCCGAGCAGACAACACCCTGTGCGTATTCTCCTTCACCCGCCTCCAGAACGATTCGTTTGAGCAAATGCAGTTCCACTTCTTCATTCTTTGACAGGGCGATGTGGCCGCTTCTTTCTTCGGATTTAAACCATAGCCAGGTGAGAAATTCACGGCCGATCGATGAAATATCAGCTCCGTCAGCATTGTCCTGCGTTTTAATTTTAAGGATTGCCGGATGCTGCTGCGGCAGGATTCTTACAAGATTCAGAGAAAAGGTTTTTTTAAACAACTCCACAAAATCATCAGCGACTTTGTCTGACAGCGATGAAAAATATAATTTGTTCTGTCCCACCGCCCATAAAACATCATAGAAAGAAGGGACAGGATCGCTTTTGGACATGAGCTCCAGCCTGACCCGGTCTTTGATGCCTTCATTCATGGCTTTGCCGATTCGGGTTTGTTCGTGCTCGGCCAGAAATTTTCTCTGCTCTTCCATGAGGCGAACCTTCATCAGTTTCGGAGAAATCTGCTTGCGGTCAATTCTGAGAGAAAAGATCAGATAGTCGCCCAGCGCGTAGTTGGCTCCTTCAAAGTCAGCGTCGAGAATGTCCGTCAGTGAAACCCAGCCCATCCTTTTTTCTTCCGTGGCATTGCGTGCTTCCCGATAAGAGTTGCCCTTGATCCGGTTGCTGACAAAAGCATTGAAAGCCTGCGGCAGCTGTCCTTCCACGGAGAACTGCATAAAAGAGAAATTGCCCTTGATTAACCCCATTTTCTTCACCTCACAGGCGCGCACCGTATCGCATCGGGCGCTTCTCTGTCAAGGATTTATGTTCTAAGAATATCTTTATAAATCAAAGAGGTTACATTCATGTTTGAAAAAATTATCCATAGACAGCATCTTCTTTTTATGTTACGAAACCACGTCTTTTTAGGAGTTTTTCAGGATGAAAATTAAAAAAGTCGGCATCGTTGCCAACATTGAAAAGGAAAATATCGCTCAATTTGCCGGTTCCCTGAAAAAATGGCTGGAAAGCAGGGGAATTAAAGTTTTCCTGGAGGCGAACCTTGCAGTTGCTATTGGCGGTACAGGGGGATTCAAACTCCAGGACCTGGCCGCCCGGGCGAATTTGATTGCCGTTCTGGGAGGCGACGGCACCATGCTGCGCACAGCCCGATATATCGCGGAGCATTCCGTACCGATCGTCGGCATCAACATGGGAACTTTTGGGTATCTCACGGAAGTCAATTTGAACGAAACAAATGCGGCGCTGGAGCTCATTTTAAAAGGCGATTATCTGACGGAAAAAAGAATGATGCTCGATGTTAGGATCCGCCGGGGGAAAAGTGTCGTTGGTTCGGGCGTTGTGTTAAATGACGTGGTGATCAACCGCGGTAACCTGTCCCGCATTGTGGAGCTGGAGACCATGATCAATGACCGGTACCTGACCACCTACAAATCTGACGGACTCATTGTTTCCACTCCCACGGGGTCCACGGCCTACTCCCTTTCGGCGGGCGGACCGATTGTGTTTCCGGGGAAAGATTTGATCATTATCAATCCGATTTGTCCCCACACCCTGACCAACCGCCCTGTTATTATTTCTGAAACATCCACTTTGCAGATTACTTTGTGGTCAAAAGAAAGCGGTGCAACCGTGACGCTGGACGGCCAGGAATCTTACCGGATCAACTCCGGCGATGTTATGACGATACGAAAATCAAAATATTATACAAGACTGGTTCTTTCACCACACCGGGGTTACGGGGAGATCTTACGATCCAAACTGGGCTGGGGCAGTTTACCAACAGGTACCGGGAAAAGAAAAAATGCTTCATGATCTGAGCATTACCAACTTTGCCATCATTGATGAGCTTCATGTTTCATTCGCGGATGGTCTGAACATCATATCGGGTGAAACCGGAGCTGGCAAATCCATTCTCATCGGAGCCGTCAGCCTTCTTTTAGGAGACCGGGCAACAGCGGAAATGATTCGGACGAAGATGGATACCGCTACGGTGGAAGCTCTCTTTAACATCCAAAATAATAAACCGCTTCAGGAAAAGCTGACTGCGATGGGATTTTCGGCGGGTGCAGAACTTGTGATCCGTCGCGTGATTTCGCGCAACGGCAAAAACAGGGTGCAAATCAACGGACAGATGGCCACACTGGCCAATCTGGGCCGGATCAGCGAATCTTTGATTAACATCTGCGGGCAGCATGAACATCAGGTGATTTTATGTGCGGAAAATCACATTGATATCCTGGATGAATTCGGGGGCTGCCTCGGTGAGCGCAGGGCTTATGAAGACATCTATTTACGGCATCAGCAGATCTGTAGCCGGATCGAAAAGCTGGAAGAGGCGCGCCGTCATCGGCAGGAAAGAACCGATCTGATCGAGTTTCAACTTGCGGAAATCAAAAACCTCGATCCGTGTGCAGGTGAAGATACGGCGCTGGCTGAAGAAAAAAAAGTGCTGTCAAATATCCAGAAGCTTGCGGACTGGTCCGACCGGGCATACACCCTGCTTTATGAGGAAAGCGGCTGCATTAACACTCAGCTCAAAGAAGTGCTCACCCGGATTGATGATATTCAAAAGATTGATCCAAACTTAAAACTGTCCCTTCCCGACATGGAAAACAGTTATGTAACTCTGCAGGAAGCGGCATTGGTATTGCGTGATTATCGCGGGAAACTGATTTTTGATCCCGAGCGGCTTGCGGCGATTGATGAACGTCTGGATATGATCAACCGGCTGAAGCGAAAGCACGGAGGGACGCTGGAATCCCTGCTGGCCCGAAAGCGGGAAATGGAAGAAGAGTTGCAGCAGGTTTCCGGCGTGGAGGAAGAACTTCTGAGATTGCGGCAGGAAAAAGATGCGGCAGTCCGTGATTTGCGTCAAAAAGCCTTGGAGCTCTCGCAATTCAGAACACAGGCGGCGACGCGATTAAAAGAAGCGGTTGACGCCGAAATTCATGATTTGAATATGCCTCATGCCGGATTCTTTGTTCAGTTTTTGCGTTGCTGCACGGAGGAAGAAATTTCGTATGGTCCGAAAGGCGGCGATGTAATAGAATTTTATCTGACGGCAAATACAGGGGAAGAACCGAAAGCCTTGAACAGAATTGCTTCCGGCGGTGAACTGTCCCGCATCGTGCTGGCCCTGAAAAACGTTTTGTCGCAGACCGGATCGGTTGCCACGGTCGTGTTTGATGAAGTGGACAGCGGCATCGGCGGTGCCACGGCGGAAATTGTAGGCCGGAAATTACAGGATCTGTCCGCCCATCATCAGGTGATTTGCATTACCCATCTGCCGCAGATTGCCAGTTTCGGGGGCCGTCATCTGCGGGTCACCAAACAGGTGTCGGGAGGCCGGACATCCGCGATGGTGGAAGAGATTGACGAAAAGCAGAAAATAGAAGAGATTGGCCGGATGCTGGCAGGCGTGGATGTGACCGAAACCGCGAAAGACCACGCTCGCGAAATGCTTGCCGCCGCGAAAGCAGAGCGTGTTTCGCCCGGCAGAGGGAGGAGAAGACATGCTGAGAAAAGCGCGCATCGGTGACGTCAAAACCATTCACCGCATGATCAACCAGTCTGCGGCAAAAGGGGAAATGCTGTCCCGGTCACTGATGGATATGTATAATTCCGTACGGGACTTCATCGTTTACTATGACGAGAATGAACAGAAGATCGTCGGGATCTGCGCGATGAATATTATCTGGGAAAACCTGGCCGAAATCCGTTCTCTGTTTGTTGACGAGGCCTTCCGGAAAAAAGGCATCGGCAGGAAAATGGTTGAATTCTGCATTTCCGAAGCCATCACCCTGGATCTGTTTCGCATATTTTCCCTGACCTATAAGAAAGAATTCTTTGCCAGGCTGGGATTTAAGGAAGTGGACCGGTCCACACTGCCCGAAAAAATCTGGTCGGACTGTTTCCGCTGTCCCAAGTATCCTGATTACTGTGACGAAGTCGCGATGATGATCGAACTATGACACACCTGAAAATCGTTTTCTTCCTGATGCTGACGATGGTTTTGGTTTTCGCCGGATGTGCGCGCCGGGCTACCTATGAACCGAAAGCTCCCTTACCCGATGATCCTCTGGCTGCCATGGAAACATCCGGGCCGGGTTTCATTGACGATCTGGATAAAGAAACACTGGTTTTGGCGATTGAGAGAAGCCTTCGCTATTACGATGGTCGCGGGCGCAACCGGACCTTTAATCTGGCCGACCGATCCGTCGGGGCAAAGGAAATGAAAGACACGCTGGTCGCTTTTCGTGAGATTGTCCAATCCGATGTTTCGATGGAACAGAAGAAAAAACGGATTGAAGAAGAATTCATCATGCTCAAAGCGCCGGGGGAAAACGGAGACGGTTCCATCCTTTTTACCGGCTATTATGAACCACTGCTGGAGGGATCCCTTACACGGACGGAAAAATACAGGTATCCCCTATACCGGCCGCCTACGGATATCGTGATGGAAAAGGGATCAAACAATAAAATGAAAATCAGCCGGAGCGTGAACGGTAAGAAGGTCCCCTATTATACACGCCGGGAAATCGATGTTGATGGCGTACTCCGGGGAAAAGGACTGGAGCTTGTCTGGGTTTCTGATCCGGTCGAGCTGAACACTTTGCACACCCAGGGATCAGGCAAAATTAAACTGGAAGACGGAAGAATTCTGACAGTCAGCTATGCGCAAAACAACGGCAGACCTTTCAGTTCCGTCGCCCACAGCATGTTGAGCAAAAACAGAATCGATAAGAGAGACACGACATACCGCAACTTCAAAGTGTGGCTGAAGGGCAAAAGTGAGCAGGAACTTTATGAAATTCTGGGCGTCAACGAACGCTACATCTTTTTCCGCTTTGTGGATCATGAACCGGTTGGTTCCATGGGCGAGCCGGTGACACCGGCACGTTCGATTGCCACAGATCCGGATTATTATCCGCAGGGCGCTCTGGGATTCATCCGTTTGCGTAAGCCGGTATTTGATGACCAGTACAATGTGATCAGGCGTGTCAATTTTTCCCGATTCGTATTGAATCAGGACAAGGGATCGGCGATTCAAGGACCGGGCCGGGTCGACCTTTTCTGCGGATTTGGTCCGGAAGCACAGGCCACAGCGGGTTCTCTCAAGGAAAAAGGCGAATTATATTTTCTGCTCCGCAAATGACGGGGAAACGCTGTTCTGACGGGAACACAAGTAGGTCTCACCAAAAAATGAGGAACAAGTGATCTGACCGGTCAAGGATGCCTCGAAAAAATTTGTTCCAGGGTTTATAAACGGATGGACGAAGAAACGATTGATGAAATTCTGGATGGAAAGCTGAAAATATGTCAGAGCAGACGTGGCTACCGTTTTAATCTGGATTCGCTCATTCTGGCCCACTTTGTTTCTGTGAAGTCCCGGACCGTGAACCTTGATCTGGGGTGCGGCAACGGGGTCATGGCACTGGTACTGGCCGGCCGTTATGTCCATTCGAGATGGTACGGACTGGAAATTCAGCACGGCCTTGCCCTGATGGCGAAAAAAAATGTTGAGCTAAACGGAATGCAGCGGCGTGTAATCATCCATGAGGGAGATGCGCGGAACATCAAAAAAATATACAGCCCGAATTCTTTTGACACTATCGTTTTTAATCCACCCTACCGGAAGATTAATTCAGGCCGCATTAATCCGTTGCTGGAAAAGGCCATTGCCCGTCATGAAATCAGCGGATCGCTTGACTATTTTCTACAGGCAGCCCAGCATACGCTCAAACCCGGAGGCCGGGTGTTTACAATTTACCCGGCATCAAGAATGGTGGATCTGATCAGTCTGTTTCGCAAAAGGAAAATGGAGCCAAAGAGAATGAAGCTGGTTTTTTCCGATGCGTCATCCAATGCAGAGTTCGTTCTGGCCGAGGGACGCAGCGGTTCACGCGAAGAGATGAAAATGGAACCCCCTCTGTTTATTTATCAGTCTCCCTGTCAGTACACAGAAAACATGAAAAACATTTTCACCGAACTTTCTTTTCCATAAGCCGCCGTCTGCTGATTTCCGCTTTCATGACCCGCTGAACAATCTTTGCCAGTTCCGGATCGGCAAGTTTTCCCGTGCAGTCTGCAATCATTTTTTTGTCCCTTTCGCTGAGAGCGGCCGTGCCGGAAATGGACGCATTGCGCGGGTTGTTTCGGGGCGAGGGAAGATATCCGATGGTGAAAAGAATTTCCCTGACCACTGTTTTCCCCGCCAGTTCATTAAGCTTATTCCGGATGTCTTCTTTCATGAAATGAAGCTGCTGTACCCAGATGGAGGAGGTTGTTTTGACAAACAGCGTTCCCGCACGCCATCTGTCCGGTTGGGTTTGCGACGCAATTTGCTCGCCCACAGCCTCCGGCCAGAGCTTCATCAGGGTGTTTTCTTCCAGTTTGGCGCCCAGCCCCTTTTTTTTCAAAGAGGCAGACAGTATTTCGCCTATAGGCTGAAGACGGGTATGTGAATGCTTTCTTCGCATGTTTTTAAACGGCATAACTTAAAGGGTTGATCACGACGAAACAAAAACCGCCGGGTCGGCCCGGATTATTTTTTTCGGGACTGTCCCAGAATCTGCCGTAGCAGGGTGGATATTTCATCCAGTGTGAACGGTTTTTGAATGAAACCGTCACAGCCGCGTTCCATAATTCTGCTGGCCTGTCCGTTTAAACTGTAACCGCTGGACAGCAATACTTTGGCCTGAGGGTTGATCTTTTTTATTTCATCGAAGACATCTGAGCCACTCATGTCCGGCATCACCATATCGAGCATGACGAGATCAATCCGTTGATGATTTTCTCTGTATAGGTTCACTGCCGTGGAACCGTCGGAAGCAGTGATGACCGTGTAACCCATGGTTCTCATCATGTCGCTGGCCACGTTAAGCACCATGGTTTCATCATCAACCAGCAGAACCGTCTCCGTACACAGGATGTCGCCGGCAACGTCCAATTCCCGGTCTTCATCTTTTTGATCATCGGGTGTGGAGGCGGGAAGATAAATATTGAAGGTTGTCCCCTTGCCTTTTTCCGAGTAGACATTGATGAAACCGTTGTGGTTTTTAATGATGCCATAAACCGAGGCCAGCCCCAGTCCTGTGCCGTGTCCCATCTCCTTCGTTGTAAAAAATGGTTCAAAAATTCTTTCCTTTGTTTTTTCATCCATCCCGATTCCTGTATCCGTTACGGAGATTTTGACATACCGGCCTTTTCTTTTACCATAGGCTTTAAATCGATCTTCGTCCAGAAGGATGTTCTTTGTTTCAATGTAAAGATCGCCACCGTCGGGCATTGCCTGCCAGGCATTGACGAACAGGTTCAGGAGAACCTGTTCGATCTGTCCCTGATCGACATCTGTCGGCCAAAGGTCTTTTTCAAGGTTGCGATGGATACGGATTTCTTTTTTCGTGCGGCCGATGGTTTTCGATGTTTTCTCAATTAAGGTATTCAGGTCCGCCCGTTTGACTTCGTATTTGCCGCCCCGGGCAAAACCGAGCAATTGTTTGGTCAGGTTGGCTCCGCTTGTAACCAGGGTTTCAATCGTCTTGATGTGTTCATAAAGATGCTCATAGTGGATGTCATTTTTATTCAGCTTCAGCAGAGACAGGGAAGTGTGTCCCTGGATACCCATCAAAAGATTATTGAAATCATGAGCGATGCCGCCCGCGAGGGTCCCAATGGATTCCATTTTCTGGGCCTGCAACAGTCTCGTTTCCGTTTTTTTCTGCTTTGTGATGTCGCGCATGAAGTTCAGCGTGGATGTTACGCCTTCCCACTGGATTGCCACACTGTCTGCCTCCACCCAGATGGTTGATCCTTCTTTGGTTTCAATCCGGAATGTGTAATGATTTGCTGATTCGTATCCCTGAAGGATGGCTTTCTGGCGGTTAAAGACCATTTCCCGGTCTTCGGAGATCATCAGGTTGATAAAAGAAATCAGTTTCAGATCTTCAAGCGGATAACCGATCATTTTTTGTGTGCTGTTATTGGCGTAGCTGATTTTTCCGTTGGTGACAATAAAAATGGCCTCGCTGGAATATTCAATCAGCTGACGATACTTTTCCTCGGACTTTTCCAGAGCTTCTTCCAATTTTTTGATCTTTGTGATGTCTCTGGATACAACGGATACAGCAGTAATTTTCATCGGGTCGGTGGAATCTTTAACCGGGCTGAAGGTACGAAGCAGATATCCGCCGTCTTCCGGATGCTGATACTCGTCGTGAATCGCGATGCCTGTTTCAAAGACGGTCTTTACTCTGGCTTCAAACTGTTCGCTTTGCTGGGGGGAATGAACATCTTTATAAGAAAGGCCGGTATAGCCGGTTTCCGGTATATTCAGCCGCTGTGCATGAATTTGATTCATGAAGAAGTAGCGCCCGTTTCCATCAACAATATACAGGGAGTCGCTGGTCGAATCAACGAGTTTACGGCACTGGTTCTCAAGCCTGCTCTGCTCGTGCAGGGTTTCTTTTAATTTAGCGATTTCCTGTTCAAGCTCTGCGTAAGTCGGCTTTACATTCATGGACAGACCGGTTGTTAGATGATTTTTTTGAATTCTTGAGCAAAAACAGCATATATCCGCTGATCAAATAAAACATGGCGGATGAGTTGAATCCCGGTGTTCTCACGGGCAAATTCAATACACGTTTTTAATGCCAGATGTGCGGCTTCGTGAATCGGATAGCCGTAGACTCCGCAGCTTATCGCCGGAAAAGAGATGCTTTGCAAGCCTTTCCGGCAGGCCAGTTTCAGGCTGTTTTGATAAGCCGAAGAAAGCAGCCGGGCCTCATTTTGCGTGCCGCCGCGGTAGATGGGTCCTACGGTATGAATAACATAACGCGCCTTGAGGTTGCCACCGGTTGTCATGACAGCTTCGCCGGTCGGGCATCCTCCGATCTGACGGCATTCCTTCATAATTGCCGGTCCGCCGGCCCGGTGGATGGCGCCGTCCACACCGGCCCCCCCGGCTAAACGGCTGTTGGCGGCGTTGACAATGGCATCCGTTTCTTCCTCGGTGATGTCACCTGTTACCAGTTCAATGATTGTCTGATTGAATGTGGACTTCATTTTGTCTCACTTTCCGGGAACCGCATTTCCTTCCCCGTAAACAAGCATTCGGTATGTCTTTTCAATCCGGTCCCAGTTTTCTTCGCGGTCCATCGACCAGTAGCGGCCAATGACGGATACGACCTGTCCCAGTTGCAATGACAGGCATTTTTCTTCCACCTGCTGAATATAACGGGCTCCGCTTTGAGCCTGTTCGCCGCGTCTGCCCAGCATAGAGTGAATGAAAAGCCGGGAGACCTGAAGTTGTTTCGCCATATCCATCAAGGCGAAAAGATGTTCGATGGAGCCGTGAGAACTGAAGAAGGAAACAATCCCCATCAGGTGCACAGAACCGCCTTTTTGGTTGGCCAGTTTCATGGTATTTTGAAAAGCCGGGTTTTGATAAAAATCACTGTTTGCGATGGATTCATCAATACGGAGGCGGTCGGAATAGATACGACGTCCCGCGCCAATGTGCATATGTCCCGCTTCTGAATTGCCGACGGTTTTCGGCGGAAGTCCCACGTCAACGCCCGATGCGGAAAGCTGTGCTGACGGGTAACTCTTCATCAGTTTATCCATGACCGGTGTTTCGGCGCAGGCAATCAGATTGCCTTTCGTGTTTTCACAAAGCCCCCACCCGTCAAGAATCAAAAACAATAATCGCTTTACAGGCGCGCAGGAATTCTTGCTTTGTTCAAGAAGCGAAACCCCTGTCATCGTCGGGGGTGCAGGCAGACCGAAGAGATCCAGAACCGTTGGGGCGACATCGATCAGGGATCCCTGAGCCTTCAGCGTCAATTCTCTGTCGGGGTGAAGAACGAGAAACGGAACGGGACTGTCCGTGTGTCCGGTGTCCACACCGCCGTCAGGATAGAGCCATTTTTCAACCGTTCCATGATCGGCTGTAACAATCACCGCAATTTCCTGTCGCAGTGCCTCGTCAATGAGGAGACCGGTGTGCCGGTCAACTGCCTGAATTGCGCGAAGAACGGCCGGTTCATTTTCAATATGGCCTACAACATCCACATTGGGGAAATTCACCAAAATGAAATTACAGTCTGGATCTTTGATTTTGGCGATGGCCGTGCGGGTGATGTCTGCGATGGACATTTCCGGAGCTTCATCAAACAGTTTGACGTCTTTGCGTGTTGGAATAATGATTCTTTCCTCTCCGGGCAAAAGATCGGCTTTCTTGCCGTTGAAAAAATAACCGACATGAACGGCTTTTTCCGCTTCTGTGATTTTTGCCTGGGTCAACCCGTGAGCGGCAATGACATCGCTCAGGGTATCGGAAAGAGTTCCCAGGGGTTCAAACGCGACCTGGACGTTCAACCCTTTTTGATACTCAATCATGGTTGCAAAATTTACGGCAAGGTTGGGATCAACGGGGAATTCCCGGAAGGTGTTTTCGGTCAGGCTGCGGGTCAATTCGATTTCGCGTTCGCCCCGGATGTTGTAAAAAATAACGGAATCACCGGATCGGATGCGTCCTGCGGGGGCCATGTTCTGATCCACGAGAACCAGCGGAGAGAGCGTTTCGTCTTCTTCGTTGCGGGAATAGGCGCTGCAGACGGCGCCTGACATTGGAAAATTTACATCACGACCCATGAAAACACCAGTTTATCCGTTTGAAGTCTTTATTTTATTTCATGACTATCTAACGAAATAATCCCAAAGTGTAAAGGGGAAAAATTCTGTTTTGTGGTTGAAAAGGCCTTTAAACTTGAAAATTCTTCCCTTCAATGATAAGAATTTTAAAGAAATTTTTGAAGGATTTAACATGCAGATAGGCAGTGCGTTTAAACAGGATGTGCATGATATTTTGTGCGAAGATCTTCTGCGGGAACGAGCGGCCGTTTTAAGCCGCGCGGGCTTTGCTGTGGAAAATGCACTGCAGCAGGTGATCAGGATTGATCAGCGGATTGAGGAGAAAATGAATGAGCTGCGGACGCATCGGAATGATGTGTCCCGCCGGAAGGACCTGACGGATCAAGTGACGATATTGGAAGAAATCAACACCATTATCGATCAGTACAATACGGCCTGTCAAAAAGCTGAACTGCAGTATTATTATTTTATCGTGACTCGTGAAGCCCTGGGGCTCAGAAGGCATGAAATGGTTCGACAACTCTATCAGATCCCTCCGAAAAAGAAAAAGATACAGGCTATTTGATGGATAGATACAAAAAGCAGCGCATGCGGATGGTCGAGACGCAGATCCGTGCCCGTTCAATCAGCGATACCCGTGTTTTGAAAGTGATGGAAACCGTCCCGCGGCATCTTTTCGTGGATGAAGGTTTAATTGATCAGGCATACAACGATAACCCGCTGCCCATCGGAGAACACCAGACCATTTCCCAGCCGTATATCGTGGCTTTAATGACAGAAGCTCTGGAGTTGAAGGGGCGGGAACGCGTTCTGGAGATCGGAACAGGTTCAGGTTACCAGACGGCGATTTTAGCAAAACTGGCTGACCGGGTTTTTTCCATCGAACGGGTGGCTTCGCTGGCCACGCGGGCAAGAAAAATTCTGGACAGGCTCAACTGCTACAACGTCGCTATTCGTGTGGGAGATGGTTCTTACGGCTGGAGAGAGGAAGCACCTTTTGACGCGATCATTATCACTGCCGCAACTCCGCAAATTCCTTCGTTTCTGGCGGAACAGCTTGCCCCGGGAGGCAGGTTTGTCGTTCCGGTCGGCAGCCGTGACGTTCAGACTTTGTATAAACTGACGCGATCTGCGGACAATCCTTCCGAAATGAAAAAGGAAGACCTGGGCGGCGTTCGCTTTGTCAGTTTGATCGGGGAGAGTGGATGGAAATCCTGATCCGACAGATTTGTGCCCGTTTGTCCAAAAAGTGGAAAAGTTGGTTCCTTTTTTTCTTCATGACGGTTTTCAGCTTGTCTTTACTGATTGCCTGCACAGGACCGCAAGTTCAAAAAGAACCGGCAAAAGGCGTGTATCATATTGTCAAAAAAGGTGAAACGGCTTACAGCATATCACGGGCTTATTCGATCAGCCTGCAGGAACTGGCAAGAATCAATAACATTAAAGATGTCTCAAATATCAAGGTAGGTTCTGTTATTTTTATCCCCGATGCCGTCTACAGGATAGATGACGTGATGGCGGCCGCTAAAACAGCCGATACGGATAGTCGCAGAAGCACTCTCTGGCGGGAGGAAAAAGTTTCAGGGCGTGAAAAAACATCCGCGCCGGTTTTGAACGGACCATCCGATACCGGACCCGGAGAGAAACCATCCCAAACCCCGTCAGACACGGATGGAGCCTATGAAGACAAACGCCCAACAGTCGAAACAAGTGATCAAACCTATCCGGATAATAGCAAACTGGCATGGCCAGTCAAGGGAAAGGTAAAAACAGGTTTCGGGATTCAGCCGAACAAAACCTACCACAACTGGATCAAGATTGCCTGTCCGGCGGGAGCACCGGTAAAAGCGGCTGCCAGGGGGACCGTTATTTTTTCAGCTCATTTGAAAGATTTTGGAGAAACCATCATCCTCCGCCATTCAAATGGTTTTGCAACGGTTTATACACATCTCAAGAAAAGACATGTTGTGGCGGACCAGGCTGTTAAAAAAGGTGAAACCATTGCTTTGGCCGGAGAGAAAGATGAAAAAGGGGAGGTCTATCTTAATTTTGAAATCCGTCGTAACGGTAAGGCACAGAATCCTCTGCCGTATCTTCCCTGAAAGCATAAAGGCCTCTTTGTTGCTCGCATTTCTGAAGCATTTCAGTAAATTGTATTAATCATTGACTAATTGAATGAAAAGTGGTAATCTACTACGTTATTACGGAAAGGCAGGGGAATGTAAAATGTTTAAAGTAGGTGATTTGGCGGTATATCCGGCTCAGGGGGTCGGAGTTATTGAAACCATTGAAAATAGAGAAGTTATGGGGAAGAAACAGCCCTTTTATGTCATGAAAATCATGGGAAACGGCATGAAAATCATGATTCCGACCAGTTCTGCCAAGGCTGTTGGGCTGCGTGAAGTTATTCTGGAGAAGGAAATCCCGAAGGTCTATGAAATACTCCGCAACAAAGATGTTACCATTGATAAACAAACCTGGAACAAGCGCTACCGGGAGTATCTGGAAAAGATCAAAACCGGTTCTGTTTTTGAAATTGCCAGTGTTTTAAGAGACTTATTCATTTTGAAAAGCGACAAGAATCTTTCCTTTGGAGAGCGGAAGATGATGGACACAGCGAAGAATCTGCTGGTCAAGGAAATCTCTGTCGCAACGAATGCACAGGAAGCCAAAGTTGAACGTGATTTGCAGATGATTTTTACTGTGCAATAAAGTTTTACAATAATTAACTTATGCTCTTTGAAAACTGAAAAAGGATGAATCGGATTTCCTGATCCAGGGAATAAAAATACCTCCATTTTGAAGAAGTGTTTTTTTAAGCAGGATTATATTTATACATTCATAGATTTTAATTTGATAGAAAGGAGGTGAATCGATTGATCATAAGAGCATTATTAGTTTTAGCCTGTTCTGTAAGTGGTTATTTTATCGTTTTTTATTCGGCGGCGCCAGGCAGTTCATATGCTTATTTGCAGGGAGTTGTCGGCTTTATTATAGGTTTAGTCATTGCGCTGCTCGTCATCCGGGTGGAAAAAGACATCCGCAAGCTTTCTCTGAAGGTCATTGCGGGCGGTGTCATTGGCATGGTCGTCGGTTTGCTGATCGCCTTAATTCTTGGTTTTGGCCTGAATATGGTCATCAAGATTACACAGGATCAGCAGGTCGTCCCGTGGATTTATTTGCTCCTGACAGGCATTCTGGGATATCTGGGGCTTGTCCTCGGATCGAAAAAAGCCGAGGAGTTCTCTTTCCGCGCAGTCGAAAGCAAGCATGCTGTTGATCACCGTCTGTTGGATACCAGTGTCATTATTGACGGCAGAATCGCTGATATTTGCGATACGGGGTTCATGGACGGGGAACTGATCGTGCCGCGTTTTGTCCTGAATGAACTGCAGTTTATCGCGGATTCCTCGGATTCCATGAAGCGTTCCCGGGGCAGACGTGGTCTGGATGTTCTCAACAGGATGCAAAAAAGTTCGTCCATCAATATTGAGATCGTTGAACAGGATTTCCCGAAAATCAAGGGAGTGGACGGCAAACTGGTGGCGCTTGCCCAGAAATTAAACGCCAAACTGCTGACCAATGATTATAACCTGAACAAAGTTGCAGAGTTGCAGGGCGTACGGGTGCTCAATGTCAACGAACTGGCCAATGCCATGAAACCGGTGGTGTTGCCCGGAGAACAGATGCTGGTCAAAATCATCCGCGAAGGCAAGGAACAGGGGCAGGGTGTCGGTTATCTGGATGATGGAACCATGATTATCGTGGACAGCGCCCAGAAAATGATCAATATGACGGTGGAGGTTGTCGTTACGAGCGTGCTGCAGACGACAGCCGGCCGGATGATTTTCACGGAACTGAAAGAGGCCGCCGAAAAGAGAACGAACAATTCATAACGGATATTTCTGCTGTCTTTTTGGCCGGAAAGAAAATACCTTTGGCGAACGGGCCCGGGAAAATGATTCTCCGGGCCCGTTTCATTATAGGAATCACCATGAAAACAGTAGCAATCATTCCAGCAGGCGGTGCAGGAAAAAGACTGGGGCTTGAGGTTGCCAAGCAGTATCTTCTGCTGGATTCATCGCCCATGCTGGTTCACACGCTCCGTGTGTTTCAGATGACGGAAATGGTTTCTGCTGTTGTTCTGGTGGTGCCGAAGGAAGATGAAGCGTCCGTCCAAAAGCAGATTGTTGAAAAATACGGTTTGACAAAAGTAATATCTATTGTAGCCGGAGGCAGGGAGCGCCAGGATTCGGTACGGAACGGTCTGCAGGCGGTTCCCGGAACATGTGACGTTGTGATTGTGCACGATGGCGTTCGTCCTTTTGTTACCCCGGATATGGTCCGACGGGTCGTTGCCGCGGCGGCTGAATACGGCGCCGCCTCCATTGGGGTTCCGGCCAAAGACACGATCAAGGAGACAACCGTCGAAAACATTGTGACAACAACTTTGCCGCGTCAAAATCTGTGGCAAACGCAAACCCCTCAGGCTTTCAGGTATGATGTCTTGTGCCGGGCTTATGCGGAAGCCCAAAGAGATCATTTCTATGGGACAGACGATGCGTCCCTCGTTGAGCGAACCGGCGTTAAAGTCCGAATGGTTACCGGTTCGCATGAAAACATCAAAATCACAACCCCCGAAGATTTGTTGATGGCGGAAGCACTGATGGAGAATAAAAGAAAAGAAAAAATGACTGTCCGCAGTGGACTGGGGTATGACAGCCATCGGTTTTCACCGGGCAGGAAGCTCATTCTCGGAGGAGTTGAAATTCCCTTCGATCATGGCCTGCAGGGACATTCAGATGCGGATGTCGTGCTTCACGCCGTCTGCGACGCGCTTTTAGGCATGGCCGGGGCGGGGGATATCGGCAGGCATTTTCCGGATACGGATGAGGCTTATAAAAATATCTCAAGCCTTATTCTTTTGGAACGGGTTTGGCAGATGATCACGGCAAATGGATTCAGTGTCAATAATATTGATGTAACGGTCATGATGGAAAAACCGAAACTGGCGCCCTACGCCGGAGCCATGGCGTCCAATATTGCCGGAACTTTGCATATTCCGGAGCCAGCCGTCAATATCAAGGCCAAAACAAATGAAGGCATGGGATTTGTGGGACGAGGGGAGGGTGTGGCCGTGCTGGCCATAGCCACCGGCATGGAAAGGATGAAGAATGGCTGACAGGCCCAGGGTAAGATTCGCGCCTTCACCCACGGGTGAACTGCATGTGGGAAACGCACGTACGGCTCTGTTTAACTGGCTGTTTGCCCGTCATCACGGTGGCCGTCTGGTCCTGCGGATAGAAGATACGGATGAATCCCGCAGTTCAGTGTCCTATCAGGTCAGTCTGGTCGATGATTTGAAATGGCTGGGTCTGGATTGGGATGAAGGCCCGGAAAAAGACGGAACGTACGGGCCTTATAAACAGAGCGAGCGGCTCGATCTATACACAGAACATCTGAAAAAGCTCATGGATGCGGATCTTGTCTACCCCTGTTACTGCACGGAGGAAGAACTGGAAGAGGAGCGTCAGTCGCTCATATTGAGCAAGCGAATGCCACGTTACATGGGGAAGTGCCGTAACCTCAGCGTCAGCGAGCGTGATGCACTGGCCGCAAAGGGCAGAAAGCCCTCCTGGCGTTTTAAGGTGCCACAAACAACTGTCGAATTCAACGATCTGGTTCGGGGATCAATCCGGTTTGAAGGTGAATCCATCGGTGATTTCATCATCGTCCGCTCCAACGGCATGCCGGCCTACAACTTTGCAGTGGTCATCGACGATCATTTAATGGCAATCACGCACGTGATCCGCGGTGAAGACCACCTGTCCAACACGGCCCTGCAGATCATGCTTTACCGGGCTTTCGGTTTTGAACCGCCGGTGTTCGCCCATCACTGCCTGATTCTGGGCAAAGACCACGCCAAACTCAGCAAACGTCACGGTTCCGTGTCCGTTGGCGAATTCCGCATGAAGGGATATCTTCCGGCAGCGCTGGTGAACTATCTCGCGCTTCTGGGCAGTTCGTTTGCCGAGGCCCGTGAAGTGATGTCCCCTGCTGAAATGATTGAAGCGTTTTCCCTGGAGCGTGCATCGAAAAGTGGCGCGGTTTTTGATGAAGAGAAGCTCCGCTGGCTTAATGCCATTTACATTCGAAACCTGACGGTCGATGATTTGTCAAACAGGCTCTGGCCTTTTTTGCGCCGTGCCGGTTATCAGCCGGAAAAACTCGATCCCTCGTGGATGAAGCAAATCATCGAAACCGTGAGGGACGAATTGACGGCGCTGGCCGATATCGGGGAACACATTGCAATATTTTTTGACGGCAGGCATCGGATGACCTCTGAGGCTGCACAGATCCTCGATTCTGCAGGCGCGAAAAAAGTGGTTCTTGCTTTTGGTGAATATCTGGAATCTGCGGTGGGATCGCCGATAGAAATGTACGCGGCGGCAATCAGACATGCCAGGGAAAAATCCGGGCTTAAGGGCAGGGATTTATTTATGCCGGTGAGAGCGGCGCTTACCGGAAAAGTTCAGGGCCCCGAGTTGGAGAGGGTATTTGCCGTTATAGGAAAAGAATCTGCGGCCAGAAGGCTGAAACAGGCGTATCCATGACCCGATGTCTTCATGGTTGCATCCGGTAAAAAAGAGCATCCTTTTGTAACGAAACCTCAGGGAGCAGTATTTTGAAAAAGAACAAAACCAGTTTCTTTTGTCAGCATTGCGGTTATATGTCGCCCAAGTGGCTGGGTAAATGTCCGTCCTGCAACGGCTGGAACTGTTTTGCCGAGGAGCTGGTTTCCGAGCCGGATTCGGGTGGGCGTGCCCATATGTCTTTTGACGGTAAGCCGCTGCCCATCGAAGAGATTTCGGCCGATGAAGGCGAGCGGATGCTCACCGGCATTGCAGAGATTGACAGGGTGCTGGGCGGTGGCATCGTAAGCGGTTCCGCTATTCTGATCGGCGGCGAACCGGGGATCGGCAAATCCACGCTGATGCTTCAGGTTATGAAAAATATTGCTTCCGGAGGCAGCAAGGTTCTCTATGTTTCCGGAGAGGAATCCGCCCATCAGATCAAACTTCGCAGCAACCGGATTGATGCGGCTGCCAAGGATCTGCTGGTTCTGGTGGAAGTGTCCCTGGAAAAAATCCTCGACCATGTGAAAAAAATTGACCCGGCCATCGTGGTGATTGATTCCATTCAGACCATGTATTCGGGTGATCTGTTGTCGGCACCGGGGAGCGTCGGGCAGGTACGTGAAGCCTCATCAAGGCTCATTCTTTCGGCCAAAAAAAACGGAATTCCTGTATTCCTCATCGGTCATGTCACCAAGGACGGTTCCATTGCCGGGCCAAAGGTTCTTGAACACATGGTGGATACCGTTCTCTATTTTGAGGGGGATGCCGGACACGCCTACCGGATTATCCGAAGCATTAAAAACCGTTTCGGTCCCACCAATGAAATTGGTGTTTTTGAAATGCAGGACAAGGGGCTTAGAGAAGTTCCCAATCCGTCCTCCTTTTTTCTGGCTGAACGGCCGCAAAACGCTCCCGGTTCAGTAGTTGTGTCCAGCCTGGAAGGCACACGGCCGATTTTAGTGGAAATTCAGGCGCTGGTCAGTCAGTCCAACCTGGGCATGCCGCGGCGAACGGCTATTGGCGTGGACCACAACCGCGTATCGCTTCTGGTTGCTGTTCTGGACAGGATCTGCGGCCTGCATCTGGGCGGGTCGGATATATTCATTAATGTTGCAGGAGGAGTCCGGGTGGAAGAACCGGCTGTCGACCTCGGCGTAGTCGCGGCAATGGCGTCCAGCTTTCTGGACCGTCCGGTTGATCCGAAAACGGTCATTGTCGGGGAGGTGGGGCTAACCGGCGAAGTGAGGGCGGTCTCCCAGATGGAAACACGGGTAAAAGAAGCATCCCGCCTGGGTTTTAACCGATGCATCCTGCCGAAAACAAACATGGTTTCTCTTAATCGGACAACCAAAATGGAAATATCTGCAATCCGTTCACTGAAGGACCTTTTAGAAAATCTTTTCTGATCGCACCTGAAAAAAACTGTCCAAAAATGTGTCCTAAACCTTGACAGTGATGAAATCGTGTATAAAATAGCGCCGCTTAAACAGAATTTATACATTTCAAATATAAATAAGGGAGAAAGGAGAAAAAGCATGAAAATCAGACCTTTACAGGATCGAATCATTGTAAAACGTTTGGAAGAGGAAACCAAAACCAAGGGAGGAATCATCATTCCCGATACAGCCAAGGAAAAACCCATTGAAGGTAAAGTCGTTGCTGTCGGCAAGGGCAAAAAGACGGACGATGGCAAATTGATCGCCTTGGATGTCAAAGTCGGTGATAAGGTCCTTTTCAGCAAATACGGCGGCACTGAAGTCAAGATCGACGGTGAAGAATATCTCATCATGAGAGAAGATGACATTCTGGGCGTTATTGAAAAATAAGAAACTATTAAGGAGGAATATATACAATGGGAGCAAAAATACTTCTTTACGATGAAGAAGCAAGGAAATCGGTTTTAAAGGGCGTCAATACTCTGGCCGATGCCGTGAAAGTGACCCTTGGCCCCAAAGGCCGTAATGTGATCATTGACAAGAGTTTTGGTTCACCCACCGTTACCAAAGACGGTGTTACCGTAGCCAAGGAAATCGAACTGGAAGACAAATTTGAAAACATGGGCGCACAGATGGTGAAAGAAGTGGCCAGTAAAACCAGTGATGTTGCAGGCGACGGTACCACCACCGCCACTTTACTTGCCCAGGCCATTTACCGTGAAGGCGTCAAGGCTGTTGCAGCCGGTTCCAACCCGATGGACGTAAAACGCGGCATCGACAAAGCCGTTGAAGTTGTTGTCAAAGAACTCGGTAAAATGAGCAAACCCACCAAAGATCAGAAAGAAATTGCGCAGGTTGGCACAATTTCAGCCAATAACGATGAAACCATCGGCAACATTATCGCCGGAGCCATGGACAAAGTTGGCAAAGAAGGTGTGATCACCGTAGAAGAAGCCAAAGGTCTGGAGACGGAACTGGAAATCGTTGAAGGAATGCAGTTTGACCGTGGTTACCTTTCTCCCTATTTTGTGACCAACGCAGACAAAATGCTGGTTGCGCTGGAAGATGCATTAATTCTGATTTACGAAAAGAAAATCAGCGGCATGAAAGACCTGCTGCCGATTTTGGAACAGATTGCCAAAATGGGTCGTCCGCTTCTCATCATTGCCGAGGATATCGAAGGCGAAGCACTGGCCACCCTGGTGGTCAACAAGATCCGCGGTACCCTGCATGTGGCCGCTGTTAAAGCTCCCGGCTTCGGCGACCGCCGTAAAGCCATGCTTGAAGACATTGCCATCCTCACCGGCGGCAAGATGATTTCCGAAGACATGGGTTATAAGCTTGAGAATGTAAAGCTTGAAGATCTCGGACGCGCCAAGAAGATCACCATTGACAAAGACAATACAACCATTATTGATGGTGCAGGCAAGCGCGCTGATCTCGAAGGCCGCGTGAAGCAGATTCGCGCCCAGATTGAGGAGACCACATCCGATTATGACCGTGAGAAACTGCAGGAAAGACTGGCCAAACTGGTTGGCGGTGTTGCAGTTATTAAAGTCGGTGCCGCGACTGAAAGCGAAATGAAAGAAAAGAAAGCCCGCGTGGAAGACGCTCTGCATGCCACCCGTGCAGCGGTTGAAGAGGGTATCGTCGCCGGCGGCGGTGTTGCTTATTTACGAACCCTGCCCGCCCTGACCAAGCTGGAACTCCGCGGTGATGAGCAGATCGGCGTCAACATTGTGAAAAAAGCGATTGAAGAGCCGATCAAGATGATCGCATGCAATGCAGGTCTTGAGGGAAGCATTGTTGTTGAGAAGGTCAAGGAGAAGAAGGGTTCCTATGGATTCAACGCCCGCACCGACGAATATGAAGATATGATTTCGGCCGGTGTCATCGATCCGACCAAAGTTACCCGTTTTGCCCTGCAGAATGCGGCTTCCGTTTCCGGATTGCTGCTCACCACGCAGTGCATGATTGCCGATAAGCCCGAAGAGAAGGGCGCAGGCGCAATGCCCGGTATGCCTCCCGGAGGAGGATATCCTGGAATGGGAATGTAAGAGAAAGGCAGGCTATCAGGCTGTAGGCATTTAGGCTGTTAGGTTAATAGGGAAGGCCCTCTGTTCATTTGGACAGGGGGCCTTCTTGTAATTTAATAAAGACTGTTGGTATTATCATTTCTGTCCGGCGATGCAGAAATTACTGATGTCGGTCATTCTGATACAGGATGCGCAGCTCTTCCTTGGCTTGTTCCAGTATATTCAACTGGTTTTTGTCCAGGTTCCTGCCGGCCCGGTTGATGTAGAATACAAGCATTGACATCGCCGATCGGAATGGCGAAGACTTGCGGCGGGTACTGTTGTCTGCCGATTGCTTGAGAGACAACGCAATTTTTCTGGCATCCGTCCAGGTGAATACGCCCGTTTCCAGATCCAGAGCGCTGCTCTCCTTTGTAACCTTACCAGACCAGAGGACCTTTTGTGATGATTTGGATTTCGTCGCCATCTATGAGTCCTCAATTTTCTCCATGTTTCTTTTAATCACCGATGATTTGAACAACAATATACCGCCATGTTCCCAGAGATATTTTTTCGCTGGCAACCGACTTTTTTGAGAATGGAAATCATATGCCACTTGAAAACCCGGACTCCATTATCCGTTGTTTGATTTTTGAAAGGCGTTTGCAGCCTCTCTTTGTAAAGCATCTGTCTTACCCTTATATTTCGGTGAAAAGTGAAAAATGATGAAACGTTTGACGCCTGCCATTGAAGCCAGCGTGCCTGCCTGATGAGCGGTCATGTGATATTTTTTGGCAGCTGTTGCCGCATCTTCATGAAGGAAAGGCGCTTCGATAAATAATATCTCCGATCCCCTTGCTAATTCGATCATTCTTTCGATATTCTCATCATTCCAGACAGCATCGGTAATATAACAAACCTTTTGTCCCGCGGTAATGTTCACTACTTTTTTTTGCAGCATGCCGAGAGGCAAAAACTTCTCCAATAACCTGCCTTCTTCGGTTTTCCACCAGATGCGCACCGGCGCATTCCCGGGTTCGTTATTCATGATCTGTTCTTTCAGCCCGGTAAGCCAGGCGCCCGTGGGCAAATCCATTTCTCTTAAGACATTTTTTTTGATGTTCAGGCGGGTTTTTTCTTTAACACTGAAAGCCATGCAGGGGATGCTGTGATCAAGAAAAGCAGTCTTGACGATAAAGGAATCATCCTCGATGAGTTTGGAGCCAAATACTGTGCAGGTCTCTTCGTCTTCAGGCAGGAAGCTGTTGCGGCAGCGATAATATCTGGTTATTCTTTTGGTCTCATGAACTTCCGTGACGGCAAGTTCAAAATCATTGGTATAATTTTTGACAAGATTCCAGGCATAAGCCCCTAGTTTACTCTCCACATTGGCCAGGAAACCGGGTGGACCGAAAAGAGAAATATGCTGATTTCGTCCAAGGCAAATGCGGAGCATGTGATCAAAACCGATAAAGTGATCCATATGGGTATGTGAAACAAGGATATGCCTAATTTTACGAATCTGTCTTGGCGGCAGATTTTGTAGATCACCCAGATCGAACAAAAAAGCGCCGCGGCGGTATTTAAGTTCCAGATAGGCGCCTGGATCACCCGAGGGGTCATTGATTAAGAAGGTTGTGAACATGATACGTTTTCCTGCCGTTTATCATTTATTGCGTTTACAGGGTTGAGGATGAGAAGGCGGTTCTTAAATTCAATAGAGAAAACGTTTTGTTCGAACATTAACAATTTACTTAGTAATTTTAACACATAATGCATAAGAGTTCAGCCATTTTTCAGGTTCGCAATTCATTAATGTGGCAAAAATTAATTCTAAAAATTCCGGGATTCCATCCGCCATGAATTTCAACTGAAAATCATAAACTTTAACTTGATATGTGTTACAATATGAGCATAGTTTTAAGGACAGGATTGAACAGTCCGAATTCATGTCAGGGGGTGCGAAGATGATTAAGAAAGGCATTATTACATTAGCATGTTTCGCGCTTTTTAGCGGGCTATATCATGACGTTTTTGCAGAAGGAGGTAGAAAGATGAAAATTACAAGCTCTGCTTTCACGGAAGGCAACGTGATACCGGCAAAATACACTTGTGACGGACAGAATGTTTCACCACCGCTCGAATGGCAGGATGTTCCCGCTGGGACAAAAACATTTGCCCTGATCAGTGATGATCCTGATGCGCCGGTGGGAACCTGGGTACATTGGGTTGCCCTTAACATTCCGTCAAATGTAACGAAGCTGGCCGAAAACGTGAAACCTGAGCAGGAATTCACAAATGGGATGAGACAGGGCATCAATGACGGGCGTAAAATTGGATATGGAGGACCGTGTCCCCCGGGAGGCACTCATCGATATTATTTCAAACTGTATGCCCTTGACACAACACTGGAGATGAGACCGGGAGCAACAAAAGCGCAAGTCCTGAGTGCAATGAAGGGTCATGTGCTGGCGGAAGCTCAACTAATGGGGAAATACAGCAGGCAGCGGTAAATGAATTATTGATGGAATTTTGAGATTAGCTCGAAATTCTCCCGTTTTCACTCGGAATAAAAGACGAGATAAACAGGTGCCACAGGTCCTGCTTAATCTCTCATGAGAAAAGAGAAATTACTTTGCAGAAGGATCATCGACCCTATTACCTCAAAAAGCTGACCGATCAATTTGAAAACCGGTATGCCCGGCACTTTCTGGCACCGCAATGCAAACATTTAGGGAAAGATGTCGTTTTCAGAAAGCCCTGGTATGTCGATATCTATGGCCGTCCGGTTTCGATCGATGATTATACGACAGTGATTGCCATGTCTGATAAGCGTGTCATGATTACCGCATGGCAGGCGGCCGACGGAACGTCAGGAAAAGTGGAGATCGGGAAACATTGCCTGATTTGCCAGGGGGTTAGAATTCTGGCGGCGACAGGTGTCACCATTGAAGATGATTGCATGCTGGCCAACAATGTTTGCATCAGCGATTCCGACTGGCATGATCTTTACGACCGCACCCAGCCGATTGGAAAAACAGAAGCCATCCGGATCGGGAAAAATGCGTGGATCGGCGACAGCGCCATGATTTGCAAAGGGGTTCATATCGGTGACAACGCCATCGTCGGGTCAGGCTCCATCGTGACCAAGGATATACCCGCCAATGCCGTTGCAGGAGGAAATCCCGCTTGTGTAATAAAATATCTGGATACAGACAAACCGATCAAAACAAGATCACAGTGGATGGCTGAACCCGGGAGAACGAGGAAAGAATTCGACGAACTCACACGCAGAGCCCTGGAAGGAAACACACTGCTGGGTTGGTTCAGGAGCAAAATGTTCCCCTGTGAGCGGGATTGAAATAGCGGCTGATTCACATTCGATTTATCCCCGCCGGCAAGGGGCTTTTTGAATTATATTGACATAAAACCCGTATTTCTTGTAATTTGTCCACAATATAGCAGCGCTTTCACGAAAGATGAATGTCGATGAAACAGACGTTGTCCGAGGAAGAACGGGACAGTTTAAACCGGAAGGTAGCCGCCGCGGAAAAGCATACGGATGCGCAGATTGTGCTTGCCATCATCGAACGCAGTGACAGCTATGCCGAAATTCCATGGAAGGCTTTTGCACTGGGAACATCCGGGGCTGGTTTACTGGTTTTGTTGATGAACAGGATGTGGCCGCTGCCTGATCCCGTCATGGCGGCGCTTCTGGCCATTGTCATTATGCTTGCGACAGGTGCGGGATTTGCCCTGTTATCCGTTTTTGTTCCTGATTTTGCCAGGCTGTTTCTTCATTCTCATCGCGCGGAAGTCGAAACCATGCAATACGCGAGGTCTCTTTTCCTGTCCCATGAACTGTTTGGTACGCCAAAGCGCAGGGCTGTTTTGCTGCTGGTGAGCCTTTTTGAACGGCGGATTGTTGTACTTCCCGATGCCGGGCTTAACCTGAAAATCAATAAGGAAACCATCGAGAAAATCATTGTTCACATGCGTATTTACCTCAATTCCGGTAAGACTGCTCAAGCGCTGGAGACAGGCTTGAAAAAGCTGGAAGAGGTGATCCTCTCTGATGGACCATCTCATGAACTGCCCAATGTGATCGAGGAGAGGGGGGCATGAAAAAGAAATTCATTTTTTTTGTAATCATTGCTTTTGCCCTGGCTGTTTTTCCGGCTTTCGCTATTGATGTTCCCTTTCTTACCGGACGTGTAACCGACAATGCGCAAATTCTCTCCGATGAAACGCGCAAGGCCGTTACAGCCAATCTGAAAGCCCACGAAGAAAAAACCACCAACCAGATTGCCGTGCTGACGGTGCCGACGCTTGAAGGTGTTTCGATTGAAGAATATGCGGTAACTGTATTTAACACATGGAAACTGGGACAAAAGGGTAAAGACAACGGTGTTTTGTTAATCGTGGCGCCTAAAGACAGAAAGTTGCGCATTGAAGTGGGGTACGGCCTGGAAGGCACCATGACGGACGGCATCGCGGGAAGCATTATCCGTAATGCCATCACCCCTTTCTTCAAAAACAATGACTATGACAGAGGCATTGATGAAGGCGTTCGGGCAATCATCAATGTGCTGGAAGGCGGACAGGCGCCGGCTGAAACAGCCAAATCAGGAGAGGAAGTTAAAAAATCGTCAGCCCTGGATCTGGAAGTGGCGGACATCTCCGTTACGGAAAAAATTCTGTTTGGTGCTTTTATCTTCGGCATCATAGGTCTTTTTACGGCAGTAGGAATTTTAACACCCGGAATGGGATGGTTTCTCTATTTTTTCCTGATTCCTTTCTGGGCAACATTTCCCATCGTTGTTTTAGGGACGAGCGGCACACTTTACCTTCTTATAACCTATGTTGTTGGATTCCCCATTGCCAAATTGCTTCTTACACGAACGGACTGGTATAAAAAAGCCCAGAAAGATTTGAAGACCAAAGGCTCTGCCAATATCGGCGGATTTACGGTTGGATCCGGGGGGGGCGGCAGTTCGTGGAGTTCCGGCGGATCAAGCTTTTCGGGCGGAGGCGGTTCGTCCGGCGGAGGCGGGGCATCGGGAAGCTGGTAGAGAATAACGCAATAATATTTCCTAAAATAAAATATTCAGAACAGTGGATGTAGAAATTGTCTGAAAGACTTAAGTCTTCGTGTACTTCACGACCATTAAACACTGATGAAAAAGCTCAACCTCAATCTGCAATAAATAACATTTATACTGAGAGATATTATATCCTTTGGAAGAAGCAATAAGAGTAATCAAAAAATGTGCATGAAATACAACACGTTCAGATCACATGGTTCTTTGAATTACCTTCCTCCAGAACCAGAGGTGCGCCTTAGCTGAAAATTTAAAAGAGGCAGAATTCTAACTTAACGTATGATATAAGTATTAGGCACAGGTATGGGATATTAAGAAACAGGAGCGTGATCATGAAAAGAAGATTTATGATGTTCGGGAGAATTATTATTCCTCTCTTTTTCTTTATTTTCTTAATAATAAACAATGGGGCCTTGGCAAAAAGCACCGACAACGAGGTTGACCTGGGTCCACAGTCGATTCAGTCCCTTGGAGAAAAACGTATTCTCATCGTTGTGGTCAGATTCCCTGATGCAACACCGACAACGCCTATGGAAACGGTAAAGAAAAGAGTAGTAAACGGATTGAGCAAGTATGTTGTTGAACAGTCTTATGGTCTTGCTTCCGTAAATGCCGATTTCCGTGGATATGTGATGCTTTCCGATTCCCTCTCCCTTTATGAGATTAGCCCATACAACTTTCGTGTGGACAAAGGGAGGGTACGCAAACTTATTGAAGACACGATGAACGCCATCGAGAGAGAGGTTGATTTTTCTTCTTACGACCACATGTTGATCGTACCGGCTGTACACACCATGCCAGGAAAAGGATACGGAATGATCTGCTACTGTGCCAATCCCGGAATGCTTTCAGGTGTGAGGAGGAGCTATACTCCCATGTATCTAACCCTGAGAACGGCAAGCGGTAAAGAGTTTAAGGGCGGTGTTTTTGTCGGAGCAGAAAATGCTAACCTGGGCATGTTTGCTCATGACTACTTCCATGCACTCGCGGGAATAAAAGACGGCAAGCGACTTGCCCCCTGACTGTATGATTTTAATCGTCAGTCTGACGAGTCTGCCGGACTTCCTTCTTTCGATCATAATGCAATTTACATGGGACCATGGGACATTATGTCACAGCATTTCGTAAAACGAGGTGAACCGCCTCCAGGCCTTTCATCTTTCACAAAGATAAGACTCAATTGGATTAAAAAGAATCAGGTTCAGATTGTTAAACCTGGTGAAACCTCATACGCTTTTCTTTCTCCTTTATCAAAGGGAGGGGAGCTACTCTGTGTTAAGGTACCATTACCTGATGGGACATATTATCTCGTGGAAAACAGGCAACCTATCGGATTCGACAGGATACTTCCGGATTCGGGAATCCTCATCCTGAAAGTGAATCCCAAGGTTAATGAAGGGGATGGCACAGTTGAGGTTAAGATTGCTGGCGGTTCCCGCAATTTTACCAATGCGACATACAAACTGGAAATGAATAACCGGAATGTATTCATTGATAAGTCGTCAGGACTCTTCCATAAGAGCAACATTGCTATAATACCCCTCTGGAAGGAGAAAGACAAACTGGGAGTGCTGATCACAACCCCGGATCGAAGTGAAGCTGCTATAAAGGCTGGACGGGCGATACAGGCACTGATGGATCAATCATCAGAGACATCGGACAACGGGCAGAAAACTCTGATTCTGGATGCTATTGCCGCATTCAAGAGTAAAGACTTTGAAAAAAGCTATGCAATTGCAGCAAGAGGACGATAGCAACGATAATCAACAGACAACCATTCACGCAATCGGATCACCAATCAAGCCGGTCCCCGGCATATTCCGGGATGATCATTGCTCATGCCGGTCTGTTGCTCTATTTCTTTAACGGGGTTACGCTAGCTGCATATCTTGTCATATTAGTGCCATCGATCATTCTTCGAATCTTTATCGATGGAAAAATGCTTTTTGAAATTGAAGGTTATTCAGATTTTGCAAAGGAGAGAAAAAGATTGTTCCCGGCAATATGGTAATAAAGAAAAAAGCGCCACCCATGCAATTCACGCGGACCCGCATTCCACGGGCGATTGGTCACCACGTTGGGCGGAGGACAGACATGATCATCAGTAGGTACCGGCACCCGTTTCTGTTCTATGGCTTATGCACTGTCATTCCGTGGACCTTCTGGTTTGGGGCTGCGTATGTAAGCCACATTACCCCGACAAACGATTTTCTCGGCGCAGTCGTTGGCATTTTGGGAGTACTGGGGCTACTTGGGCCGACTGTGATTGCGTTTTCCATAATATGGCCGCATCCGGAATTGCGGGAGGATATAAGGAACCGTATTATTGGCCTGAAGGGAATCGGGATCACATATGGCTTGTTGACTTGTTTCCTCATGCTTGCCAGCATTTTGCTGGCGCAAGCAATCTCTTTACTCTTCGGTCACAGCGCCGATCAGTTTCATTTTGCCGGAAAGTCATCATTTACTGCCGGAATTTTCCCGGGATGGTTCTTGCTCTTTCTCGCGCCGTTGGTGGAAGAGCTTGCCTGGCACTCCTACGGGACCGATTCTCTGCGACAGCGCATGAATCTTCTGAAAACGTCTCTCCTCTTCGCCGTCTTCTGAGCGATATGGCACATGCCGCTTTCATTCATCAAGGGCTATTACCACAGCAACGTCGCCGAGACTGGTTTGATTTACAGCATCAATTTCATGGTCAGCCTGGTGCCATATGTGATCCTGATGAACTGGCTGTATTACAAGACCCATCGGAGTATCCTCGTCGCCGTTGTATTTCACATCACAGCAGGATGCTTCAACGAGTTGTTTCGCACGCACCCGGACAGCAAGGTCATTCAGACCGTGCTGCTGCTTGTGTTGTCTATCGTGGTAGTCATGACAGACCGGGACTTCTTCTTGCAGCGAGAATATTAAGGAGGTGGAACGACTGACATGCAGAAGATGCCCAACACATTCTCATCCACCAGAGCTGCGTTCCGCGGGCCGGTGATCGGCACGTTACAAGCTTTCAATCCGTAAATGCGCCACGAGGCTGCAAAAAAGATGAGGGGTGAGTTATATCTACATCAGTAAGCCTTACACTCTCATTTTTCTAAAGACTTACAGCTAAATGTATGTTTTTATTGATCTAATTGTATAATTCATATAACTTCAATTAATTACATTAATGATATTATGTCGAAATAATTTACGATGATTCATTCGCATAAGGTCAGTCAATTTTTAAACAATAGTTATATCAATAACATACAAATATGGCATGAGCGATGCTTAATTTTTAAATATAGTAAATTACGAATAACCAAAAAATTCATTGCATAGAAAAAGGAGGTAAAAAGTGAAAAAAATTATTTTACTGGTGGCTTTTGTTTTATGTATGGCTGGAGCAGCTGGTGCTGAAACCCTAACAGATACAACACTGTTTACTGAAACAGGTACATTTGCGGCGGAAGACTATGTGAATCATGGATGGGGGGATGTTAATAAATTAAACAGTATTGGTGACTATGTAACGTGGAGACACCAATTCACCTTCGATCCCGCTGCTGATACGCTCGAGTCGGCAAAGCTAATAATCTCACTGCGTGATGACAATGATAGACTTCTACCGGAGTTCGGTTTCGGCTGGACGGAAAGCGGCACCTGGGACTTAGGTGAAGTGAATACCGGAAACTACGCATACAATGTCAATGTTAACTTCATGAGCGATGGCGTTTTTCAGGTAACTGTTGGCTCTCTATTAGGCGATTTTTATATTGATCAATCAGTGCTGGCTATTAACTACACCCCCGTTTCTAACAATGCCGTTCCCGAACCCGCCACCATCATTCTTTTTGGACTTGGTTTGATGGGTTTGGCAGGCGTAAGAAGAAAGTTTCAGAAATAAATCCGTTTTCATGGGATTTTAAAAACCGTGGTTCTTACCATGGAATAAAAAAGGCAGGGTCAGCAATGGCTCTGCCTTTTTTGCGCATTACAAATAGTTATCATTGATTATTGGTGGCGCAAGTAAGTGCGACTTTGTTGGTGCCTTCTGCGGACTCATCGATCAATATCATTCTTGACCTGTATACATCCTCATTCATTTATTCTGTTTAAAGTCTAATAATATTCAAACCCCAAAGACCTCGCAGAGCAAAGAATGGGAGGTGGAGTATGACAACAAAAGAAGCAATGACATTGTTCAAATACTATCTTCAATCCAACCATAAACCAAGAACCATTGAGAGCTATCGCCTCCTGATGGAAAGATTTGAGGCGATCTACGAACAGAAAGACCTGGAGACCATCACCCCTGATGAAATCTTTCATTTTCTGGAAAACCTGACCGGAAACATGGCGAAATCAACAAGAAGATTGAGATATGCCCAGTTGAAAGCCTTTCACAATTTCATCATTGATCGCTGCTCCCTGAATATGAGAAATCCCTGCAGTACGTCGTTACTGAGCAAATCCTTCAAAGCGCCCAAACAACACCCTCATACGATTCTGGATCGGGAAACGGTGGATGAGATGATCTACAACACCAAGAGACAGAGGGATCGTTTGATACTGGAACTTCAGGCCCGTTGCGGACTGCGTATTGGCGAATTACTGAAGATCAAGGGATCCGATGGTTCTGACAGAACCATTACCCTTCGGGAACCCAAATCAGGTAAAGAAACGGACAGAGCCTACATGCCGGAGAACGTGGCGAAGAAACTGGCTGAATATGTCAAGGAGAAAGCCATCAACGGAGAAG
>ERZ795049.1457-NODE-1457-length-31040-cov-6.092141_pt1 | contig 31040 bp, 18 predicted proteins | sample MGYA00375133_ERZ795049 | MGnify/ENA primary metagenome ERZ795049 (study PRJEB30178, sample SAMN05720147) | activated sludge metagenome | isolation source: anaerobic digester from wastewater treatment plant | place: Japan | collected 2015-04-20 ... | reverse complement strand
CTCCGTAAATATAAAAATAGTGGGCGCAAGCAATGCGCCCACAAAAACGGCCAACCGCACATGGCGGGGATGTTTACGCGTTTACCGTGCCTGGCGTCTGCCGGCAGGTGAGAAGCGGGCGCTTCTGCTTGAACATGTCTATTATATGGACTAGAACAAGTCCTGTCAAGCAAAAAGAAGCGAAATATGCCCGATCTCGGATAAAACCGCGTTTTTCTTAGTCCTCCGCGCCCGCCAGTGTTTCCAGCTTGGATTGCGGCTTGCCGGGTTTGCTGTCGCCATACTTGGCCAGCGAAATCGGGATGATCGCCAGCGCGATGAACACCGACCAGCCGATCACCGTGCCCCACGCGCCCATCATCCGCGCGCCCATGCCGTAGAGCACGAAGCTGCCGATCCACATTGCCGACATCAGGGCGAGCAGCCCCAGATTGCGCCCCATGCCCGCGCCGCCGTACGCCCCCGCCGTCCCGTTCTTCTTCAGCAAGTAGCCGCAGTAGATCAGGTTGGCCAGGCCGCCGAACGTGAACAGCACGGCCCAGATCACGTTGCCGGCCCATTGCTCGGGCGCGCCATGTTCCAGCGCGACGCTCATCAGGCCGCGGCTCATGTCGAAGCCGATATTGGGCAGACACGAGAAAATCCCGGCGAACACGCAGATCACCAACCCGATCTTCATCGACAGATTGGTCGTCTTGGTGATCTCGCCCGTGCGTGCGCCCTGCTCCCGTTCCTTGCGGATGCCGGCCAGACCGCTGATCGCGATGCCGCCGATCATCGTCGCCAGCCCCAGCAGGATCAGCAGACCCTTGGCCGAGGCGATCTCCTCCGGATGGTTGACCACCATCGGAATGAACGCCCCCAGGCTGAGCACCAGGCCCATGATGAAGGCGTAGCCCAGCGCGAACCCGACGGCGGCCATCCCCAGGCCGAAGCAGACGGCGCCGATCCCCCACAGCAGGCCGGAGAGGGCGGGAACGACCAGATCGCCGAACGTCGCCGCCGCGAAGATCTCGCCCAGCGACGGCACCAGCATCCGCGCGAACAGCCAGTTGAACACCACCATGCCCAGCACGGAGAAGACCAGCCAGGAATTCTCCCACTTCCACCCCCGGGCATACGCCATGGGAACCATGAAGCTCCCCTGGAACACCGCCGCCAGAACCACGATCAACAACCCCAGCAGGACCGATTGAGTCATTGTCGACTCCTTTCCCAAGAGTTCAGCCGTTCGTCGATTCCAAGCAATTCAGGACGCCACGTCCTTGACACAGCGGAAGCCGATCGTCGAACAGCGATCGACGCCGGGCCACATCATGATGAACTTGGCGTGGTGATCGCACGGCCGCGGGCCGCCGTCCATGTACCAGTCGCTGCCGGTGGCGCTGTAGTAGCTCCCGCCGCGGATGATGCAGAACCGGGTGTGACCGTCGCTGCGTTCGCTCTCGGTCCATTCATACACGTTGCCCGACATCTGATAGCAGCCGTAGGGGCTGCGCGAGGCGGGCAGGTCGCGCACGGGCAGCGTCGCCCCGGTCGTGTTCGCCCGGTCGGCGTCGGGCTCCTCGTTGCCCCATGGCCATTTGCGCCCGTCGGTGCCCTGCGCGGCCAGGTGCCATTCTTCCTCGGTCGGCAGGCGCTTGCCGGCCCATTTCGCATAGGCGCGCGCATCGTCCAGGTCCACATACACGACGGGATGATCGGCCAGTTCCGCGGGCATCTGGCCGTTGGGCCAGTGCTTGAGGAAATTCTTCGTATGCCGCGGCTGGTAACCCGATTCGTCCAGGAACCGCTTGAATTCGGCGTTAGTCACCGCCGCCTCGTCGATCAGGAACGGCGCCACGTCGACGGTGTAGTCGTGCCGGACCTGGCCGTTGTGCGGCGTGCCGTGGGTGAATTTCTCCCACTGGTCGGCCGGCGTGCCGGGGTCGGGATAGCAGCCGCATTCGCGCCGCTGGTGCGTCACCTGCACGCGCACCGGACCGCCGGGAACCGCCACCATCCCCTGGGGCGGCTGATCGAGCCGGCCCGGTTCGGTGTGCTCGAACGGCCGGATCTCCAGCGGCGATTCGATTCCGCCGCGCAGGTCGTCGGCCACGGGGATCTGGTCGGCTTCCAACCGCTGCTTCTCGATGAACGCGTTGAACGCCTCATCCATCTTCGCCTCGGGAACGGCGGCGATGCAGCCCAGCCCCGACAGTCGATCCAGGAAACCATGGATCACGACCTTGTCTCCCTGGCGCTCGGTGCGCGCCGGCCGGCCGTTCCACAGATCGTAATACTGAACGCCGGGTTCGTAGGGGACGTCGAACAGCGGCACATACGTCGCCTGATGCCAGAACGAGCGGCCGTACCATGAGTGCGGCGAGACGTCCGGCTCCTTCTTGTACAGCGTGTAGACGGTCGCCCGCTCGCCGGGCCAGCGGTTGATGAATATGCCGTCGGTCTTGTACAGCGCGTCCGGTCCCTCGCTCGGCACGGGATAGGCCGGATAGAACGGCTCCCACGCGTCGCTGGCGAAGTTCTCCTGATATTCGTGCAGGATGGCGGCCGCGCGGCGCCAGACCCGGCGGTCGCTCGCGTTCCAGCGGTTCCACACGCCGAAAATGTTCTCCCAGATCATCATGCCGCTGCCGTTGAAGAACGCGCGGCGGATCTCGTCGCGATGCGTGTAGTTGTTGCGCGCGATCTGCCAGCGCATGTGCCGCGGGATGAGCCACTTGCGATGCTCCAGGCCGGGCGGGCAATCGCTGTCGCCCAGCCACTGCGCCCACGAGCCGTTGCAGATCGACAGGCTTTCGACCGTCAGGTTGTTCTCCGGGGCGAGCGAGATGCCGGGCCGGACTTCCTCGAGCTTCTGGCGCAGCACCGGCGAATCGCCGCTCATCGTGTCCAGGAAGATGCCGTCGACGCCGATCTCGCCGACCAGCGCCGCCAGCATTTCCTCATCGGTCATCCCCTCGCGGTGGGTCGAGACATCCCAAGGGTTATAATTAATGAAAACCATGACGCCGCGGTCATGCGCGTCGTTCACCAGTTCGCGCAGGCCCTCGAGGCCGCCGGGCATGTCGCGGTAAAAATCAAGCTGGTTGCGCTGGTCCAGACCGATGCGGGGATAGGCGTGCCACAGGAGCAGGATGTCGTAACCGCCGAATTCCCGTTCGCCGTCGGCCAGGAACGAATCGAGCGTGTACTCGCCGGCCTCCGGATCGTAGAAGCTCAGGTCGTACATGAACGTGAAGTGGCAGGTGAAGGCGCCGGTCATCCAGGCGCGGCCGGGGTGGTCGTAGGTCGCCTGATCGAGCGGCGCGAGCCGCTGATCGCCGATTGCCGCCCGCACGGCTTCCATCCGCTCGGCGTCATCGAGTTGATAGTCGATCTCCTTGATTTCGAGCTGTCCCGGCTCCGGATTGTGCGCCGTGTCCATGCCGATCAGCGGCTTCAGATACGTGCCGGCGGGAGCGCCCTCGGGCACGACGACTTCCGTCGTCAGCCGGTGGTATTCGCCGTCCTGCGGGATCTCGAACGTCTCGACGACGTTGCTCCAGCCCTGCCACTTGCCGCTCTCGGCGTCGTTGTAATCAAAACCGAGGCACAGCTCGTTGTTGCCGGCGAGCCAGCGGGCCTCGACCGTGACGCGCAGCCGGTCGCCCGGTTGCAGCGCGTAAGCCTTCCCCAGCTCATCCACCAGCCGCACCCAGCCGCGGTAGCCCTTGCCCTGGAAATTGAGGCTGATCACGTCGCGGAACCGGCCGGTGCCGGGAACGTGGCCCCCCGCGCGGCGCTGTTCGCGATACTCGCGCATCGTCGCGAGCCATGCGTCGCGGTCCTGGCCCGGCTGCGGAGCGCACAGATAGACGTCGGTCAGGACGAACCGCAGAACCCCTTCCATGTCCCTCATCGCCCACCAGGCGCCCTCGCTGGGGGAGAACGTGGCCCGATTCAGTCGGAGCAATTGCTGCTGGTCGGCCGCGGGATCGGCCTGGGCGAATGCCATCGTGAACCTCCATGAAACGAAGATCGACACGATCAGGATCAGAACACGAATCCCGATGCGATTTCCATTCGTAATGGGCCGGCGCATGCTCGCCCTCCGTTTCGCTGTAAATTCCGCCGCGCCAGGCGGCGTTTTCATTAAAAATTCGTCCCTAATAATTCGTCCCTCGTCCTCGGCTCCCGAACCTCCTGCCGCTCACCTCCGCCGCATCTCGGTCACGCAGCGGAAGCCGATCGTCGCACAGCGGTCCAGGCCCGGCCACATCATGATGAACTTCGCATGGTGGTCGCACGGCCGCGGGCCGCCGTCCATGTACCAGTCGCTGCCGGTGGCCTTGTAGTAACTGCCGCCGCGGATGATGCAGAAGCGCGTGTGCCCGTCGTCGCGTTCGCTCTCGGTCCACTCGTAAACGTTGCCCGACATCTGATAGCAGCCATACGGGCTGCGGCCGGCGGGAAGCGAGCGCGCGGGCAGCGTCGCCCCGGTCGTGTTGACGAGCGTGGGATCGGGGTTCTGTTCGTCGAATTCATTGCCCCACGGCCACTTGCGCCCGTCGGTTCCCTGCGCGGCCAGATGCCACTCCGCCTCGGTCGGCAGCCGCTTGCCGGCCCACTGGGCGTAGGCGCGGGCGTCGTTCAGATCGACATACACGACGGGGTGATCGGCCAATTCCGGCGGCATCTCGCCATTCGGCCAATGCTTGAGGAAATTCTCGGGATGCCGCGGCCGGTAGCCGGTCTGGTCGAGAAATTCTTTGAACTGCGCGTTGGTGACCGCCGCTTCGTCAATCCAGAACGGCGCGACCTTCTCCGTGTAGTCATGCTCGATCTGGCCGTTGTGCGGGGTGCCGATCGTAAACCGCTTGTACCGGCTGGCCGGGATGTCCGGATCGGGGTAGCAGCCGCACTCGCGCCGCTGGTGCGTGATGCGCAGATGAACCTCGCCGCCCGGCACCGCCACCATCCCTTCGGGAGGCTGACTGGCGTCGACCGGCCGGATCGGCTCGACGGGCCGCGGCAGCACGACCGACTTGATGCCGCCGCGCGCGTCCTCCGCCACCGACAGCCGGTCCGCTTCGTTCAATTGCTTTTCCAGCAGCGCGCGGAACGCGGCATCGACCGCCTCGCGCCGCACGGCGGCGATGCAGCCCAGACCCGTCAACTTATCAAGCGCGCCGTAGACCGTGACCCGCTCGCCGCCGCGTTCGATGCGGGCCGGGCGCCCGTTCCACAAGTCGAAATACTCCATCTCCGGCTCGTCGGCGACGCTGAACAGGGGGAGTTCCTCCAACCCCGCGGGGAGCGTCAGCCCCGACCGCATCAGATCCAGGTCCGGGTCGTCCTTCCGGTAGAGCGTGAACACCGTGGCGTCGCGGCCCGGCCAGCGATTGATCGAGATCTGGTGCGCGTCGCGCGCGACCTCCGTGGCGGGGTAGAACGGGTCCCACTCGTCGCTGGCGAAGTTGTCCTGGAAGTGATGCAGGATCGCCGCCGCGCGGCGCCACAGTTGCCGGTCGCGCGCCGACCAGCGGTTCCACGCCCCGAAGATGTTCTCCCACACCAGCATCCCGCTGCCGTTGAAGAACGCGCGGCGAATCTCCTCGCGGTGGCTGAGGCTCGTGCGGCGCGTCTGCCAGCGCATGTGGCGCGGCTGGAGCCATTTGCGCACCTCGAGGCCCGGCGGATTTTCGTCGTCGTCCAGCCACTGCGCCCACGACGCGCTGCAGATGGAAAGATTGTCGATCGTCGGGCTGCTCTCGGGGGCGAGCACAATGCCGGGCCGGACGGCCTCGACCCGCCGGCGCAGCTCGGGCGAATCGCCCGTCATCGTGTCCAGAAAAATCCCATCCACATCCAGTTCGGCCACCAGTTCGGCCAGCATCTCCTCGTCGGATTTCCCTTCGCGCTGGGTCGAGACATCCCACGGATTATAATTAATGAAAACCCGGACGCCCCGCTCGTGCAGCCGATCGACAAGCTCGCGCAGCCCGGCCATCCCTCCGGGCATGTCGCGGTAGAAGTCGAGTTGATTGCGCGGATCCAGGCCGATCCGCGGATACGCGTGCCAGAGCAGCAGGATGTCGTAGCCGCCGAATTCCCGCTCGCCGTCGGCCAGGAACGAATCGAGTTCGTACTCGCCCGCCTCGGGGTTATAGAAGCTCAGGTCGTACATGAATGTGAAATGGCAGGTGAAGCCCCCCTTGAGCCAGTCGCGCGCCGGATGGGTGTAGGTTTCCTGATCGATCGGCTGAACCGGCGGGTCGATGATCTGGCCGCGGATCGCGCGCATCCGGTCCGGATCGTCGAGCCGGAAATCAATCTCCCGGATCTCGACATACCCGGGCGTCGTGTCGTGCGCGGCGTCCATGCCGACGATCGGGCGCACGAACCGGCCGGTCAGGTCGGCGGCGGGAACCTCCACCACGGCGCTCAGTTTGTGCCATGCGCCGTCCTGCGGGATGGTCAGCGTGACCAGCACGCCGCTCCACCAGGCCCACGCGCCGTCGGCCTCGTTCACGTAATCGAACGCGACGCACAGGTTGTTGTTGCCCCGGATCCAGCGCGCTTCGACGTCGACCGTCACCTGGTCGCCGGAGGCGAGGGCGTAGGCGCGCGACGCACTGTCGGCGAGGCGGGTCCAGGCGCGGTTGTCGCCGGTGAAGTCCAGCGCGATCACCTCGCGATAGCGCCCCTTGCCGGGCTCCAGTTCACCCCGCCGGCGCAGTTCGCGGTACTCGCGCATCGCGGCGACCCATGCGTCGCGGTCCTGATCGGGGCGGGGACCGGCGGCGTAGACGTCGGAGACGAAGAACTCGATCACGTCCTCCATATCCGCCAGTTTCCACCAGGCGCCCTCCAGCGGCGCGAACGTGGTCCGGTTGAGCACCAGCGGCGGGGCCGCGGCGCCGGGCGTCGCGCCCGCGGACGGATCGGCCTCCGCGGCGGCGAAATCCGCCGCGCCCAGGATCAACAGCGCGCTGATGACCCCGCGCAATGCCGGGCGGGCGATGAACCGTGCGGCGCGAAGACGATGACAGGGGAATCCCATGGGCTATCTTTCCAGTTCGGTTTCAGGCGTGATCGACGCGGCATACCCCACGTAAGTGACAACGGAGCGGGCCGGCACGGTGACGGTCGAGGCAAACGAGACGTCTTCCCGCGGCTCGAGATTAGAATTGCGCGACGTCAGATAGGGCCGCGCCAGCCGCGTGGTAAAACCGACGGGTTCAAATTTCACCGGGCGCGCCAGCGCGCCGGTATTGACCGCGACGATCACAAACCGGTCGCCGCGCGGGTCCTTGAACGCCGAGACATACAGCTCGTCGGCCGGGTTGGGCGTCGCCTCGATCCGCACATACCCCGGGCGAATGAACTTGCTGTAGTTGCCCAGCGCCCAGAACGCCTTGCTAACCAGATACCGCGGCGGCGCCGGGGGTTCGTTCCGCAGCCAGATCAGGCCCTCGTCGGGCCAGTTCGCCAGCACCCACCAGATCCAGGCGTTGAGCCGGGCATGCACGAGTCCCTCGTGGATCGTCCGCGCCCAGTTCAGCGCGCCATCGATCGGGAACACGGGAAAGCGCAGCGAGGCCTCGGTCATCCAGATTTTCTTGCCGTGCTCCACCGCCCCTTCGAACAGCGTCGTCGGGTCGCCGCCGTAAAGGTGACCGGCGACGATGTCCACGCGCTCGATGGCGGCCGGCGTTTCATACGTCGCCCGCATGTGGCGCTCGGTCCGCTCCCAGTTGGCGATCTCCGGCGCCACGACCTGCGCCGTGACGCCGCGCGCCGCGAACGTCGGCGCGAGATAGTCCGCCAGGAACGTCGCGATTTCCCGGTTCGACCAGCCGCACGAGGCCCAGTTCGTCGTGTCGTTGTCGGGCTCGTTGGCGATCGAGATCGCGCCGATCTCAACCTGATTGGCCTCGGCGTATTCCTTCGCGTAACGGGCGAGATACTCCGCGAAATCCTGATAGTGTTCCGGCTTGAGCGACCCGCCGCGCGTCACGCCGCTCGTTTTCATCCAGGCCGGCGGGCTCCACACGGCGCCGAACAGCGTCGTCACGCCCCGCTGCACCGCCTCGTGCATCAGCCACACCTGCTCGGTGTCGGTGTAATTCCACTCCCCCGGGCTCGGCTGCAGGCCGGGCACCGGATCGTCGGGGTCGCCGCACGGAATGGTGTTGCGCAGGATCGTCAGACCGATCCCCTTCTCCGCGCTGAAGGCCAGGTCGAGGATTTCGCTCCGTTGCGGCTCGGGCCAGTGATACAGCGGCGGCGCGTAGGTGATGGCCTGGCTGGTTCCAAACCCATCGATCACCTGCCGCTCCTCGTGCCACTGGATCGTGGCGACGATCTCGGCGGTGGCCTGCGCGGAAATCAGCAGGGCCAGGCCCGCCAGCGCCGCAAGCCGCACGCCGCGCGATCTTCCCGTCGCGACCCGGGCGGCCGCCGCGGCGATCCTCAGTTTCAACTTCAAGGCATTCCCTCCCATGCTCACCGGTAATCCCCCCAGCCAGGCACATGGCTTTGCGCGATTTTGAACGAATGAAATTCATAGTCATAGGGGGCGCGCCAATCCCCCGCGCCGCCGATCCCCCGCGCCATGCAGATGCCCGCGACGCCGTCGGAATTGATCGGCATCACGGTCCAATACCAGGTCCCCGACGCGAGCGGGCGATCCGGCGTATAGCTGGTCCCTTCGATGTCGTGCACCGTGAACGTCGTCGGGCCGCGGAACCACGGATCCCGCGAGAGGCTCACAATGTACTGCAGGCCGTCCGCTTCGGCCGGCGCCTCCCACTCGAGCACCGGCGGATTGGCGGCCAGCTCCCCCTCCGGCGGACCGACAAACTGACAGACGCCCGCCTCGGTTTCCGCCTCGGGCGGCATCCCCAGCCGCAACCAGTCCAACACCACCTCCAGCCGGCCCTGGTCCTCGGGCGGGCTGTATTCCGTCGTGAAGCAGACGAGCCGCAGACGCAGCTCATGGACGCCCGGCGTCAGACCCGCCAGCGCATTGACGTCGATCAGCGCCGGACGGGTGTTGTTGGCCGCGTCGGTCAGGCCGTCGATCCGGTTCGTCCAGATCTCGCCGCTGAACGGGCCGCCGTCCACGCTGAACTGCACCGACGTGGCATCCCCCTTGCCGTTGTAGGGAATCCATGCCTGCAAATAGCGGTTCTTCACCGTGTCCCAGCGGATCGTCCCCTCGGCTGGATACTCGATGCCGACGATCGTCCCGTTGACGGCGTTTTCGGCTCGCAGTTCGAGCAGTTCGGTTCCCGAAGTAAGCGTGAGCTGCACGCCCTCTCCGTTGTTGATGAAATAGGCCGGACCGAACCTGTCGGCGTCCTGCTTCAGATCCTCGAACGTCACGCGCGGCGGTTCGTCGCGATAGGCGGCCAGCCGCAGGGAATACTTGTCGGTCAACGCCTCCGGCACGTCGCACGTGAGCCGGTACTGCAGATTGTCCGCGTCGAAGTCGGCGTGGTTGAGCGCCCACTCATACTGCGACCGGCGCGAAACATTCGGGAACGACGCGGGCCCGTTCAGCACCTTCGCGCTCAGATAGCCGAGGTATTCATTCGTCGGCACCGCCGCCAGGAATTGCGCGGAATTGAGGATCGAGCGGAGGGTCGAGTAGCGCGAACCGCCGCCGTTCAGGGTCGCCAGATGGCTGTTGTACCACGCCTCGCCGATCTGATCCGCCATGGCCAGGTCGCTGAAGAGCTGCGACAGAAATTCGGCGTTGGTCGTGACCCCGCTCGATCCGTCGATCGCCGCGCGCAGGAGATCGACGTTGGACCGCGTGTCGAACGCCCCGGCGAGCGAGGCGGTCTCCGCCGGCGTCGGGTTGCGCTTGCACCAGACCCGCCGCGCGTTCTTCAGCGTGATCATCCGCTGGTTGAATGTCTTCAGCTGCTCGTGATCGCGGTTGGGCGTGCCGTCGTTCTGGAACAGCGCGGAATCGCTGTTGTCCGCCGTCGACGTGTAGACCTGCCAGAACAGATTGATCGGCGTGCCCCAGGCGGCGCACAGCTTGAGCGATTGCTTGTTGCACGCCGCCCGCGTGGTGGTATAGCCGCCGGGCAGGCCGAATTCGCCGATGAAGACTGGCGGCCCATAAGGCCAGGCGCCGGTGAACGTCGGCCCGCCGTACGACATGATGCAGTTCAGGTGGTTCGCCACCCGTTCGGGCTCCTGCAGCGAAAGATTAGTTGCGTTGTACGACGAGTAGGAAACCAGGTCCATCGTGATTTCGGGCAGCACCGCCGTGACCATCCGCTGCACCTCGGGATGATCCAGCACGACCTGGATCGCGTTGACTTCCACGTAGTTGTAGACTTCGACGCCGGTGACGTCGGGCAACGAATTGCGCGCGTCCTCCACGGCCTTCTGCCGGTTGCGCAGCCAGCGCCGGACGGCGTCGAGCCGCGCCGGCGTCGGTTCCTGATTGGGATCGCCGGCGTCGCGGCCCTCCAGCAGCACGTGGTCGGTCTCCCACTGGCCGAACAGAAACACCTTGCCGGTGCCCTGATACGTCGTCAGCAGATACCGCGCGAAGTCATACAGTTGCTGGTATTCCCGGTCCAGCTCCGCCTGGGTGATGTTCGTCGTGAAATACCAGCCGTCCATGGCGTAGGCCCACATCACGTAGAACTTGAACGGCAGATCGAACACGGTCTGATACGCCGGTTCGTTCAGGACCAGATTCACGATGTTGTTTTTCTGGTTGCGCGGCAGGTCGGGCAGATCGGTGTAGGTCGTACGCCAGCTCTGCCAGCCGACGTCGAGCCCGACCTGGAACTTGTAGGCGTCGGCGCCGATCTCGATCATCCGCCGCGCCTGCTCCACGATCCCCGGTTCATCCGAGTATTTTTGATACCAGGTGAACCCCTGGGCCGACGCGTTGATAGGGAAATAGGGGTAGACTGTATCGTCCGCCGCGTGCGCGGCGGCGCCAACGCACGCCGCCAGCAGCAGACCGCAAAGCCAGGATCGCAAGCGCGCCGTCATCGGCTTCCCTCCCTTCCCATCCTCAAACCGCCGGCCGGCCGGCTGAAGGTTGACCCACCACGCCGGCCGTCAGTGCCGGCCAGACGCGGCGAAGTTCGGCTGGTACTTGGCCCGGATGGCCTCGGTCACCTGATTCAGTTGAGCGAACTCGTGGTCCCGCCGGCTGAACTCCTCGCAATCGATCGCGTCCAGATACAGCTCCGACCGGCGAACGTTTTCCCGCCCGGCGTACTGGCCGGACCCGTTCGAAAGCCAGGCGGCAAGATAATTCCGAAAATCGCGGTCCGAGACGGCCTGCGCGAATTCGGGCGAATCCAGAATCGTCAGGAACAGGTCGAACCGCGGCGCCTGCCCCTCGGTCGACGCTTCCTCCAGCCGCCCGCGCAGCGCGGCCGCGGCCTCGTCCCGAATGCCGCACGCCGCCAGCGCCCAGTCCAGAAACTCTTCGTCGCTGACGAGTGCGCGGTATTCATGCGAGTTGACGATGCGCGCCAGCAGCTCGGAGCGCTTCACCTGGTCGAATTCCAGCGCCAGATAATTCGCCTCCAGCTCGGTCGGATTCCGCCCCAGCCAGACGCGCGTGGCATGCTTCAGCAGGTGCATCCGGTCCAGGAAGTCCCGCAGATCGTGGTATTCCTGGTTCTTCGTCCCATCCAGTTCGATCAGCGCCGAATTGCCGTTCTCCAACTGGGTGTAGACCGACCAGTAAAGGTTGATCGGGCTGCCCCAGCTCGCGGCCGATTTGAGCGCGATCAGATTGCGCGCCGGCCGGCTCGGCACCAGCGGCATCGGGATGCCATATTCGCCCATGAACACCGGCTTGCCGTGCTTCCACGCGCCGGTGAACTTCGCGTGCTCCAGAATGTAATCGAAATGGCGCCACGCGCGCTCGGGCAGCTCGTCGGTGTGATTCATGCAGTTATACGCCGAGTACGAGACCAGATCGACGGCCACGTGCGGCAGCACCGCATTGATCAGCCGCGGCAGGCCGTCATCCAGCACCGGCGTGATGATGTTCAGCTCGGCATAGTTGTAAACCTCGACGCCCGTCACGTCGGGCAGCGAATTGCGCCCGTCCTCCACCGCCTTCTGCCGGTTGGCCAGCCACTTCCGCATGTCCTCCAGCTTGGCCTCGCGCGGCGTCCCCTTGATCAGGTCATTGTCCTCCATCAGCATGTTGTCCCCCTCCCAGTGGCCGATGAGGAAGACCTTGCCGGTGCCCTGATAGGTCTGCATGAAGTAGCGCGTCAGGTCGTAAAGCTGCTGGTACTCCTGCTCCATCTCCGGCTCGTTGTATTCGCCCTCGCCCAGCCGCAGCGTCATGTCCATCGGGTTGACCCACATGACGAAATACTTGAACGGCATGTCGAACACGGTCTTGTAGGCCGGCTCGTTCTCGATCAACTCGACGAGCGTGTGGCTCCTGTGCCGGATTTCGTCGGACAGATCCTTGTAGACGGAGACGTAGTTGGCGTGGTCGGCGTCGGCGCCGAGCAGAAACTTGATCGCGTCGCTCCCCATCTCGAGCATCCGGCGCGCCTGTTCGACCAGCTTCGGCTCGTCGGTGAACTTCTTGATGCTGCCGAAGGCCTGGCTGCCCGCCCGGAGATTGAAATACGGAAACTCGGCGCTCTCGTCCCCGTCGCCTTCAACTGTAAACGACAGGGGTTCGCTGGTCGCCGGGTCCTGCATGAACTCGCCGCTCAGCCCGCTGGCGTCGGTCGCGGCGACGGTCCAGTACCACCGGCCGGGCGCCAGCGGGGCGGCGGGCTGGTAGCTTCTCCCGGGGACGCCGTCCAGCACCGTCGTGCAGGCCGCCGAGAAGTACGGATCGCGTGATAAACTGACGGTATAGCGCTCGCCCGTGAACCCTTCGGGCGCCTCCCACGTCAACGTCGGCGGATTGCTGGCCGCGGACTGCTGCGCGGGCGCGACCGGTCGTGGAGCGCCGGGCGCCGCCGCCGCGGCCCCGCCCGCCACGATCTTGATCCAGTCGACAACCACTTCCACCTCGCCGGGGACCCGCTCGCGATTGTCGCGGTCCAGCTCCAGCCGCAGTCCGAGTCGCCGCGTGCCGGCCGGGAGTTTCTCGCTCAGATCGACGGTCAACAGCGCCGCGCTCGGCGTGCTGGACGTGTTCTTGTGATTGACGAGCAGATGCGGAACGCGGCCATCGGCGTCGGCCAGCCCGTAAATCTTCAGCCGGGCCTCCGGCGAGAGCCGCGCAAACCGGACCTGGAGCCGCGGCGCCGCCGCCGCCTCGCACTCGAAATCGCGCGCCGTGCTCACCGAGGCTCGAAACGAGGTCTTTCCGCGCAGACTCAGCCGCGCGTTCTCTCCATCGGAGACGAAGGCGGCAGCCCCGTCACCCAGGATGACGACCGGCCACTCCCAGGGGTGATCCATGCCGAGATGATGCTGTTTGAAGTCCTCAACCCACACGGCATCCGCCCTCCCCATCACGGGCAGTAGCCATTGCCCTATCAGAATGAACCAGGCAATCGAACGAACTCGCATGAGGCAACCTCTCCAGTGTCGGATGCAGGCCCTGAGAGTGGCCCGTCAAAGAGCAGCGGGTGTACCCGAGGCACATCAAGCTAATTCCATGTCGAGAACATCGGCCGGTACTTGGCCCGAAGCTCGGCGTTGATCCGATCGGCCAGGTCGGGATCCAGATCCTTCTGAATGAAGGAGCGGCTGTTCATGGCCTCCAGGAAGCGCTCCGAACGCTTCCCATCCCCCGAGGCGGATTCCTCACCCATCACCTGCGCCAGATAGGACGTGAAATCATCCTCGCTGACGGCTTGCGCAAACGCCGCGGAATCCAGTATTTCCAGCAGCGCCTCAAAGCGCGTGAGCTCGCCTTGCTTCAGGCGGGTTGCCAGTTCCTGCTTCAGTTGCCCGGCCGCATCCGCGGCGATGCCACAGCCATCCAGTATTTCCGTCAGGAACCGCTCATCCTCAACCATGACCCGGTACTCTACGGAGTCAATCACCCGGGCCAGAATATCGGAGGTCGCGATTCGATCGAACTCCAAGGCCAGGTAATTCGCCTCGATTTCGGTCGGATTGCGTCCGAGCCACGTCCGCGTGGCATTCTTCAGGGCGTGCATGCGCGCTATAAAGTCGGCCAGATACCAGTAATCCTGGTTCTTCTCGCCATCGAATTCGACGAGCGAGGAGTGACCGTCCGCGTGGACCGAGTACGCCGACCAGAAGAGATTGATCGGGCTGCCCCAACTCGCCGCGGATTGGATGGCGGCCAGGTTGCGCACGGGACGTGCCGGGTTGAGCGTGATCGGCAGGCAATACTCCCCCACGAACACCGGTTTGCCGTGTTTCCAGGCGCCCGTGAAGCGGGCATGCTCCAGAATATAATCAAAATGCTGCCACGCTCTTTCGGGCAGCTCATCCGTATGATTCATGCAGTTGTAGGCGGAGTAGGAGATCAGATCGACAGGAACCTCGGACAGGATCGCGTTGATCATGCGTGGGAGGTTGTGCTCCAGCACGGGCGTGAGTATGTTGATCTCCGCATAGTTATAGACTTCGACGCCCGTCACGTCGGGCAGCGAGTTCCGGCCGTCCTCCACCGCCCGCTGGCGATTGGCGATCCAGCGGCGCATGTCGTTGATCATCGCATCGCTCGGCGTTCCGTTGATCAGATCGTTGCCCCCCATCAGGACGTTGTCGCCTTCCCAGTGGCCGATGAGAAAGACCTTCCCCGTCCCCTGATAGGTTTGCATCAAAAAGCGCGTCAGGTCGTATAGCTGGCGATATTCGCTCTCCATTTCCGGCGCATTGTATTTTCCCCGGCCCAGCGTGACTCGCATGTCCATCGCATTGGCCCACATCGCGAAATACTTGAACGGCAGATCCAGAACGGTCCGGTAGGCCGGCTCATTCTCGATCAGCTCGACCAGCGTGTGGCTCTTGCGGCGAATCTCGTCCGACATGTCCTGGTAGACGGTCACATAATTGACGTCCTCCCCATCGGCCCCGAGCAGAAACTTGTAGGAGTCGCTTCCCATTGCCAGCACGAAGCGCGCTTGCTCGACAATCTTCGGCTCGTCGGTGAACTTAATCGTGCTGCCGAAGCCCTGACTGCCGGCCCGCACGTTAAAATGCGGATACACCGCATCTGCCTTCTCTTCGGATTCGGGAATGGTAATGGAAAACGGTTTTCCGGTCGCCTCGTTCAACAGAAAGTCACCCGATAACCCTGACGTTGAGGTCGCGCTGACGCTCCAATACCACACACCCGCTCCCAACTCCGCGTCCAGTCGATGTCGCGTCGCTTCAATCCCATCCAGGATGGTCGTGCAGGCCGCCCCAAACAGCGGATCGCGCGAAATCGACAGCGTATAACGATTGTCGTCATACCCTTCGGGCGCCGACCATTGAAGCCATTGAGCGTCTTCGGCGTCACCAGAATCCGCATCGGCCTCGGTGCTCGCCGACCGCGGCACGCCAGGTACCTGATCCGGCGCGCCCGGCAATCCCACCTTGATCCAATCGATGTAGACCTCCACCAGGCGTGGATCGGCCTTCAGGTTACTCTTGTCCAGTTCCAGCCTCAGGCTCAGGCTCCGGGTCTCAGCGGGGATCTTGTCTTGAAGATCGACGGTCAGCACCTGCGCCGAAAGCGCCTCCGACGCATTCTGATGGTTCAGGACCAGGCGCGGTTCCCTTCCGTCGGCGTCACACAGGGCGTAGACCTTGATTCGCGCCTCGGGCGATAGCCGGCTGATCCTCATCTGGAGCAGCCGGGATTGACCTGCGTCCCAGGGGATCGTGCGCGCGGTCGTCACTTGGACGCGAAACGCTGTCCCGCTGCAAAGCGACAGCCGGGCGATCTCCCCGTCGGACTCGAAGCGGCCGCTTCCCTGACCGAGCAGGACCACCGGCATTTCCCATTCGTGGTCCATGCCGAGATGATTCTGTTTGAAGTCCTCAACCCACACGGTACCGGCCCTGCCCGGCGCGGGCAGCAGCAGTTGGAGCGCCAGCCATGCCCAGAATATTCGAGCAACAGACATGATCAGCCTTTCGTCCGTTGGGTTTGAACAATGCACACCGGCCCGCGAGCGGAGCCGTTCGCTCCGCTGGACGCGGGCCGGCCGGCGCCCGATGAGCTTATGGAGCGGTCGCGCAGGCGGTGTCGGGCTTCAGCCGATTGAACGCCAGCTTGCAGGCCTGGTAGTTCGTCTCCGACATCCCCATGCACTTGTAATCCTCGACGTAGCCGACAAACCCGCCCTGTTCGGTGCCGAGCAGACCGAACAGCCGCTCCGCCTCCGCCTGGATATCCTCGGGAGTCCCGCTGATCGAGACGGTCTGATAACTGATCGGCAGCATGAACGCCTGCTTGCCGCGCAACCCGGCGCCCACGCGCGGGAGATCGACGACGTTGGGCTGCGAGATGTTGATCACATCGACCCCTATCTCGTGGAAGTCCTGGACGATCGCGTCGATCTTGCCGCAGCAGTGGAACCAGACGGTCAGGCCGAGTTCGTGCGCCAGCCGGAACTGCCGTTCATAATGCGGCCGGAACCACTGGCGCCACATCTCCGGCGCGATCAGCAGCCCGTCCTGATGCCCCCAGTCATCCCACAGGATGATGCCGTGCATGTTCTCCTGCGCGGCGACCCGGATCAGCTCCATTTCGAAGTCGATGATCTTGGTGAGCAGGAAGTTGGCGTGCTCGAAATCGAAGGCGAAGTCGGTCATCGCGTTTTCAAACCCGCGCAGCCCGCAGTAACAGGTGAATCCCGACAGATTGAGGCTGGCCAGCCGGTAGTGGTCGGGCCATTCGGCCACGAACTGGCGCAGCACCTCGCGCCGCTTCTCCGGCTGCAGCTCCGGGAACTTGTAAGTCTCCAGGTCCGACCACTCCGCGATCGGATGCCCCGTCATCTGGCCCATCGTGCCGTCGTTGAGCGACTCGAACTTGATGCCCCACTCCGTCGTGCGGGTCTCATCCTGGAACGCCAGGTTCCAGCAGACGACCACGTCGCCCTCGTGCTGATCCCGGTTCAGGTAGAGCACGGGCAGCCGATCGGGGTACTTGAATTGCAGGGCGCGCACCACCCGTTCACATTTCGGGCTCAGCGGCGCGCCGCTAGTGGCTTGAAGCTGCATGACGCACTGACTCCATGTTGAATCGTGGCTCGTATGAGCAAGTCCCGTTGCGCCGGCGCGCCCGCGGCTCAAACCGGCGCCGGCGCCCGCATCCGCGTCGTCTCCCGCACCCGTAGTTCCGGTTTGATCCGCACGTGATACCGGCCGGCGTCCTCCAGTTCCGTCTGCGCATGGAACGCGTCGACGCGCTCCAGCAGCCGGCCCACGGCGATCCGCACGGTCTGCACGATGTGCAGATCGACCGTCGTCACCTGCGGGCTCATCTCCGCCGACGCCCGGATGTTGTCGAATCCCACCACCGCCAGATCGTCCGGCACGTCCAACCCCCGCTTCTGCAGGACGTGGATCACCTCGATCGCCAGCCGGTCGTTGCCGGCGAAGATCACCTCGGGCGGCGCCGGCCGGTCCAGCAACCGATCCAGGCAGCCCCCGATGTCGGCGATGTTCGGGCAATTGACCAGATACCCGGGATCGTAGCTCAGGTTGTTCTCCAGCAGCCCGCGGCGGTAGCCGTCGAGCCGGCCGGCCCATTTCCGGTTGCCCTCGACCTCCAGATCGCCCATGAACGCCACCCGGCTGTAGCCGCACCGCTTCAGGAAGCACATCATGTCGAACGCGCCCGACTCGTCGTCCGAGCGCACGCTGTCGATCCCGATCGGCTCCCCCTCGCCGATCATGACCACCGGGCGCTCGTAATCCTTCAGCTCCAGATAGCGGTCCGCGGCTCGCTCCTGCGGCGGCGCCGCCACCAGGATCCCCTCGACGCGGTAGCTCATGAACGTCTGCAGGTATTTGCTCTCGATCTCCTCCGAATCGTTCGTCACCCCCAGCAGCACGCTGAATTCCTTGCTGGCCAGGTGCGTCGTGATCTCCGTGATCATGTCGGCGAAGAACGGATTGACCACGTTGGGAATCACGCAGCCGACGATATTGGTCCGCCCCAGCGCCAGACTGCGCGCGATGTGGTTGTGCTTGTAGCCGAGCTGGCGCGCGACAAGCTGGACCCGCTCGATCGTCTCGGCCTTGAGTTTGGGATCGTTGCGCAGCGCGCGCACCACCGTGGACCGGGCCAGCCCGACGATGTCCGCCACATGCTGCGTGCTGATCTGTTTGCCGGCGGACTGGTTATTCCGTTTGCTCACCTGATCCCCCTGACCGGCCGCTCGCGCGGTGCACGGCCCTGGCTGTCCCGGTTTCGCCGCTGGACTGCTGATTCGCCGCGAATTGTCTGCTCTCCGTGCCCCTGTTATTAGGTGATAACATAGGGTCTTGCTTCGGAGGAGTCAATCTTTTTCTCGCCGCCGTTTCGGCCTTTATTAGGTGATAATCCGCCCCCCCAAACCCCCGAACGCCGGGTCGGACCCGTCCCAGAGAAGCCCCCAAGTTCGCCGGCAGTTGCACGCCGCCCCGTCACCGGGGGTGGCCCCGCCCCCTCGCCGGTCCGCCCGCATCCCCGCCCAGACCTCCCACAGCCCGCCCGGAATTCGGCTCGCGGCTCCCGTCTCTCGTCCTCGGCTCTCGAAGACCCGCCATTTTTTCCCCTCCGTTTGAATCGGATGAGCCCGCCTTTGAATGTATTTGCTCCCTCCACCGGCCCACCGCATACTGTGGAGCGGGAGTGACCGGGCGATGAAGCTCTACAGCCTGCTCAACGAAAACCACGTCCTGATCGGCGAAGCGGTCCAGACGATGGAGGAGGCGCTGCGCCGGATGGTGCGCGCCTTCGGCGCCGCCGTCGCCCCCGACCAGGTCGACCCCCTCGTGCACTCCCTCCTGGCCCGCGAGGAACAGCACCCCACCGTCATCGACGACCGCGTCTGCATCCCCCACATGCGGATGGAAAGCCTCGACGTCTTCCTGCTCGGTCTGCTGGTGCCCGAGCACCCGATCCCCCACCCGAACCCGGAGCAGGGACCCGTCGCGCTGATCTTCATGATCCTGGCGCCGCAAACCAAGAACACGATGATGCTGCAGACGCTGGCGGCGATCGCGCGGCTGCTCAAGTCGCGCGAAACCAAGCAGGCCATCCTCAGCGTGCGCTCGGCGCCGCGCCTGCTGCGCTGGATCGAGGATAGCGGCATCGACGTCAAGAAGACGCTGATGGCGGGCGACATCATGTCGCCGATCACGCACACGGTCCGCACCGACACGGTCCTCGCCCGCGCCGTCGACGTCCTGGTCGACGCGCCCGACGAGGGCATCCCGGTCCTGAACGAGCAGGGCAAGCTGGTCGGCGAGCTCACCAGCCGCGAACTGCTGCGGCTGGGGATGCCCAATTACCTCGGCCTGATCGCCAACCCGTCGATGCTCGACAGCTTCGAACCGTTCGAAAACTTCTTCCAGCACGAGAACAGCATGACCGTGCGCGAGATCTGCGGGCGCGATATCGTCACGGTTTCCCCTTCGGCGCCGGTCGTGCAGGTCGCGCATCTGATGATGACCCGCCAGAAACGGCGGATCTATGTGCTGGACGAGGGGCAGCTGCGCGGCATCATCTTCCGCAAGACGATTATCGAGCGGGTGCTGCATCTGTGACGCACGATTCGCCCCCACGCAGCGAGAAGGAGAAAATGCTCGCCGGGCAGCTCTACCTGGCAAGCGATCCCGAACTGGTCGCGGAGCGGCTCCAGGCGCGCCGCTTGCTCCACCGGTTCAATCTCAGCGCGCCGGACGAATCGGCGCTGCGCGAGGCGACGCTGCGCGAGCTGTTCGGCCGGATCGGCCCCTCGTTTTCCATCGAACCGCCGTTCTATTGCGATTACGGCTACAATATCCTCGCCGACGACGGGCTCTACATGAATTTCGGCTGCGTCGTCCTCGATGTCTGCCCCGTCCACATCGGCGCCGGCGTGATGTTCGGACCCTATGTCCAGGTCTATGCGGCGCATCACCCGCTCGATGCCCGGCTGCGCTGCGCCGGGCCGGAGCTCGGCTCGCCGGTGTGGATCGAGGATCGCGTCTGGGTCGGCGGCGGCGCCAAGATCTGCCCCGGCGTCCGGATCGGCCGCGACAGCGTGATCGGCGCCGGCAGCGTCGTCACTCGCGACATCCCCCCGGGCGTCGTCGCGGCGGGCAATCCCTGCCGCGTCCTGCGCGACATCCCCGCCGGTGACCTCCGTTCCCCGGAAGAACTGCTGTAGTCCGTCCCTCGCCCGCTCTCCAGAAGCGTCCCTCGTCCCTCCTCCCCTTCGTCCTTCGTCCTCGTAATCGCCCCCAACGGCCTCCCCCAAGATCCGGCTCCCGGCTCGCGTCCCTCGTCCTCGGCTCTCTAAGGCCAACGCCCCCGGAGTAGCGCCGAATCACTCAACAACCCTCGTCCTCCCTTATGTCCCTTCTGTCCCTGCTGTCTCTTTTGTCCTTTCCCTTGCTCTCGGGAAAAACCGACCGATCACGAGGACGAGGGACGAGAGACACGCTTACGCCGATGGGCGGGACTCTCCCTTTGCCCCGACGGGCCGGGATTCGTTACGCTGTTGGCATGAGCGATCCACCCGTTGCCGCCGCCGCGCCCGCGACCGCCCCGATTGCCCGGCTCCCCACGCGCCTGATCAACCAGATCGCCGCCGGCGAGGTCGTGACGCGCCCCGCCGCCGCGCTGAAGGAACTGGTCGAAAACAGCCTGGACGCCGGGGCCGGCCGGATCGAAGTCTCCGTCGAGGAGGATGCCCTCAGCTTTTCGGTCCGCGACGACGGCCTCGGCATGGCCGCCGACGACCTGGTGCTGGCGGTCGAACGCTACGCCACGAGCAAGATTCGCGAACTGGACGACCTGCAGCGGCTGACGACGCGCGGGTTTCGCGGCGAGGCCCTGGCGGCGATCGCCGCCGTCTCGCGGCTGGAGATCGTCACCCGCACGCCCGATGCCCTCGAGGGCCTGCGCCTGCGCGTCAGCGGCGGCCAGGCGTCGCCCCCCGAGCCGTGCGCGGCCAATCCCGGCACGACCATCGCCGTGCGCGATCTCTTCTTCAATACGCCGGCGCGGCTCAAATTTCTCCGGGCGGCCGTCGCCGAATGGGGACACATGCTGCAGGCATTCGTGCGCCAGAGCCTGACGCGCCCCGACGTCGCCTTCTCGATCCGCTGGCGCGGGCGCCCGTATCTCGACCTGCCCGCGGGCCAGTCGATCCGCGACCGGCTGGCCCAGGTCCTCCCCACCGGCGCGGGGCAGGATTTGCTCTCCCTCGACCTGACGCTGCACGAGGTGCGCGTGACCGGCGCGGTGACCGGACCGCGCACGACCCGCCGCGACCGCCGGCATCAATACGCCTTCGTCAACGGCCGGCCGATCGTCTTCCGCCCGTTGATGTTCGCGCTCGAAGAGGCCTATCGCGGGCTGATCATGACGCAGCGCTACCCGATGGCGGCCGTGATGCTGACGCTGCCGGGCGAGCTGGTCGACGTGAACGTCCATCCCACGAAGGAGCAGGTCCGGTTCCGCAACGAGGCGCTGGTCGCGGGAGCCGTGCACCGGGCGGTGCTCGAGGCGCTGCGCGCGGCCGACCTCGTCCCGCGCCTGCAAATGCCCCCACCCGGAGCCGGCCTGAAGCTGGCCGCCCCGCCGATGCCGAAGGACGGAACGCGCCCGGCGACGCGGACCGCCGCGCCCGCTCCCCCGCTGCGGCTCGACCAGCCGGACCTGACCGATGCCAGCCGCGACGGCGCTCAGCCGGGCGACCAGCTCGACTTCATCCCCGGGTTTGGCCTGCCGGGAGAAAGTCAGGGGACCGAAGGAACTAATCCACCGCCGTCCCCGCCGCCGCCGTCAAACACGCCGGCGGGACCGGCCCCCGTACCCTACGCCGAACCGGTCGCGCGCGACGAAGCCTCACTGCTCGAACGTCTTCGCCGGCTGCCTCATCCTCCCCGCATGCTCGGTCAGGTGGCCGAAACCTACCTCCTCGCCGAGGCGGGCGCGGAGGGGATGCTGGTGATCGACCAGCACGCCGCCCACGAGAAGATCCTCTATCTGCGTTACCTGCGCGCGGCGGAGCGCCCCGACGGCATCCAGGTGCAGCCGCTGATGATCCCGCATTCGATCGACCTGGCGCCGGAGGACGAGCCCGCGCTCGAAACCTTGCGCCCGGCGTTGGCGGAGGCCGGCTTCGAGCTTGAACCGTTCGGCGGCCGCACATGGCTCGTCCAGGCGATCCCGGTCCTCTTCGACCGGCTCGACGTGCCGGCGTTCCTGCGCGACCTGATCGACGACGTCGGCCAGGGCGACCTGCCGCGCGAGATGCGACGCCTGCGCGAGCGGATCTGCGCCCGCGCCGCCTGCCGCGCGGCCGTGAAGGCCGGAGACCGTCTGGCGCCCGAGGAGATGCAGCGGCTCCTGCACGACCTGCTCGGAACCGCCGACGCGCTGCGCTGCCCGCACGGCCGGCCGACGCTGCTGCTGCTGACGCGCGACCAGCTCGACCGCCAGTTCGGCCGGCTCGGCTGACCCCGCGCCATCGCCGCAATCGGTATCGAAATCGGTATCGCTCTCGATATCGAATCAATCTTCACGCCGCGAACCGACGCCGTTAGTCCGAGTATTCCTCAACGGTCGTTTCGTGCCGTTCGATGTGGCGCTCGCTGCTTGACCCGACCGTGCCGCCGTCGGATTCGGTATGAACCGTTGAGGACTTGCGTTCGACTTGCACGCTCTTGTCGACGCCATCGTCATCGTCTTCATAGTAGGCACATGACGAGAGCATCAGCGGCGCCGCCAGCATCAGACTCGCCAGGGTAAGCTGTTTCCAGGTGCGCATGGGGGAATCCTCCATTCCAGATGGGAGACCGCCGGATGCGGCGGCTGGAGAGGAAAGGAGAGCCATTCGCATGCCACACCGCAGGAAGTTGTTGCCCCCTGAACGCCCTCGCCATCAACCGCCGAATCACCTCAGCCCTTTGTGTCCCCTTGTGTACCTCGTGTCCCTTGTCTCCCTTCCGTCCCTTCACCCTCAGCGAAATCCGGCCTTCATTGGAAATACCCACCCGAACAAGTTAAACTTGCGGCAAGCCCCTGCGGAACGCGCAACCAGGAACCGGGAGTCGGATCCCATGGAATCGACGAGCAACGAACCACCGGCGGGTCGCCCGCGCATCGTGATTCTCGGCGGCGGATTTGGCGGCGCCTACGCGGCGATGTATCTGGAACGCGCCCTGCGGCCGGACGAGGCGGAGATCCTCCTGATCGACCGCAATAATTACTTCGTCTTCACGCCGCTGTTGGTTGAAGCCGGCGTCGGCGGACTCGAACCGCGCCACACCGTCGTCTCGCTGCGCCGCTTCGCGCGCCGCTCGCGGTTCCGCATGGCCGAGGTGCGCGGCGTCGACCTGGCGCGCCGGATCGTCCGGATTCAGCCGCCCGATCCCCCCCAGGAACTGGAAATCCCCTACGACCACCTCGTGCTGGCCATGGGGAGCGTCACGCTGCTGCCGCCGATCCCCGGCCTGCGCGAGTTCGGCTATGAAATGAAGAGCCTGCGCGATGCGGTGGCGTTGCGCGACCGCATGATCCGGATGCTCGAGGTGGCCGACGGCATCGATGACCCCGCCGAGCGCACGGCCCGGCTCCACCTGGTCGTCGTCGGCGCGAACTTCTCCGGCGTCGAGGTCGCGGGCGAATTCCATGCCTTCATGCGCGAGGCCTCGCGCCGCTACCCCAACGTCCATCCCCGCGAGTGCAACGTCACGCTGGTGGAATTGAAGGAACGGATCCTGCAGGCGCTCGACCCCGACCTCGCGCGCTTCGCCGCCCGGAATCTGATGCAGCGTTCGATCCGCGTCCTGCTGCGCACGACCGTCGCCGAGGTGCATGCGGATCACGTGCTGCTGAGCAACGGCGAGCGGCTCGCTGCCCATACCGTGATCTGGTGCGCCGGCATCACCTCCAATCCGACGCTGGCCGGCGTCGAGGGCCTGCCGCGCGACGCACGGGGGTTCGTCCTCTGCGAGCCCGATCTGCGCGCGTGCGGCCTGCCGGATGTCTGGGGCATCGGCGATTGCGCCGTCAATCCCGATCCGCAAGGGAACGCCTATCCGGCGACGGCGCAGCACGCCGTGCAGCAGGCGCGCGTCCTCGCGCGAAATCTGCGCCGCGTCCTGCGCGGCCAGCCGACCGAGCCCTGCCGGATCCGCAACCGCGGCTCGCTCGCCGCGCTCGGCTGCCGCACCGGCGTCGCGCGCATCGGGCCGCTCAAGCTCTCGGGCTGGGCCGCCTGGTTCATGTGGCGGACGGTTTACCTGCTGAAAATGCCCGGGCTCGCCCGCGGCGTCCGCATCGCGCTGGACTGGACGCTGGACCTCTTCTTCCGGCGGGAATACAGCGCCCTCGGCCTGCACCAGCGCCCCTCTCCCCCCGCGCCCAATGATTCGGATCCCTGACGGCTCGGGCGGCGCCGCCTTCAGGCCCCATCATTCCCCAAATCGTAATCCGTCCACGGATTGCATCATGACCGTTAAGCTTCTGATTCCGATGCGGGCGGTCCAATCTGTTGACGGGATCAGTCCGCGGAGCGGACGGCCGGAATTAAGCGCAGGGTGACGGCCGCAGGCCGGATCCCTGCGTCGCCGTCCCCAACGCATCGAACCCCTGCAGGGGGTGGCCGGAGCCCGGGCCGGCCTTCCGTTGCCCCGCCTCAGTCCGGCTCGTCGGTGATCAGGCGCGCCAGGTCCGTCGGCGTGTTCACATTCCGGATGACGGCCGGGTTGGGCAGATCCACCGTCACGACGTCGGCCGCGTGCCGGCGGGCGAGCTGGTTGAGCCCGTAGTCGCACGCCGGCGAGTAAACGAAATCGCGCCGCGCGGCGGGAAAAATCAGCGGGTGACCGCGCCGGCCGCCGTGGCCGGCAATCACGATGCGCGCGGGCTCCCGCCGGTAGGCCGCCGCGCACGCCGCAATGTCCCGCGCCGTCAGGCCGGGCTGATCGCCCGGACAGACAACAAAGCCATCCTGGGGGCCGATCGGCCGCGCCGCTTCCCACCACCGCATCCCGAGCCGCACCGAATCGATCATCTCCGCCGCCGGATCGGGATTGACGGCCACGGCCGCGCCCAGCCCGCCGAGCCGCGCCGCGAGCGCGGCGTTCGTCACGATCAGCACGCCCTCGAGCCCCGCCGCGACAAGCGGCTCCACGACGCGCGCCAGCATCGGCTGCCCCCGCACGTCGATCAGCGATTTGGGCCGCCCCATCCGCCGCGACCGGCCGGCCGCCGGGATGATGGCATAGAGCTGCGCCGGGTGGCTGGAGCGGCTGGTCGCGTTCATGTTACGATGATACGCGATCGCGACCCGCGCCGAAAGCCCGCCGCCGGCCGTCCCGTCAGCGTCAGCCCCAAACCCGCGGAGGATGTTCATGAGCGATCTGCTTCCCGTGCTTGACGCGCTGGTGGCGGAGCACGCCGCCGGCCGCCGCTGCGTGCTGTGCGCCGTCGTCGCCAAGAAGGGATCGACCCCGCAGCCGCCCGGCGCCGCGCTCCTGGTGCGCGAGGACCGCACGACCGTCGGGACGCTGGGCGGCGGCTGCGTCGAGGCCGAGGTCATCCGCCGCGCCCACAAGGAATCGCTCGCGACCGGCGAAGCCCGCCGGATGGCGTTCGTGCTGAACCATGACTGGGGCTGGGATGACGGTCTGATCTGCGGCGGCCGGATGGAGATCGGCGTGATGCCGGTCGCGCCGGCCGCCGATGTGACGCCGTATCGCGAGGCGATCGCCGCCGCGCGCGCCCGCCGCGAGGCCTGGTTTCCGCTCGTCGTCGCGGAGGAGGGCCGGACATTCGCCTATCGCATTCGCATGGAGGCCCCGCCGACGCTGCTGATCGCCGGGGCCGGCCATGTGGGGCAGGCGCTCGCGCGGCTGGCGACGAGCCTGGATTTCCATGTCGTCGTCGTGGACGACCGCGAGGATTACGCCTCCGCCGCGCGCTTCCCCGCTCCGATCGAACGCGTCACGCGGAGCATCCCCGCCGCCCTGGCCGACTGGCCGATCGACGCGCACACCTACGTCGTGATCGTCACGCGCGGCCATCAGAACGACCAGCGGGCGCTCGAGGCGGTCATCCACCGCCCGGCCGCCTACATCGGTCTGATCGGCAGCGAACGCAAGCGGCGGCTCATCTTCGACGACCTGATCCGCCAGGGCGTCGCGCCGGAACGACTGGACGCCGTGCACAGCCCGATCGGCCTGCCGATCCACGCCGTCACCGTGCCGGAAATCGCCGTCAGCATCGCCGCCGAGCTGATTCAGCACCGCCGGGCGACGCCCCCCGTGCTGGTCGACGGGCCGCATGTCATCGGCGCCGCCGACCGCCCGCCGAGCGGGGCCTTCGCCGGCGATGCCGGCTGATGCAACCGCGCGCCTTTACTCCGCCGGTGCGAATTCTATCTGAATCGACGGCCCCTCACGCCGGATTTTCATTAGCTTTTGCTCGTCGTCGTACCACCAGCCCGTATCGTCGCTGAACCACTCCTCGATCCGTGGGAGTTCGGCGTTGTCGGCGGTCGCCACGCGCGTCGGCGCGCCCTGGACGACCAGCGTTTCCTCGCCCCCGCCGATCGCATGGTATCCCAGGCGGTTTTCGCCGTAGTCCACCGATTTGAGCAGACCAGTGGTTTGCAGCAGGTGGTTTTCACCCGCCGGCGCGGTCTCCGGCAGCGCCGACATGATGCGGCAGAACTGGTCGTTGAACGAGAGCAGGATCGGGCAGGCGATGGCGAAATAGCCCAGCCCCTGCCGCACCTTGCCGTCCGACATCTGGCACCAGGTCGTCGAGTTGGCCGTCTCGAGCGCCTTGATCCGATATTCCGGTTTCCCCGTCGCCTCGTACAGCTTGGCGTACATTTCGGCCAGGCGCGCCTGATGGTGCGTCAGCACGACGATGAACGTCGCCTGCTCGATCAGGCCGGGAATGCCCTCATGAAATCCGCACGGCACCATCAGGTGCTCCTGAATCCAGGCCAGGATGCCCTCGGCGATCTCCACGGCCTCGGGATACTCGTCGCGCTGGTCGAGGAGCATCATCGCCGTTTCCTGCGCGATCCACTGATCATACGTCGCCGAATCGCTCGGCACGTCGCCGTACAGCCCGATCCACTTGTTCGTTTTCACCGGATTCTCCAGAACCCACTGGAAGGCGCGCCGGCTGCGCTCGAGATCCTCCGGTTCGCCGCTGACCTTGGCCAGCTGTTCGAAGAACCAGGAGTGGAACAATTGGCTGCACGCGTAATCGACCTCCACCTCGCCCGTCTCGGCATTGACGCGGAACGGCCAGCTGCCATCTTCCTTCTGCAGCGGGCGCAGCGTCGCGGCGATCTTCAGCGCGGCGTCCAGGTATCGCGGCTCGTCCGTCACGGCGTAAAGCCTGAGGAAGGCCAGCCCCATGTAGGCGCTCTTGTCGATCTCGATCCCCCATTCAACGGTCTGGATCGTTCCGTCGGGGCCATAGGTGCCCGCGCTCATCGGCATGTAGGGCAGGGCCCAGTCGGCGGGCGAGCGGTTGGCGATGTGCCAGTCGGCGAGCGTGCGCGCCTCGTCCAGAATGTCGTCGTTCCCCGAATAAAGGTAATGCGTCACCGCGCCGCAAATATACAGCGAATGATTAAAGGCAAATTCATTGAGCGTCATCCAGAGCTGATCGTCGGAACGCATGAACATTGACAGAATGTAAGGCGGCAGGTGCCGGACCGACTCGGGCGCGAGCGACGTATCGATCACTTCCTGCGACCGGGCGGCCCAGGCCGTCAGGTCGCGCAGCACCTTATCGTAGGACTGCCGCGGCAGCATCATGCCGGATGCATCGCGGCGGCCGCTCTGCGGCGTGATGATGTGCGCGAAGTCCCGCAGCGGCGTGACCGTCAGCCCGCTGAACCGCGCGGCGGCGCCCGCCGACATCAGGCCGACCTGGCCCTGATCGGGGTCGTCTTCCCACAGCGGCCAGGTGCCGCAATCGGCCGGCGGCGTGCCGAGAAAATCGAAGCTCACCACCGGCTCGCCGTCGACGTAGCCCATCACCGCCGTGCCGTGAACGTCGGCCCGCAGCGTGTGCGGCTGCGTCAGGTCGAGCCCCTCCAGCCAGGCTTGGTCGCCCGTCAGCGGAAGCTCCGCGTTCTGGTAGCGCAGGATCGCGTACGGCCCGCTCTTGCGCGCGGCGAGCGAGAAGACCAGGTAGTCGGTCGCGCTTTCGGCCTGCAGGACCAGCCCGGCTTCGGACCCCACCTCGGCGCCGCCCAGCGTCACCTGCGTCTCCGCGGTGTAATCGTTCCAATCCTCCTCGCCGGCCAGCAGGACGGCCGGTTCGGCGGCCGGTTCCGTTCGTTCGATGCCGCTCTCGCCGGCCTGCCACCCGGCGGGCAGGGCGTCGGCGGCGAGGCTGAACCCGCCCTCCGGCACGCCGGCCCGTGCCGCGGTCGCGGCGCCGGCCAGGATGATCAGCGGCAGCAGAAGCCGCCGCAGCAGGATGCGCTGGAAGAGCACCGGTGATTGCATGCGTCCGTCACTCCATGGGATGTTGAATCAGGCTGAATGAATCGCGCCGATAAAAGCGATTCATTGTTCCAATACAATTTCGATGGCCGGCGCGGCGTGCCGGATCCGCAGTTGCCCCGTCTGCTCGTCATACCACCAGCCGTCCTCGTCGAAGCCCCAGCTCCGCAGCCGGTTAAGCGGCTCGCCCCCCGCCGTCACCTGGCGCGGTCGGGCGCGCACCACCAGCGTTTCCTCTCCGGGCCCCAGCGTCGCATACGAAACGCCGTCGTCCCGGTAGGCGATCCGCGTCAGGTCGCTCGTGTTGTGCAGCAGGTGATTCTGGTCGCGCGGGGCCGTCTCGGGGATGCTGCCCATGATCCGGCAGAGCTGGTAGTTGTAGGACAGGACGAGCGGCGAATCGATAGCGAGGTACCACAGACCCTGGCGCATTTTGCCGTCGGAAACCTGGCACCAGGTCGTCGAATTCGCGGCCGCGATCGCCGCCTGCTTGTAATCCTCGCGGCCCGTGGCCTCATACAGTTTGGCGTACAGCTCGGCAATCCGGAACTCCTGGATCGTCTCGACGACGGAGAATGAGCCCTGTTCGAGCAGACCCGGCACGTCGGGATGGAAACCGTAATCGACGATCAACGTGCGTTTGAGATAGTCGAGTATATCCTCCGCGATCCGCACCGCCCCCACGATTTCATCGCGATGGTCGATCAGGTAAATCGCGGTCTCGATCGGCACCCATTGATCGTGCGATTCCGCCCCGATCAGCACGTCGCCATAGACGCCGAACCAGCGGTTGTCCTTGACCGGGCCGTCGAGCAGCCATTGCAGCGCCTTGCGGCTGCGCTCCCGGTCTTCCTCCTTGCCGTCAATTTCGTAGAGTTTATCGAAAAAATGGACGTACCACAGTTGGCTGCAGGAATACGCTTCCTTGATCTCGCCGGTCAGCGCGTTGATCCGGAACGGCCAATTGCCCTCCTCGGATTGATACTTGCGCAGAACCGACGCCAGGTCGCGCGCGCCGTTCAGATAGCGCTCGTCTCCCGAGGCCGCATACAGCCTGAGCAGCGCATAGCCCATGTAGGCCGATTTGTCCATCTCCAGGCCCCACTCCATCCCTTCCCACGTGCCGTCTTCCTGCCAGTTGACGACGCTCTGGATCAGGTGCGGGACTTTGGCGTCGGCGGGGACCCGGTTTTCGATGTGCCAGTCGGCGAGATCCCGCGCAAACTGCAAGACGCGTTCATCGCCCGAATAATAATAATATTGTACGGCGCCGAGGATGCTGATCGAGTGGTTGAAGCCGTATTCGCCCCCCAGCAGCCAGAATCGATTGTCGGTCGAGAGCCAGTTGGTGAGCAGATAGGGCGGCAGGTGGCGGAGCGATGCCGGCGCCGGCGACGGATCGACCACCTCGGCCGAGGTGACCATCCAGTCGTTCAGCATCCGCATCGTCTCATCATACGAGCGCAACGGGAGCAGCCGGCCCTGCGCGTCGCGCCGGCCGCGCAGCGGCGTCGGCAGCGGCGATTCGCCCTTCAGCGGCGACACACTCAAATCTTCAAACCGCGCCGCGCAGCCGGCGGCGATCACACCGACCCGCCCGTGCGTCGGGTCTGCGGGCCACACCTGGCCGAAATGATCGAACGGCGGGGGCGTCCCCATGAACCAATAGCGCGCCGCCGGCTCGCCGTCCAGGTAGCAGACCACTTCGGCGCCCTCGACGTCCGCCCGCAGCGTGTGCCACTCTCCCGCATCCAGCTCCTTGTGGCGCGAGACGTCGCCCGTGAAGACCTCCTCGATCAGCGGCGATTCGCCGCGGTAGCGCTCGATCGCCGCCGCGTCCTGAAAGCCGAGGACGGCAAAGAACCCGCCGTGGCGGCGTTCCAGCGTGAAATACACATAGCGCGCGGCATCGCGCGCCTGGAAGACCAGGCCGGCGCGGGCGCCCGTCGTCGGCTCGTCGAAGCGCACCCGCGTCTCGACCGTGTAGCGGCTCCAGCTCTCGTCGCCGACCAGCAGCAGCGCGGGCTCCGCGGCGGCGCCGGTGTGAGCGATGCCGTCGCCGCGCGCGACCCACCCGCCGGCTTGGCCCTCTGCGGCCGCGAGCGCGTCGGCCGTCAGCGGCAGCGGGCGCTCCGGTTCAACCCAGGCCGCGGCCGCGGGCCGCATGGCCGCGGCAAGCAACAGAATGGTGATCGCGATGGGCAGGCCCTTCATGGCGGCTTGCTCCTCGTTGGACTGGCTGGGGCGATTCGGACTCCGCCCCCCGCCAGGCGGTTCACAGCCGGGCATCATTGGGTCCAGGGGCGTGCGAAATCGTTTACTCTGGGCATCCTAGCCCCTCCCCACCGCCCCTGTCCAGCGCGGACAGCAGTTCCGCAAGATGTGTCGTGGGGAGGTGATCGGGGTTGCTGGGAGGGCTG
>ERZ795049.1451-NODE-1451-length-31139-cov-9.016439_pt1 | contig 31139 bp, 29 predicted proteins | sample MGYA00375133_ERZ795049 | MGnify/ENA primary metagenome ERZ795049 (study PRJEB30178, sample SAMN05720147) | activated sludge metagenome | isolation source: anaerobic digester from wastewater treatment plant | place: Japan | collected 2015-04-20 ... | reverse complement strand
GGTGGGGAACGCCGTGGCCGGAGTCCCGAACTTGTTCGGGCCGGTGGGGAACGCCGTGGCCGGAGTCCCGAACTTGTTCGGGCCGGTGGGGAACGCCCCAACAAGTTGGGGAGTCCGGGTTGGTTGCGCCGCGCATCGGAGCCCCGAACTTGTTCGGGCCGGTGGGGAACGCCCCAACAAGTTGGGGAGTCCGGCCGTGTTCGCTAACGTGGGAGGGGGGCCGACGGCGGCGTTGCCGGCGGCCCAGCCTCCCAACCCCGACAGGAGCACCTCAACCGCAGCATCGTCGCCCCCTGGTGATGCGGGTAGGCAAAGAGCGCCAGCTCGCCGAGCTCATCCTCGAACCGCTGGGCACGCGTCGCCGGCGACGAGGGCATGGTCGCACCCGGACCCGGCCGCAAGGCCAACTCGCCCATCGTGTGTGGCGACCCGTGGAGCGTCAGCGTGACACCATCGCCGGCCACCACCCAGCCCTGCACCTGCGACGTGCTGTAGGCGATGGTCAGGCCGCTGCCGGGGATCGGCGCCTCCAGGCAGAGCATCAGCGCCCCGTGGCCGGCGAGCTCGAGCCCCGGCAGCAGGTGCGGCAGTGTGGCCGGCTGGCCCGTGCGCGGGTTGGTGTAGGTCAGGCGCGAGCGGACCGGCCAGGCCGAGGGGTTGACGACAAACAGGTACCCGGCCGGGTCACCGCTGTCACCCAGTGTGGCACGCTCGACGACCAGGAGCTCAGCGCCTGCGCTGGCCGCATGGCGGCGCACCCGGCCATGATCGGCCAGTTCGTCGATGAACCGCCAGGCTGCCACCGGCCCGGCAGCCTGGGCCGCCGGGACAAACCCGAGCAGCGTCGCTGTGCCCCGACCATAGGCCGTGCGATAGGCGCAGGGATGGCGACGGCGTCGCTCCCAGGCCAGGGCTTCGCTTGCCGGCGCCAGATCAAATGTATCCACATCGCCGGCCACGTACAGTTCGTCGTGGTCTCGGAGTGCCACGATGCGGCCCGTTGGGTCGCCGGCTGCTGCCGGCTCGCGCGAGCGGGGCCGCGCCGGAAAGAGTGCCTCGAGCAGCATGCAGGGCTGCAGGTGCTCGTCGAGATAGGGCACGCGGGGCAGCATCACCAGGCTGCCCCCGGCGCGCACGTACGAGATCAGCTCGCGCTGCACCGCTGCCGCCATGAAATCGAGGCCCAGCACCCAGAGTTGTGGGTGTTCGAGCCATTCCTCCAACGGATCGCGCTGCAGGTCGAGCATCGCAAAGCTCAACCCCGACAGCGCCATCAGTTCCAGGAGCTCGCCGCCTGACGGACCGTCGTGGCTGCAGCCCACCAGCAGGCGCCGATAGTCATCGCGCCAGCCGAGGGCGCGCATGTCGCCCTGCCGCGCACAGTCCTCATAGGGCTCGTACCAGCCCAGGGCCACGTCGGCCAGTGGCGCCGTGTGCACCAGCCGCTCGCCATGGGTTTCGAGGAACTGGCCCAGGCGGCGAATGGCCGTGCCGTGTGCGCCGGGCGACCACGCCTGCGGCGAGCTTTCCGCACCCGGCGCCAGGCCCAGGGCGTTCAGGCCGTGACCGATCTCGAGCGCCGCCAGCGCCTCGACGCCGTCGGCCTGCAGCCGGGCCGGCGCCACCTCCGGCGTCGCCAGGTTGGCCGGGGGCAGCGGCACGCCCTTGACCCACCGCCGCGCCAGCTCGGCCGTGCCGATGAGATAACCCAGGCCGGGCGCGCCGCTGCTCGCGGGCGCGCGAGAGCCGCACCCTGCTGTATGGGCTACGAGCACCGGCTTGCCGCGGGCACGGAAATAGTCGGCACAGTGGCGGGCCGCCAGGGGCGACTGGTAGGGGTCGAGCACAACAAGCGGCACGTCGACGCCGCCGTCGCGCAGCCAGTCGTACAGGTACTCCAGGTGCTGGTTCAGCCAGTCCATCTTGCAGCGCCGCCAGTCGCTGAACCAGGGCAGCTCGTGGCAGGCTGCCGGCAGCCTTCGCGGCGGCTGCACCTCGGCAAACGAGGCATAGCCGGCGCGGTAGCGTTGGTTCAGGCGCTCGATGCGGCCATACTGCGCCGCCAGCCAGCGCTGGTAGAGGCCGGGCCGGCCGTCGTGGCCGATGGCCCAAGGGCTATAGTCGACCGCCAGCGGATCGCTCTGCTGCAGCCCCTGCCAGTAGCACGGGCGATGGTCCAGCTCTACCGCCACCACGGTCCCCTGCTCGGTGATCAGCCGGCACCGCAGCAGGGGCAGCAGCGCCTGGTACCAGCCCGCCACGTAGGCCTGGTAGACCGGGTGCAGGTAGGTGACCGATGGGCAGCACAGCTCCAGGCCCGCCGGAGCGCCGCGCGCGTCGCGGGCCACAATGTCGGGATGGGCGTCGAGGAGCCAGCGGGGTATGCCGCCGTCGGGCCAGGCAGAGCCAATGTGCGGGCCCGGCCGCAGGATCACATACACCCCGCGCTCGGCGCAGAGAGCGAGCGCCCCGCAGAGGTCGCGCTGTGGATGGCTCTCGCCGCCAAGGTCGAACTCACCCTCTTCTGGCTCGTGCCAGCTCCAGGGCACGCTGAGAATGGCGGCGTTGAGGTGCGCCGCCCGCAGCCCGGCCAGGGCCTCGCCCCAGCGGCGGCGAGGCAGGCGGGCATAGGGCAGCTCGCCGGCAAAGAGAAAGAGGTCGTGGCCATCCACCTGGATCGCATAGCGTGTCGCCGAGGCGGTCCTAGGCATCTCGTGCACCCCTGGCGCAGCCCGCCGACGCGTGTTCACACTGTCATTGCGAGTACCCCCAGGCCGCGAGGCAGCCTGTGCCATCACAGAGACTGTGACTGTCATTGCGAGGAGGCGGCTGCAGCCGCCGACGAAGCAATCTCCAATGTGTGAGGGGGAGTTGCCTCGCTTCGCTCGCAACCTGGGGATTGCTTCGCTACGCTCGCAATGACAGTGTGAATACTGCTCTGCAACGCCGCCGATGTGCCGAAGCACTTGTATCGTATCATGGTTCGTTATAGGGTGTCAATGGACCGAACGGCGCAGGCTGCGCGAGGCCACGGCCGGCCCCGGCCCACGACGAAAGGACCGGTTCGGCGCAAACGCGCTGTGCATGCAGCACGGACTGTAGGCACAGTGCCGAGTATTGCTTTGCCGGTTCTCGCCATGTACATCAGGTTCGTAGTGGGCGCCCGAGCGCTTACTGCGAACCCTACGGCTCGCTCCCTGGGTCGTACTGGCCGAGTGATCCTCGCGCCAGCCGTTACAGGCACTGACCTGGCACAAAAGTTGCTGCCCCCATGCCTGGGCGGCCTAGGGGCCGCCCAACCTGTTGAAGGAGGCAGATAGTGGACAAGCGACGCATCCTGGCGGCGACGGCCATCCTGTTGCTCGCCGCGCTCGCCGTGGCCAGTTGCGCGCCCGCAGCTACGGGCACGCCGGGCGCCACCGGCTCACCGGCAGCCACCAGCACCACGTCCATCGCCGCGGAAACAAACACGCCGGCGACAGGCGCCGCCGCGGCCACCAGCACGGTATCGACGGGCGTGGGCGCCGCCACCAGCACGCCGCTCACCGGCCTGACCTCGCCAACCAGCGGCGGGACTAGTGGGACCCCTTAGCACCCGGCAAACACAGGCAGCCGCCCGCTTCAGTGGAAGGCAGCGGCTGCGAGCCTCTCGCCGGTAAGCCACCTCGACAACATCACATCCAGTTCATCGGGCCGGTGCCTGACATGCCCTCGGCATGCTGGGCGCCGGCCCTGTGCTCCCCAGCACCTGTGGGGCGGGCTTGCCAGCCCGCCAGTGCCCGCACTGACGAGACGGACGGGCTGGAAGGCCCGTCCTACGTGGCCTGTGGGGCGGGCTTTCAAGCCCGCCAGTGCCCGCACTGACGAGACGGACGGGCTGGAAAGCCCGCCCTGCGTGCCCTGTGGGGCGGGCTTGCCAGCCCGCCAGGGCTCGCACCGACGAGACGGACGGGCTGGAAAGCCCGTCCTACAAGGACCGCGGCTGGCTTTTCTTTGCGCTGCTGCTCGATCTTTGGCCGCTTTGCGCCCGAGGCACGAGAATTGCTAGTAATGCACTCGGCAATCCATGAAGGGAGGTGATATTTGAGCAAAGCTCGCTTCCTGGTTGTCATGGGCACCGTGTTCGTCCTGGCTATTGTCCTCGGTTGCGTGCCAGCCGCTACGCCCAGCCCGGCCGTCTCGCCTGCTCCGCCGACCGCGACCGCACAGGCCACCGCAGCGACGGCGACTCAGCAGGCCGCGGTGACGACGGCGCCTTCCATCCAGTTGGGCGCCGATGCCACGGCAACGGCCCTCGCAGGCTCGGTAGCGGCGACGGCAACGGCAGTGAGCAGCGGTGCGTCGCCGGCCGCGGCGTCGCCAGCGGCGGCCACAGCCGCACCGTAGCGCGCCGGCCGGCCAGACGGCCGCTGGGCCTCCTGAAGGCCTCGGCCGTTGGACCGGCCCTCGGCGAGGCCCAGCGGGAGAACCGAGAGTCAGGGAAATGCTCTACAGAGAATACATGAGGAGGTAGAAGATGAGCAGCAAGCGAATCCTGGGTGCCGTGGTGCTTCTGCTGGTTTTGTCCGTCATCGCAAGTTGTGCCGCCCCAGCCACGGAGACGCCGACAACGGCGCCCACGGCTGCACGAACACCGACCGCGGCAGGCGCCGCAACGGCGACGAGTGGTGCAGCCGCCAGCCCGACATCGGCTGCTGCAGCCACATCGACGACGGCGGCCACGACCGCTGCCGGCACGCCGACCGTGGCCGAGACGGCGGCGGTGGCGACCAGCACACCCTAATCGCATCGGATCGGAGATCGAACTCGTGTGAGGGGCCCCGGCGCGCAGGTCCACAAGACCTGCCGCCGGGGCTTTCTTGTACCGGCGCGGCAGACTGATACAGCAATCTCCATGAGGAGAAGGCGATTGGCTAGAACTCAGCCAGGGGCCTGGCCATGCCGCAGTTCGGCCCCCCTACCGTTCCCCCGTCGCGGGGGGATGGGTCTGGCTTCCGCGCGCCATTCACTCCCTTCGCCGTGTGCCGGTGAGGCAGGGCTGGGGCACGCAACCGAATCCTCCCGCACGGGGGAACGGTAGAGGGGCCTTGCCGCTACTCACTGGCCCCAAGGCCGTTCTGCTGCAACAGATAGGTGACCACGGCAACGCTCTGTTCGCGGCGCAGCGCGCCGGGGGCGTTGCGGGGCATCTGCTGCGCGGTAAAAGCGTACAGCGCGGCGGCATCGCGCCAGGTGGCCTGAAAGCCGGCGCCGGCCAGGGCAGGTCCATCGCCCCCCTGCAACGCTGCGCCGTGACAGCCGGCACAAAAGGCAGCAAAGACCTCTGGGCCGCCCCTGGGCTGGGTTGTGGTATAGGCCACTACACTAGTCATCATGATGAACAGGCCAGCCACGATAGACAGCCACATGCTCGGGCGGGTCTTTCGCAACGCGCGCCTCCTCTGGAAGGTGTAGAGGAAGACCGGCGCCCCGGCGAGCAAGATATGTGCCACAACCCCTTCCTGGCCCAGAGCCTGCGGTGGCGGAGCAGAGTGCCCGGCTGCTACCAGGATGCTGAGGGTAACGGGATGGTTGTCCGACAGGCTGCTAGAGGGCCGCTGCCACCGAGAGGACGATGAGCATCTGCCCCAGGTTGTAGGTGAGCCAGATGGCGTCGTTGACGCGCCTCCAGGCGTGGCCGCGGATGTTCCAGTTGCCGATGATGAGGTCCGAGGTGAGAAAGAGCAGGGCGCCGGCTGCGAGGGGCACAAAGCGCGCGTCGCCTAGCGCCAGGGCGATGGCCAGGGCGTTCATCGCGGCCATGAGCAGGCTATAGCCGAGCGCCGCGGCGTTGAGTGTGGGCTCGCCGCCGGGCTTGCGCACCAGGCGCGCCCACAGCGCCACCGCCGCCAACCCCAGCACCGCTGCCACAGCGGTGTGCCGTGGGCCGTGCCACAGCCCCAGCGCCGTCGTCAGCACCGTCATGGCGACGATGTAGGCCACGTGGCCGAGCCCAAAGGCCAGCATGCCGCCGATCAGCCGCTGGGGCACGGGGATCAGCCCGGCCATGACCAGGTCGCCGAGGAAGCCCAGCGCCATGCCTGCGAGGATCCACTGGGCGTAGCCGGCTGCAGGGGTCCCTGCCGCCAGGCGCCACTGCGCCAGTGCGGCGACGACGAGCAGCACCGAGAGCACCAGCCGCAGCGGCCGCGGCAGCCGGCCCGGCGCGGCGGCGTCGAGCGGGCCGAAGAGCAGGCCGCCGCAGAGCAGCAGCAGGTCGAGGCCAACGAGGAGGTACAGGAGCATACTGTAGGGCACAGGATAGGGAAAAGGCAGCATCGCAGTCTCCTTTGACTGTGGCCGGAATCCCCGGCGAGCGCAGTGACGGCCAACCTCCAAACACCCAGGCGAGCCGGGAGGGCGGACTTGTCACTCTGAGCGCAGCGAAGCAATCCCCAGTTCGCGAAGTGGAGTTTCCTCGCTTCGCTCGCGACCTGGGGATTGCTTCGTCGGCGGCTGCGTCCGCCTCCTCGCAATGACCGTCGCAGTTTCTGTGCTTGCACAGGTTGCATCGCGGCCTGGGATACTCAGAGTGACAGTTCTGTGTCAGTGTTCTAGCAACCAAAGCGATGGCCGAAGAGATCGGCACCGGGCCTCCAGGCGCCTTGCGCCCCGTCGCGCAGGTCCATGAACAATTCGATGCGGCCGAGCAGCCGGAAGCCGGCCTCATGAAAGAAGGCGATAGCCTCCGCATTGCGGGCCACCGGGCGCACGTTGAGGAAGCGCACGCCGATCGTATGTGCCTCGGCAATGGCGCGCTCCAGCAGCAGGCGGCCAATCCCCCGGCCGCGTTCTCCTGCCGCCACGGCGATGGGCTCGACCTCCGCCTCTTCGCCCTCTACGATCAAGCCGACGAGCCCCATCACCTCGCCGCGCTCGGCCACCCAGATGCGCCCCGCGCCGATGCGGGCCAGGTGTTGGTCGAAATAGACGCCCGGTGCGTCGCCGCCGATGGAGGGATCGCCGTAGAGTTGGCGATGGCGCTGGACGAGCGCCGCCCACAGGGCGCGACAGGACTCAAGGTCGCCAGGCTGGTAGGGGCGGATCGTGACCGCATCAGGGGCCAAGGCGCCTCCTATCTCTCAGGCGCCACGACGAGCAGAATGTGCGGGTCGGCATGGCGCGCGTAGCTGCGGTAGGCCGCCGTCTCGGCCAGCAGCGCCGCCAACTGCTCGAAGGCCTGGCGCGCGGCCGTGGGGTCGGCGGCGGCTGGCATCGCATCCACGCGCCAGCCGGCCTTGCCCTCGTCGATGAGCGTCCACTGCCCCTGGGCGGCCAGCCAGCGCAGGCCGCAGCGCACCGTGCCCGGCCGCTGCGCCGTCGCCGCGGCCATGCGCTCGAGCAGCGCCGCGTCGATGCGGCCGCCATAGTGCGTCAGCGCGTACTTGACCAACCCTGCCAACCGGCGCAGGAACGGTTCCGGCTCGTCGAGCCCCGGATCGACGGCGAAGAGGTGCACGCGCTGCGGCTGCACGCAGCGCAGCAGCTCGGCCAGCTCGCGTGGGCCCGGCGGCGCCGTCCACACGGCCAGTGCCTCGGCCGCTGCGGCGTCACAGCGGCTGACGGCTCCATCGCCGGGCGGCAGGTCACCCTCGGCCCAGACCACGAGCGGCCCCAGCGCGCACACCGCGTCGAGCGCCGCCAGCGGCGCCGGGTCGTCGCGGTGGTCGTAGACCTGGTAGGCCGGCGCTGCGACGATCAGCGTGGGAGCGGCCGGCTCGACGACGCGACCATCGACCCACTCGAGCACGACCTCGTCGCGCCCCTGGTAATTGTGGGGCCGCATGGTGAACGCCAGGTCAAAGATGCCTTCGGGCAGCGGCCGGCCGGCGCTCTGCCACCAAAAGACCTTGTGCTGGCGGCCCGCCTCGTCGCGCAGGTAGAGCCGGCGGTGCTCGCCCGAGCGGCCGGCGGCGGCCTGGGCGACGACGGTGAGCCGTCGCGCCGCCAGGCGCACCGGCGGGCAGCCCGGGCCAAAGGGCGCCAGGCGCGCCAGGTCGCGCGCGAGCTCGGCGGTGGCTGCGGCGAGCGGCAGGTCGCCGTCGAGAGCCAACGGCGGGGGCGGCGGAGCCGAGGCGGCGCGGCGGGCGAGCTCGGCCAGCAGGCGGCGGCGCAGCTCGGGCAGGTGCTCGGGGCGAAGGCTCAGCCCCGCGGCCATGGGGTGCCCGCCGTGGCCTACGAGGAGGTCGCCGGTGCTGGCGATGGCGGCGGCGATGTCGATGCCGGGCACCGAGCGCGCCGAGCCGCGCGCCAGATCGTCGGCCGGGGTGGCCAGCACCAGCGCCGGCTTGCCGTACTGCTCGGCCAGGCGGCCCGCCACCAGGCCCACGATGCCCGGCGGCCAGGCGGGGTGGGCCGCGATCACGCCCGGCGCCTGGCGCGAGGCCGGGTCGCGCTCTACCTGCTCGACGGCCGCCTGCAGCACCTGGCCGGTGAGCAACTGGCGGCGGCTGTTGAGCCCCTCCATCTCGGCAGCGATGGTGCGCGCGCGGGTCAGATCGCGGGTGAGCAGGAGCTCGAGGCCCAGGCCGGGGTCGCCCAGGCGCCCCAGCGCGTTGAGCCGCGGCGCCAGGCCAAAGCCCACGTGTCCCTCGTCGAGCCCATCGCGCGCCACGCCCGCCGCCTCGTAGAGCGCCTGCAGACCCAGCCGCTCAGTGGTGCGCAGGGCAGCCAGGCCGCGCTGCAGGTAGTAGCGCACGTCGCCCTGCAGCGGCGCCACGTCGGCCACGATGGCCAGCGCCAGGAGGTCGAGCTGTTGCTCGCAGGCGCCTCCGCCCAGCCCCTCGTCGAGCGCCGCGACGAGCAGGTAGGCACAGCCGGCGCCGGGCAGCGTGCGCAGCGGGTGGTCGGCGGGGAGGAAGCAGGGGTTGACGATGGCGCGGGCGGCGGGCAGGTCGGGCGGCAGGGCGTGATGGTCGGTGATGACCGTGTCGACGCCCAGACCGCGGGCATAGGCCACGGCGGCGGCGGCACTGATGCCGGTGTCGCAGGTCAGTATCAACTGCGGCGGGTTGGCGCCGGCGAGGATGCCGCGCAGCACGTCGAACTGCACGCCGTGCCCCGCGGTGCGGCCGGGCACGTGGTGGCTCACCACCGCGCCCAGCGCGCGCAGCCCCTCCACCAGGATGGCTGTGGCCGTGAGGCCGTCGACGTCGAAATCGCCCCAGACGAGGATGCGCTCGCGCCGGCGCACCGCCTCGGCCACACGGCGTAGCGCCTCAGGCAGGTGAGGCAGCTCGGCGGCAGGCCGCGGCCGGTAGCAGGCCGGGTCGAGGAAGGCGCGCGCCTGCTCCGGGTCGCTGACGCCGCGCCGCACCAGCGCCTCGGCGACCAGGGGGTGGCCGCCCACCACCTGGCGCAGCGCCTCGGGCACCTCGATCGCGTGCGGCTCCAGCCATTCGGCCACTATCCGTCACTCCAGTGATGCACCGCAGAGGCTGTAGGGGCGAGGTGACCTCGCCCCTACTCCGTCAGAAGGCGATTTCCTCGACCTGCTCCAGGTCCAGCACCGGGGATGAGAGCGCCTCGGCCTCGCCGGCGGCTTCGAGCTCGTCATAGGTCGCCAGGGCTACCGGACGTGCGCAGAAGGAGCGGTAGGCGCAGCAGCGGCAGGCGCGCTCGTCGGCCGTTTGGGGCCAGGGGCCGTCGCCCTGGGCGGCGATGGCGCCGATGAGCCCGGCCAGCGCCTCGCCGTCGCGCGCACAGGCGGCGGCGTCATAGCCGAAGCGCTCCGGCTGCAGGGGGAAGGCGGCGAACCAATAGGCCATGGCGATGCGCTCAGGCGCGATGGGGCGGCCGCCGTTCAGCGCCGCGCCGGCCAGCGCCAGCACGTGGCGGCAGACCGTCGTCTGCAGGCGCCGCGCCAGCCAGGTGCGTGCCGGCCGGCGGCGCTCGGTCTTCCAATCGACGATCAGCCACTCGCCGCCGGGGGTGCCGGCGAGGAGGTCGTACTGCGCCTCCAGCCGGTAGCCGGCCAGGGGGGTTGAAAGGGTCAGCTCGGCGCGGCGCACGCCGGCCTCGGGGAAGGCGAAGGGCGAGGCCAGGTAGGCCGCCCACCAGCCGGCCAGCTCCGGGTCGGCCGCGGCCAGCGGCGTCAGCGAGGCCGCGGGCAGGCCGGCCTGGTGCCGCCGCACGAGCTGGTGGAAGGCCTGCCCCAGGCGCTGGCGGCGCTCGCCCTCGGCGGCGTCGGCCGATTGCGGCGCCGGCCAGGCCAGGCGCTCGAGGTAGCGCAACTGGAAGCGCCGCGCACAGGCCTGGTAATCGCCGAGAGAGCTTTGGCTGAAGGTGAACGTGTGTGGGATGGCCATCGTCGCCTCGTCGCTCGCTGCGGCCCGCCTTCGCGGCCGGCCGCGCTCTTTTTCATTGTAGCGCGCATGCCCGGGGCGGTCAAACCCTCACGGTCCGCATCTTGCTATTACGTCCCCAGAACAGGGCTCCGGTGCACCGCAGAGTAGGGGCGAGGCGACCTCGCCCCTACAGCCTCCGCGCTCTCTGCGCCTCTGCGGTGAATCCCGTTTTCGTCTCTGATGGTGCTCCCATGGGGGTATGCCAGCCCAGGGGTCAAGACCTTCGCGCGGCGCTGCGCCGTGCGGAGTGCATCTCGAGGAGAGGACACATGCGCACACGCTTTATCGTGCCTGTTGCGGGCATACTCGCCCTGATCGCCTGCCTCAGCGCCTGCCAGATCAGCACGCCCGTGCCCGCGCCCAGCGCGCCTGCGCTCACCGAGCCTGCGCTCTCGCCCACGGCCCCCGGCGGCCGCGTGGAAATCGTCACCGCCACGCCGACGCAGGTGGTGCTCGTCACCACCACGCCCATCCCGGCCACCGCCACCGCGGTCATCGTCACCGCCACGCCGCCCGAATCGCCGGCTGCAGGCACGCCCGAGGCGGCGCCGACGGCAACGCCGTAGAGCGCGCTCGTCTACCACCCGCCCCCAACGTGCTGGTAGTACCGGAGAGCGGGCGCTGGGGCAGGGCTGAACCCTTGAGGGTTCAGCCCTGCCCCAGCGCCCGCTCTCCGGTACTACGAACGGCCTTCTGATGGCTCTTCCTACACATCCTGCCCGACTGGCAGCCACAGCGTAAAGGCGCTGCCGCGGCCGGGTGCGCTGTCGACGGCGACGCGGCCGCCGTGTGCCTCCATGGCCAGCTTGCAGAAGGCGAGGCCCAGCCCGTAGCCGCGCGGTGCCTGGGGCAGGTGCAGGCCCACGAACTTGTCAAAGATGCGCGGCCGGAGCTCGGCGGGGATGCCCGGCCCTTGGTCGACCACGGTCACGGCCACGCCCCCATCCTGCGCTGCTGCATGCAGCCAGATGCGCCCCTGCGCGGGGCTGAACTTGATGGCGTTGTCGAGCAGGGCGAACACGGCGCGGTACGCCACGTCGCGGTCGGCCGTGATCTCGGGCAGGCCAGGTTCGACCCCCACCTGCAGGGTCAACTCGTGCGCCGCCAACAGCAGCTCGGCCTCGCGCGCCACCTCGACGAGCAGCTCCTCCATCTTGAGCGGCGCCGGCTGCAGCGTGCTCTGCCCAACCTCGAGGCGGCTGATGTCGAGGAGCGAATCGACCAGGCGGTTCAGGCGGCGCAGTGCCGCCTGCGCCGTGGCCAGCGCCCGCCCGGCGCGTTCGCCATCGTCGCGCTGTATGGCGCGCCCCGCGGTCTCGATGCCCAGGAGGGCGGTCGCCAGCGGGCTGCGCAGGTCGTGCAGCAGGAGGTCGGTATAGTCACGCCGCTGCCGCTCGGCCTCGGCCATGCCGCTCACATCGTGCAACGCCCATACGACGAGCGGTGTGTCCTCGTCACCCACGCGCCAGGCGTGCGCCTCCACCTCGCGGCCCGGCTGGCCCCTCAGGCGCAGCCGCGCCCGCCCCGCGGCCCCCTGGCGCAGCGCCTCCAGCGCCTCCTGCAGCGCCGGCGCCGCCTCCTCGGCCAAGCGATCGGCCAGCGGCGCCCCCGTGAGCGGAGCGGCGGCGCCAAGCAGCGCGCCCGCCTCGTCATTGGCCTCAACGATGATGCCGCCCTCGTCGCTGGCGAGCAGCGCCACTGGGGCGGCGTCGAAGAGCTGGCGGTAGTGGGCGCGATGCGTCTGCGCCTCGTTGAACCCGGCCAGCAACGTCTCGGCGCTCTCGTCGCCCTGCCATGCCGGCGCCGCCTCGAACAGGGCAATGGCGCGCGCCAGTCCCCCGCCGGGGATGCGACGGGCGCTGACGGCCAGCGGCTGCAGCCGCCCACGGGCATCGCGCAAGAGCAGGATCTGGCCGTGTGTGGGGTCGCCGTGGCGGGCGGCGCGCTGCAGGGGCATGTCTTCATCGGCACAGGGGGTCAGGTCGGGGAAGAGCCATTGGTAGCCGCGGCCCGAGGCCCGCAGCGCCAGCGCCGGCGCGCCCAGCAACTGCTGCGCCAGGCGGTTGCTTGCCAGGAGCCACAGCCCTCCGCGGCGCGGCCCGGCCTCGGCCAGCACGGCTGCGACAGGCAGCGCATCGACGCAGGCGCGGGCGGCCGGCCGCGAGGGGCCGCGCGCGAGCGCGGTTGAGCGCTGCAGGCGCGAGCCGAGCGCCGCAAGCAATGCGGCGAGCTCGGCAGGGCGCTCCTGCAGCAGCCGGCGATACTCGTCGTAGCTCCGCAAACCCCGCGCCCGCATCCTGGCCTCGACCTGGCGTCGCAGCCAGGCCTGGCGCATGCCGGCAAGATCGAGCCGGCTCTCGACGGTCAGCCCGGCGTACAGGGCCGCCCAGTTGCCTCGAGTCATCGCCCCGCCTCACCCGCCTAGAACGTCGGTGCAGTACTGTGAAGGCTCGCAGACGGCCGAATCGGCGCCCTACAACGCCCAAAGCCGCCTGTGGCGGCCAAGCGGGGCACAGAACCCAGGCCCGTCATTGCGAGCCGCAGCGAAGCGATCTCCAATGCCCGACGTGGAGTTGCATCGCTCCGCTCGCAACCTGGGGCTGCTGCGCTGCGCTTGCAGCTATGAGATTGCTTCGTCGGCGGCTGCGGCCGCCTCCTCGCAATGACAGGCCAAGGTTCTGTGCTGGGCACAGGGTTCGCCGAACCCTGGGTTGCAATGACGGGCCGGGTGGCGCGTACAGTCGGCTGAACAGCCACTGCCCGACAGCAGATGCCGCAGGGTATACGCTTTGTGACGAATAGTCTTATTATACTCCACTTACGTCATTATTACCAGAGTGCTATGCGACAGAAGCACAATTTTAAGATTAGGCTGCTTACGACTCCTCCGTCGGGCTCGGCGTCACCGTCGGGGTCTCTGTCGGCGTGCTGGTCTCGGTGGGCGTGGCGGTGGGCGTCTCGGTCGCCGTCGGGCTCGGCGTGGCGGTGGGCGTGGGCGAAGCGGTCGGAGTCGCCGTCGCAGTAGCCGTCGGCGCGCTGCTGGCCGTCGCCGTGGGCGTCGCGGTCGCCGTCGCGGTCGCCGTCCATGTGGGCGTCGCCGTCGGCGTCATGGTGACGGTCGGCGTCATGGTCGGCGTGCCGGTGGCGGTGGGCGTGCCGGTGGCGCTCGGCGTCGGCGTGACCGTGGCCGTCGCCGTCGTCGTGGGCGTGGCCGTCTGCGTCGCTGTGGGGGTCGGGGTGAGGGTCGGCCAGTCGGTGGGCGTGGGCAAGACAATCACCGGCATCGCCGTGCGCGTGGCGCGGCCGCCGGGCAGCAGGTCGCGCAACGGCTCGCGGAAGAGCAGCAAGCCCAGGCCGGCCGCGGCGAGCAGGGCCACCAGGATGCCGCCCGCGATGGCCAGCGGCAGCGTCGTTGGGCGATCCTGCCGCCCAGACGGCCGCGCAGCGGGCGCCTCGGGCCGCGGCTCGACCGGCAACTCGGCGGGTGGCTCAGCCTGTGGCTCGGGCACCGTGGCCGCGCGCATGGCGCTCCACTCGCCGGGCCGGCCCGCCCGCCAGGCGCGCACCCGCAGATGATAGGCACCAGGCACCAGCGAGGGCGAGCGCCAGGTCGGCGCCGAGGCGTCCCAGCGCCAGATCTTGTTGGCCCGCAACTCTACCTGATAGCGGTCGGCGCCGGGCACCGGCCGCCAGGTCGCCTGCAGCCGGCCGCGGCGTGCCTCCACTGCAAAGAGGCGCGGCGCGCGCAACGCCGGCGGCGGCGCCGCCGTGGCCAGCGCGCCCCAGCTCACTTCCAGGAAGGCCACATCGGCATTGCCGGCCGCATCGAGCGCCGCGGCCACATCCTGGGCCGATGGCGCGCCAGGGCAGCCGTCGAGCGCGAGCAGCCCGGCCGAGTAGGCCATGCAGCCGGCCAGCGCATCGCCCTCGCGCAAGAGCGGCGCCACGTAGGCCGGCGGCTCGCCGCCCACGGGCCCCAGCCGGCTCGACCAGCGTTGCGCCCCCGAGAAGGCGCCCGCCAGGTCGATGCTGTGCTCGCGCGCGCGGCCCCATAGGCGCAGCCGCGCATCGCCCATCCACGCCAGGGCGAGCTGGCCCTGGGGGCAGCCCTCGCCCGGCAGGTCGATGCGCCCGCAGAGCAAGGTGCACTCACCGCCTATGGCGCGCAACGCGTCCAGGTCGCCCTGCTGGGCGTCGAGCAGAGGCCGTACGCCAGTGGCCGCAGCGGCCTGGCCCGCCCAGGCGCGCAGTTGGTCGGCCAGGGCCACGGCCAGGCCCTCGCCCTGCCCCCCTTCGGGCAACTCGGACCAGAGCCACGCCACGAGCGCATTGCCCAGAAAGCGCGCGGCGAGGCCGGCCTCAGGTGTATCGGCCGCGCCGTTGCAGAGGGCGAAGGCCAGTGACCGCTCGCCCTCGCGCACCGCCAGGTAGGCGTGGCCGGGCTGCCCTGCGGCGCGGTGCGCCGCCCCACGCGCATAGACGTAGCGGCAGGCAAAGGCCCGGCCCGGCGTAGCCTGCAGTGGCGTCTCACGATCTTGGGGCAAGGTAAGGGTGTGGATTGGCTCTGGCATGGATGCCCTCTGCGCTATATAGTTTTCGGCCTGTGCGGGTGGGAGGGGCGACGATGTGCGGTCTATGGCAACTGCGTACTGTCCAGTCTATGACACATCGCCATAGGCGTCAAGTTGTGGTGACAGACTGGTATCCTCCGGCGAGAAGACCGTTCACCACCAAGGGCTTGGCATGGCTCCTGTCGCCCTTGGTGTCCTTTGTGGTTCATGCGTCTCCGGTCGCTTCGGCGTACTCTCCGGCAGGGTCGAGGAAGGCGCGCAGCGGCGGCGAGATGTGGCGGTGGCGATGGTGTAGGCAGTAGAGGGGGCGGCGCAGGCCCTGGCCCCGCCGCCGGTTCTGAGGGAGGCGACAAGCCCGGCCACGCGACCGCGAAGTACCGTATTTGAACGTCATTGGGCTCAAGCCACCACTACGAAGGGGATACGCGCCGCTCGGCGTGGTGAAAGCGCTGCTACGCCCCGGCGGCGACCATGGCCGCGGCGGCGCGGCGGATGGCCTCGAGCGTGTACTCGCGGCTGCGGCGCGTGATGCCGATGAGGTCGAAGGGGCGCGCGCGCACGTGGAAGAGGAGGCGCTCCAGGCTGCTCAAGCAGGTCAGCGTGCCGTTGCCCGAGCCCCCGGCTGCGGCCACAACGAGCGCCCACTTGCCGGCAAAGGCGCTCTCGTCTCTCCGGGGCCCCTCGCAGCGGCGCAGGCGATCGAAGAACGCCTTGGCCGACTCGCTCGGCTCGCCCCAGTAGACCGGGGTGACGATCACCAGGAGCTCGGCCGTCGCGGCCCGCTCGTGCAGGGCGGCAAAACCGTCATCGCCGTGCTGGCAGCGATGCTCGGTGCGGCAGGGCCCCGAGCCATTGCCGCAGGCGCGGCAGGGGCCGATGCCCAGATCGTTCAGGCGCACATCCTCGACCTCGGCACCGGCCCCGCGCGCGCCCTCAGCCGCTGCGGCCGCGCAGGCCGCCGTCAGCCCGTCGCGATTCGGGCTCGATTGGATGACCAGGACTCTCATTTCCACCTCCACAGCATGCTTGACAACGTAGCGGGCTACATGCTAGAATCGCAGTAGTATGTAGATCATGATTCTGCAAAGCACTTTGGCCAACGCTGGCAAGGAGGGCAAAATGGCCATCGCCACCGCGCGAGTGAGCCCCCGTAACCAACTCTCGCTTCCGCGAGCCGTACGCAGGGCGCTGGGCATCGAGCCCGGCGACACGGTCCTTTTCATCGTCGAGGGCGACAACGTGCGCTTGGTACGACGTCCCTCGGACCTCAGCGCCTACACCTATGGCCTCGGCAAAGAGGACTGGGCCAGGCTCGGCGGCGGCGATGCCTTCCTGCGCGAGGAGCGAGCGGCATGGGAGGAGTAGCCGAGTTCGCCCAACTGCTCGATGACGCGCGTGTGGTGGGGCTCGATTCCATGGCCTTCATCTATCATTTCGAGGCCCACCCCGCCTATGGTGCGCTCACTCAGGCTCTCTTCTCGCGGCTCGAACGGGGCGATCTGCGGGCATGCACTTCCGCGCTCAGCCTCTGCGAGGTGCTCACGGGCGCACTCAAGGCGGGCAACAGCCGCCTGGCGCAGATCTACCGGCAGGTCTTTGAGCTGCTGCCAAACCTCAGCGTGGCCGCCGTCGATACAGCATGTGCGGCCCTTGCGGCACAGGTGCGCGTAGAGAGTGGCCTGCGCACGCCCGATGCGTTGCAGATCGCGGCGGCTGCCCTGGGCGGCGCCGAGGCCTTTATCACCAACGACGCACGCCTGCGCCAGAGCACACGGATTCGGGTAGTGGTGCTCGGCGACTATGTCTGAGACCTGTCACACCGATTTCCATGGCGGGCAGGCGATTGGCAAAAACTCCGGCAGAGGCCTGCCCATGCCGTGGCGTGAGCTGGACCGAGTTTTTGCCAGAGAGCTGGCGCTGACCACCCGCCAGGGGAATCGGTGTGCCAGGTCCGGCCACCCCTAACAGCAGAACTCTTTGACCACATCGTACAGCACGCGCACGCCAAAGTGCAGCGAGGCCACGGGGATGCGCTCGTCGTGGCCGTGGATCAGGCGCATCATCTGCATATCGCCCTCGAGCTGGCCGGGGGTAAAGCCGTAGACCGTGGTGCCCAGGCGGGCGTACTGCCGGGCGTCGGTGGCGGCGGTGGCCATGTAGGGCACGGGCAGGGCCGCCGGGTCGTGGGCCACGAGGGTGCGCCGCACCACGTCATAGAGCTCGGTGTTGCTCTCGAACTCGACGCCGGGGCTGACTTTGAGGGGGTCCAGGTCGACCACCGTGCCCACGATAGCGCGAATCTCGCGGATGGCGTCTTCGGGCATTTGCCCGGGCAGCAGGCGGCAATCGAGCTCGGCCTCGGCCTGGCTGGGGATCACGTTGGTCTTGACCCCAGCCTGCAGCCGCGTGGGCGTGACGGTGTTGCAGAGGAGCGCGCGGAGATCGTTGCGCTGCTCGGGCGGCAGGCCTCGCAAGGCGAGCGGCGCCAGGCGCCGGTTGAGGAGCCCGTGCAGCAGCAGGCGCTCGCGGGGCGGCAGGCCGGCCGCCAGGGTGCGCAAGCAGCCCGCAGCGACGCGCGTCAGGTGGATGGGCATGCCGCGGCCATCGCCCAGGCGCGCCAGGGCCCGCGCCAGGTGCACCACGGCGTTGTCGCCATGCGGCGTGGAGCCGTGGCCGGGCTGGCCGCTGGTACGCATGCGCAGCCAGCAGACCCCCTTCTCGGCCACCTGGATGGGGTAGCAGCGCCGCCCGGCGATGGGCGTGAGCATGCCCCCCATCTCGCTCAGCCCATACTCGGCGCGCACGAGGTCGGGGTGATTCTCCACCAGCCAGCGCGAGCCATAGTCGAAGGCCATCTCCTCGTCGGCCACGGCGGCAAAGATGATGTCGCGCTTCAGGGGTAGCTGCAGGCGCCTGGCCAGGAGCACCACCCCCAGGCTCATCGCCGCCATGTGCTTCATGTCGAGCGCGCCGCGGCCCCACACCATGCCGTCGGCCACCGTGCCCGAGAAGGGCGGATGCGTCCAGTGCTCGGGCTCGGCCGGGACGACGTCGAGGTGCGTGCTCAGGAGCAATGGCCGCTTCGAGCCGTCGCCGCGCAGGCGGGCCACCAGGTTGCCGCGGCGCGGCGCCGATTCGAGGAGCTGCAGCTCCTCCACGCCCTCGCGCTCCAGGATCTGTTTCAGGTAGAGTGCGGCGGGGGTCTCGTTGCCTGGGGGGTTGGAGGTATCGAAGCGGATCAGCCGTGAGAGGTGTTCGACTACTTGATCGCCAACCTGCGCCCATTGTCGCTCATCGAGATGCATGGTCGCCCCCTGGGGAGGAGGCGGGAAACCTGCTCACCTGCCGAGAACCCTGCAAAGATTGCACAACCTTCGCAAGGTTCTCGATAGGCCAGCCACGTTCCCCGCTACTGCTGATTTCCCATGCAATCATACCACGCATCGGGGGCTTTGTCGAAAAAAAGCTGTCGCCGGGAATGTTAGGGCCTGACCATCAGCGGCATGAGCATGAGCAGCACGATGGCCAGGAAGGCGAACGCCGCCGCCACGACGGGCAGGATGGCCACGCGCCGCCGCACGGCCGCCCGCACCCGCAGCGCCAGGTAGGCCGCGGCCCCGAGCGGCGCACCCCATACCCCGGCCAGCACCAGACCGATGGCGATCGCCGGCGGTCCCTGCAGGCTGCGGCGCGCGGCCGCCTGGAGCCCTTGCCACTGGCCTGGGTCGCTCGTCTCCGTCGCCCTCACCACCGCGGGGGTCGCTCTGTACGCCTGCTGCCCGGCATAGCTCAGCCCACAGAGCAGCACCAGCCCCGCCAGCGCGATGCCGGTGGCGACAGTCTTGTCGCGGGTGCGCCAGTGCGAGGAGAGCCAGGCCAGGATGAGGCCGATTGGCACAAAGACCACGGTCAGCACGATGGCCGCCCACTCCAGCAGCCCCAGCGCCGCGGGCGGGGCGCCCAACCCCAGGCGCTCGCGCTCCTCGCGGGCCAGCGCCTCGGGCGTGCCCAGGCGTGCCAGGATGCCCTCGAGCGCCGCCTGATCGCGCTCGGGCGAGGCCGCCCATGCCTCGTCGATGTGGCCGCGCACATCTTCTACCAACTCGCGGCGCGCCTCGCGGGGCACGTCATCAAGCTCCCGCTCCAGCCGGGCCAGGTAGCGGTTGATCAAGCGCTCTCGGTCGCGCTCGTTCATAGCGTGCCTCCTTGTTCCAGGAATGTCTCCACCGCACGGGCAAAGACCTGCCACTGGCTGCGGAATTCGTCCAGGGCGACTATGCCGGCGGGCGTCAGCCGGTAGTACTTGCGGGGCGGCCCAGCGCTCGACTCGCGCCACTCGGTCGCAACCAACTGCTCGCGCTTGAGACGGCTCAGGATCGGGTAGACGGTGCCCTCGCTGACCAGCATGCCCTCCACCTGCGAGAGGATTTGCACCAGCTCGTACCCATACCGCTCACGCCCGACCAGGAGGGCGAGCACGCAGTACTCGACAGCCCCTTTGCGCATCTGAGTCAGCAAAGCCTGGTTGTCTGCCATGACTGTATTGTACCACATATTACCTTGCCATGCAAGCTACCGCTGGCACCTGACACACCAATTCCCCTGGCGGGTGGTCAGCGCCAGCTCTCTGGCAAAAACTCGGTCCAGCTCGCGCCGCTGCTGACAGGCGATCCCGCCTCCCGCAGGGTGGGCCCCCCTACCGTTCCCCCGTCGCGGGGGAATTGGGTCGCCCGACCGCATCCTGTGCGGCCAAGAAGCGGCAAGCGAGCGATGCTGTGCGGGCGAAGACAGCCCAATTCCCCCGCGACGGGGGAACGCAAGGGGGGCCCCACCCGTGGGTATGGGCAGGCGTCTGGCTGGGTTTTTGCCAATCGCCTGCCCGCCATGGAGATTGGTGTGACAGGTCTGCGTAGACCTGTCAGGTGCCAGCGGTATGCGCTACTGACAGGCACGAGACTTGCTGGGAGCACTGGAGAGAAGCAAGGCGCAGGAGGTATGTGGGCGATGGCTGAGGCGAAGCAGGGGCCAAGCTGGCAGGCGGAGAGCATACCGACGGGGGTGCCCAACCTTGATCGCCTGATCGACGGCGGCCTGACGCGGGGCAGCCTGGTGCTGCTCGCCGGCGGCCCGGGGGCGGGCAAGACGGTGCTGGCCGGGCAGATGGCCTTTCATTGGGCCGCGCAGGGGCGCAAGGTGCTCTGGGTGGTGACGCTGGGCGAGCCCAACGAAAAGTTCATGACCCACCTCTCCGCGATGCGTTTCTTTGACCGTCGCATGGTGGGCGACACGGTGCAGATCATCAACCTGTCGCGCTACCTCGAGCAGGGGCGGCAGGCACAGCTCAGCGTCATCCGCGAGACGGTGCAGGGTGGCGACTATGCCTTTGTCATCATCGACGGCTTCCAGAGCCAGCGGAGCTTCCTGGGAGATCCTCGGGACGTACGGCTCTTCCTCTCAGAGCTGGGCAGCGAGCTGGCGCTGATGGGCATCACCATGCTCCTGACGGTCGACGCCAGCCCGCTGCGCAATTGGGAATCGGCCGAGTTCACAGTGGTGGATGTGATCATCGCGCTGGAGCGCGGTGAGGCGGAGGGTCGCGAGCGGCGCCTGCTCCGCGTGCTGAAGCAGCGCGGCCGTGCGGCCATCGGCGGCCACCACACCTTTACCATCAGCAGCAATGGCATCCACGTGCACCCACGCGTCGAAGCCGTCGCGCGTGCCGCCGAGGCGCCGGCTAGCACCACGCGACACAGCTTTGGCCTCGCGGGGCTCGATCAGATGCTGGCCGGAGGGCTCTTGGAGGGGAGCGCAACCCTGCTCGCCGGCAGCGCGGGCACGGGCAAATCGTTGCTGGCCGGCCAATTCCTGGCCGAGGGGCTGCGCCAGGGCCAGCCCGGGCTGTACCTGGCCTTCTTCGAGAGCCTCAACCGCCTGTTGCAGCGGGCCGGCGAGTTCGACATGCCGTTGCGCCAGGGCCTCGAGAGCGGCCTGCTCCACGTCAAGCTCTACCCCTCAGGCCGCTGCGACCCCGACGCCTGCGCCGAAGAGGCCATGCGCCTTATCGCAGAGCATCGCATCCGCCGCCTGGTGCTCGACGGGCTGGAGCCGATCGAGCGCGAGCTGGCCACGAGCGGACGCATCATCGACTACCTGGCCGCCGTCGTCGAGTACCTGCGCGCACAGGGCGTGACCAGCCTGCTGACCTACGAGCTGTCCGAGCCTGTTGGCACGACACTCAACCTGGGGCGGCCGCTGCTCAGTCAGGTCACCGGCAACGTCATCTTCTTGCGCTTTGCCCGCACCGACACCCGGCGCCATCGCCTGCTGTCGGTCCTCAAGACGCGCTACTCGGACCACAGCGATGCCATCGCCGAGCTCCTCGTTTCGCAGGGGCGGCTCGAAGTGGTCACCGATCCGGCCGCGGTGCAGCAGCAAAAGCCGGACCTGGTCCCCGTGGCCTTCCAGGGCGAGCCGCAGGGGGGGCACTACTACTGAACGCCGCCTCCGGACTCGCGGACTTGTTCGGGCGGTAGGGAACGCCCCAACAAGTTGGGGAGTCCGGGTTGGTGCGTGATCCCTCACGCCCCGCGCGCCGACCACGCCCACTGCGCTGCCGCGTGCACCCCCTGCCAGGGCACGCCGGCCTCGCGGGCGAGCCGGGCGCAATCGTCGTACTCGGGTGCGGCCGTGACCTCCTCGCCGCCCAGCAGCTTGACCTTGACGCGGACGGCACCCCAGGGGGTCTCGACTGTGGCCACGCTGCGGCCGGCGATGCTGCGCTGCACGAGCTGCCGGCGCACGCCGAGGGTGGGCGTTTCGCGCAGGATGAGCAACGCCAGCTCGTGGGCCTGGGCGGGAGCGGCGAGCGCCGAGAGCAGCACCCCAGGCCGGTTCTTCTTCATGTAGATGGGGGTGCACCAGGCGTCGAGCGCGCCGGCCTCCAGCAGGCGGCCAAGGACGTAGCCCAGGGCCTCGCCGGTCGCATTGTCGAGGTTGGTTTCGAGGAGCACGGCCTCGTCTTGCAGCACGGGCTCCGCGAGCTCGCCCAGCCACAGGCGCACGGCGTTGAGCGGCGGCACCTGGCGCGCGCCAAAGCCATAGCCCACGGCGCTGACCGCCATGGGCGGCTGCTCGAAGCTGGCCAGCTCGGCCAGCAATGCCGCGCCGGTGGGCGTGAGCAGCTCCACCTGCGCCGGATGCGGCCGCGTGGGCACGTGCGCCTCGGCCAGGATCTCCAGCGTCGCGGGCGCGGGCACTGGCAGCTCGCCGTGGGCCACACGGATGGTGCCGCCGCCCAGCGGCAGCGCCGAGGCATAGACCCGCTCGATGCCGAGCAGGTGCAGCCCCGCCGTCACGCCGGCGATGTCGATGATCGAGTCGATGGCGCCGACCTCGTGAAAGTGTACCTCCTCGGGCGTGGTGCCGTGGACGTGCGCCTCGGCGCGAGCCAGGCGCTGAAAGACCGCCGCGGCCCGGTCCTGCACCGGCGCGGGCAGGCCGCTCCCGGCGATCAGCGCCAGGATATCCGCCAGGTGGCGGTGCGGCTGCTGGGCCTCGTCGTAGCGCACCAGCGCCCGCGTACCGCCGACGGCCTGGCGCGCCTCGCGCGTTGCCGCGACCTCCCAGCCGCGGATGGGCAGCGTCGCCAGCGCCGCCTGCAACTGCTCGAGCGGCAGCCCCGCATCCAGCAGCGCCCCCAGCAGCATGTCGCCCGAGGCGCCGGCGAAACAATCAAAGTAGGCGCAGAGTGTAGTCAAGGAAGCCTCCGTAATGCGTGATGCGTGATGCGTAAGGTGATGCTCGCACGCGCCATTACGTATTACGCATCACGCCTCACGCCTCGCCGCCGCCACTCTGTTGGCAATCAGCCCCGCCACTGCGCCCGCGCCGATGCCGTTGTCGATATTGACGACGCTGAGGCCGGGGGCGCAGGTCTGCAGCATGGAGAGCAGCGCCGTGACGCCCTGGCCGCCCAGGCCATAGCCCACGGAGGTGGGCAGGCCGATGACCGGCACCGGCACGAGGCCCGAGATGACGGAGGGCAGGGCGCCGTCCATGCCGGCGGCGACGATGATCACGTCGACGTGGTCCTCATCGAGCAGGCGCTCGAGGGGCTCGAAGAGGCGATGCAGCCCGGCCACGCCCACGTCGTAGGCGGTGGAGACGCGGCAGCCCATCTCGCGGCAGACGAGGGCCGCCTCCTCGGCGCGGGGGATGTCGGACGTGCCGGCGCTGAGGAGGCCCACGCGGCCGCCGGAATCGGGCCGTGCCTGGTCCGGCGCACGCAGCACGGCGGCGCGCGCGCCGGCGTACCATTCGAGCTCGGCCTGGCCAGCGAACGCCTCGCGCAGCCACGCCTCCAGCGCCTCGGGCACGCGGCTGAGGATGGCCCGCCCCTCGCGCTCGAGAAAGGCGCGGGCGATGGCCAGCGACTCGTCGACCGTCTTGCGGTCGGCCATGATGACCTCGGGCACGCCTTTGCGCCGCACGCGATCGAAATCGGGGCGCACGAAAGAGCTGTCCATAGATGTATGTCCCCTAGAGCGTCAAACGTGAAACGTCAAACGTCATGTGAGACAGTGCCGGCCCCGCGCCTGACGTTTGACGTCTCACGTTTGACGCAACGCATCGTTCAGACTCCCAGAGCGAAAACCAGCCAGGTCCAACGCCACATAGAGGTAGCCCAGCTCGCGGAACCTGGCCACGATGCGCTCGCGGCCGGCCAACACCGGCGCCCACTCTTCGGGCGGCACTTCGAGCCGCGCCACCGGGTCGTGATGGCGCACGCGCAACTGGCGCAGCCCCAGCTCGCGGTGCAAAAACTCTTCGGCGGCGCCCACTCGCTGCAGTGCCTCGGGCGTGAGTGGCATGCCGTAGGGGATGCGCGACGAGAGGCAGGCCATGGCCGGCTTGTCCCAGGTTGGCAGGCCGCGGGCGCGCGAGGCGACGCGGATCTCCTCCTTGGTCAGGCCCGCTTCCAAGAGCGGCGCCCGGCCGCCCTGCTCTTGGGCCGCGCGCATGCCGGGGCGGTGGTCGCCCAGGTCGTCGGCATTGGCGCCATAGACGACAGCGGCCAGCCCCTCCTCGCGGGCCACCGGCCACAGCTCGGCGAACAGGCCGGCCTTGCAGTAGTAGCAGCGCTCGGGCGTGTTGGCGATGACGTTGGGGTCTTCCAGTTCGTGGCTCTCCACAAAGCGCTGCCGCGCGCCCAGTTGCCGCGCCACCTCGGTCGAGCCGGTCAACTCGCTCTCGGGGTAGGTCGCCGAGCGCGCCGTCACCGCCAGCACCCGCTCCGGCCCTAGCGCTTCCAGCGCCAGCGCCAGGAGCAGCGTCGAATCCACGCCGCCCGAATAGGCGACGACGACTGCGCCCAGGTCACTCAGGATGGTGCGAGCGCGGCCGAGTTTGGTCTCCAGATTGTTCAAGGGTCTCCTTATGACGGGAGGCAATTTGCCACGAGGCACCTTCATCAGTATTCGTTGATGAGGTGCACCCAGGTGACGCCGCACTGGCGCGTCCGTTCCAGCAGGCGGCGATCGGCCGTCCACAACGTGGCGCCGTTGCGCTCGGCGACAGCCAGGTACTGGGCATCATAGGCGACCATGTGACCAAGGCGACCTGCCCAGCGCAGGGCCTCCCGATGGAGTTCCAGATCAGGCTCGACCGATTGTATGCCCAGAGAGAACAGGCGAGTAAGCGAGCGCTCAGTCTCATCCTGAGGCAGCAACCCGGCGTAGCAGGCCTTGCGCAGCGCCGAGATGACTTCGTATTGCCAGAGCATGGGCACCAGCATGCTGGCGCGTGCGCTCTGCCAGTCGGCGATCCGGACTCGGGCGGGGGCAGACCATGGAAGCTCGATCGACAGAGCGACAGCCACATTGGCATCGATGACGACGGGATCTACTTGTCGCTCCATGTCTGCTCCTGCTGTCGCTCGCGTTCCTCGCGGGCCTCTGCCACCAGGTCGCCCTGGTAGACGCCATGGCGCTCGCGGACCCCGGCCCGGATGTGGTCAAGTTCGGCGAGTGCCCTTTGCTGGCGGCGCAGTTCCTCGTCGCTGCAACCCTCGAGCACATCCAGGCCGATATCGAGCGCGCGCCGGGTCACATCAGACAGCCTGCGACCTTCGCGGCGAGACAAGCGCTCCAGCCGCTCGCGCTGCACCAGCGTGAGCAGGATCTGGGCGCGCACCATAGGGGCAGCCTTCTGAGCCATGATACACCTCCATGACTCAGTATATACACATACATGTGTATGTGTCAAGCTCGTGTCACGGCCTTTGATACACTCCCACAAGGTGCACCTTGAACTGCTGCAACCGGGCATGGTCGGTGAGCCGCTCGAGCAGTACGCCCAGGCGGTAGCCCAGCTCGTTGAAGGCGAGGTAGGTGGGGTCGCCGACGTAGTGCAGCGCCTCGCGCCGGAAACCGGCGGCACTGAGCAGGCGGTCGAGGTCACGGTGCGTGTTGGCCCGGTAATGGGTGCGGAAGGTGTAGGCTTCGGCGCGGCGGTAGAGCCGCCACACGAGCGCCTTCTGCAGGCGCGTGGGCGCCAGGCGGTTGGCCACGGTCACATAGTTGTGGGCGTTGGGGGTCAGGAAGACCAGCCGGCCGCCGGGCGCGAGGACGCGGGCGAACTCGGCAAAGGCGCGCTCGGGCCGCGCGAGGTGCTCGAACACCCAGCTCGAGGCGATGAGGGTGAAGGAGCGATCGGCGAAGGGCAGCGCCTCGAGGTTGCCGCAGACGAGGTCCGTGAGGTCCACGGCGCCGTGGTAGCCTGCAAAGGTCGCGTCGAAGCCGACGGCGCGGGCGCGGCCGCGGGCGCGGGCCACAATGCCCGCCTGGCCGCAGCCGGCGTCGAGAATGGCCGCTTCCGGGCCGATGTGTGCGCGCACCAGCGCGTCGTACACCATGGTCGCGGCCTGCCAGCCCGGCGTCGCCGCGGCATAGCGGGCGCGCAGCCGTTCCTGGCGTTCCAGGTCGAGCAATGCTTGCCTCCAATTCCAGATCGCGGAGGATTATACCTCAGGTTGAGGCCGGCGTCGACTGGGGTTTTGGCGGGATGGTTGGCCCTGCCGGCTGCCCCTGGCGCGCCAGGGGCAGCCGGCAGGGCCAACCATCCCGCCAAAACCCCGCCTCAAGGATCCCGAACCGGGCTCGTGCATAGCGCGAAACCCGGTTGCAGGCCAGGGCCGGCCTTCCCCGACAGGCTGCTAATATGCCTGGATGAACGCCTCGCGCTGCGCCATCAGGCGCGCCCACACCTCCTGCGGCACCAGGGCGCGTACCGCTTCGTAGACGGGCTCGATGGCCGCCTCGCACTTGGCGTCGAGGTGGCTGGGCACGCGCACCGTCGTGCCTCCGGCTGTCACATCCAGCCAATCATGGCTGTCGCCGATGGGCGGACGCGCGGCCCGGCGCCATGGCCGCGAAAACACCGCTACGCGCCGCAACACTGCGTATAGCCCGGCCAGAGCCTCCCCGGTTACAGCCACGTGCTCACGCCACACCGGGGGGTCGTGCTGGGCATAGTCGGGCAGGAAAGCGATTTCGCCCTGTGCGCCGGGGCCGATAGAGATGGCATACTCATAGTGGCTGGGGGGCGGCATGCTCGCTGCCCGCCACTCGTAGCGCAGCGCCAGGTCGGGGGGCACGGCGAGGTCGTGTTCATCAGGGCTGGCCATGGGCTACCTCCTCTTGGGGCATGTAACGACGACGCGCAGCGCAACTATACGTCAGGCCAGGCGACGAATCAAACGCGCCGTTTTGGCGGCAGGGCGCTGGATGTGATATAGTAGCACGTGGTGAAAGGTGTGTATTGGGCAAAGGGGATACAGATGCACTACCGCAACTTTGGCCGGCTCGATTGGCAGGTATCGGCGTTGGGGTTCGGCTGCATGCGGCTGCCGGTGGTCGACGGCGACCAGACCAGGATCGACGAGCCCCAGGCCACGCGCATGCTGCACCACGCCATCGATCAGGGCGTGAACTATGTGGATACGGCCTACGGCTACCATGGCGGCCATAGCGAGCCCTTCCTCGGGCGCGCGCTCCAGGGCGGCTACCGCGACAAGGTCCACCTCGCCACCAAGCTGCCCTACTGGGAGGTCGAGACGGCGGCCGATTTCGACCGCATCTTTCACGAGCAGTTGGCCAGACTACAGAGCGAGCGCCTCGATTTCTACCTGCTGCACTCGCTGAGCGAAAAGCCCTGGCACAAGCTGCGCGACCTGGGCGTGCTCGAGTGGCTCGAGCGGCGCCTGGCCGAGGGGCGTGTGGGGCACGTGGGCTTTTCGTTCCACGACAGCTTTCCCGTCTTTCAGGAGATCATCGACTCCTTCGACCGTTGGACCTTTTGCCAGATCCAGTACAACTATATGGACGTGGAGGAACAGGCGGGCACCAAGGGCCTGCAGTACGCCGCAGCGCGGGGGCTGGCGGTGGTGGTGATGGAGCCGCTGCTCGGCGGCCGCCTGGTCAAACCGCCGGCAGCGGTGCAGGCGCTGTGGGACGGCGCGCCGGCGCAACGCACCCCGGCCGATTGGGCCCTGCAGTGGCTGTGGAGCCAGCCCGAGGTCTCGGTAGTGCTCAGCGGCATGAGCGCCATGCTGCAGGTGCAGGAGAACATCGCCAGCGCGAGCAATCCACATGCGCTCACTGCGGCGGAGCTCGATCTGATCGCCAGGGTGCGCGCCCAGTACCAGGCGCTCATGCCGATCCACTGCACGCAGTGCGAGTACTGCCAGCCGTGCCCCAACGGGCTCAAGATCCCGCGCCTCTTTGACCTCTACAACGGCGGCATCATGTACAACACGCTCGACGAGGCGCGCCGCACCTACCGGCGCATCCCCGCCGAGGAGCAAGCCGATGCCTGCGCCCAGTGCCGCCAGTGCGAAGACATCTGCCCGCAGCACATCGAGATTTGCGCCTGGCTCGAGCGCGTGCACGAGCAACTGAGCACATAGGGCGCCTTGACAGCCGCCTGGAGCGGTGTTACCCTCGCCAAGTGTGAAGTGGCCTTTCCTGCCGAAGGGGCGTAGCGAGCGCCTGCGGCCCGGCCTCCTGGCCTCATCCGCCAGGATTGCGCTGTCGCTCGGCCTGCTGAGCGTCATGCTGGCCGGCGAGCCGCCCGCAGTGGTGCGTACGGCGATGGCGAGGCGGCCGGCGCCGGCCTGGCGTAGCCCCAAGCCAGAGTTCCGGGCCGCGCCGGCACCGCCGATCATCGTCACCATGACCCCGCCGGCACCTTCGCCCTCACCCCCGGCCACCGCGATGCCCGCGCCTGCCGCCACGGCAACACCCGCGCACCCCCAAGCCACGCGCCCGCCCACCTGGATCGAGGCCCCCACGATCGGGCTCAGCGCCCCCGTCGTCGAGGCCGGCCCGACGGACGACTCCCTCGGCAGCGTGGGCGGGGGATGGCAGGTTCCCGATGGGGCCGCGGGCTTTCACAAGGGCACGGCCTACCCGGGCCACGCCGGCAACACTGTCATCTCGGGCCACAACAACATGGGGAGCGAGGTGTTCCGCAACCTCGTGGACCTGGCGGCCGGCGATGAGGTGATCCTCTATGTCGATCAGACCCCCTATCACTATACGGTGACCCAGAAAGAGCTCCTGCTCGAAGCGGGCGCGAGCGAAGCGGCGCGCCGCGAGAACGCGCGCTGGATCGCCGCCACCGGCGACGAGCGGCTCACCCTCGTCACCTGCTGGCCCTACACCGGCAACAGCCACCGCCTCATCATCGTCGCCAAGCCGCGCTGACAGCACGCCAGGCGGTCATTGCGAGTAACCCAGGGTCTCCGAACCCTGTGACCAGCACAGAACCTTGGCCTGTCATTGCGAGGAGGCGGCCGCAGCCGCCGACGAAGCAATCCCTTGGTTGCGAGCGGAGCGATGCAACTCCACGTCGGACATTGGAGATTGCTTCGCTGCGGCTCGCAATGACAGCCTTTCCGGCGCTGTATTTCCTGCCACTTGAGCCCCCTCCAATAGGCAAGGGCCGCGGTATCCCCCATATGGCCTTGCACCAGGCCCTTCTCCACGGGTTCTTTACGTCAGTTTTATGAAAGGAGGGCCTTTACGGACCCTTCACCCATTCCCAACACGCACGTTACACAGTATAATATAGACGGATCAAGAGTAGCCGCCATTGCAGGTCGCTTCATCCCAACGGGCTGAAGCGATGGGAGGAACGATCCATGGAGACACCCCAGACACTGGAGCCGATTGCCGCCACCGACAAGCCTGACCTGGAGCTCGCCCGGCAGATCCTGGCCGGCGAAGCCGGCGCCATGGAGACCTTCTACCAGCGCTATTTCACCCGCCTCTATCGCTTCGTCTACTATCAGGTAGGGGGCAGCCACGATGATGCACAGGATGTGCTCCAGGATGCGCTCATTGCCGCCCTCAAGTCGCTCGCATCCTACCGCGGTGACAGCTCGCTCTATAGCTGGCTGTGCGGGGTGGCCTGGAACAAGGCCGCCGATTTCCGGCGCCGCGAGTACCGTATGGCCCAGGTAGAGCGGCGCACGATCCAGGATGCGCTGGAGACTGGAAGTGTCGACGCTGGCCCTATGCCCGATAACGCCCTCCTGCGCAGCGAGACGAAGGAGCGCGTGCAAGAGACGCTGATGGCCCTGCCCGAGCACTATCGTCAGGTGCTCGTACTCAAGTACGCCGAGGGTCTGCCGGTCGAGGATATTGCGCAGATCATGCGGCGCACGTTCAAGTCGACCGAGTCGCTCTTGACCCGCGCCCGCAGCGCCTTTCGCGAGAGCTATGCCGCTGCCAGCATGTAGCGGTTTCGTCAATCCAGGGGCCAGGCCCACCAGGGGAGTGGCCTGGAGGTTGGGCGCCAACGCCACCGTCGCCGTTTCGTTGTACCCGGGCCCCGGCTGCCGGCACACGTTGCAGACGCATCACAGCCCGTCGTAGCATCGTCGCCGCAGGTCGCACTCGCAGCGCACATCGTGAGGCGGCCAGGTGGCCCGGCATTGGCCAACGCAGACCCGTCGCACGAGCCCGATCGAGACCTTGCATCGCGCACTCTCCCGCGCCATCGTTCATCGCACAGGCCCCTGGAAAAGCGCCCCCGGCCAGCCCGGCTGGGGGCGCTTTATTGATTCGCACAGACCGTTGGGGACGCCGAGCGCCATCGGTTCGTAGTTGGCGCTTGAGCGCCTTGACCCTGGGGATTGGCGCCACGCTGGGGGTTAAGGCGCTGAAGCGCCAACTACGAACCTGCGGCACATGGCGTGAACCGGCAGGGCCGCGCTAGTGCCCGTAGGCGCGGACGGCGCCATAGGCGCGGCGCAGGGTGCGGGGCACGAGGCAGCCCGCCACCCAGCTCAGATACTGGCGTGCCCGCCACGATTGCCCGCCGGCCGTCACTGTGCCGTCGATAATGGCCTGGCGCAGGTCCTCGGCTGTGTGCCCGGGGAACCAGGTGTGGGCCTGGCCCACGACGCCGAGATGGTGCGCATCGCTGCCGCCCAGCGCCGTGAAGCCAAGGCGCTGCGCCATGCGGGCGGCGTGGACGTTGGCGATGTGCCGCACCAGGCTGCCGTTCAGCACTTCGACCCCGTCGAGCGGCAGCGCGCCCAGCGCCTCTTCGCTCCAGCCGCGGCTGTGGCGCCCGAGCAAGCTCTGCGAAACAAAGTCATAGGGGTGTGCCACGATGGCCAGCCCACCCTGCGCATGCACCTCGGCGATCGTCTCTTCGATCGTCCGGCCCGGCGCAATGCGCTCTTCGATGAAGAGGGCCAGCAGGTGCCCATCGGCCGTGCTGACCTCCTCGCCCACGATGACCTGCAGGCCATACTGTTCGGCCAGTCCACGCACGCGCAGCCCACCATCGATGCGATCGTGGTCGGTGAAGGCGATGGCCGCCAGGTCGGTATGCCGCAGCACGTGCTGCACCACCTGCAGGGGCGATGGGCCGGCGTCGCTCAGGTTCGTATGAATGTGTAGATCGGCCTTGCTCCACTGGGGCGCAGAGTCTGTGTAGTTATCCAAATTCATTACCATGCCATACCAGGCTGATTATTGTCTAGTCAGATTCTACCTCAGGCAACCCCGGATGTCAAAGGAGCCTTCAGCCGTGGGTATATCCCAGAATCGTCTGTGCATTTCAGGCCCGAATGATGCGTATGGCCTCGGCGTCTGCCGCCCGCGCCCGAGGC
>ERZ795049.1441-NODE-1441-length-31326-cov-8.702632_pt1 | contig 31326 bp, 27 predicted proteins | sample MGYA00375133_ERZ795049 | MGnify/ENA primary metagenome ERZ795049 (study PRJEB30178, sample SAMN05720147) | activated sludge metagenome | isolation source: anaerobic digester from wastewater treatment plant | place: Japan | collected 2015-04-20 ... | reverse complement strand
ATATATTTCTCCATTCTTTTTGAAAGATCGTGTGCTTCGGTTTCAGCCATTCCCTTTAGGACTTTATAGAGATCTTCAAGTAGAGGAGGTTTTTTTGTTTGTGTAGCTGGGTCGAATGTTATTCCTTTCTCTCTGTATGTAAGTATTAACGCTCTGTCTAAAATAGACTCTTCGACATTGTTTAGTCCTCCAAAGAGAACTTTAAAAAAGCCATGTAATGCAAGAAGTTTCATCCTTAATTCATCATCTCCTTCATCTTTTACACCAGAGAGTTCAAATGGATTCATCTTGTTACCTTTGTCCTGCGAGAAAGATATGTAAGAGCCGTTTACAGCAGTACACAGTGCTTCGTATTCTCTTTCAGGGTCAATGATAATTATCTCTGTTCCAAGCATTAGGCTTCTAACAGCCTCAAGTTTTACGAAATAGCTTTTTCCTGCTCCTGATTTAGCAAATACAACAGTATTTGCATTTTCAAGCTCAAAACGGTCAAAGATGACAAGACTCTTGTTATGCAGGTTAATTCCATACATGATTCCATGGTCCATTGTTAACTCTGAGGAAACAAATGGGAATGTAGTAGCAATGGATGTAGTATCCATATTTCTTGTTATGTATAGTTTGTCTACTCCGATTGGTTGTGTACTTATGAATCCCTGTTCTTGTTGCAAGGTAGCTGGTCTTGCAGTTACATTCATTGCGGCAAATGTAGAGATTACATTACGAGAATATTTCTCGAGTAATTCTTTATTTCTAGCATATATTGTTACATACATAGCAAAGTGGAAGAATTTCTCTGTACCCTCTGCTATTGAATCTTGAAGCTGTTGTGCATCTGAAAGTGCTACTTTCAACGAAGGATCTACAACTTTCCTATCTTCCATCTGAGAGTAGAGTGATGCTTCCATTTCTCCTATCTTTTTCTTTAATTTCTCCAGAATTGTTTTCGAATCCACTGGGTAGTAGAAGGTACTAATTCTAAGAGAGTGCTCAAAATTGACAATTGGTGAAAGCCAGTTTGGGCCGACAAAACGTGGATAACCACTTATGAAAAGTGTTCTGGCATAGTAATCTCCAATTTGTAAATCATTGAAATCTACCTCTAAATCAATTGGAGCTATTATGTCCTGTATTGTTAAATCTTTCGCAACGATATCTACATCGGTATATGTACTTTCATATCTTTGTTTTTCTTCTTCAAGTTTTTCTTTTCCAGAAAGTTTGTCCATCAATTTTAATAGTGGATTTACTTTCTTTTTCTCTTCTGCAGGATCATTGTATCTCTGAGTATCTTTAATCTTCTTGGTGCTTTCTGTATCCTCTGTTTTAACCTCTTCTTTGAATGTACTGAATTTTGTTTGTACTTCTTTCTCCTTTAACTGCTGGGTAGTTTTACTGTCAAATATTCTGTTGTAGTTGTTGTTATTCTCTGTCATCTTCTTCTTCTGGGTTATATATTGTATATATTTCTGTTAAAAGCTCCTTGGTAGTTAATTGGTGACCCATAAGACCCATTCGTCCAAGCTGTTTAAGTATATGGTCTCTTTTGGGTTGAAGAAATATTTTAGCTTTTTCAATCAACTGTTCTGTTTGTAATCTTGATGCCTCTTCCTGTTCATCTTTATTCTTTTTAGATTTGAATATGTTTGTATTTGGTAGGTAGGAACCTTGACTGTAAGGAATTATGATGTAGAAGGATTTATCTAAGACATCATTTTGAACTATTAATTTCTGTATAAACGAAGTATATATTTCTAATTGTTTTTTTAATCCTTCACTCATTGAATCTGTTTTCTTTGAACGAAGATATTCCACATAGTTTGTGATATCTATTCTTCGTGTTCGGATGAGGATTTGTATTCTGAAATTGAGAGAGTTAAGAAGTCCGGCAAATGCATATATCTTGTTATCTTGTTCGTACTCTGCAAGAAGGTCAAAGTTTATTGCAGATGTTTGAATAACCATTGATACTACACCACCTTTAGTAACGATTAAGTCATCTCTGATGTCTTTTACCTCTATGTGCTCTTGTGTCGAGTTTATGGCTCTTGCCCTTGCCTTGTTGTCCACTTCAGATGTTATTAATTTTAATTGGTAATTTTACATTTTTATCCACTAGAATCAACTGTACCTTCGGAAATTGGTATTGTGGATGTTGAAATTCAAGGGTATATATGCCAGGATCCCACATTTTATTTGTAAGAAAGTATCCATTTGGTCCAGTTTTGTTAGCGTACAGCACTTTTCCTTTTTTATCCCTTAAATATGCTATTACATTTGGAATTGGTGTCATATTTTTTGTACAAAGCCATATATTTATATTTCCTGGAAGAGAATCTAGCGTTTTAATACTAAATTGGTAGGCGGAAATATTCTCGCTGTTAATTTGCAGAAAGGAAGCAGGAGTTGCTGTAACTGGTTGTTTGACTTGTTCCTCCTGTTTTTCAGTTGGTTCTGGTATCTGCGTTGCTCCAATTATCTTCGGTTTCTCTGGAGTTTCTTTGTGTACCAATGTTCCTTCTTTAGTTGGTTTAATTAATGGTTTTGCTCTCTCATCTCTAATCTTTTTGTTCATCCATACTCTTTGAGTAGGGGAAGTTATTGCAGTTACATAATTTTTAAGAAAGAGGTCAGCATCTTGGTCATTAATTGGTACTAATGCAAGAAAGATCCCTGCTCCAGATGAAAAAATGAAAATTGGAATGCCAAGAATACCTGGAATTATTCCTTTAACAGTGAGATATATCATTAGTCCTCCGAACCCAAGCCCTATGGCTAGGTATGCAAATTCTTTTAAAGTAAACTTGGTAAAGAGTTTGAACTCTATATCTAATATATTTTGTGGTATTGGATGTTGTCTCATTAAGGCAGTTTTAACTATTTTCTTCATTTAGTTTACCAGAATATTGGGAAAAGTTTTAGATGTAATATAATAAAGAATGGAAGATATAAAAAAGAGTGTGGAAAACCTAGAAAAGTTTAGGACTTTGATGGGTGCATCATTAAAAAAAGATGACATTAAAAGGATTTGGGGAAAGAGTTTCCTAAGAGAATCCAAGGAGAAGTATGAACAAAATGTGAATGAGATAGTAAAAGGGAAATTAGAATATGCAGAAAATATAGTTAAAGTATTAAAAATTTTTAATTGGGTTAAATTCATAGGAGTATCTGGTTCAGTTGGAGCAGGATTTGCAAAAGAGGAAGATGACATTGATATACTTGTTGTTGTAAAAGATGGAACAGCATGGGTATACAGAGGACTGATATCTATAGCTAATCTTTTCCATAACAAAATTAGAGCAAAAAGGCATAAAGTAATTAAAAACAAACTCTGTTTAAACATGATATGTGAGGAGAGAGGTTTGAAATTCGACAATGACATATTTAATTTCCATGAATTAATGTTTCTTGTCCCTATATACAATGAGAAGTATCTTAATTTTATTTACTCAAACAATCTTTGGTTAAGAGAGTCATATTTTGTAAAGAAAGATTTGTTGTATACCAAAATTTCTAGAGGAAAAAATGCTAATTTTTTTATTAAATTTCTAAATACTGTTTTCTATCTACTTCAGATATCTTTTATGTATATTTCAAATCATAAGCCAGATTTAAAAAGGATAAAAAGAAATTACAAGAAAGGAAGAATAGAGTTTTTTGAAGAAGATTTTAAAAAGGAAAAGCTAGAAGATTATTTAAAGTAAAGCACAGAGTGGACAAAAGGGATCTTCTATACCTGTTAATGCTCTCATTTGGAATATTGCAGTGATATTGAGCTTAAGTAATCTTTCTTTTTGGCTTAAACCATCACGAATTAATTCAGCATTAAGACTTTCTAAGTTGGATAGGCATATCAATTGTCTAATATCTGCATAATCTCGAATATTACCTTCCTTCTCTGGATTACTCTCTCTCCACTCTTTTGCAGTAAGTCCAAAAAGAGCGACGTTCAAAACATCTGCTTCGTTTGCATATACAAAAGTTTTTTGTTTCTTGGTAACTAATTGTGGCACGATATTTTCCTTTATTGATCTAGTATGTATTTTGTAATTTACTTTTGCTAATGTTCGTGTCAAATTCCAATCCAAAGAATTTCTTCTAGATTCATCTTCTTTCAATCTTTGAAATTCTTTTATAAGGTATAGCTTAAACTCAGGTGATATCCATGAAGCAAATTCAAAGGCAATATCTTTGTGTGCATATGTACCTCCGCCATATTTACCAGGTTTCGATATTATCCCGATAGAAGATACATTCCTGATCCATTGCTTTGGTGTTATCACAAATGCATTTGTACCTGCTTGGGATTTAAACCCGTCGAATTCGACGGGTTTAAAATTCGCATTGTTAATCTTTTCCCATAAACCAAGGAATTCTAAGGTGCTCTTGTTTCGTAACCAGTTTTTAATAATATCATCGGGATGAAGAGTATTTTTGTACTTAGCTATGCTGGTGAGGGATATATAGTCTTGATTATTTTTTACAATCAATTCTATATCTTCACCTTTTACTTGTATGATTTGTTTTTTCATATACTGTAGTGTATATGGTGATTATGAAACTTTGATTAAATGAAATAAAAGTTTTAAAGGGGTCGAATTCGATTCCTCTAAAAACAGAGCTACCGTAAGGGAGTATTGATAAAATAGAAAAAATCGAGAGTGCTAAATAGAGTTCAAATCAATTAACTGTGCCTGTTTTAATATATTTTTTGGTAATTCATCATATTTTATTATTGTAATGAATGTTTGTTGTTTAACTATATTCTTTTTGTCGAAAATTATTTTTGTATTTTTGTTATCTAATTCAGAAGAGATATCATCTAAAAGAAGTATTGGGTAGTAACCAAGCTCCGAATTAATTAAATCCTGAACTTTAAAAAGTAACTGCCCAATTGCTAATCTTTTCTCTCCACGAGAGCCAAATCTTTTTATATTTTTCCCATTAATAATATCCCAATCATCTCTATGTGGCCCAATATTTGTATATCCTGTCGCAATATCTCTTTTTTTTGAATTCTCAATTTCGTTTTCTAGAGAATCTTTCTTGTTTGAGTGTATATAGTCAATATGGAATTTCCCAAAGGAAAGTTCCCGAGAAATTTTTTCTCTGTTTTTTTGAATATCTTTAGATAATTTTACAAATTCATTTGTCCAGAAATTCAGTTGAGGGTCATTTCTTGCAATTATTCCTTTTTCATAGAATTTCTTTGACAATTTTTTAAGATATGCATTCCTTTGTCGAAGTACTTTCTTAAACTGAGCTAATGTCTCGCTGTATTCATAGTCGATTTTAGATATGACTTCATCAAGGAAGTCTCTTCTCTTTGACGGAGAGATCATTAGGATTTCAATTTGCTCAGGATTGAAGATTATTGAGGCATGTCGTTCGAAGAACTTCTTTGGCGTAGTAGTGTGGTTATCTATTTTAAAAACTCTCTTGGAATTATCTTTCATAAATGAGTAGGTTTTCTCGTCCTCTACAATTTCTATTCTAGAGAATTTTTCATTTTCATCTTGTTCAGTGTTGATGTAATCATCCGAGGATGTCCATGGGGAAGTGCCGTTTGTGATTATGTGTATGGCTTCAAGTACGGTGCTTTTTCCTTTGGCATTGTCACCATGTAATACTACAATATTGTTTGTAATATCCAAGTCAAGATCTTTGAATTTTCTGTAATTTGTTAATTTGATTTTTGTAATCATTATGTTTTCAATATGGCTAAGAAAGCTTCTTGTGGAATATTTACTTTTCCAATTTTCTTTAATCTCTCTTTTCCTTTTTTCTGTTTTTCAAGTAATTTCTTTTTTCTAGAGTAATCTCCTCCATAGAGTTTCGCAGTTACATCCTTTCTAAATGCACTAACATCTTCTCTTGCTATGATTTTGGAATTAATAGCTGCTTGTAGGGGAATTGGAAACTGTTGTCTTGGAATTACTCTTTTCATCTCTGCTAGTAGTTTTGTAGCCTTGGAACGGGCTTCATCTCTTACCTCTAAGAAGCTTAGGGCAGGGATTTCTTCATGATTTACGATGATTGAAACTTTTACAATGTCTGCTGGGAAGAAGTCTATGAATTCATACTCCATAGAGGCATATCCACTTGTTAAGTTTTTCATCTGATCAAAGAAGTTTGAGATGAGAGAGGCAAGGGGAATGTCATACTCTAAGGCTATATATTGGTCTCTCATTTTAAGTTCACTTGTATTGGTTGTAAGGTATTTTGTATTTACATATTCGCCTCTTCTGGCTTGGCATAGTTTCATTAGGTCTCCCATATATTTGGATGGAGTGAGTATTTCTGTTCTTACCCATGGTTCTCTAATTTCCTTTATGCCTGAAGGGTCTGGAAGTTCTTGTGGTGTTTGTATAGATATTTCTTCTCCTGCTGTTGTTGTGACTTTGTACTCTACTGTGGGGGCTGTAATTATGAGGCTGGCGTCGTACTCTCTCTCTAGTCTTTCTTGCACGATTTCCATATGTAGTAGGCCTAGAAAGCCACATCTGAATCCTGATCCAAGAAGATTAGATCTTTGGTCTGTGAATGTTAGAGATGCGTCATTTAATGCTAATTTGTTTAATCCTGTTTTAAGGTTGTCGTACTCATCTGAATCTGTTGGGAAGAAGGTTGCAAATATATTTGGTTTAGGTGTTTTGTATCCTGCCAGTGGTTGTGTATCTTCTCTGTCAGAAACTGTATCTCCTACTGTAAAGTAGCTAATGTCTTTAAGTCCTGTAGCTATGTATCCAACTTCTCCTGTATTTAATCCCCCAGTTTCTTCTAAGTCTGGTGTGAACATTCCAATTTCCGTTGGTCTGAAGGTTTGTTTTCTTTGAAGGATATTTAATTCAATTGGTTTTCCATGTATATGTTTTATTCTCCCATCAAAGATTCTTACAGCTACGACTACACCTCTATGTTCGTCGTAGAAGGAGTCAAAGATAAGAGCTTTTAATGGTTTGTTAGGGTCTCCAACTGGAGGGGGGACTTGTTCTACTATGCGGTCAAGAAGTTGGTCTACATTTAATCCTGTTTTGCCAGAGACTTTAATGATTTCATCTTTAGAAAAGCCAAGTAATTCTGTAATTTCTTTCTCTCTTTCTTCTATATCTATTCCATCTAAATCTATCTTGTTTAAAACAGGGATTAGTTTTAACCCTAATTCTAGAGCTTTCTTTGTATTAGATATTGTTTGTGCTTGTATCCCTTGGCTAGCATCTACAAGTAATATTGCTGCTTCGCATGCGGCAAGAGAACGAGATACTTCGTAGGAGAAATCCACATGTCCTGGTGTATCTATTAGGTTAAGTTGGTATCCTTTCCATACCATATTGCATGCTTGAAGTTTTATTGTAATTCCCTTCTCTTGTTCCAAGTCCAATCTATCTAAGACTCTAGATTTTCTTTTCTCGTGGGAAAGATCTGTATGTGTAGCTTCGAGTATTCTGTCCGCGAGGGTAGATTTGCCATGATCTATATGGGCAATGATTGAGAAATTTCTAATTTTTTCTAACATAGATGGATTATATCCTAATACAGAGGATTTTTGTATTGTTTAGATATCTGACTTAACTGTTAGATGCATTTCAAATTCTTCGGAGAATTGTACTCCTGAGAGATTCTCAATTGCCAAAAACATAATTGTAGATTTTCCTGGATCCATGGTTATCTCTTGTGGATATGTATTGTTTGATTCATCTTGAAGCTTATATGGATGGTCATTTATTATCACAGAGATATTTGATTTTGTTGGCGATTTTGTTTGTCCATACAAAACAATGGTTTGTTGTTCTTGAGTGTTGTTTTTAAGCTCAATTATTGGCTTAGAGTAACTGTCTGATGCTCGTTTGTTTAGTGTAGTAGAGTATGTGTAATCTCCCTCTTCATTTTTAACCAGATATTCACTTCTAATAATTTCATGCTTACCCTCTACGAGTGTAAATGACACATCTTCGTTTGAGGATACTCCAAGGACATTCAGTTTTTCAAAAGTTTTTGTTATTGGAGAGAGATTGAAAACTGTAAGAGTGGGGATTATGAACAAAAGGGCTAAAAGGCCTAGGGCAAAAGGCTCTAATATCTGTCCTACTACTTTTTTGAATTGTGGGCTTCTTAGTTTGCTGGGCATATTAAAAATATTTTTTCTCTATTGGGTATATCTTATCAGTTTCTAATTCAAATGTCTTGATTGTGAAAAGAGTTACCAAAAAAGCAATAACTCCTGAAGTTATTGCAATCCATGGGTATGTATTTCCCTGTATGCTATGAGTTATTGTAATTGCAGTTGCGAGCCAAAGGAATGCACACCAGATGAATGTCTTGAGAAAAGATGTGTCTTTTTTTGTAATCCAATTAAGAAGATTCAATCTTGTCATTTTTATTATTGTTTTTGGATTATTGTGCGTTGCTGCGTAAAGGTATGTTTTAATTATGAAGTAGATAATTGGGAGTAACAGAAAAAGAATCATTGTAAGGTTAGACATGGAGTTTACAAAAAGGGTTGTCTCTGAATCAGTAAAATATATCTGGACTGAAAAGATTCCAGAGATATCATTATCTATATTAAACTGAAGGTCGTAAAGAACACTTGTAACAAATATACCCAGAAATTTACCAACAATCATCAATATTGCTGGTATTACGGATATTTTAAGCGCCCTTCTTAGCAGTTTTGACATTATTTGGGGTCAGTTTGTTTAATTTTTTAGAAAGACGAGACTTAATGCGGTCTGCTTTCTTATTCTTTATAACATTTTTTTTAGCAGCTTTGTCAAGAACTTTGTAAACATTTTTTAGTGTTATTTTTGCCTCTGTATCTTTTCCATCTTTAATCAGAGAATCTGTTTTTTTTACGGCTTTTTTTATTCTATTCTTAAATCTGTCGTTGACTTTTTCTCTTTTCTTAGTTTGTCTTAAATCTTTAATAGATGTCTTTAAATTTGGCATTGTTAATACATGTAATTTAAACTTGTGAATCAAGGTATTATATATATTATTCTTTTGTTTGTAAACAATTTGTTTTGTTGTTAAACTTTTTAAATGGAGAGAAGTAGAAAAGTAAAAATTTTTCTTAGTTTTTTAGTATTTTTACTAATTTCCGGTGGTGCAGTTTTTTCTTTTTTGAATTATTCTCCAGATAAAGATACAAATGATGAAGTTTTGGGAAATCAAGATCTCTATTCCGTTCCAAGGATTACAAGCTTGGCTCCTATCTCTGTGTATGAGGGAGAGGAGTATATATATATGGTTAAGGTGACAGATAATGATACGGAGATGGAAGATATAGCGATAAATTTACTTGAGGGACCAAGTTGGTTGGGAGTGTCGGAATTGAAAATATCTGGTACAGCACCATTTGGAAGTGTTGGAACATACAGGCTTGTAATTAGGGTCTCTGATGGAGATAATTCTTCTGTGCAAGAGAGTTATATTTTAGTAGAAGCAAAAGATGAGTAAGAAGATATTTATGATATTAGGAGCGGTCTCTTTTTTAGTAACTATTTTGTCATCTGTTATGCTTTTCGTAAAAGAGGCAAACAGTATTGATTTAGTAGGATATATTAGGAAGGATTGTGTGCCTTACAATGTGTTTGTAGAGAAAGGGGAGAAGGAATATTCTGTCAAGATTAGTTGGGTTACAAAGGCAGAGTGTGTAGGATTTGTTTTGTATGGGAATAGTAGTAATTCATTAGATTTAGTAGCTGTAGATTTAACAAATAAAGCGAAATCTAAAACTCATGAGGTGGTGTTAGAGAATATATTGAGTTCAGAGCACTACTATTTTTTGATAAATTCTGGAGAAAAGAGTTATGGTTCGAACGGTTCACCTGTTATCTTTTCTTCTGATTCACTTTAGAAATTTTATTTATTATTTTTTCTTCGAAATATTTCTTCGGTTTAAAGATTTTCCAAGTAGTCATTTCTGCTCCCTTGAAGGCAGGTGTCTCTATGAGCTTTTCTGCTAGTACTCTGCCAGAAGGTTTGCTGTATATGTACCATCCAAATGTAATTGTTAGAATTCCGAGTATGACTTTCGAGATTACGGAGTCAAAGATACCTGTTTGTGGAATATCTTCATCTGGATTAACTGGAACTTCTGGAATTTCTTCCTCAGGATTATCGCAATCCTGTTGTACTAGAAGTGTGGCAGTAGCTCTCAGAGATGATGGGTCTGCGGGAATTTGCTGTGGGGTTAGAATTACTTCGTTTGTATTTTTTCCTGTTAATGCATTTCCACCAGCTATAGCGTTAAAGGTTATCGTCAATGCTTGATTACTGTTTACTATCCATGGTTCTGTTTTAGTCCATACTATCTCTTGCGTACTTCCTATTGTGCTGACGGTTACATAATTTGAGTCGGTAACCACAACATTATTTATCTTTGATGAGTTAGCTACATATGTAAACCCGAGAGGGAGTTTATCCTTAACAGAGGTTATCCCTTGAGATATTGTTCCTCTGTTAGTAGAGGTAAGGGTAAATGTGACAGAGTTGTTTGGAGCTACTCTTTCTACACACTGTTCGCTTGCGGTTTTGGCAATGGTAAAGTTAGATTCTTCTGTTGTATCTGCTTCTGGATTTTCTACATGGGATGAAGTTTCAGGGAATGTAATTGCTTTTGAAACGGATCCTAGAGATTTACCGTTTTCTAATACAGTTGCGGTTATTGTTAATTCCCCTTTGTGATTATCTAACTGAGAAAAACTTTTCACTTCGGTAAAGTTTAATGAATTGTAGAGGTCTTGCTCTACGATTTCAATCTCTCCCTTTGTTTTATTCGCAGTAAATCCTTCTTTCATAGAGAGGGTTGGGAAGTTATTACTAAAGGAGAATTTCAGTGTAACTTTTGCCTCATCTGTTATATTGCTCGCATTTATCTTTATCTTTGCAATTTTAAGCTTTGTATCTACTGTTCTTGTTTGAATTTGAATCCCTGAAACATTCTTTACTCCGTCTTGTGCTACTTCGATTAATCTTCTACAAAGAGGGGAGTTAATCTGCTCTCCAGTGGATGTTTTGCCTGTTGCAACGATATTTAGGGTAGTAATACCAGAAAGATCAGCAATGGATTTTGTGATGGAGAGTTTGTCTGTAGATATGGTGTCTGGTAATTTTGTTTCATTATTTATGGTGAATTGGTAGTCTATATATTCTTGATTAAATTTCGCCTCAACTGAAAGTACATCATTTGCAGAAACCTTTCCAGTTACAATCTTTCCGGTAGAGTCCTTGATTACCATTTCAGTACATCTGGAGTCCAGTATTGATGGTAGCTGACATATTTGGTAGAGGTCCTGTTCTGTAGTGCTATTTAGTATGTTTACAGAGAGCTTACTAGTAGAACAAGCAGCCTTGCAGGTTTGAGTACTTGGAACGGTAACAGTTTCAAAAATGAATCCTCTTTTTGGATCTCCACATTCTGATACAACGCTTGGATCTATGTAGTAACATCCACATGTAGTTTGTTTAATTTCGTCATCTTTGGAAGTATCTGCGATGGAGTAGAAGTAGATTGCCACTGCAACGAGTGCAAGTCCAAGAATTCCAGTTATGATTAACAATATTTTAACTGTTTTGCTGGTTTTCTTTTTTGTTGTTACTTTTATCTCTTCTTCCATTAGGGCAGAGGGTGTATTAAAGAATATGCCTTTTTAAAGTTTAAGTTAAGATGGGAAGGGTGTCAATTACAAGTAAGGACATATTAATGTAAGTCCTAACATACCATCTATTTTTCCAGTCTTTATTTGGTAATCTAGGTTAGAGAGTTTAGTATACAGAAGCTTTATCTTCTCCATGTCATATCTATCAATGATGCCAAGTATTGGATACAGAGAGAATGGAGCTACTTTCATAATAGAGCATATTTCTGCAAAACTTTTCTTTTGTTTTTTAAGATGCTTTGCCATTGTTATTAATCTGAGGTTTCTTGCGAGCATTGAGAGTATGAAATTGGGGTCTGTATTTTGTGAATAGAGCTTTTCAAGGATTTCTACACTTCTTTCTTTTTTCTCTGAATTTATGGCATCTACCAATTTCCAAATATCTTCCTCTAGAGTATCTGTGGTTAAAATATCTAAATCTTTTTCTTTTATTTCTTCTGTATCGTTTAATTTGTGTTTCTTAATCTCATTTGCACATCTCTCGGGGTCGTAATTGGTTCTTTGGGCAAGCAATCTCTTTGTTGTTTCATCTGCCTTAAGATTGTTCTCTTTAAGCTCTTGGTCTAACCAAGAAAGAAAATTTCTTTTGTTTAAACTGCTATATTCTTCTAAAGAGTTGTTAGCCTTAAAGAATTTTAGATATTTAGTAGTAGATCTAATCTTTTGGTCTTCCCAAAAATATATATCATCTGGAAATTGGTCGTTTAAAAGGGAGAGAAGTTTTTCTATGAGGGAGTCTTTCTCTTTATTTTTGTAAAGACGTTTAATCAGGAAAACTCTTTTTGAAACAAACAATCCTTGGTTTTGGATACTGTCAAGTATCTTTTGTGCTTTCTCAGTATCTGCCTCAATGGTTACTAAGTTTTTCTTCTCAGTATTTGTAGCGATGTCTTTCTTAACTGCTCTCAAAGAGAGGTATACAGAATTTCCATGATACAGTTTGTAATTCACTTTGTTATTCACTACTTAATTGTACAGGTTTTCCTAGTAGGATTGTAACATCTCCACCGTTTAGATTGGTAGTAATGTAATCAGGTTTTGTTGTTTGTGTGATTCCTAAGAACTTGGAATACTCTGTAACTGTCCTTAGGTATGTGTCTGGAGTATTTGAGTATATTGCAGAGCCTTCTTTATTTGAATATTTTGTACCTGAGTAGATAATTTTAAGGTAGGGGTATGCTTTTTTAAGTTCTGCTACTTTCTTACTTGCTTCCTGAGCTCCTAAACCTACATTGTAAACATAGACAGAGGCGTTCTCTGTGTAAAGTTGTGGGTGCAGAAGTATTTGTTTTACATATTTGTTTATGTCAGTATAATTTCCAAATCCAAGCTTAGGTCCTATACGATAATCTGTAACTGTTTTACCATCTGGATCTAAAACATTCTGATTCGAAATTATTTGACTATTTCCAGCTGAAGGATCCAAAACAAATGAGTATGATTTTCCATTATTATCTTGGAAATCCTTGGCTAGGTTTAATCCAGCTTGTATGTCATCTATTGTGAATTCGGAAACTTTTATGTTGTTTGCTACAGATGCAAATATCTCCATGATGGCTTTTGGACTTGTTAGTGTACTTGTGTTAAGGATTTTCTCTTGAAGAGCTACTATGACTTTTTGCTGTCTTCTTGCTCTTGAGTAATCTGAACCTTCATTGTTTTGCTGTGAGTGTCTGGATCTTGCATACTCCAAAGCAGTTTTTCCATCCATAGTTTGTGGACCAGCTTTAAAAGAAATCGTTTTGTAGGAGTATCCATCAGGATATTCATAGTCTGTGAATGAATTCTCCACATTAATATCTATACCTCCTACTGCATCTATTATTTTTTCAAAAGCTTTGAAATCTACCATTGCATGGTATTGAATTTCTGTACCTGTGATTTCTTCAATAGTTTTTCTTAGAGCCATCATTCCAGAACCTTTTGTTTTATTTTCTGCACTTGCATATACAGAATTTATTTTGTTAAACCAGTTGGAATTATTAATTTCAGCCATGAAGTCTCTTGGAGTAGAAATCATAACGATATCTTTAGTTTCATAATTGTATGATGCAAGTATTAAAGTGTCTGTGTTTAATAATGCTTCTTTATCTCTAGTATCAACTCCTACGATTAGAATATTTGTATATTTTCCAGAAGAATCCTTGGCTAATTCAGGCTCTTTCTCTGGTGCGGTTATATCGTTGGCATTGAAATTGAAACCAATATTCTTTGAAAAAGCTATTCCTTTGTAAACCAGAAATACCAAGCCACCTAATATGACAAGAACAATTCCCACAAGGACAAATATGGACCACTTTTTCTTTTTTCTAGGAGATTCTATTTTTATTGGTTTTTCACTTTTTGTGATTAATTCTGGAGTGACAATTTTTGCAGGTTTCTTCTCATCTAGCTGTATGTCTATGGTCATTGGGGCAGGTATTTTATCTTAAATATTGGTTAATATTAGCATTGTGTTCTTCCAAAGTCTTTGCATAATGCACTATAGCGTTGTTGTCATGAATGTAGTAATAGTAGTCTGTCTTTTTGTAATTTCTTACTGCATTTATTGATTCTAGCCCAGGATTACAAATTGGAGTAGGAGGAAGTCCAGGTTTTTTGTATGTGTTGTATGGGCTATCTGATTTTTTGTCTGCATCTGTAATCTCGTGTTTCCAATCTTTTAATGGATAAAGAACTGTTGCACATGCTTGGAGCAGCCATCCTTCTTCTAGCCTTTTGATAAATATGCCAGCAATAGTTGGTCTGTCTTGGTCAGAGAATCCTTCTCTTTCAACAATACTAGCTAAGATAATTTGATCATATGTATCTGCTGTCCCAACCTTTGTAATGAAATTCTTCACCATCTTATCTATCGTGTCTGAAGTTTTTGTAGTTATTGGGAATGCATATCTATCTGGAAAAAGATAACCTTCTAAATCTGAGATATTTACGGTTAAACCAAGTGTTTGGATGTATTCTTTGTCTGTTGTTAATCTCAAGAATTCCTCCTTAGAGAAATTTGTTGTATCTGCTTTAGAAAGTTCTTGATTTAGTATATCTGCAATTTCATCTTTTCTTAAGCCTTCTGGTATAGTGACCCATATATCTGGATTCTTTCCATTCTGGAGAGAGTCAATTACTTCCTTAATACTCAAATTCTTTGGTAATTCATATGTCCCAGCCTGAAGCTTTGCTGCTAAATTTTCCTGTTTGAGGTACAGTTTTACATATGTAAGCCATTTCTCCTGTATGACACCTTGATCTACAAGTTTTGTGAGGATTTGCTCTACCGTTGCTCCTTGATCTATCTGGACTATTACTTTCTCTTGGCTATCACTATTGGGAGTTCTCAAAGCTTTGTCATAGTCTAGCTTGATTACGATAGTAGCTATAATTACAGTAACTAACGCAAACAAAAAGATTCTAATTGTGCTTTTTATCATTATTAATTTTAGAAGAATTTAAAAATTCCTGTAAAAATACCGCAGCTGACACTTTATCTATTTTTTTTCTAGAGCTTTTAGTATTTGATCCTGATGATGTTAGCATATTTTGTGCTGAAGTTGTAGAAAAGCTCTCATCGTAGAGTATGATTGGTAAATCTAATACTTCTCTTAATTTTTTCTCAAATCTAATAATTGCTTTTGGTGTTTTAGAGTGTGCTTCTGTAAAGACTTGGGGCATTCCAAGAAGGATAGTTTTAATTTTATATTCTTCACATATATTAGAGATTCTCTCAAGAATATATTCAATTCCTCTTCTTTGTGTAATTGATATAACCTCAAGAGGAGAGGCAATAATGCCTTTTGAATCTGAGATTGCTATTCCAAAATGTTTTTTACCAAAGTCTATTGCTAAAACTGGATACTCTGTCATATTAATATTGCTTTAATTCTTTTAATTCCGGAGCCTATGCTTTCTTGTTTTACAATTTTAAATTCTCCTAACTGCGAAGTGTTTTTGACATGTGGACCGTTACATATTTCAACAGAGAATGGATTTTCTTTGGGTCCTATGTAGTAAACTTTTAATATATCTCCATATTTTTCTTCGAATGCAGAAAAAGGGACTATGCTTAAAGCATCCTGTTTATCCATTTCTTCAAAGGTTATTGGTAGTTTTAGTCTGATTTGTTCATTTACTATATGCTCAACCTCTTTTATTTGTTCATCTGTAAGTTTCTCTTCGTTTGGGAAATCTAATCTTAATCTTTCTGGGGTAATATTGCTTCCTCGCTGGTATACATGGGTTCCCAGAACTTTTCTTAAAGCGGAAAGTAGAAGGTGTGTTGCAGTGTGGTATTTTGTAGATTGTTCCGATGTATCTGCCAAGCCTCCTTTGAACAAGCCTGCGGATGCTGTTCTAGAAAGATTCCTATGCGATTTCTCTGCCTCATTAAATTCATTAATATCTACTGGTTTACGATTTTTCTCTGTAAGGATTTCCTGTATAACCTCAATTGGTAAGCCATATGTTTCGTAGAGTATAAAAGCTTTTTTTCCATCTATTTCTTCTCTGGAAACCATTCTGTCCAGTTCAGCTAATCCCTTCTGTAGTGTTCTGCTAAATTTCACTTCTTCTTCCTCAATTGTATCTAAGATATATTTTTCTTGGTTTTTTAGCTCTTTCCATATTGGTGCGAACTGATTAATTGCTACCTGTGCTACATCTCTTGTAAAGCGTCCCTCAATTTCTAATTTTCTACCATGTCTTACAGCTCTTCTAATTAGTCTTCGCAAGATATATCCCTGTTGAGTTTTAGACGGGATAACTCCATCCATGATTATCCAGGTAGCGGCTTTAATATGGTCTGTGATTATTCTCTGTGATTCAAGAATATCTTTTTTACTTAATTCTTTTACTTTTTCAAATATTGGTTTGTAGATATCTGTCTCATATATACTCTCTACCTCTTGGCAGATGCATGCCAATCTATCTAATCCTCCACCGAAATCTACATTATGTCTTCCCAAATCTTTGTATTCATTACCAGATTTTAGATATTCCATAAATACATTGTTTCCAATTTCCACATTTTCTTTTCCAGTGTTGAAGAAGATTTCTGAATCTGGTCCACATGGTCCACCTGTTGGTAATTCCCACCAATTATCTTCCTTACCATTTTCAGTAATTTTACCTTTTAAATCTACATTGTACTTTTTGAAAAGGGACTCCCAGATTTTTATAGATTCTGTATCTCTTGGGATTTTGTTATCTCCTTTAAATACTGTAACTGAGAGTTTGTTTATGTCAAAGCCTAATTCTTCTACAAAGAATTTGAGTGTCATGCTTAAAGCTTCTTTTTTGAAGTAATCGTTTAGAGACCAATTCCCAAGCATTTCAAATGTAGTACAGTGATATGCATCTCCGACTTCATCTATGTCTATTGTTCTTACACATCTTTGGGAATTTACTAATCTTGTTCCACTTGGATGTTTTTCCCCTTGCAAAAATGGTACTAGAGGGAACATTCCAGCATTAACAAAAAGAACAGAGGGATCATTCTCTGGAACTAGAGGAGCACTGTTTATTTCTTTGTGATTGTTTTGTTCGAAAAATTTTATGTATTTTTCTTTTATCTCTTTGTAGGAAAGATGGTTCATAGAGGTAATTATATCAAGTACATTTCTATTTAGCTATTTGTTTGTGGAGGTTCTTCTTGAGCTTTCTGTACCTGCTCGAAAAGTTGCTTTATGGTGTCATCAGTTGGAAGATCTGTGCTTAAGTCTGGTTCTGGGGGCAGTATTTCTGTGGGAGCTGGAGTAGTTTCTTCTTCGATTACTGGTTCAGGAGCAGCAAAGATAACTGGTTCTTTCACTTCTTCTACTGGTACTTCAACTGGTTGTTTTTCCACTTTCTCTTTTATCTCTTCTGCTTGAACTGGAGGTTCGATATATTCTGGTTCTTGTTGCTGTATGAATGGTTGTATTGGTTCATTAGAGTGTGGTTCTTCCTGATCTCTCATTTTATCTTCTTTCCAGACATTAAAAATGATGATTGGAGCTACTATTGCGAGGATAACGACAACTAGTCCTATGCCTACAATTAGAAGGATTCTCTTACTTATATCTAGACCGAAGATGTTTATAGTTTCATCTTTTAATTCTTCTACAGAATTTTGTATTGTAAATGTCCATTCTTTTGTTACTTCGTGTCCAGCGGAATCTTTGAAATAGGCTTCTGCTTTGTGTATCCCTTCGGTTAAATCTTCTAATGGTTGATAAATGATTGTATATTCTTGAGTAGATATCTTGTTGATTTTTATCTCAGAAGTTTTATCTACGCTATCTAGTTTAAAGAGTATTGTCTTTTCGTCAATATCTGCTTTTTCTGCTGAGATTAGAGAGGCTTTAATGGTTACTCGTTTATTGGTTATTTTATCTGTACTGAGAGGTATCATATTTATGACCTGTGGTGCATCTATGATTGGAATATCGTTTGTAGGAATGGTAGATTGTCCAGATTTTGTAATTACAATTTCAGGAGAGATTGCTAATCCTGAAACTTGTGGGGATTGGTTATCTACTGCCTTAAGTATGACTTTGTATGTACCTGTATCTAGGTTGGAAGTAGAGAAATTGAAATTTCTTGTTTTAAAAGGGATATTAGTATTAATTGGAATCCAGTTTTCTGTATTTGTGTAATTCTTTGTGATGTAAAGTTGGTATTTGGTAATGAAGTTTAGATCATTTGCTTCCCAGGATACTGTAATATTTTTACCTTGTGTTACGGTCATTGGAGATACAGGACTTATGAATTTGACTATAGGGATGTCATTTTTTGCAGGACTGACACTTATAACCCAAGACTGTGATGCTAGATGCATACTGTAACCGTCGTGGATGAAGACATTTGCTAGGTAGCTACCAGGCACATTTGTTGAGCCGGTAAATTTGAGAGTTAGTTTCCCAGAAGATCCATCTTCAATTATTGTTGGCTTTAGCCACTTTGCCTCTGGTGTGAATGAGTAGGAATAATTTACTCTGTCATCATCTTCATCTACTGCAGAGAGGGTATATTCATACACCGTTCCTGTTTTAATACTTTGAGATGGTTTTGAACTTGAAGGTTGAGATATGAATATGGGAGCACTATTATTTGCTAATGCTCGAAGACCTAGGACATCGTATTGACTACTTATCTTACATCCGACACTTCCGCCACTATCTTTTTTAATAATTCCTAAGAGATCTACAACACCGGATTTTGTTGGAGTAAATTTAAAGCTAGTGGCTATTTCTAGTGGAGCATTGTCGAATTTCTCACTATATATTGGATTACCTGATGAATCTGTAATGTCTAATTCTGAAATTATTGCATTAGAAAGTCTTGCATCTACCTGTATAGTTACGGTTTTACCAACTTCAAGCGTGTATGGATTAACATTAGGAAGAGAAATAATACAAGGATTTTCTTCACTAACCTCTAAATCTTCAAAAGCCCTATTTCTAATATCAAAGTTACCGTTTAAAACACCAAATACAACAAGTGGAATTGAAAGTAGAAGAAAGAAGGTTAGATATATGACAGATATTTGGGCAGATTTTCTTGGGGCTTTTATTCTTTGCATTAATATATAATAGACGTTATTTATTGGTTTGTGCAAGTTGATCGTTAATATCTTCCTGTGCATTTTTAAGAGCAGCCTCAGGATCTTGCCCATCCTCAACGACTGAAGTTATTAATTGATTTAAAGTCTGTTTAACAATAGTTTCATCTCCCATCTGCCAAGATTTCATATACGGTGCCATTTCAGCAATGGCTGTTAGGTACGAATTACCTGACATACTACTGTTCAATTCTACCAAAGAGTAAGGCTCTCCAAATGCTCTAATTTTGGATTCATTGGAGAATTTTGTCATCATATTTTCCTTCTGAGCTAAGAAATTCACAAAGTCCCAAGCGACATCTGTATTCTCAGAGGATTTATTGATTGCTTCTGCCCAGTAAGTTGAATAGTAGATTTTTTCTTGGTTGGCGACAAGTTGAGGAAGTGTTGCCATACCAAATTCAATTGTTGGAGAGGAAAGAATTATATCAAATGCTCTCCACGATGGAGCTATCATCATTCCCAATTTCCCAGAGTAAAACATCTCCAAGTCATATCTTAAGTCGGAAGACCAAACTGCCTGTTTACCAGTTGCAAATCCAGTGTAAAAATTGAGGATACTTCCAACCTTTGTGGTGTTTAAAGTTACATTAGTTCTTGTGGAATCAATAAGCTCAACTCCTTCTTGAAGAAGCAAAAATGAGAAAATTTCTGAGGCATGAAGAATATTTCTAGACGTACCAATTGCTAGTCCAGCCTGTGTAATTTTGCCTGAGGAATCTTTCTTTGTCAATTTATGTGCTAAATCTATTAAAGAATCCCAATCCTTTGGAGGTTCAGAAAATCCAACATCTGTAAGCAATTGCTTGTTGTAAAAAAGTACTAAGCCATCTATCTCAAGAGGAATAGCATAGAGTTTACCATCTTTAGCAGTAAAATCATTTAAAGCTGTAGGGTAGAAGGTTTGGGAGTATTGATCTCTAGTCATTACATTTTCTGGAAGTGGAGAAAGATATGAATAGTACTTTGGGACCCATGTGTTGTGTATCCTGAAAATATCTGGAGCGGGTTCTGTAGAGCTAGATGCTTGCTGAAGTCTTGTAAAAAGTCTACTTTCGTAATTGGAAAAAGTCTGCTGAGAATAAAGGATATTTACTCCAGGGTGGGTGGATTCGTATTCGTCAATTAAAGGTTGCATAACGGAAGATGGTTCCCACAGTCCCCAATATACTAGCTCAACATTTTTTACAGTGTTATTATTTCCATTATCTTTTGAAAGTAGAAGGAAGGTTCCTGTTCCAGCCAAAAGGAGGAAGAGGACTATGGCAATAATAATTATTAATTTTTTATTCTTAAATTCCATATATAAGTATTAAACTATATTTCTCTCTCTGCTACAACAACCAATCTTTTTGTTCCTATACCTAGGGGCCAACAGGTCATCAAAGTTACTGTTTCTTTGTTGTTATGTGTTCGCAGAATACTGAAATCATCAGGAGCAACTATTTTTTTGTTTCTTACCACATATGTCAATATTTCTTTGTCTCTTGTAATGATGACTTCTTGACCAATATCGATACTGTTTAATCTTGAGAATATTGTTTCGGGCAAATTTTTATGATTTCTAAAAAAAGAATCTACTGCACTATGTCCGTAAATGAATGAATTTCCACCATCCCCTGGTAGAGGAGTTCCTTTGAAATGTGCTACTCCATATTTTAAATACTTGTTATATATTTTTTCATCGCTGCTTTCTACATTTGGAGATATTTTTATATCTTTAATTCCAACACTAGAGATAGAGATGTACATATCTCTGTCATACTTGGTGTCAACAGTGATCTCCTTCTGAGTTCCAGATTCTGGATCATAAGAGTATTGGTTTGCTATCTCTATATCTCCAATTTGTTCTGCAAGATTAGCAAAGTAACTTTTTCCTGGATCATAATAAGCGAATTGTTCTTCGATATACTGTTTGTATGAGTCTGGTACCGGCTTAATTTTAAACTCTGTTCTTAGTTTCTCTATAAAACCGTCCAAGAAGGAGCCAGTTAACGGAATTAATTGCGTACTTACAATAACCAGACCAATAAAGGCAAGTATGCCAGAGATCCAGAGTTGAACATTTTTAGTTTTCTTTTCATTTTTTGTAGGGACATTCCATTCGTTTGTCATAGCATTTGATATTACCAGATTTAAAGATTTTTTTTAATGTATAAATATACCTCTAGCATATAATTGTATTGTTTGCTAGAATCTTTGGTTATGGCAAAAAGAGATTATTACGAAGTTCTTGGTGTAGACAAGAAGGCTACACAAGAAGAATTAAAAAAGGCATACAGAAAATTAGTTAAGAAATATCATCCAGATGTAAACAAGGATGGTGATGCTGAAGAAAAATTTAGAGAAGTTCAAGAAGCATATGAGGTGCTCTCGGATGAATCTAAGAGGTCCGCATATGATCAATACGGACATGCTGGTACTGCAGGTTTTAATCCTGGCTCAACAAATGGATACGATTTTGGTGGTGCTCCGTTTGACATGGGAGATATATTTAATACTTTTTTTGGAGGGAATAACGATTTTGGTTTTAATTTCTCAGGTTTTAATGAGCAATCAAGAGTAGATAGAGGGGCAGATATCAGGTACAGGGTAAGATTGAGTTTTGATGAGGCCATGAGAGGTGGAGAGTACGAGATAAAAATAACAAGAGATGTAGAGTGTGAGGTATGCAATGGTAGCGGTAGTGCAGATGGTAAAACAGAAAAGTGTTCTGTTTGTGGGGGAAGTGGGCAGGAGAGAAAAGTTAGATCTACAATTCTTGGACAAATAGCAGTTATGTCCACATGTTCAAGGTGTCATGGAACAGGGAAAGAGATAAAAAATCCATGTAAATCTTGTAGAGGAAGTGGAGTAAAGTCCATGCAGGAGAGTGTAAAGATAAAGATTCCTGCAGGAGCATATGATGGAATGGTTCTTAAATTTGGGAATGGTGGGAATGTCGGAAGGGATGGTGTGGGAGATCTGTATGTGGAGATTGAGGTTGAGCCGTCTGAGAAATTCGAGAGGAGAGGGAATGATATATATTCCGAGGAGAGCATCCCAGTTCACAGAGCAGTTCTTGGAGGTGATGTTCAGGTGGATACAATCCTTGGGGAGGTAAAATTGAGAATTCCTAAGGGGACTCAATCTGGTTCCATATTTAGAATCAAGGGGAAAGGATGTGCAGTTTTGAATTCAGAGAACCGAAGAGGCGATCATTATGTTAGAATAATAGTAGATATACCATCTAGGTTATCTGGGAAAGAGAAGGAACTTTGGGAAGAGCTGTCTAAAGTGTAGATTTGGTTTTGAGTTTAGAATGTGTTATACTAAACCTGAAAGTTATACAAAGAGAAGGTGGGATGGAAATTCTCACCTTTTTTATTAAACAAGCATATTAATTTTAATATATTTAGACCATGGCAATGACATCAGAATTTGTTGCTGCAATAAATCAAATCTCTGCAGAAAGAGGTATTGAAAAAGAGGAAATATTTAAAGCTTTAGAGTCAGCAATTCTTGTTGCATACAAAAAAGAAAAATACTTTGACTATTCACTCTCTGAAGAAGAGAAGGAAGAACTTGGAGATAATCTTTCCGTAGAATTGGACAGAGAGACAGGAGAGTTCAAACTCATAGCTACAAAAGAAGTTGTGCAGAAAGTTAAAGATGATAACAAGGAGATATCTGTATCTGAGGCAGAAATGATTTCACCAAGTGTTGAAGTGGGTGATTCTATTCAGATAGAAATGCCAACTGAAGATTTAGGAAGGATTGCTGCTCAAACAGCAAAACAGGTCATACTCCAGAAGATTAGAGAATCTGAGAAAGATGCTGTACTAGGAGAATTTAGTGACAAGGTTGGAGAGGTATTTACTGCACTTATGCAGAGAATGCAAAAAGGACAAGTCATATTTGAAATCGGAAAAGCTACTGCAATTATGCCACAGGAAGAGCAAATATCAAATGAATTCTACAGGTTGGGTGATAGGTATAAAGTACTCTTAAAAAGTATTGAGGATGGAGAAATGATAGTATCAAGAGCAGATCCTGCCTTTCTCATAGAGCTTTTCAAACTAGAAGTTCCAGAGATAGAGTCTGGAGTTGTAGAGATAAAAGCAGTCGCAAGAGAAGCTGGTTCTAGAAGTAAGATAGCCGTAGTATCACATCAAGAAGGTGTTGACCCAATTGGTTCATGTGTAGGACAAAGAGGTATCCGTATTGCCAATGTTATGAATGAAATTGGAGAGGAGAAAATAGATATCATTGAGTGGGATGAACAACCTGAGAAATTTGTTGCAAATGCACTAAGTCCAGCAAAAATTGAGAGTGTAAAGATCAAAGAAGACACGGCAACAGTAAAAGTAGATGATGAACAGTTATCCCTAGCTATTGGTAGAGAAGGACAAAATGTCAGATTGGCATGGAAATTAACAGGTATTAAAATTGACATTGTTGGTTCCTCAGGTAAAACACCAGAGAGGAAAGAGAAAGTTGAAGAAACAGAAGAGGTAAAAGAGAAAGAGGAAAAGAAGAACGAAAAGAAAGCCAAAAAAGTAAAGAAGATTAAAAAAGAGAAAAAATCAGAGGAATAATATTATGAGAAGGTTTGTATGTCTAAGAAAGTTACAAATAAAATTGAAGAGTGTGAGAGAATACCAATTGTAACAATTCTTGGGCATGTAGATCATGGAAAAACCTCAATACTAGACAAAATAAGAGAAACTAATGTTCAGGGATGTGAAGTTGGTGGAATTACACAGAAAGTCTCCCTTTTTACAGTAAAGGTAAAAGGTGGAAAACAGATAACATTTGTAGATACCCCAGGACATGAAGCTTTCGATTTGATGAGATCCCGAGGTGGAAGTATTGCAGACATAGTGCTTTTGGTAGTAGCTGCAGATGATGGAGTTAAACCTCAAACAAAAGAATCCATAGAAATCATAAATAAGTCTTCTGCTAAACCAATAGTTGTCATAAATAAATGCGATCTCCCAAATATAGATTTACCAAAAGTGAAAAGAGATATTGTAAATAATGGTCTTCAAATTGAAGAACTTGGTGGAAATGTTCCAGTTGTTGAAGTTTCTGCAAAAACAGGAAAAGGATTAGATGAGCTCTTAGATTTAATTCTTCTAGTTTCTGAAATAGATGGATTACAAGATAGAGGAGAATTACCAGCTGGTGTTGTTGGAAGAGCTTTTGTTCTCGAATCTGTCAAAGATCAATCTAAAGGTAATATGTCTTCACTAGCCCTAATACAAGGTCATATATGTCCAGGAGATTGGTTTGGATACAAGGTTGGAGGTGAGTTTAAGGTAGAGAAAGTAAAGGGAATAATAACTGAAGAGAATGAAAATGTCTGTATTCTCAGTTGTGGTTGTGGAGGAAAAGTTTTAGGAGTATCAAATCTCTTGGAACTTGGAACAGAAGTTTTTATCCTTGAAAAAAACGATATTAACATTCTCCAAAATCTTTACAAACAAGAAGCCAAGATTGAAGAAGAAGGTGAATTTACAATTGAAGATTTCTTTGTCGAAAACAAAGTAGATCCAAGTAAGATGTTAAATGTCATAATCAAGAGCTCTTCCGAAGGGTCACTTGAAGCAATAAGAAAAGCAGTCCTTAAGATTGAGGAGGATGGATATAGAGTAAATATACTCTTAGATGGTGTAGGAAATATCTCAATGAGTGATGTTGAGCGAGCTCAGATTTCCAAAGCAATTGTTTTGGGATTTGAAGTTGGTATTGAAGCTGGTGTTGAAGATCTAGCAAAAAAGAACAAAGTCTTGGTAAGAACATATGACATAATTTACAAACTAATTGATGAAATTACTGAAGCTGTTACCATGATGTCTCTTCCTGAGAGTACTGAAGAAGAAATAGGTAATGCTACAATCAAGGCTGTATTTGTCCTTTCAAACGGGACAAAAGTACTTGGTAGTAGAGTAAACGAAGGAATAATGAAAAGAGATTGTAAAGTAGATATTGTAAGAAAAGATGAAATAGTTGCAGAAGGGAAGATTAAATCCCTGAGAATTAATAAAGATATCGTTAACGAAGTAAAAAATGGGTCAGATTGTGGAATCCAGTTAGAAAAAGATGTCGATGTAAAAGAAGGCGACGAAGTGCACTGTTACAAGATTGTTAGACAATAATACTTCTTGACAGATGACCTATAAAATTATACAATGTTTTCGATTTGGAAAATCTCTATTGTAAATAGAAAAAGATAATGATACTCTATATTTAACCAGTATGTCATTAGAAAAAACAGAAAAACAAAATGTTGTAAATAAGTACGCCCTCCACGAGGGTGATACTGGTTCACCTGAGGTTCAGATTGCACTTCTCACCTTACAGATAGAGAAACTAAGTGAACATCTCAAAGGGCATAAGAAAGATAATCACTCTAGAAAAGGATTACTTCAAATGGTAGGAAAAAGAAGAAGATTAATCGAGTACCTCAAAAGTAACGAACCTGATAGATATACCGAATTAGCGAAGAAGTTAAAAATATAGCCTCTTTCTTTGTAAAAACTTTCAATTTATACTATAACCATAGTTATACTTTAGTATTACATAATTTTTTAATTAATATACATGCTTTTTAAAGAAATAAAACATGAATTTGAGATAGATGGTAGAAAGTGTTCCTTTGAAACAGGAAAATTAGCTTTGAGATCTGAGTCCTCAATATTGGCAAGAATGGGAGATACAGTAATAACAGTCAATGTTAACTGTGCTCCTCAAAAACAAGAATTTGATTTTTTTCCTCTTACAGTAGAGTACATAGAGAAATTCTATGCATCAGGAAAGATAAATGGATCTAGATTTGTAAAAAGAGAAAGATTCCCAAGTGATGATGCTGTACTTAAAGCAAGAATGATAGATAGGGCAGTTAGACCAAGATTCCCTAAAGATTACAAAAATGAAATAAACCTCATAATTACTGTTATGTCATATGATGAAGAGAATGATCCTCTTCTTTTAGCATTAAATGCATCTTCAGTAGCTTTGATGAATTCAACAGCTCCTTTCAATGGGCCAATAGCTAGTGTAAGAGTAAGCGAAGATGGAAAGCACATATTTAAGGCAATGGACATTACCTCACAGGAAGACAAAATGAACTATGTTGTATCCGGAGATGGAAAAGTATTCACAATGATAGATGCAGCTTGCTATGAAGTTGAAGAAGAAAAAATACTTGAGAGTATGAAGAAATCTTTAGACTTGATGAATCCATGGTTGAAAGCACAGGAAGAGTTCCTTTCAAAATTAGAGAAGAAAAACAAAGAGTATCCATCATATGCACTTCCAGAGGAAGCAGTCACAATAGTCAAAGAGTTTTTAACAGAGGAAAAGATAAGGGAGAATCTAATTAAAGCAGATGACAAATTACATGAGAGTACAAAAGAAGAATTATCCCAGAATTTTGAGAGTAAATATACAAAGGCTGTATTGGCAGAAGCTTATGATTACCTACTTAAGAAAGCATTGAGAAAGATTGTATTAGAAGAGAACAAGAGAGTTGATGGTAGAGGAATAGAAGAAATTAGAGAAATGTACACAGAAGTAGATTTACTTCCAAGAGTACACGGTTCTGCACTTTTCACTAGGGGAGTAACTCAAACTCTTACAATTGCTACTTTAGGTAGTTTAAGAGATGTAAGACTTGTCGATGACATGGAAGGTGAGAGGGAGCAGAGATATATGCATTTCTACAATGATTTACCATTTGCATACGGACAGTGTGACAGAGTCAAATTAATGCCAAGTAGAAGAGCTCTAGGACATGGAATGTTAGCAGAGAAGGCATTACTTCCAGTTATCCCTACAGAAAAAGAATTCCCATACACGATTTTGGTTATGAGTGAGATTCAAGGAGAGAATGGTTCTAGCTCAATGGCATCTGCATGTGGTTCTTCAATGGCCTTAATGGCTGCAGGTGTACCTTTAAGAAAACCAGTCGGAGGAATTGCTTGTGGTTTAGTTACTGCAGAAGATGGTTCCTTCAAGGTCCTTACAGATATGCAAGGTGTAGAAGATTTCTACGGAGATATGGACTTCAAGATTACAGGAACAAAGGATGGAATTACAGCAGTACAGATGGATACAAAAACAGATGGATTAAGTATGGAGATAGTAGAACAGACATTCAAACAATCTAAGGAAGCAAGAGCTAAAGTACTAGAAAAGATGGCAGAGACAATCTCTGAAGCTAGAAAAGAACTCTCAAGCTTTGCTCCAAGAGTTGCTCAAGTTAAAGTCTCTGTAGATAAAATTGGTGAGATTATTGGACCAGGAGGAAAACATATTAAAGAGCTTTCAGAAATAACTGGTGCAGAGGTAGAGATAGAAGAGGATGGTACAGTAAATATTTATGCTACATCACAGGAAGCTATAGATATGGCAGTTAAAAGAATAGAGATGTATGACTTTAAGCCAGTCGTAGGACAAATATATGAAGGTAAAGTTGCATCCATAATGCCATATGGTGGGTTTGTAGATTTAGTTCCAGGTGTTTCTGGACTACTCCATGTCTCTGAAATGTCAGATGATTTTGTAAAAGATGTAAGACAGTTCATAAATGAAGGAGATATTATCAAAGTAAAGGTTGTTGGTATAGACAATATGGGTAAGATAAAACTTTCTATGAAAGGTCTCAATAAGAAAGAAGAAGAGAAGGGACAGTCCTAGGACTGCCCCCTGTTCAATAGAAAATAGTCTTGTCTAGATAGAACTTCGGAAGTCCTTTGTCTTTGGAACCGAGCTTTTTGCAAAGCGATTTTGGTTTGTGTTTTTGGTGTTTTGAGCTAGAGAAGTCGTTTTTCGCTTGGAACTTAGGGACAGACCTAGGGCAGTTCCTAGGGTTGGGACTTTTTGATCTTAGCAATGTAAAAGGCCATCATTTTACTACTTGGTAGCAATCTGGTGGTCTTTTTTACCTTAGGATTGTAAATATTTCCGCTCCATTTGGTTATACCTTTGTCGTAGTGTAATCCTGTTTCCTCAACCTGTGCATTTGGAAAATGATCTAAAAGAAAAGTAACAACACCCTCATTCTCTTCTGGTTCCAAGGTACATGTAGAGTAAACCATTGTGCCTCCAGGCTTCAATGCTCTAAATGCAGAAAGTATTAAATCTTTCTGTATATATGAACACCTCTTTATCTTATCTATACTCCAGAACCTAAGAGGTTTCTCCCCTCGCATATATATCATTCCCTCTCCACTACATGGTGCATCCAAAAGTATTTTGTCGAAGTAGTTGGGATATTTTGTTCCAAAATCTGTCGCATCACTTAGTGTAGCTTTTGCATTCTTAGCACCAAACTGTGTAAGCACATTTCTCAAAGAAGATACCCTTGCAGGATCTGAATCATTTGCAATTATCATACCTTTATTATTCATCAATGCAGAAATATGAGTTGTTTTACTCCCTGGTGCTGCACACATATCTAAAACCTTCTCACCAGGTTTAGGGTCAAGAACTAAAGCTGCTAATATACTTGAAAGATTCTGTATGTAAAATTTCCCATCTTGGTATTCCTCAGTCTGCGACATCTCGGATTTATCCATATTCAAAACAAAGTATGTGTCTTTTACAGAAGGGATTTCTTGTAATTCAATATCTTTCTCTTCAAGAGATAGTTTCGTTTTCTCTGTATTGCCTTTCAAAGGGTTTAATCTAATTGTAGTTATGGCTCTTTGGGAGAAGAGACTCTCCACTTTATCTTTTGGTACTAGCAAAATACTGGCTATTCTAGATATGAAAATATCTTCCTTGGTAAAGAAACGATCTTTGTTATTTTGTTGAACAAAATTTCTTGGTTTTCTGTAATTTGTTCTTGTTGGTTTTTTCATTAGATCTCTCCCTTAATATATTTAATTATGCTTCCAATTACCAATCCAGTAGTCTCTGTTCTTAGGATATTTCCTTTAAGCTGGATAAATTGGAAACCAAGTCTTTTAAGTATATCAATATCTGAAGAACTCCATCCTTTCTCGGGACCAATGGCAATATATACTGGTCTACTATCAATTACAATGTCACTAAGGTATTTTGTTGGGACATTTTCTGTAGCTAGACATATCTTTATAGAATTATTCTCAAATTGGTATTTAGCTAATTCTTCCATATTCAATGGTTTTTCAATGATTGTAGGGAAGATATTTCTAGATTGTTCTGTAGCATCTTTTACTATTTTGTTCCAGAGAGGATAGTCTTTTAATGCTTTCTTTTTGTTCTTAAGAGAATATTTAGTCTCTACTGGGATTATTTTCTCTATACCAATCTCTACACTTTTTTCTATGAAGTAATTAAATTTCGAATCATTACTTAAGGATTGTATGATGGTAATGCTTGGCACATATTTCGTATCTCTAGTACCTTTTTCTTCGATAATTTCTACCTCTACGGAGTTTTTGGATATATCTGTGATTTGTCCAAGGAAGATTTTCTCATATGTTTCTATCTCTACGATATCCTCGATGTGTGCTTCCTTGCCGGAGAGGATTAGCTCACTATCTGAATCCGACAGGTGGGTTATATCTCCAATTGCTAATTTGTGTTTTATGAAATATTTTTTCATCATTGGATTATATCACCATATTTGACATATTCCCCATTATTTTGTTTGATATATGTATATATATTTAAATCTGTTCATTATGAGTATCACCACTGTTAAGGTTCTACGAACAATATCTAAGATTGTTCTTTTAGTAGTTGGGATAGGGATTATTGGTTATGGTGGTCTAATGATTTACAAGTCTGTCATCAATAAACCTCAGAGAGTTAGGATAACGAATGTGACGGATTCTGCAGCTACTATTACTTGGGTTACAGATAATCCTGTAAGGGGTGTTGTGTATTACAAGGACGAGGGGAGTTTTCTTCCTGGTCCTTTGGGTTTCCTAGGTAGTAAGGTTGCCTACGATGACAGGGATTTTGCAAGAGCACAGGATGAGTGTGTGAAGGCTTTTAATGAGAATGCTAAGAATACTAAGGATGAGGATTTTGCTGTAGATGGAAATAATTTTGATTGTGAAAATATTCCTGTAGAGAAGTTAGGTGCGTATTATACACATAGTGTAACGATTAAGAATTTGAATGAAAGTAGTACATATTTCTTTGTGGTAGGTAATGGTATATGGAGCTGGAATGTAGATGGTGTAGATAAGGAGATTAGTGAAAATGATTTGCCCATTGCAAATAGTTTTAATTTCAAGACTAGTCGATTACTAGAGGAGGTTCCTACACCTAATATTGCCTATGGAACTGTGTATGCAGGAGAGTATGTAGATGGGGAAGCTCTTGTTGAATCCGAATCTAAGGATTCTTTGGTATTTGCATATTTAACAGTTAATGGAATTAATTCTCAAATTATATCTGCTGTCACCAATAGCGATGGGGGGTGGACCTTTGACAAGAGTAATTTCAGAGATACTGAAGGTAATTTAATAACAGATTTGAGTGAAGTGAGTATGATGGTCTGTGCACAGTATGAAAATGTCAATCCAAAGAGCTGTGCAAAAGTTACTGAAAATTTAAATAATGATACAGTTGTAGATTTGCAAGGAAATCTTGTTGAAGATTTGGAAACATATAAAAAGGATATATTTTTAAAGAAATTTGACGAATTACTAAATAAAATCTATGCAATGAGTTCTGATGGTCACGATATGAGCAAATGTACAGATTCTGGAGTGTCTGGTTGCGCTCCAAGTACTGCGAAATGTATAAAAAAATGTCCAGTAACAGGTACGACCTTGTTTGATTGGGTTGATGTTGGAACTGTAGCTAATGGAGATTGTAATTTACCTTCTTATTGTGGAGGTTGTACTGCTGCTGATAATGCTAGAGGATGTATTGATGGTACTTCGGGAGATAATCACTCGAAGATGTGTCTTCCAAGCTCGGGCACATATTTTTGGAAAGATTGGAATAATTCTGATAGCTGTATCGATTCTGGTAGCGGAGAGACTAATTGCAAAACGAATGGAGAGTGTCAGAATGTATATAATGGAGCAAGGAAGGTTTGTGTCAATTATAATTGGGTAACAGAGCAAGGGTCTTGTGGTAGTAGTG
>ERZ795049.1419-NODE-1419-length-31614-cov-9.015970_pt1 | contig 31614 bp, 25 predicted proteins | sample MGYA00375133_ERZ795049 | MGnify/ENA primary metagenome ERZ795049 (study PRJEB30178, sample SAMN05720147) | activated sludge metagenome | isolation source: anaerobic digester from wastewater treatment plant | place: Japan | collected 2015-04-20 ... | reverse complement strand
GACCGACCCCGAGCGCAGCGAGGGGGCACGCCCAAAAGAAAAATAAAATTATTTTTAATAGCTACATTTCTTATAAGAGACCTTTTTCAACGAAAAATACTATTTTTGCATAACTTTTTAAACTTTATTAGAGATTCTAAATACTATATAATATATGAAAAAAATCGGACTTTTTGGGGTCGGTCATCTCGGAAAAATACATGCCAAATGCATTACTGAGAGCGATAGAATGACTTTATGCGGCATTTATGATATTGACATTGATAAGGCGAAAGAGGTGGCGAATGAATACAATGTTGAGGCTTTTCCTTCTATGGACGAGTTAATTGAGCGATGTGATATTGCTGACATTGTTACTCCTACAATAACGCATTTTGAGGTAGCCAAAAAAGCGGTTTTAGCGAAAAAAGCGATTTTTATAGAAAAACCGGTTGTGGCTACGGTTGAAGAGGCTATGGAATTAATAGCACTTCAAAAACAGCATGGTGTAAAAATTCAAGTTGGTCATGTAGAACGATTTAATCCGGCTTTTCTTGCAACCGAGAAGTTGATTAAAACGCCACTTTTTATTGAAGCTCATCGCTTGGGATTCTTTAATACACGGGGAAATGATGTTTCGGTGATATTAGACCTTATAATCCATGACTTAGATATTGTTTTAAAAATTACAAATAGCAAACTGCTTGATATTCAGGCGAGTGGCGTAGCTATTGTTACTGACACCATTGATATTGCCAATGCGAGGCTACATTTTGAAAACGGTTGCGTAGCCAATCTTACAGCCAGTAGAATCTCATTGAAAAACATGCGGAAAATGCGAATCTTTCAGGAAGGTCGATATATTAGCATTGATTTTTTTAATAAAAAAAGCGAAGTGGTTCATATTGAAGATTATATAGATAAAAATAATCCTTTTGCTATGGTTTTAGATATTGGCGAGGGAAAGCCACAAAAGCAAATAGTGGTAGAATCTCCTCCGATAGTTATGAACAATGCTATTCGGTCGGAACTTGAAAGTTTGGTTTATTCTATTGAAAACGAAACTCCTACGACCGTAACCTTGCAAGACGGAACCAATGCCCTCATGGCAGCCCATGAAATTCTAACGAAAATAAACCGACAAAATAAAATAAAGGGTTAGCTCGTAACGTTCTATTGATTTACTTTCCTTGTAATCTGTAATGAAACATTTTGTAAAAATATTCTTTTTTATTTTTTTAGGGTTGACATTAATTACCTGTGAAAAAAAAGATATAACACCAACCTATATACTCATTACAAAAGAAGACATTTCTTTATCTCTTGAAAATTTGGATTTAGCTCAATTCAACTCTCCTTCCGGATTAACGGCTCACGATTTCTCCGATATCTGGCTTACTGCCAACGGTAAAAAAATCGGAGTTTGGGAATTACCTTGTAAAATCCCGATTCTTGCCAAGGGAGATGTTACCCTTCAATTGTCGCTCGGTATAAAATTGAATGGAATGTCGACTACCCGTCCTATTTACCCGTTTACACAAAAATACATATCAAATATTATTGCTCAGGGGGGGGAAGTGATAGAACTTAAACCTATCTTTAAATACTATAATGATAATGCCGTCTATTTTCCTTTAGTGGAGAACTTTGAAAGTGCCGGGACCATCTTTTCTTCCACTGATAGCTCTATTAGCGGTTTTACTAAAGTTTATGATCCTGAAATAATTTATCAAAACGAAAATGATATCAATGATATTAATACTTGTTCGGGACTGATTCAATTGCGTGATTCTATCAATTCATTTGAGGTGATGTCTAATTTGCTAACCTTGCCCGGCGGAGGAAAATCAATTTTGCTTGAATTTAATTATAAGTCCGACCAAGAAATTTATACCGGTTTATTAGTCAATCAATCTACGTCTATTCCTACGCAAGAAGCTTTAGTAGTTTTAAAACCTACAAATGGAAAATGGAAAAAAACTTATATTAATCTCACGCTTGCTGTTAGTAGAAATTACACGGCAACAGGATTTAGGGTGATTTTAGCGGGCAATAAAAACAATAGCGAAATCGCAAATTTCTATTTTGATAATATTAGAGTTGTTAGTTCACGATAATCTGCTAAAACAATGAATAAAAAACGTTTCATTTTCGTTTATCTTTTTTTTGACATTGTAGCGGCAATCTGCACGTGGATGCTTTTCTTTGTCTATCGAAAATATAATGTTGATGTCCATCTTTTTGAGCAAAATTTCTCGGTCAGTGTTTTAAACGATATTAAGTTTTATATCGGTTTATTTGCCTTCCCTTTATATTGGCTTGTTCTTCATACTTTTACAGGTATTTATAAAAAAACGACAGGGAGATCAAGATTAAAAGAGTTGGAAACGACCTTTGTAGTAACACTAATAGGAGTTCTCATTTTCTTCTTCGCATTTATCCTTGACGATATTGTTAACGACTATTCCGATTATTGGAAATATTTTCTTTTACTCTTTTCCTTACAATTTATTTTCACCTATTTTCCTCGTTTAATAATTACATCAATAATAAATCGAAAAATCCAAACAGGGAAAATCGGCTTTAACACTATTCTTATCGGTTGTGACACTCTTGCAATGAATACGTATAAATCGATTATTAAAGATAACGTTCATACGGGAACGTACATGGTCGGTTATGTAAAGCCGTCCTTAGATGATGAGGACGTATTTATTGATGAATTACCTTGTTTAGGACAAATTGATGATTTATCCGATATTGTTCAAAAATATGATATAGAAGAACTTATAATAGCGGTTCAGAATGGACATCGCAAGCACATTGAGACTATTATAACAATGTTAGGCGATATTCATGATAGAAAAATTGATTTGAAGTTAATACCCCAGTCGCAAGATTTTTTGGTTGGTCTCGTTAAAACATCGTCCGTATTAGTCGAACCTCTTATTTCGATTTCTCCCGCCTATCTTCCTGAGTGGCAAAGATATACCAAACGATTATTAGATATTTTATTTTCACTTTTGGCGATAATTTTATTATTACCGGTTTATATTTTTTTAGCTATCGGCATAAAACGTTCTTCGCCGGGTCCCATTTTATATTCGCAAGAGCGTATCGGCTATCGTGGCAAGCCCTTTAAAATATTAAAATTCCGTTCCATGTACGTAGATGCCGAACAAGGCGTTCCTCAATTATCCAGCAAAGAAGATAAACGTATTACTCCGTTCGGTCGATTTATGCGAAAGGTGAGATTAGATGAGACTCCGCAATTCTTTAACGTTTTACTTGGCGACATGTCAATTGTCGGACCGCGCCCGGAGCGACAATATTATATTGATCAAATTGTAAAAAAAGCTCCTTATTACAAGTTATTGTTAAATATAAAACCCGGAATTACCTCATGGGGGCAAGTGAAATTCGGTTATGCTGAAAATGTTGACCAGATGGTTGAACGACTAAAATGGGATATTTTGTATTTAGAAAATATGTCTATCCAAATGGATATTAAAATACTGATTTATACATTTTTAATAGTTTTAAAAAGAAAAGGGACATAGGATGTATGTTTTTTCCAATAAAAAAATGTATTTTTGCAGTCAAACTTTTGGCGGGATGTAGCGCAGCTTGGTAGCGCGCTTCGTTCGGGACGAAGAGGTCGCAAGTTCGAATCTTGTCATCCCGACTACAGAAAATTAGAGAGCTACACAGCTCTCTAATTTTCTTTGTAAAAAATCATTTTTTTCAACTTTAATTATTTGAAAAAAAAATGTATTTTTGCACCTTTAAATAAATAACCATCAAATAATAAACTATAAAAAAATATTATGGCAGCAATTGGCGCAATTCGCAAACACGGTGTACTTCTTATGTTAATTATTGGCATTGCACTATTAGCATTTGTTGTGGGAGACTTTACACAATTAGCGGGTATGTTTTCCGATAAAAATACAATGGTAAGAATTAATAATGAAAAATTAGATGACCAATATAGGTTGCTTTATGACCAAAACACCGCTCTCTGGAGAATAATGTATGATAAAACTTCTTTAGAAGAATCCGAAACTTATCAAATTCATGGAATGACTTGGGAGCAATTGTTTGAGGAAAAAATACTTGATGAGCAACTTGAGAAATTAGGACTTGTTTATAGCGACGAAATGATAGAAAATGCAACTACTGAATTAGTAGCTTCCCTCCGCACACAACAGCCCAATCAACTTCTCTACAAACTTTTTACGTCTATTGCAAATTTCTCGTCACCCGAAGCGGCAATGAGTTTCATTACAAATGTGGAAGATTATAAAAATCAAGAGGGTGTACGTGATTTGTACAACGCTTTTAAGGCTATTGAACGCATAAACCTATCAAATGCTAAATGGCAAAGCTATTTTGCCTTAGCTCAAGGGTCCGAATATTACTCCGATAAATTATTGGCAAAAATTGCTAAGGAAAATACTATTGCTAATATCCAATTCGCTTCTATCAACCCGAGTGTTCTTGCTTTTGCTAATATCACTCCTACCGTTACTGAAAAGGAGATAAAAGAATGGTATAAAAATCATAAAAATCGCTACGAAATCAAACAAGATTCACGCGACATAGACGTTGCGATATTTCCGATAGCTCCGAGCAACGAAGACCTAACCACGATAGAAGATTCCGTTAGAAGCGCCTATGGAAGATTTTTAAACGCTTCCTCGATTGCGGAATTTAATATTAATGAAATGCACGGACCCGTTGATAGTTTTTACTATAAAAAAGATGATATCGTATTAGAAACTCTTGATTCTTTAGTTTTCAGCCTCCCGGTCGGCACTTTTATTGAACCGTTTAATCATGAAAATAGAGCGTGGTACTTTGGGAAAGTTTACGGCGAAGCTTATCGCCCCGACTCTGTACAAGTTGCCTATTTAGTTATTGACTTCAAAACGGAACAAAATTTACAGTCGCTTCGTACAAAAGATGAAGCTAAAAATGTTGCCGACAGCCTTAAAAACATTCTACGTTCTTCGCCGAATGCTATTTTTGAAATGTTACCTCACTATTTAGGAGGACGAAAAGCAACAGATTCTACTATGTGGGTACCTGAAAGATCAACTTATCCGGAACTTTACGACTCATTGCTACTAGCTTATTCACAAAAAAATGTTTATGTTAATGACAATCAAGGAGCTTACGTTATCTTCCAACCACGGAAAACAACCCAATTAATTCAAAAACGTCTTTTCGTTATTTATCCTACGGAAATTAAAGCTTCCGAAAAGACCCTTGCTACAATTAAATCGGCTGCAAATCAACTATTAGCTGAAAGCACTTCTATAGCAGCTTTTAATGAGGCTGCCAATAGAAGCGGTATTCAAATCTTACGAGGAAATAATATCACTTCAATGATGGGGTCGGTTAATGAGTTGCAAAATTGCCGCGACATTGTTTCTTGGACTTTTAATGAGGACGTTAAAGTAGGAAATATTTCTGATGTAATTAAAATTGACAACCGTCTTTACGCAGTTGTCGGGTTGCGTAATATCAATAAAAAAGGCATTGCTCCTTTTGATGCCGTAAAATCTACGATAGAAGCCGAACTGATAGCTCAGAAAAAAATAGAAGAAGTTGAGAAAATGGTTGTTGCAGAGATTAATAAAGGTGCAACTATCTATGATTTAGCAAATCGCTATAACTCTACTGTGAAAGACAGCGTTCGAGTTCAGTTTGGTCTCGATTTTTATCAAAATTCTCAAATTGAAAACAAGGCTATCGCTCAAATATTCTCGTTACCTGTTGACCAAAAAACTCATTTAGTAACGGGCAAACAGTTTTTATATCTTGTTAATGTTTCACACAAAGAGGAGAGTAAACCGAGCGAAGGTCTTATGTACGAACGAATGATAGCAAAAAATATATTGACAAATCGTTCGCGGAATGAAATGCTAATAATAGAAGACTTAAAAGATAAGGCAAAAATTCATGACAACCGCTTTAGATTCTATCAATAATCGGAAACCAAGGGTACGCTTTGCTCCGAGTCCCACGGGACCATTACATATCGGCGGGGTACGTACTGCTCTCTACAATTGGCTCTTTGCTAAAAAACACGGCGGCACTTTCATACTTCGTATTGAAGATACTGACCAACAACGCTTTGTGCCCGGTGCGGAAGAATATATCATTGAAACTTTTAAATGGCTCGATATTGATTTTGACGAAGGTGTCCATATTGGCGGTAAATTCGCTCCTTACAGACAATCTGAAAGAGAAGAAATCTACATGAAATATGCACAATATTTAGTAGAGAATAATTGGGCTTATTATGCCTTCGACACACCGGAAGCCCTCGACGAAAAACGAAGAGAATTTGAAAGGCGAAAAGAGACTTTTCAATATGGAACTCTTACGCGTGCTTCGATGTGTAATAGCTTAACACTATCCGCACAGGAAGTCAATGATAAAATTAACGCGGGAACACCTTACGTTATTAGATTCAAATATCCCGACAACCACGAAATCGTAGTTGAGGATATGATACGCGGTACGGTAAAGGTCAACTCGTCTCTTCTTGACGACAAAGTATTGTTCAAATCGGACGGAATGCCCACGTACCATTTAGCAAATGTTGTTGATGACCATCTGATGGAAATCACACACGTTATACGTGGTGAAGAGTGGTTGCCCTCTACCCCTTTGCATCAAATGCTGTATCAGGCTTTTGATTGGGCGCCCCCGCAATTTGCCCACCTACCCTTATTGTTAAAGCCTGACGGAAATGGCAAACTCAGTAAGCGAGATGGCGATAGACTCGGGTTCCCCGTTTTTCCTTTGCAATGGAAAGACCCACAGAGCCGTGAAACATCTTCGGGATATCGTGAATCCGGATATCTGCCGGACGCCCTAATTAACATGTTAGCACTTCTCGGCTGGAACCCCGGTACGGAACAGGAAATTATGAGTAAAGACGAACTTATCCGACTCTTTTCGATTGAAAAAGTGAGTAAATCCGGAGCTAAGTTCAATCTTGAAAAAGCAAAATGGTTTAACCAACAGTATATTCAAAAGTTATCCGTTAAAACTCTTACCGAGCAATTTCTTTTAATTTTAAAAAAACATAATATTGACGCTCCTGCCGAATATGTTGAAAACATAGTCGCATTGGTTAAAGAACGAATTAGTTTTATAAATGATTTGTGGGAAGAAAGCAATTTCTTTTTCATAGCTCCGACCTCCTTTGATGAGCAAATTATAAAAAAAAGGTGGAAAGAAGATACCCCGCAAAGATTAAAAGAGATAGCTCAAATTATTGGCGAAACTTCTCCTTTCCAAAGAGATTCGCTTCACAATGCAATTAGTGAGTATATAACTCAAAATAATCTAAATATGGGGCAAATTATGAATTGCCTTCGTCTTTCGTTGGTAGGTGCGGCTAAAGGACCGGATTTATTCGAAATTATCAATTTGCTTGGAGCAAATGAGGTAGTTAAACGAATAAACAACGCCATCAGTACAATTGCAAAAAACAATATATAAGAACTCTCTTTTCAATAAAAAAGAATGAAAATAGTAAAAACTTATGGATTGCTATGGCAATTAGGTGTAGCCCTTATGGTAGGAACTATTAATATGTGTCTCACTTAATATATATAGAACAATTATGCATAACATTGCCGACGAGATTACTTCAAAAGTAGCAAAGATAAAAAACTTCTTTTCTTTAAATGAAACTAAAAACATCTCTTATCGGATTGACTCTCTAAAAAGATTAAAAAAAATTATTAAGCTCAAAGAAGAAGAAATTTTCGATGCTTTAAACGAAGATTTAGAAAAATCAAATTTTGAATCCTATATTACGGAAATCTCTCTCGTACTGAAGGAGATAGATTATCACATCCGTCATCTTAAAAGATGGGCAAAACCTGAGAAACGGCGACTTCCGCTCGTCCTGTTTCCTTCACGCGGAAAAATTATTAAGGAGCCTTACGGCGTTGTCTTAATCATTGCCCCGTGGAATTACCCTTTCCAACTGCTTTTCAATCCCTTGATTGCGGCTATTAGTGCGGGCAATTGCGCCGTACTCAAAACCTCTCCCTACGCACCGTCCACCGCAAAAGTAATGGAGACCATAATAAAAGAATCCTTCCCCGAAAATTACGTAACAATTATTCATGGGAATAGAGAAGTCAATCAACTGCTATTAGCACAACGTTTTGACTATATCTTTTTCACGGGCAGTCCCACCTTAGGAAAAGTCGTTATGGAAGCCGCAGCTAAAAACCTTACTCCGGTAACCCTCGAACTGGGCGGAAAGAGCCCCTGTATTATCGATTATGATGCGAACCTTCCTCTCGCTGCACGCCGCATCGTCTGGGGCAAAACAATGAATGCCGGGCAAACTTGTATCGCCCCCGATTACCTATTTGTTCATAAAAAAATTAAAACCGACTTTGTTTTTGAAATAGAAAAAGCTTTAATAGAAATGTTCGGTGAGAAAATGGAAGAATCACCGGACTATCCCCGTATTATCTCCTCAATCGCTATGCAACGACTGCTCACCTATTTACAATCGGGAGATATTGTTTTGGGAGGAAACTATAACGAAGATGACTATTTTCTTTCATTGACCATACTCGAAAATGTAGCTGAAGATAGCCCCGTTATGCGTGACGAAATATTTGGTCCTATCTTGCCACTCTTCGAATTTGAAACTATTGACGAGGTTATCTCTTTTGTAAATAAACGTGAAAAACCGTTAGCACTTTACTATTTTTCCAAAAATGAAAAGTCGATTAAAAGAGTACTTTCTGAGACCTCCTCAGGGGGTGTTTGTATTAATGATACGCTTATTCATGCCGGCACACATACTCTGCCCTTTGGGGGTGTCGGCAATAGCGGAATGGGACGTTATCACGGGAAATACGGGTTTGACACCTTCTCCCATCTAAAAAGTGTTGTAACTTCGTCATCTAAGATAGATTTTAAAGTAAAGTATCCTCCTTATAAAGAGAAATTAGCAAAATTTAAGAGATTTATCTAATCGTTCACTCTTGTACTAAAACTCATTTTTCAATTTAATAACTTTATGAAAATACTTAGAAAACCGGATTGGCTCAAAATTAAATTAGAAAACGGGAAAAACTATCCATTAGTAAAGAAAATCGTTCAGGAACAGCAATTACACACCATTTGCACCAGTGGCAAGTGCCCAAATATTGGACAATGTTGGAGTTTAGGCACGGCAACATTGATGATTCTCGGCGACATTTGCACGCGTGCTTGTAAATTTTGCGCCACAAAAACGGGAAAACCGTTACCCCTTGATGAAGAAGAACCTCGAAAAATAGCGGAAAGCATTGCTAAGATGAAGCTGAAGCATTGCGTCATCACTTCCGTTGATAGAGACGATTTACCCGATAAAGGGGCTGCGCATTGGGCAAAAACAATCGTTGCCATTCGAGAGAAAAATCCTGCAATTATCATCGAAGTGCTAATACCCGACTACGAAGACGAATTGTTACAAATCGTCCTTGACGCAGAACCCGATATTGTAGCACATAATTTAGAAACGGTAAAGCGGCTAACCCCGTCAATACGAAGCCGTGCGTCATACAATAAAAGTATGAATGTATTAGAACAAATTGCTAAAAAGAAATTTATTGCTAAAACCGGAATTATGGTTGGACTCGGCGAAACGCAAGAAGAGGTTATCGAGCTGTTAAAAGAGGTTAAAGACGCTGGTTGTCTGATGATTACGATTGGGCAATATCTACAACCTACAAAACAAAACATAGAAGTTGCAGAGTATATTCATCCCGATATTTTCGAGTTTTACAAACAAACAGCGCTCAAGTTAGGCTTTGTGAGTGTCGAAAGTGCACCGTTAGTACGCTCTTCCTACATGGCAGAACGCTCTTTCTTAAACTCTCTAATAAACAAAAAATAGAATAAAATGAAATTTGTAGATTGGGAAATAATTGACTATCAAGTTGCTTGGGATAAACAAAAAGAGATTTTTAATCATATTATTGAGTGCAAAAGTAATGGTCAGGCAACTCAGCAGCATGAAACAATTATTTTTTGCGAACACCCGCATGTTTACACGTTGGGAAAATCGGGAAAGAGCCAAAACTTGCTGATTAGCGAAGATTTTTTAAAAAAAATCGATGCAAAATTCTATCCTATTGATAGAGGCGGCGATATCACCTACCACGGACCCGGACAAATTGTCGGATACCCTATTTTAGACCTTGAAAATCACCATATTTCCTTAAAACAGTACATCTTCAAATTGGAAGAGGCTATTATTGCAACGCTACGGGAGTACCAAATTGAAGCCACACGACTTCAGGGGGCTACAGGGGTTTGGCTTGACGCAGAGACGAAGCAAGCACGCAAAATATGCGCTATCGGCGTCAAGGCTTCTCGATTTGTTACTATGCATGGTTTTGCCTTTAATATCAACACTAACTTAAACTACTTCCAATACATCAATCCTTGCGGCTTTATCGACAAAGGAGTAACCTCGCTCCAAAAAGAACTCAATTATACTATTGATATTGAGGAGGTTAAACAAAAATTAAAACAGAATTTATATAAACAATTTGGCGAGATCCTTTAAAAGCAAATCGCAGATTTTCAATCAGTTATATTTATATCATACTGTTTTTCCATACTAAAAGTCAAGATAATTATTATCTTTTTTAATAAATTGAAAAAGATAATCACAACCCGACTTTTAGTAGTAAATTATTTTAAACTTTTATCGGACAGCAATGATTTTTTATTCATATTCAATGAGAAAATCGAACATTTTATAGTCGTCCGGACATTCTTCTAATATATAGTCTGTACCACAATCCCACTCTCTATTATCATTTTCGTCAATTAGATAATTGATACATGGCTGCGTAGCACCTGCGCCAAGTCTCCAATTTACTATCGCTGTTCTTCCCGCTTCTACAGTAAAAAACCCGACCTTTTCGCTCGCCCCGCCATACTCAAAAACTTCATCATCATTTAATCTATAACCACCCGCAAGAGAGAAATAGTTTGTTTTCACCCATGATGTATCGTTGACATCACATGGATCAGACCAACCTCCCATTGTTTCAAGAAGTTCATATTTAACGGAACGGTCGGAGACTAATTCGGTATGTCGATACCAAATATTCTTTAATGTTAATTTTATACTCTTATAAGTTCCCACAGGCAACTCTTTGGGAGCGATTACATACTCCTCAAATAATTTCAATTCTCTATTTGTAACGGGGGTAAGTCTTATCCATGTAAGAGTATCCGGAGCGCCTGCTATTACTTCACTCTGCGACACCCAGATATCACCTACACAAGCTCGCATACTTGTTAAGTAAGTAACTGTCATCTCTCCTGTTAAAGGAGGATTCACATACACAGATTTAATACCTTTTTGGAAAGACGGAAACGGATTTAGCATTTTAAATTTCAACACTCCGGTTTTTTTAAGATTATCCTCAGCAGGAAAATCCTTTTTACAACCGCAGGTAAATATTAAAAATATCCCCAAAATAACTAATAGACAACTCAAAATTTCAGTTCTCTTTTTCATAATTTTTAAATTTTAAAAGTTAATACTCTTTTATTTATTATTGTTTTTAACAATGAACGTGATTGGGTCTCTATTTTCGGACAGCGTTCTTAGTATTTTATAAATGCAAATATATATTTTTTTTATTAATAAGGCGTTAAAAACATTTTTTTTATAAAAAAATTACACATTTTAGAATTAATAATCTTATTTTTCTTTAGGGCGTGCCCCCTCGCTACGCTCGGGGTCGGTCTTCGGTTCCAAGTCCGCGGGCGGGAGCCGTGGGGACGCAAGGCGGCAAAAAGAGCTTACAAGCTCGCTTTTTTGCCGCCGCGTCCCCAGCGGCTTCCGCCCTTGCGGGCTTTCCACCTGCGCCCTCACGCAGGAAAAACAGAAATTGGAGAGTGGAAAACGGAGAATAAAAAAGTAAATTTAACCTACTATTTTTGGCGTCCACTAAAAATACAAAATCTCATTGATTTGATAAAATAATTTTATATTTTTGTTAAAATAATTTTAATAAACATAAAATCGAATTAAAAATGATGACTGAGCAATAAATTGAATATAAACAAACCGAATACGGTGCAATGCTGCGACAACCACTCAGCACGGTGCCATGAAAGGGAAAATGCAAACTCAGCAAGTAGAATACTACAATATTTTATCAAAAAACGACAAATATAACTCCTTCATACACACAAGAAGAAAAAAACAAAAATTAGTAGACTATGGATAACGAAATTGTAATATATCAATCTAATGAACTAACTGAACGAATTGAAGTAAGGTTAAAAAATGAAACCGTTTGGCTTAACCGACAACAGTTGGCATTACTTTTTGGTAGGGATATAAAAACTATTGGTAAGCATATTAATAATGTTTTTAATGAAGGAGAATTGGTTAAAAAAGTGGTTGTCGCAAATTTTGCGACAACCACTCAGCACGGTGCCATGAAAGGGAAAATGCAAACTCAGCAAGTAGAATACTACAACCTTGATGTTATTATTTCAGTAGGTTATCGTGTAAAATCAATACAAGGCACGCGATTTAGAATTTGGGCGACTAATGTGTTAAGAGATTATTCGTTAAAAGGTTATGCACTTAACCAAAGAGTGAATCGTATTGAAAACAATGTAGAAAAACTTGCTAAAAAGCAGAAAAAGTAAAAGTTGTTTTACTTACTAAAACCGTTTCCAAACAATTGATCTTAGATGTAAAAAAAGTGAACGAACAATACGGAAATTTTGAAATAAAGTCATTTACCAAAAGCCACGACCGCTTTTTAATTATTGATTATAGAGAAGTATATCATTTGGGAGCTTCACTTAAAGATTTAGGCAAAAAATGGTTTGCCTTTTCTAAAATGGATAAAAATTCGGTAGAAACAATCTTAAAAGAAGTAGAAAAATGTGTGTAATAAAACTTTTCACTTTTCCTGCGTGAGGGCGCAGCCGGAAAGCCCGCAAGGGCGGAAGCCGCTGGGGACGCGGCGGCAAAAAAGCGACTTTAGAAGCTCTTTTTGCTGCTTTGCGACCCCACGGCTTGCGACCGCGGACTTGGAGGCGGAGACCGACCCGTGAGCGTTAGCGAACGGGGCACGCCCTAATTAAAAATAAAAATATTTTTATCATACTGAAAGATATACGACAAGATATCTTATTATAAAATTAAAATAATTATTAAATTATCTTAAACAATATGTTAATTTACTGAAAATTGTTTTATATTTGTACTCTTTATAATAGAGATAAATATGAAACGTACCACCTACCTGCCATTACTATTTTTACTGCTATTTTGTTGTAAATCTGCGTTTTCGCAAAATGAAAATTTAAGAAATTCCGAAAAACCGATTATTCCTTTCATGAATTATCTACATATAAAAGAAGGTTTTTCTGCTTTATCTTCGTTAGCCTTTGTCAATCATTCCTTTGTCTCTTTATCAGCCGAAAACAGATTTTTGCTCAAGGAGATGATGACTAAAGAGATTACCTCCGCTTTTATTTTTAAAGGGAATGTTTTTAAAATTTCCACCTCTCATTTCGGTTATTCCAAGTTTGGAGAATTAACCACCCGGCTTGGTTATGCAAAATTGTTCGGCAATAGATTTTCTACCGCAGTGCAGTTTTATCATATTTTTGAGCATGCTTTTCAGTATGAAAACGAACACTCTTTTTCTTTTGACATTTCGTTTAGTTTAAAAATAAATCAAAAAACTTATATCACTGTTTTAATTCTTAATCCCGTGAAAATACGCCGAGGTTTATCTAAACAGTCTCCTATTTTGCCGATGTTGCTACGCGCCAACATCGCTTATTTAATGAATAAAAACTTATTATTTTACGGCAGTATTGAGAAAGAGATGAATAGTTGTTTAAGAGGTGAATTGGGGGTTGGTTATCAATTTTTAAAACAAGCGGTATTTGCGGTTGTTCTCTATTTACCTTCTTCTGAAATTTCTGCAATTTTCAGACTCTCTTTTACAAAAATAAACCTTGAAATTGCAAATTCCTATAATTTTAAAACAGGATTTTCTCCTTCCTTATCTCTTATCATTCCCTTCATCTTATGAAACAGACTCTATTACTTTTTTTACTCTCGCCGTTTTTGCTTTTTTCTCAAATTGATTCCACAAAAATAAAAATTGAATTAATTGAAGACAATATCCATGATATGATGGAAAATCACATAGAGAATATGGACGAAGAGGTCGAAGATTTGGAGGAGGTTATTGATTTAATATCTTCTATCGAACAAAAAATAAATATTAATGATGTTTCACCTGAAATGGCTTTTACATTATTAAAGTTAACGGAATATCAATATTATCAATTACTTCTCTATCTTGAAAAATATGGGGAGTTGGTCTCCGTAAATGAATTATATGCTATAGAAGGTTGGGGCAGTGAGGATGTAGCAAGAATTTTACCGTTTATCACGGTAGAAAATGCTAAAAATAGACGATTGAAGTTTGTGGATTGGTTTAAGTTTACACAACATCGCTTACTACTTCGCTACGGGCAAATAGTTGAAAAACGTTCCGGGTATGAGAGAAATAGAAAAAACGCTTATTTGGGCGACCCTACTCATCTGCTCTTTCGTTATCAAGTTTCAAATCCTAATTTTTCTCTGGGGATTTCAGCGGAGAAAGATAGTGGTGAAGAGTTCTTTAGAAAAAGTCAAAAAAGAGGATTTGATTTTTACAGTTTTCACTTCTCCATTAAAAAATTATGGATTTGTAAAAATATTACTTTCGGTGATTATAGGCTCAACTTTGGGCAAGGGTTAGTATTAGGGAATAGTTTTGCAGGCGGGAAAGGGGGAAATGTCGGCGGCATAAGGCGATTTTCAGTGGGAGTTCGTCCGGTTACCCTCTTAAATGAATCACGATTTTTTCGTGGTTTTGCTACTGAAATAGGAAATACAAAAGTTAAAGGTACAATTTTTTATGGTCATCGATTTTATGACGGGAAGATTGTTGAAACGAATAACCGAAAATTTTATTCCGGTAGCTTAACGGTGAATGGATATCATCGAACCGAAAAGGAGATTCAGAAAAGAGAGACACTTTTTAGTAGGAATTTAGGTTTTAATTTCCAATGGAACAGAACGAACTGTCGCTTCGGCATGTCGGCAATCTATACTCATTTCAATTATCCGATACTTTTACAGACTACGCCCGCGAAAAAATATTCTTTTTCAGGAAATAATCATTTTACCGTAGGCATTGACCACCAAATTATTTGGAAAAAGAGCATTCTTTTTGGCGAGATTGCGCTAAGTCGCGGCTTTCATCTTGCGTGGATAGAAGGAGTTATCGTTGAACTCGACCCACGCTGTAAATTCGGAGCCGTTTTCCGCTATTATGATAGACAATATGCAGCGTTAGAAGGTATTTCTTTTGGCGTTAATAAGCCTAATCAAAACGAAGCAGGACTATTTCTGACAGCTGAATTTTTAATAGGAAAAAGGAGCGAGTTGTTATTGCATTATGATATTTACCGTTTCCCTTGGCTCAAATTTTTAACCGATTTTCCTTCTTTTGGGAATGATGCGTCTATCAGATTTACTACTTCGCTCAGCAGAAATACAAGAATGGTTTGTCGATATGGGTTCGCAAAAAAAGAAAAAAATCAATTATTCGACTATCATCACGGAGTTTCAACCATGATGAAACATAAAGTACGATTTTCTCTCACCTCAGCGATATTCGATTTTATAAAACTTAAAACAGAAATAGATTTTCATGTTACAAACTATAATAAAGAGAAGAGTTTAAAATATGGGGCGGTTATTTTTCAAGATTTTGAAGCTGCCATTTTAAACACGGGATTAAAAGTTAAGCTGCGTTTCGCCATGTTTGAGACAGATAGCTATGAAGAGCGTGTTTATTGTTATGAGAGCGACTTGCTCTATACGTTCAATTGCACTCCCTATTTTGGTCGAGGTTGCAGATTTTATACGATGTTACAGTACAAATATCGTTTTCTTGAAATTCAACTACGATATTCTCAAACTTTTTTTACGGATAGAAATCAGATTGGTAGCGGCTTGGAAATGATTGATAAAAATAGTAAAAGTGATATTAAAGCTCAGTTATATTTTAGATTCTAAATATTTATAAAAGCCATAAAAAGCAAAATATATTATCTCGTTTTACAAATTTTACTGCCAAATTGATGATTTTTATTTTCAATTTTTAATAAATAGATGCCGGAAGCATAATCCGTCAATCGGAGCTCTAATTGTGGTTGAACAAAAAAATTGTGTTCCAGACGCATAAGCTCTTTCAATTGCAAATTATAAAGTTTAACAGTAGTAATATCATTATCGGTATCGGTAAATGAGATTGTTACTTTGTCTGTCGTGGGATTAGGATAGAGCGTGAAATTAAAATTCGGTTGAGGTTTGCTATTTTCAATTTTAAGATAATGCGTAACGGGCGTCATGGGGGATAAAACACTATCAACTTTACAGATAAGTATATCGGAGAGATGGGTTCCAAGAGATGTAGATGAGCCTATTAGAATAGCGCCCCCATCATTGGTTGCGATTACTTGTGAGAGATAATCCGCCTTTTTGTACAAACTTCCTGCACGTACCGTACCCACGTCAAAAGAGTAGTCATTTTTCTTGTAGCGATGTAATAAAACCGTTGGTTTATTGTAGTTATTTCCTTGAGCGTTAGCTCCGACAACAATATCTCCATTTTTTGCGACAGCTACGGAGGTGTATTCATTATCTGTCAATCGCCATAAATTATAATCTACGTAAACATTAGCTACGACCTCCATGTTGGTATTAAAAACAAGCATAAAGAAGTCTTTATAAGCCGAATCATCGTACATGCGTGTATAGCCGATATTGACAATATTGTTCAACGAATCTCTAACCGCTTGATTACAAACCGATTTATTTCTAATTCCTCCATAATGAACGTGACTCAACACCTCGCCACTAGCGGAAACAAGAGAGTAAAACGGCACGGAATCCATTGTATTTGCATTTTTTTGATATCCGGATAGTAATAAAATGGAATCATTCCAAAGGGAAACAGAGGTATAGCCGTCATTTCCAACTCTTTGCGTACTTTTCGCCTCTTTTAGCACTCCCTCTGCTGAAATTTTCAACCAAATTCCATCGGTACCCGTAGAGTCGGTGTCGTATGTTTCGCCAACGGCAACAATATCTCCTTGAGGCAATTCTACGAGCATTTTATTGAAAGTCCAATTGTTATAAGGGAGCGTATAACTCCACTTTAGGTTGAACAGTGTATCTACTCGCATAACAAAAGGTTGGTACGGTCCTTCTACATTTTTTATCTCTCCGGTAATTAATAAATCACCATTATGGGCTTTTGTTATGAATTGTCCGTTATATAAATAAAAATCGTGAAATTCTTTATGATAGACCGGAATACCGTGAGGGTCTAATTTGATTAATAAGAGACGTGTATTGCCGTTGGGAAAACCTGTATTTGCTAACACGAAATATCCCGAGTCGACATGCTGAATGATGCTTTTCCCGTAAGAATAATCTGCGTATCCGTATGTATGATCAAATGTAATGGTTTGTGCAACAGCGCTATATGAAGAGGCAATAATTAAAAAAAGAGCAAAAAAAGGTGAGAAAAAGTTAGAAATTGGGAATTTTTGTTGTTTCATTTTTTGATTTAAAAAGGAACTCACAAAATAGCTTGGCGAATTTTTATTAACTTTTTTAATAGAGGTTTCAGTTCGTGTAGAGGGAGCATATTACTTCCGTCAGAAAGTGCTTTTTCCGGGTTTGGGTGTGTTTCAATAAAAAGCCCATCGAAGCCCACGGCGATGCCGGCTTTTGCTATCGTTTCAATTAAGTCGGGGCGTCCGGACGTAACTCCTTGCGGTTGATTCGGAAGTTGTAAGGAGTGGGTACAATCTAACACCACAGGACAATTGTTCGCTTGTAACGCTTTAATACCTCTAAAATCTACAATCAAATCTTGATAACCGAAAGTGGTTCCCCGTTCGGTTATCATGACGTTATCGTTTCCCGTATTACGTACTTTTTGCACGGCATATTGCATAGCTTCGGGCGAAAGAAATTGTCCTTTTTTGATATTTACGGTTTTACCCGTTTTAGCAGCAGCAACAATTAAATCGGTTTGTCGCGACAAAAAGGCGGGAATTTGTAAAATATCGGCAACGGTCGCGGCTATCGCAACTTCCTCCTCCGTATGAACGTCAGTAACGATAGGGACGTTCTCTTTTTCCTTGATAGATGCCAGAATCTGCAATGCTTTCTCATTGCCTATCCCGGTAAATGAATCTAAAGATGAGCGATTAGCTTTTTTGTAAGACGCTTTAAAGTAAAAGGGAATAGATAACTCGTTGCAAATTTGCGAAACGGTTTTTGCCACCAATTCCGTTACCTCTCTATTCTCTACGACGCAAGGACCCGCTATTAAAAAGAAATTATTATTAATCATCAATGGTATCTCAATTATTGATTCTAAACATGCAAAAATACTATTTTTATTACTATAAACTATACATGCAACAATTGTCAAAAATATAAAAAATTGATATTTCGAGCCTTAACTTTCTGTTATACGGTTTGAGATTGTTCCATAATTAAAAAAAATGATGTAAATTTGCAATTTAATTTTAAAAATGTAAAATGGGGAAAAAGAAAGTTAACGATTCAATAAAGATTATCGAACAAAATAATTTGCAAGATATTATTATTCAATCTCTTATTGAGAAAAAAGGGGAAGATATAGTATGTATTAATTTACAATCAATTAAACACGTTTTTTTTGATTATTTCATAATTTGCACTGCCAATTCTAAACCTCACGTTGAAACGTTAACCGATTTTGTAAAAGAAATGTCTTATAAGCAAGCTAATACTCGTCCGACTTATGTTGAAGGAATCGTAAATTCCGAGTGGGTTTTATTAGACTATTTTAATATTCTTGTTCATATTTTTCAGCCTGAAGCACGAGCTTATTATAACTTAGAACAACTTTGGAGCGATGCTGAAATACAACAATTTTAATCAGAAAAATTAAAATGAATAAATCTCAAAAAAGCACAAAAAATAATAATAAGAAGAAAGTTGCGGCAAGCAAAAATCCAAAACCTCGAATTAATCTTTCTTGGATTTATATTGCGATTGCCTTTTTCTTGATATTTGTCTATTTCTTTAATTCTTCTTCCACTCTTTTAGAAGAGATTGATAATACTCAATTCAATGAAATGGTAATGCAGAAAGAAATAAAAGAGGTGCAGTACGTAAAAAAGAATAATCGAGTTCAGATTTACCTTAAGCCGGAAGTGATAGATAAAAAGGCGAAATATGAAAAATTTAGAAATAAAAATGTTGAGGGACCGCAATTTTTTCTTAATACGAGCGATTTCAAAGTTTTCAATGATGATTTGAATAGAATTAAAGAGAGAGCCGTTGAGTTGGCGATGGAGAAAGATAGTTTACGTTCTAAAGTTGAGATAGAACGAGAGTATGAATTTCCGTTAAAACAAGATATTTCCGAAGCTTGGGGCAGGGAGCTTATTTGGTGGATACTGCCTTTGATTTTTATATTTTTTATTTTCTTTTACTCTATGCGTTCTATGCGTGGAGGTGCTGGAGGGGGCGGTGGTATTTTCAATATTGGCAAATCCAAAGCTCAACTCTTTGACAGTAAGAAACAAACCAATTTTTCTTTTAAAGATGTAGCCGGATTAGAGGGGGCTAAATATGAGGTTGAAGAAATAGTAGATTTTTTGAAAAATCCCAAAAAATATACACATTTGGGTGGTAAAATCCCTAAAGGAGCTTTGTTAGTGGGACCTCCAGGAACCGGGAAAACGTTGTTGGCTCGTGCCGTAGCCGGTGAAGCGGGCGTTCCCTTTTTCTCCCTTTCAGGCTCGGATTTTGTTGAAATGTTCGTTGGGGTCGGAGCATCGCGAGTTCGCGACCTTTTTAAAACGGCAAAAGAAAAAGCTCCTTGTATTATTTTTATCGACGAGATAGATGCTATCGGACGGGCACGCGGGCGGAATGTCATGAGCGGGGCAAACGACGAACGCGAAAATACATTAAATCAACTGCTTACGGAAATGGACGGCTTCTCTACAGATGCGGGCGTTATCATTTTGGCAGCGACGAACCGTGCCGATATTTTGGACAGGGCATTACTACGAGCAGGTCGTTTTGATAGACTTATTCATATCGAACTTCCCAATATTACCGAGCGTAAAGAGATATTTCAAGTACATGTTCGAAATTTAAAATTAGGGAACGATGTAGACTTGGAATTTTTTGCAAAACAAACTCCCGGATTTTCGGGAGCGGATATTGCTAACATTTGTAACGAAGCCGCACTTATTGCCGCACGAACATCTAAAAAAGAGATAAATAAAGAAGATTTTTTAGCGGCAATTGATAGAATTGTTGGTGGACTTGAACGGCGCGGACATATCATATCACCCGAAGAGAAAAAGGTGATTGCTTACCACGAAGCAGGGCACGCGTCTGTTAGCTGGCTTCTTAAATATGCTTCTCCGTTAATTAAAGTTACTATCGTTCCGCGTGGGAAATCGCTAGGCGCAGCTTGGTATCTCCCCGAAGAAAGACATATAACTACTTTTGAACAGCTTTATGATGAGATGACGGCGACTTTGGGCGGCCGTGCCTCCGAAGAAACCGTCTTTGGAAAAATCTCCACAGGTGCCCTTAGCGATCTTGAAAGAGTTACCAAACAAGCATATTCAATGGTAGTCTATTACGGATTAAGTGATAAAATCGGTAATGTCAGCTATTACGATTCGTCCGGACAGTCGGAGTACTCTTTTACAAAACCTTATAGCGAGAAAACAGCGGAAGAGATTGATAAAGAAATTAAAAATTTAATAGAATCTGCTTATCAACGTGCTTTAGAAATTCTGAAAAATAATCGAGAGAAATTAGACCAATTAGCTACTATCTTATTGGAAAGAGAAGTTATCTTTGCAGAAGATCTTGAAGAAATTTTTGGAAAAAGACCCGAAGGAGCAGTTGAAATGCATAATTAGTTAAAAATGGATAGTTTTTCAAATTCTTTTAATTCAAAAAACACCTCTGCAAAGGAACTGATTCGCAAGAATATACGGCATGCTCTTGCGTCTAAAAATCGAGAGCCGTTGCCCAATATTGATGTGAATCAACCCCTATTTGCACCTATTGATGAACCTTTAAAAGAGTTTGTGGACAATTTTAGAAAACAGGGCGGACGCTGCCTACTGTCAGATAAAGAACAGTTTTTAAATAATGTTGAGAAGTTTATTCAATCACAAGGCTACAATGCTATTTTGTGTACAATTAATTATATTGCCGACCATTTAAGAGCAAAAAAGATAAGTTTTCAAAATGTTATTAATGCTAATTATAATGCCGATTTAGCTATTATTTACGCAGAAAGTTTGATTGCTCGGAGCGGCTCCCTTCTCTTTACTCAAAAACATTCATTATATCCTTCGGTCAAAAATTTAGCCAAAGATCTTCTTATTATAAGTTTTACATCAAATGTAGTTCCTGATGTAAAGCATGCCTTGGCTAACACTCGGAAAAATGAACCGACAGGACAACTCCCAATATGTGAAATCGTATTGCCGACTAAGTTGGAAAAGCTTGAAAATAAAGAAGAATATACACCTATATCACCAAGATTTAATCTAATTCTTATTTATTAAGTTATGAAAAAACTTTTGATAAGAACAATTACCGGTATCTTTTTTGTATCTTTGATAATAGCCTCTCTATTTTTCTCCGTATACCTATTTTATTTTCTCTTTTTATTTTTCACTATTATCGGTAATCTTGAACTGAAAAAAATGGGTTATCATCTAAGCAATGCTCCACAATTCATTGCTCCGTTGTTACTTTCCGTCTTATTATTTTCGTTTTTTTTCCTTATAGACACCCCTTATATACTCTATTGCATGCTTTTAATAACATTATTGATTTGTACAATACCTATCGTGGAATTGTATAAAAAAGATACCGTTTTTATCAATAATTTGGGATTGGCACTACTTCCCTCTCTCTGGTTAGCTATCCCTTTTGGAATCTTAGGGTATTGGAGTTACGGAGCTTTTAAGGCACCTAATATTGTCTTAGCTCTCTTTATTATCATATGGCTTTATGATTCCCTTGCTTATTGTGCCGGAAGTTTAGCAGGAAAACATCAACTTTTTGGAAGAATTTCTCCTAAAAAATCATGGGAAGGATTTATTATCGCTTTTGTATTAACCGCCGGAGCCTCCATCTCATTTTTCTATATTCCATTTTTCTATTGCGAGGGATTAAATAGTGTTTGGAAATGGGTAACCTTTGCCATTATTATTATGATAACGGCAACCTACGGAGATTTGACCGAATCAATGCTGAAAAGAGCTTGTAATGTAAAAGATAGCGGTCGTCTTTTGCCTGGACACGGAGGCGTTTTAGACCGTTTTGACTCTCTCTTTTTTGCCGTTCCGGTTGCATTTATTTATTGGCTCATACTTCACACTAACTTTTAAAATTTCTTATTATGAAAATTCATAAACAGGGTCTTATTCCAATAGCTATTGCAACATTAATCGTCTTTGCACATTTGGCAATATTTCTTTTTTTCACTTATCACATTTTTGTTTTTTTAGTTTTACTACTCCTTTTTTCCATTTTTCTTTTTTTAGTTGTTCGTTTTTTTAGAGTACCAAGACGAATTGTTAATAGGGTAGAGAACGGCATTATCTCTCCCGCAGACGGTACAATCCTCTCTACTGAAAAGTGTTTTGAACAAGAGTATTTTAAAGATGAGCGAATCAAAATATCGATTTTTATGTCTGTCCATAATGTGCACGTGAATAGTTATCCGATTGACGGAACGGTAGAATATCTAGCTTATCATCCGGGAAAATATCTTGTTGCCAGTCTTCCGAAAGCCTCTTTTGATAATGAACATAATACGGTTGTAGTGAGAAAAGATGAAAATAGAGTTGTTTTGTTTAGACAAATTGCCGGTTTTGTAGCAAGACGTATAATTTCCTATGCTAAAGAAGGTGAAAGGGTAGAACAAGGAGCAGAAATGGGCATGATACGTTTCGGGTCACGCGTTGATGTTTTTTTACCTCTTAATGCCCAAGTTATTGTGAATGTGGGAGACAAAGTCAGAGCTAAAAAGAGCTTACTTGCTTATTTTTAAAGAGATGAAAATATGATAAAACTTACTGTTGTTATTGTTAATTACAATGTAAAACATTTTTTACAACAATGTTTACACTCTGTGGTTCGAGCAACAACAAATATTAAGTCGGAAATCTTTGTTGTGGATAACAACTCGACTGACAATTCGGTTGAGATGCTACAGGAGAATTTTCCACAGGTTACGATTATTGCCAATAAGGAAAATCTCGGTTTTGCCAAAGCAAATAACCAAGCTTTCCGATTAGCCCAAGGGGAATATGTTCTTCTGCTAAATCCTGATACGTTGGTTGAAGAAGATACTTTTGAAAAGATTATCCGGTTTATGGATAATACCGCAGATGCAGGTGCTTTGGGAGTTAAAATGATAAATGGAAAAGGTGAATTTTTACCGGAATCTAAAAGAGGGCTACCCATTCCGAGTGTCGCGTTTTATAAAATTTTCGGCTTAGCTAAATTCTTCCCAAAATCTAAAAAATTCGGCTCTTATCACCTCACTTATTTGAGCAATGACGAAATACATTCAGTAGAAGTGCTCTCAGGTGCCTTTATGTTTGTTAGAAGAACAGTTTTAGAAGAGGTCGGCTATTTAGATGAAGACTATTTTATGTACGGCGAAGATATTGATTTATCCTATAAAATTATTCAAAAAGGTTATAAAAATTACTATTTCCCTCACACAAAAATCATTCATTATAAAGGCGAAAGCACAAAAAAAAGCTCCATAAATTATGTCTTTGTCTTTTATCGGGCTATGCAAATTTTTGCAAAAAAACATTTTAAAGCTCGCAATGCTAAATTAGTTCAGCTTATTATCAATTTTGCTATATGGTTTCGTGCTTCGTTGGCAGTGGTAAAGCGTATTTTTGTCGCATTACTGCTTCCGCTTATTGATTTTGTTACGATATACGCAGGAGTATTTGCTATCGCCAAGTATTGGGAAATTAACGTGCTAAGTGAACGCACAAGCTCTTTTCCATTAGAATTTTATATTATTGTTATCCCTCTCTATATCAGTATATTAATCCTTAGTATGGCAATCAATAAGGGCTATAAAAAATTGATACAGCTTCATCGTACGAATCGTGGTTTTTTGATGGGAGTGGTTTTAATTCTGTTAATTTACGCACTACTGCCCGAGTCATTTCGTTTTTCGCGAGCCGTGGTAGTTTTCGGCTCTATGTGGGGAATTATTGCGGTAAATGCCGTTCGCTATCTACTGCACCGCTCACCTTATTCAACATTCCATTTTGAAGGGAAAAAACAACTTCGCACACTCCTGCTCGGTGAAGGCGAAGAAGCTCACAGAGTAATGAAATTAATCCTCAATACGAATAGAGAAATTGAATTTTTACGCGTTATCTCTCTCAATGATAAGGAGAAAATTGTCCCTGCCGATTACATCATAGGAGACATTTCACAACTGAAAGAAATTATTTTAATCTACAAGATTAAAGAAGTCGTTTTTTGCTCTCAAGCGTTTTCGTATAAAGAGATTATTAACTACATGGAACTTCTTAAAGAGTATAATATTGACTTTAAAATTGTTCCCGAAAATAGCAACGCATTAATCGGCAGCAATTCGATAATTACTCCCAAAAATCACATAAAAGCTCCCAATTTAATTACATTACCAGCGAATAAATTGAAAAAAAGGACTTTCGATATTATTGTATCTATCCTGTTATTAATAAGTTATGTATTTACCGTCTGGTTTGTAAAAAATAGAAAAAACTATTTTAATACTATTTTTAATGTTTTAAAAGGGCGGTATACGTGGGTCGGTTTCGTAGATGACGAGCCCGAAACAGAATTGCCTACCCTGCCGGAAGCAGTCGTATCTCCCTCCGTTCTATTTCCCAAAGAGCTCATTACACCGGAGATTATTGCTAAAATCCATCAAGAGTATTCCAATAATTACAAACTCACAACCGATATCTTAGTTATTTTTAAATCGTTTAAAAAGTTAGGTTGTTAGTCTATTATGCGTCAAGTTGTCATGCCTATGATAAATGAAACAAGAGACGCTATAACTTATGATACATATCCCAAAATTCTTTTGCTTTCTTTTCTTTTCCTCTCTTTTCCAAGCTCTTGCCCATTTTCTTATATAATTTCTTATAGGCTCCCTGTTTATTTAAGCCTTGGTCCATATAAATCTGTATCAGCATTTGTATTCCCTGATTATCAATCTGATCAGTATCGATTAGTTCCCCGAGTACCTTTTCAGCGGAATTTAAATCTCTCAGCCCAAGATGTATTTTGCATGCTAAGTAGTAAGCTGCCTTAAATTTAAAATTATCTTTAATTATTTTCTTGCAAGATTTTAATGCCATATCTGCATCTCCTTTAGAAATATAATAGTGAGCATTCAAATAGTTTGCAGGCTCGTAAGAGGGGACAAATGCCAATAAATGATCAATAAGAGTTTTGGCACTATCCAAAAATCCGACTTGGAAATAACATTCAATTAAATTCATCAGGGTTGCTTCGTTATAAGGGTCAACCTTTAAGGCTTTTTTTAAGTAAGGTATTGCTGCCACAGTCTGTTTTGCTTCTTTCAACTTGAATCCTTCGAGGTCAGATTTATCGGTACGTTTCAGGATAATACAAATTGGCTTTCCGTCAACATCAATTGTATGGACAGTATTGGGTGGAGGGAAATGGGTACTTTTAATTTGTTCCGGCATCATTCCGGTAACAGTAAAAATAGCATAATCCCAATCGTTATTTCCTCTTTCATACCAACGTGAGAATAGCACCTGAAAGTCAGCAGTATCTTTGCGGAAGAAATAATTTACCGAAGCACTGTGCCAGGTAGCAACTTTTATTTTCTTTCCGGTTTCCATTCCGCTTTTTTTTGCATTTGCCAGAACCCATTCTGAAGCTTCACGGGTAGAATGATAGTAATAATCCATTTCATAATTGCCATAAGCTTTATTCATTCCGCCGGACAGTTCATTGAAATAGACATATTCATACGGGTGATTGCGGATAATATGCAATAGTGGGTGAATCGGCAAAAGAAATGGCAAAATAGTAAGAGCAATTTTCCCATATTTGTTTTTCACAAGGTCAATAAGAGCATTAAATCCAAGTCCGGCTGCTACCACCATAGGCGGGTAAGTAAATAACGCATGGCGCCAACCACCGTAAACATTAGCATTAGAATAGACAATCCAAAAAATAGGAAAAATGAAAGCAAAATAAACCATAAAAGTGGTAAATCTATTTTCTTTCTTCCAGCCGTCAATAAACGGATAAACAAGCATTCCGATAATCACAGCAATGGGGATAGTAATCAATATATATTTGGGAGTGTAATACCATGGTAACGCGTCCGACCACTGCATTTCTCCTTCAAAAAGTTGACGAAGGGAAACTGCAAAATGTGATAAATCCTTAAAAGCTTGTATCGTGTTATGGAGAGGATTAGTCATAATATAGGGCCATAAAGGAATTGAAATTAAAAATGCCCCGATTATAATACAAATATATTTAACAAAAAGTTTCCCAACTATAGGCATATTTTGTTTCGCAAGATAATTCTTAGGTTTGTTGATTGAGATATAATAAGCCACAACAAATAATCCGAAATAGGCATATAATAATATGCCTCCAACTCTGATACTAACCGAAAGTCCCATTGCAATAGCCAACATAATACAGGTTTTTATTGTCGGCTTGGGATATTCTAGGATGAATTTATGAATAAAAAAGATACTAATCATAAACATTGCCGCAAAAGGAATATCTTTGGGATTGTTAAAGAGGTGCCCCAAGAATCTGGGAGAAATGGCAAGTAGTAAAATAGTGATTACACCGGCTCTCCATCCTTTACAATTCTTGGCAAATAGTCCGGCAAACAAAATTGCAAAAAAACCGAAAATCGAATTCATTATATGCCTTGTGGTTTGATAGTCATCTATTTTAAATGCTTTTACCACAACAACAGTAAAAGTATCAAACCACATACCGTATGGATTCATTTCAGGGACTGACTTATACGTTGTATCAGTTCCTCCTGTGGCATAGAAATTATAAATTTTCTGTGCCTGAGGATATTGCCAAGTATCCTCATCTCCACTATTTCCTGAATCAAGACTCATTATCGGAAGCAGGAAAAAAAGAACAACACTAACTGATAAAAAAATCCAAAACCAAACATTAGATTTATTGTCAATAAAGTATTTTTTCATAAAATTAAAATATATATAAAAAAATTTACTTTTCAAATCGGCAAATGACTGACCAATCACCTCTTATATTATGATATTCAATTTGAGATTCAGGTAAATTGATATACTTAAGCAAGTATGATATTTGAGGGAAAAAATGAATATGCAAATCAAAAGTATACCGGTAATAACGTTGACAAGGAACTGTAATAAGTAACTTCTTTTTTGTAATTCTTTTTAATTCACTAATAGCTTTAGGTAAATCCAACACATGTTCTAATGTATGATTACAAATCACAATATCAAAATGAGAATCAGGGAAGGGCAGGTTTTCAATATTTCCCGTTTTGATAGTAAATCCTTCATTAACAGTCTTAGGAACCAGGTCAATCCCCGAAATATTTTTATATCCGTTTTTGTAAATTTGTCTAAGTACATATCCGTTTCCACAACCGATATCAACAATAGACACCTCTTTGTCAGCCCCAAGATTATTAATAATAAAATCAACAGAAGCATCACTCAAATCCGTATCACGGTTTGTAATATATTCAAAATCTTCATAATACTTAGAATATTCCTCTTCGGATAATTTATAAAAAACATTCTTAAATGTCATAAGTTTTTTAACATTTTTTCCTTTGAACCAAATGAAGAATAGGGGATACATCAGATAATAGTTATCTCTTATAACAGGAGGTAACAATTCGTCCAGAACATATCTGATAATGTTAGTAATTTTTCTACTTAGCATTTGTTATTTTATTAGTTTCTTTATCTTATAAAAATTATGAATTTTATATAAATTATAAGGTTGCCGTAAAATATCCTTAACTCGAAGTTTTGAACCTCGTACATCTTTCCATTCTGTCAGAGGGAACTCCAAAATTTTACTTTTAGCATTTACATATCCATAATTTACAATGATTCTGGCAAACAATTCGACATCAAATAACCACTTGCTAATAAATGGCTTTTCAAAAATTGCTTTTGCTATTTCAGCCTTAAACAATTTTGCACCACATTGCGTATCATATACAGGTAATTTTAAAATATTAGCAGCAAAAGTGGCGAATATTCTGCCTAAGAAGAATCGTGAATAGCGTCTTTCGATATCGCCCCCCATTCTTTTAAACCGACACCCTGTAACCATATAATATTCACCTTTTTCAATAATTTTAATCATGCTTTTTAAATCTGAAAGTGGAGTTGCAATGTCAGCATCAAAAAACGCTATTATATCAACATCGTCAAATGAATCCAAAGAATGCTTAACTCCTTGTCTCACAGCTTCTGCTTTCCCTACATTATTTTTTAAATCTAAAAGATGAAAAGAACTATTAGCATTAACCATTTTAAGTAAAACATCAATAGTATCATCTTTACTGCCATCATTTACAAAAAGGAATTTTATATCCGGATTTGTTTTTGTAAATTTATCAAATTCATTACCATTCAAACGATTTGCCTCATTATAACAGGGCACTATAACAATACTATTCATTCTTTATAAAATTACAATCGTTTTTATAAAAAAACACTTTGAAATATCTACAGCAAAAAAATCATTTATTACTAACACCTTTTTATTTTTCAAAGTGCAAAAATATGAAAAAATTATAATGATTCCCAAAATTAGGACAAAAAGTAAAAAATCAACGTATAAAAGATTTTTTTTAAAAAAGTTGTCTTATGGGAAAAAGTCAAGAAGAGGATTAAGTTCAAGTTTTAAATCCGAAGTAGCTTCAGAAGCTGTTAAAGGAATAAACCTGTAAGTTTTTTAGGACGAGACAAAACTTTTCAACTTCCCACTTTCAGTTTCTTACATAAAAGACTTTGTATGAGCAAGTTGACTGCGTGAGGGCGCAGGTGGAAAGCCCGCAAGGGCGGAAGCCGCTGGGGACGCGGCGGCAAAAAAGCGAGCTTGTAAGCTTTTTTTGCCGCCTTGCGTCCCCACGGCTTGCGACCGCGGACTTGGAACCGAAGACCGACCCGTGAGCGTTAGCGAACGGGGCACGCCCTAATAAAAATTAAAAAATAGAATTAACTAATCTTCTTTATTGGAAAAGGTGTAAAATTTCTTGATAAATTCCTGACTTCGACACTCTTTACTCACATTTTTCGTAATATGTTGTTTTATAAGTGATTATAATTTTAATTTTGTTTGTTTGGGTGACGCAAGCATAAATGTATTATGTTTGCGTGATGTTTATACGTAAGAAAAAGAATAGGTCAGGAACAACTAGTGTTGTAGATAAATCAGGAGGGAAATTTACAGAACTCATCACCATTGGTGTAAGCAATAGCGAAACCGACATAGAAAAGTTATGTTTTGAAGGGCAACAATGGATAGAAGCTCATACAGGAGCTCGCAATATGTTTCAAGAACACGAAAAGGAACAAGAAGAAAAACAATTTGTAGAGTTCCTATTGTCGAATGTTAAGAACATTCTACTAAACGGGACTCAACTCCTTTTAAATAATATTTTTGATTCAATAGGTTTTTCTGTCATTAAAGATGAAATTTTTCGACACTTAGTTGTCGCCAGATTGAGCCAGCCAATGAGTAAATCAGCGACGGTAGATTATTTGAAATCTTATTTTGATGAAGATATTAAACTACATAAGATTTATCGTTATTTAGACAAACTTCAAAATAGTCAGCAAGAGCTGGTGCAACAAATCAGTGTTGAACATACTAAAAAAATACTTGGTGGTAAAATTGGATTAGCTTTCTATGATGTAACCACACTTTATTTTGAAACTGATGAAAGTGATGATTTTCGTGAACGAGGTTGGTCTAAGGATGGAAAACACAGTCAGCCACAAATTATTTTGGGACTTTTAGTAAGTAAGGGGGGCTACCCGTTAGCTTATTCCCTATTCAATGGTTCACAATACGAAGGACGGACGATGCTTCCGGTAGTGGAAGAATTTGTAAGAAAATTCGACTTGGACGACTTCGTAATTGTAGCAGATTCTGGTCTAATGAACCAAAAGAATATATTGTTATTAGAAAAAGAAGGATATAAATACATCGTAGGTGCAAGAATAAAAAACGTAACGAATGAAATCAAGCAATGGATTTTTTCGTTAGAGAAACAGGATGGTTTATTCCATGAAATAACTAAATCCTCCCCGTCACGTCTTATCATAGGATATTCGCAAAATCGTGCTAAAAAAGACAAATATAATAGAGAACAAGGGGTACAACGACTAAAAATGGCTTATAAAAGTGGAATTATCACCAAAGAAAATATCAACAAGCGAGGTTACAATAAATTTTTGAAACTTACTGATAATGTAAAAGTTGAACTCTATCAAGGGAAGATAAATGAAGATGAAAAATGGGATGGACTCAAAGGGTACATAACGAACACAGAATTAGCCTCCAAAGAAGTTTGTGAACAATATAATGAGCTTTGGGTCATTGAAAAAGCATATCGGGTAACAAAAGGAACGCTTGCAATGCGTCCCATGTTTCATTTTACGCCCAAACGTATTTAGGCTCACGTTTGCATTTGTTTTGTAGCTTACAAAGTGTATAAGGAATTAGAAAGGGTTCTTAAACTAAATAATATCAATTTAAGTGCAGATAAAGTGCTGAGCATTGCCAAGACAATTACAACAATTAAAGTTACCCTCCCCAAAAGTGGAGAAACAATCACGAAAACAATGTTTTTGACAGCCAGCCATAAGCTAATCGAACCTATTTTTGATAAAAATTTTTGGAAAAATTATTCAGGGGGACGCATTGTCGAAGTCAGGAGATGGAAGCGGAAATTGCCGAGTTGCAAAGCGAGGAGGATAGAGCCGAATTTTTGGCAGATGCGGGATTAACCGTACCGGGAGTAAATAAAGTGATACAAACGGCATATAAAATGCTCAATTTTATCTCTTTTTTTACGGTCGGCGGAAAAGAGAATCGTGCGTGGACCATTAAAAAGGGAACCTTAGCGCCCCAAGCGGCAGGCGTAATCCATAGCGACTTAGAGCGAGGCTTCATACGTGCCGAAGTTATCAAGTATGATGATCTTATCCGTTACGGCTCCGAATTAAAATGTAAAGAAGCCGGCAAACTTGCGGTGGAAGGGAAAAATTATGAGGTTCAAGACGGCGATATTTTGCATATTCGTTTTAATCCCAAACCCTAAATTTTTAGGTAATAAAAATTAAAAAATTCCATATAAATACTTG
>ERZ795049.1414-NODE-1414-length-31703-cov-61.704657_pt1 | contig 31703 bp, 22 predicted proteins | sample MGYA00375133_ERZ795049 | MGnify/ENA primary metagenome ERZ795049 (study PRJEB30178, sample SAMN05720147) | activated sludge metagenome | isolation source: anaerobic digester from wastewater treatment plant | place: Japan | collected 2015-04-20 ... | reverse complement strand
GGTCCCGGCATCTCCCTCACCGGGGCTGATGCCGGGTAACCGTATGTCGAGATCTGCATCGACGGCATCCGTGCCCCTCGCCCGGGTGGACGCCGGCCTGCCGAAGGTCGATCTACCGATCGCTCTCCCCCATGCCCTTCGCCCGGGCAGGTGCCGGATGACCGGGAGTCGCTGCGGTGCCGGCAAGAACCCCCCGGGGGACGGCCTTGCCCGGCAGGGATGAGAGAAACTGCCCGGTACCGCCGCAGAGCAGCCGCTTCTCCAGAAGCGCCTGCAGGCCAGCCATACAAACCGTTATGAGTTACAGGAAACGACAGGTAGATACGTATGACCACCCTCTACCTCGCCCGGTGGGAGACCCGCTTCTGGGCATGGCTCATCGACATCATCCTGGTCGGGCTGCCCCTCTGGGCGCTCTCCGACCGGCTGCCGCCTGCCTGGAGGTTCACGATCGATCCGGGTCTTATGTCGGTAAGCCTCTCCTCGGTCGTCCTCTTCCTGTACTGGATGCTGCTTGAGGGGTACCGGGGCCAGTCCATAGGAAAGATGGCCATGAACATCCGGGTCACCGGCCGTGCCGGGGAAGGGGTCGGTTTTGCCGCCGCGGCAATCGAGAGTTTCGGGAAGGCGTTCCTCCTCATCCCCGACTGCCTGATAGGGTGGCTTGCCATGCCGGGCTCAAAGCAGAGGCTCTTCAACCGGATCTCCCACACCATCGTGATAGAGAACCGTAATGCTGAGGAGCCGGAAGGCGTCACCTACGTGAAGCAGGAGGAGTGAGGATCGATCATTCATCGTGCACCAATTCTTGCGACGGTGTTGCAAGAATCTGCCCCCTATATTCCGTTCCCTGTGGGGTTCTCTTCGTTGATCCGTTCGCCGGCACGCAGGCGAACGTAAGGTCAGAGCGGTGCTGGCTGGAGCAACGACTCCCTGCCGGGCCTCTTTTGTTCTCTTCCGCTTTTTGCACCTCTTTGCCTGAGCGGTCTCACAAAATGAGTTTATCCGTGGGCGGCGAGTGAACGATGAATGCTAATAACTAAATCTTTTTATGGCGAACAGCTGGTTAACCGAGGAGTGGTTGATCCTGAAACCTTATGTTGTTTCGTTGACCCTGGCAACCCTGTTCATCCTCCTGCTCACTACAGGCTGTGCCTCTCAGCAGGACGGTCCCGGCCAGGCCGGTATCATCCCCCAGACGATGAGTCCATCCGCAGGCGTCGACAGCATGACGCTGGTTGCCACGGACGGAAACGCAAGTCTCTATAAGATCGGGAATATCTCCGTCATCCGGGTCGAAGGTTCGTACCGCGAGATGGGCCGGCAATACGGGCGACTCGTGGGTACAGACATAGCGAAGATGTACGAAACGATAGTCGCATCCATCGGCGAGCCGGGTTTCATCATCGGTCTCGAATCCGAAGAGCAACTGGTCAATTTCAGCATGCGCCAGTACTCCCTCTACCCTCAGGAGTACCGGGAGATCGTAGAAGGCATGGCTGAATCGAGCGGAATTCCGGTCGCGCATATCGCCGTCATCGACCAGGTTGTACCCACTTTCGCCCTCTACCCCCAGACCGAGCTCACACCGGATCGGGTACAGGCGATCCTCGCCGGCAAGGTCGATCCCACCCCCGGCAACACGTCCGCTATACCTGACGGGCACCATTGCTCTTCGATCATCGCCTGGGGCGATTACACCGGCGGCGGTCCGCTCGTCATGGGCAGGAACTTCGACTTCGGCCAGGCGTACCGTCACTTCAATCCCTACCGGAGCGTGATTGTGTACAACCCGACCGACGGGAGCGTTCCGACGGCAGTTCTTGGGTGGCCGGGAACCGTCGGGGGAATCGAGATGTTCAACCGGGCCGGCCTCGTTATGGAGACCGACGACAACCACGTCGTCACCGCCCCCAACAACGAGGTTCATATCGACCGGATTCCGTTGACCGTCCTCGTCCTCAGGCTCGGGATGGATTCGGCGACGATCGAGCAGTTCGATGCGGCCATGAAGACGGCGCGGTTTGGGTACCCCCTGCTCTCGAACGTGGCAACCGAGGAAGAGGGTTACACCTACGAGATCGGGACCCGTGACGTCGTGCGGCGAGGCGACGACAGGTACGGCCTTCAGGTCATCGCCAATTTCCCCCTCGCTCCATACTGGGACGAACCGTCCGACATGACCGATCTGGACACAGGGCTCTCGATATCGCGGCGAAACAACCTCATCGCCCTGGCTGAGAAGTACAAGGGCGCCATCAACGCAACGGTCATGGAGGCGATCCTCGACACCCGTTACGCAGATGGCGGGGCCTCCTTCGATACCGCTCCCGAAGGGGGCAGCGTCACTATTTACCAGTTCGTCTACATCCCTAAGACCCGGATGCTCTATCTCAAGGCCCCCACCTACGATGACTGGACGGCAGTCCCTCTCGCACCGCTGTTTAAAAATCCCTGACCTTTTTTTTAACTTGTGGGGGTGAAGGGGCGAAGCGGGAAGTCCCCGGTCTTCGGGCAGGGGAGAATAAAAGACAGCACCCCCTTCTCAATGCTCTTTCAGCCCCGGGACTTTGCCCGTTTGAGACACCTCGGCTGTGCCTCTCCCCCCGATACCTGTAATGTCAGAACGGCGGCACCGGTGAGTATGAGGTTATCCCATGACCCCTATGCCGGAGGAGATGTCCCCTGTCAACGTCGGTGTAAGATCCCCCACTCTCGTCGGTGTAAGATTCCCAAACCAGGCCCCATGTAGTACCTGGTTGAGGCTGCATGAAGGCGAGGAGGATTGTTTCATGCTCGAGGATCTCGCTCGTATGTCTCCAGCACGATTATCAGCTCGTTCGAGCGGAGTCTCTCCTGGTAAAAGGCTTCGTATAAGAACTTGTTTCAAAAACGGTGATGGGCTCGCTGAGATTCGAACTCAGGATCTCCGCCATGTCAAGGCGACGTCATAACCAGCTAGACCACGAGCCCGTGTCTGCCTGACGATCAATAAGGTTGGTGCTCCGGGTATAAAATTATTCCCTCGCCCCGGAAATCCCCCGTGTGCCGGCTCCGCCCCATCGGGGGCCGGCACGCGGGAGAACCGGGGGTGATCGGCCGGGACCGATCAGATCTCGGCGTGCTTTGCCGTGTGGATGCCGTCGATCTTCCGGATCTCGTCCATCGCATCGGCCGGCACCGAGGAGTCGACCGTGAGGACCATCAGCGCCTCCTCGCCGGGCCGGTGGCGTCCCACCTGCATCCCTGCGATGTTCACGTTCGCCCGGCCGAGGATCGTCGCGGCCTTCCCGATGACGCCCGGTTTGTCGGTGTGGCGGGAGATCACCACGTGGCCGGTCGGGGTCAGGTCCGTCATGTAGCCCCCGATGCTCACGATCCGCGCGCGGTTCGGGCCAGAGACGCTCCCGCTCACCGTCTCGGTCATGCGGTCGGTCTTTGCCGTGATGCATATGATGTTCCTGAACCCCTGCGCCTCCTCGGTGGTGGTCTCGCTCATCCGGATGCCGCGCTCCTTTGCGACGAACTCCGCGTTCACGATGTTGACCGGCGTCTGCAGGATCGGGTCGAGCATCCCCTTCAGTATGACGCGGGTGATGAACTTCGTGTTCGGCATCTGGGCGACCTCGCCGCCGTAGGTGATCTCGATCGACTCAAGGCGCCCCTCGATGAGCTGGATGAGGAGGCGGCCCATCTTCTGCGCGAGCACCGCATAGGGCTCGACCAGCGCCTGCTGCTCCGCCGGGACCATCGGCGCGTTCACCACGTACTTCGCCGGACCGCCCTCAAGCACGCTGATGCACTGGTTTGCTACCGAGATCGCGACGTTCATCTGCGCCTCGACCGTGCTCGCCCCGAGGTGCGGCGTCACGATCACGTGGTCGAGGCCGATGAGCGGAGAGTCCGTCGGCGGTTCCGACTCAAAGACATCCACCGCGGCGCCGGCAACCTTGCCGCTCGCGATCGCATCCGCGAGCGCCTTCTCGTCGATGATCCCGCCGCGGGCGCAGTTGATCAACCGCACCCCGTCCTTCATCGTGGCGATGGTTTTTGCGTTGACGATGTGGCGCGTCTCCTTGATCAGCGGCGTATGGACCGTTATGACGTCAGCCCGCCGGAAGAGGTCGTCGAGCGAGACCAGCTCGACGCCGATCTTTGCCGCCCTCTCCTTGCTGATGAAGGGGTCGTAGGCGATGCACTTCATCTCCATCGCCCGTGCCCGCTTCGCCACTTCGTTGCCTATCCGCCCGAGCCCCACGATGCCGAGGACCTTGTCGTTCAACTCGATCCCTATGAACTTCGAGCGTTTCCATTCGCCCTTCTTCAAGGATGCGTTTGCCTGGGGGATGTTGCGCGCAAGCGAGAGCATCATCGCCATCGTATGCTCCGTGGCCGCCAGGGTATTGCCTTCCGGAGCGTTCGCGACGATGATGCCCCGGCGTGTCGCCGCTTCGGTATCGATATTGTCGACCCCGGCGCCGGCACGACCGATGAACTTCAGTCTCGCTCCCGCATCGATGACCCGCGCCGTCACCTCGGTGCCCGAACGCACCAGAAGGGCGTCGTAGCCCCCGATAGCGGCAACGAGCTCATCCTCGGTCAACCCGGTATTGATATCCACGTCGCAGAACCCCTTGAGGATATCAATCCCTTCCTCTGCCAGCGGGTCGCTGACCAGCACTCTATATCTCACAGTTCAACCCATATCTGATTCGACATCATGTGTATTGATGCTTTTTCTTCCGAAATCTTTTATGTAATGGTGAGAAGTATATGTGTGGTGCGAGAATGAAGGAAATGCCCAACATTCTGTGGCTCGAAGAAATAAAAAAGGAAGATATCCCCTCCGTAGGGGGAAAGGGAGCCTCTCTTGGTGAGATGACGGCAATCGGCCTCCCCGTGCCGAAGGCGTTTGTGGTGACCGCGCAGGCGTTCCGCAAGTTCCTTGTCGAGACCGGGATCGAGGAGACGCTCTTCCGGCGTCTGGCGCGCCTCGACGTCGACGACAACGGTGCACTGGAGTCCGTCTCCCGTGACGTGCAGGATCTCGTCCTGAGCGTCGATATCCCCGACCACTTCCGCGAGGAGATCACCGACGCATACGCCCGGATGGGGGCGAACGGAATGGTTGTCGCCGTCCGTTCGAGCGCCACCGCCGAAGACCTGCCGGAAGCCAGTTTTGCCGGCCAGCAGGAGACTTTTCTCAATATTCTTGGCGACGAAGACCTCATCAACGCAGTCCACCGGTGCTGGGCCTCCCTGTATGGCGCGCGTGCCATCTACTACCGGGCCAAACAGGGGTTCGACGACCGGAGCGTGAACATCGCCGTCGTCGTGCAGGAGCTCATCCGGTCGGAGAAGTCCGGCGTCATGTTCACCTCCCACCCTGTCACCGGCGAACCCCTGACGATCATCGAGGGTTCCTGGGGGCTTGGAGAAGCCGTCGTCTCGGGCAGCGTCTCGCCCGACAACTATGTCTTTGACCTGCGCACAGAAAGGGTGGTCGACCGCCTGATCGCCGAGAAGGAGATCATGATCGTGCCGGAAGGGGAGCACGGGACAACGATCGTCAACCTCTCCGGGAGAGAGCGCACCGCTCCGGTCCTCTCGGACGCCGAGGTGGCACGCCTCGCGACGCTCGGCAAGATCGCCGAGAGCCACTACGGCGTCCCGCAGGACGTCGAGTGGGCGATCGTCGGCGACGACGTCTTCATCCTCCAGTCACGTCCCATCACGACGATCCGGCGGCCGGAGATCCCCCGCCCGGGGACCGCACCGGCACCCCGGGATAAGCCCGGCGTGGTCCTCCTCGAGGGCCAGGGCGCATCCCCCGGCGTCGCGAGCGGCCGGGTCGTTATCGTGCGCGACGTCAAGGACACGAGCGCCGTCAAGGAAGGCGACATCCTGGTCACGAAGATGACCAACCCCGACATGGTGCCGGCGATGCGGCGGGTCAGCGCCATCGTCACCGACGAGGGCGGCATGACCTGCCACGCGGCCATCGTGAGCCGCGAACTCGGGACGCCCGCGGTCGTCGGGACCAAGAAAGCAACGAAGGTGCTCCAGGACGGACAGATCATAACCGTCGACGGCGAGAAGGGCACCATCTACGAGGGAGCGACGGCAGCAGCGGCACCGGCGCCGGCAGTCGCGTCGGCGGCAGCGGCGGCGCCCGCCCCGCTCATCACCGGCACGCTCGTCAAGGTGAACGTCTCCCTCCCCGAGGCTGCAAAACGGGCGGCCGCCACCGGCGCCGACGGGGTCGGCCTCCTCCGCATCGAACACCTCATACTCGGGCTGAACAAGACACCGGGCTGGTATGTCGAGCACAACAGGGAGGAAGAGTTCATCGGCGAACTCTACGGCGGCATCAAGACGGTGCTCGATGCGTTCCCCGGAAAACCCGTCTGGGTTCGGACGCTCGACGCTCCGACCGACGAGTTCCGGAACATGAAAGGCGGGGAAGAAGAACCCATCGAGCACAACCCGATGCTCGGGTGGCGCGGTATCCGCCGGGATCTCCGGAGCCCCGACCAGTTCCGCCTGCAGGTCGAGGCGTTCAAGAGGCTCTGGGCCGCAGGCTACAGCAACCTCGGCGTGATGTTCCCGATGGTCAACCACCCCGGCGAGTTCATCCAGGCCCGGGCGATGATGAAAGACTGGGGGGTCGACGTGGAGAACGCAACCCTCGGCGTCATGATCGAGATCCCGAGCAGCGCCATACTGGTCGAGGACTTCATCAAGGCCGGCATCCGGTTTGCCTCGTTCGGGACGAACGACCTCGTCCAGTACACGCTCGCCATCGACCGGAACAACGAGCACGTCGCCGATATGTACGAGCCCGAGCACCCTGCCGTGCTCTGGCTGATCGATTACGCGATCAAGGCCTGCCGCGAGCACGGCATCGAGTGCTCCATATGCGGCCAGGCCGGCTCCGACCCCGCTATGGTCGCATGGCTCGTCGGGCACGGCATCACGAGCGTCTCGGCAAACATCGATGCCGTTCCCCGCATCCGTGAGGCCGTTGCGCGTAAAGAGCGACAGATCCTGTTGGATGCGGCGAGAAGAAATGCGTGAGCAGGGATGCCCCGAAGGGGACCTCTTCTCCTTCCTTTCATTACAACGAAAGAAGGATCTCGGCTACCGGAATATACTGAGTTCGATGTGCACGCCGCCCCACCCGGTCGCGGCCCGGGCGCATGCCATGTTCCTCGAGACGAACCTCGGCGACCCCGGCCTCTTCCCGGGGACTGCAGAACTCGAGGAACTCCTCGTCCGGAGGCTCGCCACCCTGATGCACCATCCGAAAGCCGGGGGATATGCGACGAGCGGCGGAACGGAGTCGAACATACAGGCGTTCCGGATAGCAAAGAAGCAGAAGCCGGTGGAGTCTCCAAACGTCGTGGTCCCGGCATCGAGCCATTTTTCGTTTTTGAAGGCCTGCGATATACTCGGGCTTGCAATGCGGACGGCGCCGCTCGACACCCATTTCCGGGTGGATGCGGAGGCGGTCGAGTCCCTCGTGGATAAGGATACGGTCTGCATCGTCGGTATAGCCGGGACGACGGAGTACGGTATGGTCGACCCCATCGCCCACCTCGCCGACGTGGCTCTTGACCGGGACGTCTTTCTCCACGTCGACGCCGCGTTCGGCGGCATGGTGGTGCCGTTCCTCGACCGGCCGATCCCCTTCGACTTCCATCTCCCCGGTGTCGACTCCCTCTCCGTCGACCCCCACAAGATGGGGATGAGCACCATACCGGCAGGATGCCTCCTCGTCCGGAACCCGGAGCAGTTCTCGTGCCTCAACGTCGATACGCCCTACCTGACGGTGAAGCGGGAGTGCACCCTTGCCGGCACCCGGCCCGGGGCTTCGGTGGCCGCCGCGTTCGCGGTCCTCGAGTACCTGGGGATGGACGGCATGCGGGCGGTGGTCGCGGGGTGCATGGAGAACACCCGGAGACTGGTCGAGGGGATGGAGACGCTCGGCTGCGAGCGGGCGGTGACCCCCGACGTCAACGTGGCGACGTTCTCCTGCAGCCGCGCGCCTGCCGGCTGGCGGGTCTCGACGACCCGGGCCGGGCACATGCGGGTCGTCTGCATGCCGCACGTCACCCGCGACGTGATAGAAGCGTTTCTTAAAGATATGAGTGATATGCATGCTTGAACGCCTGATACAATCGCTGGAGGCCTCCCCGGTCATGAGGCGCGGGGAGTACAATTACTTCATTCACCCGATCACCGACGGGGTGCCGCTCCTTGAGCCGGCCATCCTCCGCGAGATCGGGTGTGCCATGGTGCGGATCCTCGACCTTGCAGGAGTCGATAAGATCGTCGTCTGCGAGGCGATGGGGATCCCCATCGGCGTCGCCCTCTCGATGATGACCGATATACCGCTCGTGGTCGTCCGAAAACGCCCCTACAACCTTCCCGGGGAGGTTGCGGTCCACCAGGCGACGGGCTACTCGAAGGGGGAGCTCTACCTGAACGGGGTCGGCGCGGGCGACCGGGTCGTGGTCATCGACGACGTCTGCAGCACCGGGGGGACGCTTGCCGCCCTCGTCAGCGCGCTCGAACAGGTGGGCGCCGATATCGCCGACATATGCGTGGTCATCGGCCGGGGCGACGTGGATCTCGGCCGGCCGCTCAAGACCCTGGTCAGGATCGAGGTCTCCGAGGACCGGGTGCATGTCGTTGATACCTGTCTCTGACCTCATCGCAAAACTCCACGAACGCGGGGCGCGGTCCGTCGCCCTCCAGTTCCCCGCCGGGCTTGCGCGGCAGGCGCCGCAGGTGGCCGCCGCCCTCCGCGACGCAGGGTTCTTCGTGCTCGTCAGCGGCGACCCCTGTTACGGTGCCTGCGACCTTGCGCTCGACGCCCTCCGGCACGCCGACGTTCTGGTCCATTTCGGCCACGCGCCGGTCGAAGACCGCCCGGGCGTCATATACGAACCCGTCCGGTTCGACTTCGACGTGGCCGTGCTCGACCGCGCCCTCCCCCTCCTCTCCACCCGCCGGATCGGCCTCGTCACGACCGTCCAGCACATCCACCTCGTCGACGCGATGGCGGCCTACCTCCGCGAGCACGGCATCGAGGCGGCCGTCGCACCCGGCGATGGCCGCACGCCGTTTCCCGGGCAGGTGCTCGGGTGCAACTTTGCCGCCGCACGGGCGACGGGGGCGGACGAGATCCTCTTTGTCGGGACGGGGGTCTTTCATCCTGTCGGCATCCGGCTCGCGACCAAAAAGCGGGTGGTGGCGCTCGACCCATACACGGGCGAAGCAGGGGAGGTTGATGCCGACCGCCTGGTCCGCCGCCGCGCCGCGGTGATGGAGAGAGCCCGCGGCGCCGCGAACTTCGGTATCATCGTCAGCACGAAGAGCGGACAGCAGAGGATGGATCTCGCGCGAAGGCTTGCCGCCCTCTCCGACCGGGCGGTGCTCGTCATGATGCGCGAGGTATCGCCCGGCGAGCTCCTCGATCTTGGGTTTGCGGCCTACGTGAATACCGCCTGCCCGCGGCTCGCCTACGACGACCAGGCCAGGTTCCCCGCCCCGGTGCTGGCGCCGCCGGAGTTCGAGATCCTCTGCGGGGCCCGGTCCTGGGACGACTATACCATCGACGAGTACCTCTCCCCATGAACCTCCGGCACCTTGAGATGCGCCTTGAGCGCCTCGAAGGCTTCGAGCGGCCGATCGCCCGCCTCGAGCAGTACCAGACCCCGGCGCCGGTGGCGGCCCGCCTCCTCCACCACGCCGCCATGCAGGGCGCTATCGAGGGGCGCCGGGTCTGCGACATCGGGTGCGGGACGGGGATCCTCGCCTGCGGGGCGGCGCTCCTCGGCGCCTCGGCCGTGGCAGGGGTGGATATCGATCCGGCCGCGATCGACGTCGCCCATCGGAACGCGCGAGCGCTCGGCGTCTCCGTGGAGTTTCTCGTCGCCGATATCCGCGATCCCACCGTCGACCGGACACGTCTTGCGTGCGACACCGTCGTTATGAATCCGCCGTTCGGGGCGCAGAAGGCGCATGCCGACCGGCCGTTCATCGACCGGGCGCTCGACCTTGCGGATGTGGTCTACGGCATCTTCAACGAGGGCTCGACACCGTTCGTGGCGGCCTACACCGAAGGGCGGGCGGCGATCGAGGAGGTGATCCGGTGCGCGTTTCCCCTCCGGCGGACGTTTGCCCACCACCGCAAAGAGCGAGTGGATATTACCGTAGAGGTCATACATTTACGACGGATCTAATACCGTGACTTTCGATACCAAACCCGTCTGGGGGCTCTCCGCCGCCCACCTGGTGACCGATCTCTACTCGCCGGTTCTCCCTGCAATCCTGCCGCTCCTCATCGCGGAGCAGGGCTACTCGTTCTTCCTCGCGGGGTTGATCGTCACCGTCTACAACCTCACGTCGTCCCTCATACAACCGCTCATCGGCTGGGCCTTCGATACCCGGGGGTTTGCCGTCCACGTCGGGACGAGCGTCGCCATAGGCGCGATCTTCATATCCATCGTCGGGTTGCTCAACAACTACACGCTCGTCCTTGCATCCGTCGCCGTAGCGGCGCTGGGGCACGCTTTCTTCCACCCGAGCGCGCTCGGGACCGTCAGCCGCCTGACCCGGGACGCGAGCCGGGGTCGGATCACCTCCTACTTCGTCATCGGCGGAAACCTCGGCTACGCGATCGGCCCCATATGCGCCGGGGTGGCGGTCGGCCTCATGGGTCTTCCCGGCCTCGTCGTACTCGCCGTCCCCGGCCTTGTGATGGCGGCGGTCCTCCGGCAGGTTCTCCCCGCGCCGGATCGCCTGAAAGCCGCGCCGGCAGCCGACCCGGGCAAGCGGCCCGCTTACCGGGCGATCGCCCTCCTGGTCACGGCTTCGGGCCTCCGGGCATGGGCGATATTCGGTTCGGTCGCCTACCTCCCGACCGTCCTCACCCTGCGGGGGATCGACCTCGTGACCGCAAACCTGCTCGTCTCGGGGATGCTCATCGCCGGGGTCGTGGGGCAGCTCGTCGGCGGCGCGCTCTCGGATCGCTACGGCCGCAAGGAGTACACGATCCTCGGGCTGGTTACCGCCATCCCGCCGTTCATCGTCTTCCTCTCGACCGGCGGCATCCTCTCGCTCGTCGCCCTGATGATCTTCGGGTTCATCCTCTGGTCGACCTTCGCCGTCACCGTCGCCATGGGTCACGAGATCGCCCCGGGGAACGTCGGGCTCATCTCCGGCCTGATGCTCGGGCTCGCCGTCGGCGTGGGCGGCATGGGTGTCGCGGTCACCGGGTGGATCGCCGATATGACGTCGCTCTCGCTCGGCCTCATGACGATCCCGCTCGCGATCGGCCTTGCCCTCCCCCTCTTCCTCGCCGTCCCCTATCCCTGGAAGTCGCTCTCGCAGAGGCGGTCCCCCGTCCCGGGATAACCCCACCCCACCCTCTTAAGTACCGGGAGTGCAGAGTCCATCCCCGATGGTCACCCGGCTCCGACGCTACCGGCAGATTGCGGATGTGCTGGCGAAGTACGGTTTCGGTATCCTGGTCGAGGAGGTCTTCCCCGGAATCGGGCGGCTGTGGAAAGCCCCCGTGCCCGCTGAAGAGAAACAATCGGTGTACGAGCGTATCCGCCTTGCGCTCGAGGAGCTGGGGCCGACCTACATCAAGTTCGGCCAGATCATGAGTACACGGCGGGAACTTCTCCCCCCCGAGCTGATAGCGGAGCTGCAGCGGTTGCAGGACCGGGTCGACCCGCTCCCGTTTGAGGAGATCCGGCCCGTGATCCGGAAGTACTGTCCGAACCTCGAGGAATGTTTCGATATCATCGAGGCCGATCCCGTCGCGGCGGCCTCCCTCTCGCAGGTGCACCGGGCCGTGATGAAGGATGGCCAGGTCGTCGCCCTCAAGGTGCAGCGCCCCGGTATCGTCGACCTGATCGAGGCCGATATCCTCATCCTGCAGTCGCTTGCCCGGCGGGTGGAGTCGCTCTTCCCGGACCTGCGGGTCTACAACCTGCCGGGGATGGTGGATGAGTTCGCGGTCCAGATCCGGCGCGAGCTGGACTTCTCCCAGGACGGGATGAACGCGGAGCGTCTCAGGAGGAACATGCGCGACATCCCGTGCGTGAAGATTCCGCGGATCCACTGGGGGATCACCGGCCCCTTCCTGCTCGCCATGGACTACGTCGAGGGGGTCCGGATCGACGACGTGGCGGCCATCCGCGCGTTCGGCCTCTTCCCCGAGGAGATCGCCGATATAGGGTTTCAGGCCTACGTCCAGCAGATATTCGTCGACGGGTTCTTCCACGGGGACCCGCACCCCGGAAACCTCTTCGTGACGGAGCAGGGCGAGGTCGTCTTCCTCGACTACGGCATCGTCGGCGTCCTCCGCCCGGAGAGGAAGCGTATGTTCATCGATCTCCTCCTCGCCATGACCCGGACGGATGTGGCGGGCGTGGTCTCGGCGCTTGAGAGGCTTGACGTGCGCATCAGGCCCTCCGACCTTGATGCCGTCAAAGATGACCTTTACCTGGTCTTGCTCGACTACCGGGAGATGAGCCTTGAGCGGATGAACTTCGCGACGGCGCTCGGGGGCCTGACCGACACCCTCCGGCGCTACCACATCCGGGTTCCGCCCACCCTGATGCTGATGATGAAGGTGATCATCATGGTGATGGATATCGGCACCCGGCTCGACCCGGCGTTTAACTTCGACCGGCGGATCCATCCCTACCTGACGGATATCGTGATGCAGGAGCGGTTCTCCCCCGAGACCATGGCAAATGCGGTGCGGTCGCTTGCAAGCGCTGCGGAGGGGCTGCTTGCCATACCGGAGAACGTGAACGATACCTTGAAAACCCTCTCGGAGGGGACCGTCACGATCGATCTCGAGGATACCGATCTTAAAAGGATCACCGATGTCATCGACCAGACGAGCGATAAGGTCATCGTCGGGCTGGTGGTCGCCGCGGTCGTCGTGGGGTCCTCACTGGTGCTCCGGGTGACCGAGCTCCCGGTCCCGGGCTACGTCACGACGCTTGCCGTCCTGGGCTACGTCTTCGCGGTGCTGTTCGGGTTCTACGCGGTCTACAACGCCCTGAGGCACGGCCACGTCCTCCGGCGCTGACCGGTCCCCCCTCCCGCTCAACGCGGAGAGCCTGCCGGCCCAAAAAAAGATCATCCGGGCCGGGGGCGGTTCACTCGGCTTTCTTCTTGAAGAAGAGCCTGCAGTGGCAGGACCCTTGCTCCTCGATCTCCTGCTCGTGGTAGAGGCAGGGACAGACGATGATCCGGTCTTTCTCGGGATCGCCGCTCCGGAGCCTGCAGGGACAGTATGCCGCCCCCAGCCGCTCCTTGTTCCGGGCAAGCCCGCGAAGAACGGCCGAGAGCTGCTTTTCATCGACGTTCAAGACGTAACCTTTCTCCTTTGCGTAGGCTTTCGCCTCCGCGCGCGTCGCCTCGATATCCTCTTCGGTCATACTCTTAATCAGGCCTCCTGCCGTCCGTACTCTTCGATATGGGTTGTCATCAAGTTAAAGATTTTGACCCTGCCCTCTGCGGGCATGCCCGGGGCGTGGCATCGTTGCGAGGGTGGTTCCTGCTCCGGAGAGAAGGCCGGCCCGTTCAGGCTCTCCCCGCCGTCGCGTTGCCGTGCCCATCAGAGGGACGGAGCGCGACCCCTCTCTCACGGTTCAGGGCGGCATGCCGGTTTTCCTCCCCGGAGAGAGGGATCGCACCCCGGTGCCGGGCATCTCTCCCCGGGGTGCAACGGCGACGGTCGCGGTATGGCTCACGCGGACTCTTCTCCGGGCGGCGAGAGTATCCGTTTCGCGACGCCGGCGTAGGTCTCCATGACGTCCCCCTTGTTGAAGCGGTAGACGTCCTTGTCAAGGGATGCCCCGGTCTCTTTATCCCAGAGCCGCATCGAGTCCATGCTGATCTCGTCGCCGACGACGATCTCGCCGTCGGTCTTGCCGAACTCGAGCTTGAAGTCGACCAGGGTGATGCCGCGCGCGGCGAGGTACTCCGAGAGCACTATGTTTACGGCGAGCGCCATCGCCTTGATCTGGTCGAGTTCCTCGGGCGTGGCAAGCCCGAGGGCATAGATCAGGTCGTCGTTGAGCATCGGGTCGTGGTGCGCGTCGCTCTTGTAATCGATGACGATCACTGCCGGATCGAGCACCTCTCCCTCCCTGAACGGATAGTTGCGCACGATGGAACCGGCCGCAACGTTCCTCACGATCACCTCGAGCGGGATCATCGTGAGGCTCCGCACCGCTATGGCGGTGGGGTCGACGCTTGAGAGGTAGTGTGTCTTTATCCCGTTCTCCTCCAGGTACCTGAAGAAGAACGAGGAGACTTCTGCGTTATATCTCCCTTTGCCGCCCAGAGTATCTTTCTTCCCGCCGTCGAAGGCCGTGATGTCGTCGCGAAACTTCATGATGTAGACGCCCGGGTCGTCGGTGCGATAGACGGACTTCGCCTTCCCTGAGTAGAGGAGGTCAACCTGTTTCATGCCAGATCTCCTCCCAGGTGTTGATCGGGATGTATGATGAGACTATGCTCCCTCACCTCCGCCGGGTGCCGCGATCCGTGCCGCGAGACGCCGGATCAGGGGTTCGAGAAGCGGTGGATACCAGCCTTTCTCGATATACTGCGGGTAGATGCAGAGCCGTTCCCGCAGCTCGGCGTCTCCCGCCACTCTCCTCAGTTCTTCAAGCTGCGGCCAGGGGCGCTCGGGGTTGACGTAGTCGATGGTGAGCGGGGAGACCCCGCCGAGGTCGTCGACGCCGCACCCGACCAGGTGCGATGCATCCGCGAGGTTCGGGGGTATCTGCACCGCGACGTCTGCCGGGAGGACTTCGCGGGCAAGGGCGATCGTCGCGCAGAGCTCGTCGGTGCCGGGCGCCGGCGCACCCTCCATCAGCGTCCCGGGTTTCGGGCAGAAGTTCTGCACGATCACCTCCTGGATGTGGCCGAACCGCACGTGAAGGTCCCGGATGACCGAGAGCGACTCCTCGCGGTCCTCCATCGTCTCGCCGATCCCGACCAGGATCCCGGTCGTGAACGGTATCGAGAGCCTGCCGGCGTTCTCGATCATGTCGATCCGGACCGCCGGGTCTTTTCCGGGGGAGTTACGGTGGGCGGGGATATCCGCGGTCGTCTCGAGCATCAGCCCCATGCTCGCGTTCACGCCGCGGAGCCGGTCGAGTTCGTCGTAGGAGAGGATGCCGGCGTTGGTGTGCGGGAGGAGCCCCCGTTCTATGGCCGCAAGGGAGAGGTCGTAGACGTAGTCGAGTATGTCGGCATACCCTATCCTGCCGAGCACGGCGTCGAATCCCGCCACCGCTCCCGGGCGCTCCCCGAAGGTGAAGAGCGCCTCCGTGCAGCCGAGGCGTGCGCTCGCCTCCATGGTGCGGAGCGCATCGTCGGGAGGCATGACGCATCCCTCCCGTACCGGCGTCCGGAAACAGCAGTAGCCGCAACGGTTCCTGCAGACCGTCGTTAAGGGGAGGAACGCGTTTCGTGAGAAGGTAATCACGCGGCGGTGCATGGGTATATGTCGGCATCCCTCCACTTGAAGGTAGGGATGGCGATGCCGTCTCTCGCGGGCGATCTGCGCGAGGCGGTGCACCCCTCTGCACGCCGGGATATCCGGCATGAGGAAAACGCTTTTTTGTCCCGGAATCCGGTTATCATCATTGGGGGGCGGTCAGTATACCCGGAGGGAATTTGCCTTTTGACGAACTGCGCAACACAGTGGCGAAATATCTGAAAACAGCCCGGGATGTTGAAGAGTTCAGGATCACGTTGGCTGTTTTAGAAAGCGGCGCCTGGAGGCTGAATCTCTCCTGGATTGAAAAGATTGAAGATTTTAAATGGCCGAGACGGGCTGGAATGAAAGTTAATGCGAATACCGGCGCTCTGTTAGAGTTCCGGTATTCTTACAACTATTCACACTGAAGCGCGGCACCCGGCGCTTCGCCGCACCGGCACGCAGAGGACATAAAGCAGGCGGGTGGGGGGCTCTCCGGTACGCATCCAGCGATGCCTTTTTGAGGCTGCCCCGACAACGATTTTCCCGATGTACTTCCACGCGCTCATCCCCTTTAAGCCGGTCAACCCCAAGACGCGCCTCTCCTGCATCCTCGACCAGGAAGAGCGGGAGGCGTTCGCCCGGGCGATGCTTGAAGATGTGATCGCCTCCGTGCTGAAGTCGGGGTGCAGCGCCACCCTCCTCTGCACCCACCCGTTCAAGCACGAGAACGCGCTCATCGCCGTCAGGAAAGAGTCGTTGAACGACGCGATCAACTGGGCGCTCGGTCAGTTTCACTGTCCGGCGCTCATCATCATGGCCGACCTCCCCCTGGTGACGGCCGGGGATATCCAGCGGCTGATCCGCACCGAGAAGGACATGGCCATCGTGCCGGGCCGGGGCGGCGGGACGAACATCATATTCTTAAAGAAACCCCGGTGTTTCCGCGCCGACTACTACGGCGCAAGCTTCCTCGACCACATGCGGATCGCGGGAGAGTGCGGTTTCTCCGTCGAGGTGATCGACTCGCTCCGGATGTCGACCGACATCGACGAGAAGGAGGACCTGGTCGAGATCCTTATCCATGGAAAAGGGAGGAAGAGCCGGGAGTACCTGGAGAACTCAGGGTTCTCTCTTGTCATCGACGAGAAGGGACGGGTCGGCGTGCAGCGCGACGCCCATAAAGAGACACTCTGACGCGTCGATGGTGGCGACCCCGGTATAGTCGCCGACCGGGAGCATAAGCCCCCGCACCACGGCTGCGGGGACGCACTCGTTTGCCTCCCCCATCACGAGTTCTGCGGCGGACGCGATACAGTCCGCCACCGCCCGTTTGGTGACCTCAAGCTCGCGGCCGAAGAGGTCCTGCTTCCCGCGCTCGTCGAGCACCGACGGTATACCCGAACACCCGATGGCGACCCCGCTGCATCCAAGGCGCATCGCGTGCGTCCTCGAGTCGATGACGATGACGCCGACGTCCGCCCCCGACCGCTCCCGGATCGTCGCGCGTATCCGCGCCGCCGATGCGTCGGGGTCGGCCGGCAGGAGGAGGACGGAACCGCGAGGAGTGTTCGAGGCGTCTATCCCGGCGTTCGGGAGGAGCGTCCCGTTCTTCATGCAGAGCAGGAACCCCGGTATGCCCCCGACGACCCGGTCGCTCTCGCGGAGGACCACCTCGACCTGGCAGGGGTCCATACGGTAATTTTCGGCGAGCCTGCGCGCCTCGTCGGACGGCTCGATGCCGGCGAGCTGCACGGCCCGCCCCTCGGCGGTGGCCACGGCCGACTCGGCGATGACCACGACATCGCCGGTCTGAAACCCTTCGCACCCCGCACGAGCGGCCGCCTCGATGAGGTGGGCCGCGACGTCGTCGCCGGCACGTATCAGCGCGGTCGCAAGCCCGTAGACCGAGAACGATGGCGCCGTCATCGTCCCCTCATCTTCGCGGACACCCGCAGGAGGTCGGCGGTCTCGCGGACGTCGTGGCTCCGCACGACGGCCGCCCCCTTCTCCACCAGCATCGCCGTGAGCGCGAGCGTTCCGGCAAGCCGATCGTCGGGCTCCCTCCCGAGCAGGTCCCCGATGAACGTCTTTCGCGAGATTGCGGCGAGCACCGGGCGGCCGAAGGATGAAAACGCCTCGAAGTTCCGGCAGAGCCCCCAGTCGTCCTCGCTCGTCCTCCCCGGGACCCATCTTCCGACAGCGGGGTCGAGGACGTACTCCTCGATCCCGAGGCGCGTGCACCGCGCCACGACCGCATCGAGCGCGGCGAGGGTTGCGGCAAGACCGACCGCATCGCCGGGCTCCCGGAGGCTTGCCATGACAAAGACCGGGAGACCGGAGTCGGCGACCGCCCGGGCGTAGCGCTCGTCGGCAAGCCCGGATATGTCGTTGACCGCGTGGATATCGTGGCGGAGAGCGAGATCGAGCACCTCCGCATAGCGGGTATCCACCGATACGGCGATACCGGTCCCGTCGAGCTCCGAGAGCGCCGCCTCCACCCGCGCCGCCTCCTCGGCGACGGTGATCGGGGGAGAACCCGGGGCCGTGCTCCGCGCCCCGAGGTCGATCAGGTCGGCGCCCGCATCGATCATGGCGAGAGCCCGGTCGTACACCCGGCCGGCCGGGGTGTAGGAACCCCGGTAGAACGACTCGGGGCTGCAGTTGATGACGCCCATCAGGCGAACCGGGGCGTCGCCGCCGATCCGGAGGCGGTTTATCGTACAATCTCGTCGCAGCATGTCCTCAACCTGGCAGCCTTGAAGGTGTTCTCCATCAGCGTCGCGATCGTCATGGGGCCGACGCCGCCGGGGACCGGGGTTATCGCCCCCGCCCGCTCGCGCACCGCCTCGAAGTCGACGTCGCCGGAGAGTCTGCCCTGCTCGTCCTGGTTGATCCCGACATCGATGACCGTCGCGCCGGCCTTTACCATATCCGGCCTGACAAACTTCGCCTTTCCGACCGCGCTGACCAGGATATCGGCTCTCCGCGTCTCATCGGCGAGGTTTTCGGTCCTGGAGTGGCATATCGTGACGGTCGCATCGGCATTCAAGAGCAGGACGGCCATGGGCCTCCCCACATCGATGCTCCGGCCGACGACGACCGCCCGCTTCCCGGCGATCGGGATACCGTACTCATCGAGGATCGTCATGACCCCCTGCGGGGTGCAGGGGGCGTAGACCGGTTTCCCGGCAAGGAGGCGGCCCAGGTTGAAGGGGTGGAACCCGTCCACATCCTTTATGGGCGCGACCGCATCGATGACGCGGGTGGTCTCCACGCCCCGGGGGAGCGGCAGCTGGACCAGGATGCCGTCGATATCCGGGTCGGCGTTGAGGCGCGCGACCGCCTCGAGCACCTGCTCCGTGGAGGCATCTATCGAAAGCTCGATCCCGATGGACCCGATCCCGACGCGTTCGCACGCCCGGTGCTTCATCCGGACATACATCTGCGATGCCGGGTCCTCTCCGACGATGACGGTCGCAAGGCGCGGGTAGAGCCCGGACTCGTCTATCTTCTCCTTGAGGAGCTCGAGCCTCTTCTCAGAGACCGCTTTTCCATCGAGTATCATGCTACTTCAGGATAAAGAGGATACTTGCTTGCGAGGGCAATAACCTCTTCCCTCACCTCGGTGATTGCCTTCTTTGACGTCCGGTCCCGGGCGACGTCCTTCACGACCCGGGCGATCCAGTGGCCGATCTGTTTCATCTCCTCTTCTTTCATGCCGCGGGAGGTGACGGCCGGCGTGCCGATCCGTAGACCGCTCGTCACGAAGGGGCTGAGCTGCTCGCGGGGGATGGTGTTCTTGTTCACGGTGATGCCGGCCTCGCCAAGAGCGGTCTCGGCCGCAAGGCCGGTGAGGTGCTCGTGGTTCGTGGAGACCCCGGTCAGGTCGAGGAGGATCAGGTGGTTGTCGGTGCCGCCGGAGACGAGATCGAGCCCTTCCTCGGTGAGGACATCGGCCATCGTGCGTGCGTTCCTGACGACCTGCCCGCAGTAGTCCCCGTATGCGGGGGTCAGCGCTTCCTTGAAACAGACCGCCTTTGCGGCTATGATGTGCATCAGCGGACCGCCCTGCATGCCGGGGAAGATGGACTTGTCGATGGCGGCGGCGTTCTCTTTGCCGCACATGATGGCGCCGCCCCGGGGGCCCCGCAGGGTCTTGTGCGTCGTCGTCGTCACGATATCGACGACGCCGACCGGGGAGTTGTGGTATCCGGTTGCGCAGAGTCCGGCGATGTGGGCGATATCGGCCATGCACCGCGCACCGACGGTGTCAGCGATCTCCTGGAACGCTTTGAAGTCGATCTCGCGCGGGTAGGCACTTGCGCCGCAGACGATGATCTGGGGCTTTGCAATCCGCGCCATATCCTCGATGACCGCATAGTCGAGCGTCTCCGTCACGGAGTCGACGCCGTAGTGGAAGATGGAGTACCAGCGCCCGGTGATGTTGACCGGCGAGCCGTGGGAGAGGTGGCCGCCCTGGGTGAGGCTCTGGCTCATGATCCTGTCCTTGTAGTTGAGGTAGGCGAAGTAGACGGCCTGGTTTGCCTGGCTTCCCGAGTGCGGCTGGACGTTTGCGTGCTCCGCGCCGAAGAGTTTGCAGAGCCGGTCGCGCGCCAGGTTCTCCACGGCGTCGTGGTACTCGCAACCGCCGTAGTAACGTTTGCCGGGGTAGCCCTCGGCGTACTTATTGGTCATGATGGAGCCGGTCGCCTCGAGAACCGCCTTGCTGACGACGTTCTCTGAGGCAATCAGCTCCAACCCGTTGATTTGGCGCAGGCGCTCGTTCTCGATGATGCCTGCGACTTCCGGATCGAAGTTTGCCAGATAAGACATGCAGGAAAAGGTTGCTCTGGGGATGTAATATTCTTTCTTTTGCAGAATTTGTCCGCGTCGACTGCCTATCCAGTGACTTCCGGCAGGGTGTCCGGCAGATCCCGGATAAAATGTAATCATTCTTCTTTTCGGAAATCCATAGTAATATTATTACGTAATTATTATCAAGGATTAATTCGAGGGAGACAATGGCACAGAAAGATGCGAGGATACGGTTCCTTGAGAGGGAACTTGCGGAACGCGAGAAGGAGATGGAGACGATGACAGAACCCGAACAGCCGGCGGCACCGGCCGTGAACGATGAGCGCCTGCGCGATCTGGAGCGCAAGGTGCGGGAGCTCGAGGCCCTGGTCAGGGGCCTGACGGAAGAGATCCTGGATCTCAAGTCCGTGACGATGAAACTCTCCCGGGAAGCGGAGGAGCGCAGGGTTAAGTCGGTTACGGCCGAGAGCAAGAAGGCCGGGGCGACGCTCCAGGCAGAACCTCGCGCCGCCGTGGAACCCCGTGTTGCGGCCGTGCCCCGGGAGCCCGCGCGACCGACTGAGAAGCAGCGGATAGCGGCAGACCAGAGCGACGCGAACATGGAACTCATCATGCAGAACGATGGGACGCTGAAACCGGAATCGCGGAGATCCTCGGAGTACATCGTTGCCAGCAACAAGTTCGGGAACGCTCCCATGAAAGGCCAGAGCCGGAGCCGGGGCGGCAAGTCATCCGACCGGACCCTCTTCGTGGAGCAGAAGAAGCGGGAGGTCGAGAACGTCATCCAGGCTGAAGAGGACGACACGGTCGATCTCGACAGGTAGACAGGGGAGCCCGATCCTTGTATATCACGCAGCTTGAGATCGACAACTTCAAGTCCTTCGCGAAAAAGACGAAAATCCCTTTTTTTGAAGGATTTACGGTCATCTCAGGCCCGAACGGCTCGGGGAAGAGCAACATCATCGACAGCATCCTCTTTGTCCTGGCTCTCTCGGGTGCGCGGGGGCTGCGGGCCGAGAAACTGACCGATCTCATCAACGTCAACACCGGGAAGAACACCGCCGAGGTGACGGCGACGTTCTCGGACGGCACGGCGATTCGCCGCCGGATCAAGCGGACCCCGGCGGGGTACTATAGTTACAACTACTTAAACAACCGCCTCTGCAAGCAGAGCGAGGTCATCGAATTCCTCGCGAAGATCGGGATCAAACCGGAAGGCTACAACGTCGTGATGCAGGGCGATATCACCCGCATCATGGAGATGAGCGATGGAGAGCGGCGAAAGATCGTCGACGAGATAGCGGGTGTCGCCGAGTTCGACCATAAGCGCGAGCAGGCGTTCTCGGAGCTCGAGGTGGTCCGGGAGCGGATAGAGCGCGAGGAGATCCTCCTCTCCGAACTCGTGGCGCGACTGGATGCGCTCCAGCACGAGCGCGAGCAGGCGATGGAGTACCGGCGGTGGCAGGAGGAACTCGAGCACCTCGGCCGCTGCCGGGGGGCTGCGCTCGTCCGGCAGAAGGAGCAGGAGATCGGTACCCTGCATGCGCTCACGCTCGACCAGCAGGAGGCGCTCGGGCGCACCGCCGGCGAGGCCGACACCGTCCGGGCACAGGCTGAAGAGGCGCGCGAGCGCCAGCAGGCGGTCGAGGAGGAGATCAGCACAAAGAGCGGTCCCGAATACCTCGCGCTCGTCGGACGACTCGAGGAGGCACGGGGCGGGATCAAACTCGCCGAGAAGACCATCGAGCGCCTCGCGGCCGGCCGGGACGAGAACCTCGAGACCATCCAGCGGGTCTACATGGACGGCAGGCGCGCCGAGGCGAAGGTCGAGGGATGCGCCGGCCAGATCCGCACCCTCTCGATCGACCGGGCAAACCTCGCGATGGAGGCATCGATAGAGCGCGAGCAGCTTGCGGCGGTCGAGAAACGTATCGCGAGCGAGAGCAAAGAGGTCGAGGGGATCAAGGACCAGCTCTTCGCGCGGATGCAGGACCTCGAGAACAGAAAGGAGCTCCGGGCAAAGATCCTCCGCGAGCAGGATATCCTGATCGAGAAGAGCCGGATGCGGACGTCGGAGCGCGAGCGCCTGGAGGCGCGCACCCGCCAGATCGACGAGGAACTGGTGAACAAACGGGCGCAGATGGCGGACTACGCCTCCTCCATGGCCGGCTGCGAGACCGAGAAGCGCCGGATCGAGCGCGACCTCTCCGAGGCCGAGAGCACGCTCTTTGCGCGGCGCTCGGCTCTTGACCGGCTGCAAAAGGAGATCCGGGAGAACCAGCAGAGCCTGATGCGCCTTGAGGCGCAGCAGCAGGCGCAGGGCGATGCCGGCGGGAAGGCGATGGACGCCATCCTCGGCATGGAGGGGGTCCACGGCACCGTGGCGCAGCTTGGCCGGGCGCCGCCGGAGTACGCGACCGCTCTCGACGTGGCGGCGGCCGGAAGGCTCCGCTGGGTGATCGTCGATACCGACGGGATCGCGTCCGACGCGATCCGCTACTTAAAGGACAACCGCCTCGGGCGGGTCACCTTTCTGCCGCTCAACAAACTTCGCCCGCCCGTCCTCTCGCCGCTCGAGGCGGACCCGGGCATCGTCGGGTACGCAGTCGACCTTCTTGAGTTCGACCCGGCGTTCGAGCGCGCCTTCCGCGTCGTCTTCGGCGCGACGGTGGTGGTGGATACCCTCGAGCGGGCGCGGCGGCTGATGGGCCGCTACAGGATGGTCACGCTCGAGGGTGACTTCGTCGAGAAGACCGGCGCCATGACCGGCGGTTCCCAGGCAAAGAAGGTCCGGGGGTTCGGGGTGGCGGTCGACGACGAGGTCGCACGGATCCGTGCGGTGCTTGCCGATCTGGAGGCGGAGGCAGCGGAGATCGAGGCGTCCATACGCCGCTTTGCGGCGGCCGCCGAGGCGAAGCGCTCGGAGAGGAGCGCGGTCGATGAGCAGGTTGCACGCTACCGCATGCTCGCGGAAGAGTTCTCGAAGCGCACGGACGTGCTTGCCGGCGAAAAAGAGAGCCTCGCAAAGACCCTGGAGGGGATGCTCCTCGAGGCGAAGGCCGGCGGCGAGGAGCTCGCCCGGCTCGAGGCGGACCGCGAGCGCGTATCCGCCGAGGTCGCAGGCCTCTCCGCGGAGGTCGACGCCCTCAAGAAGAAACTGGACGATACGGAGATCCCCGCGCTCACCGAGCAGTACGAGCGGCACCGGCGATCGGTCGAGGATATCGAGCGCCGGCTCCGGAACAAGGATGCGGATATCACCGACGCCAAACGGGAGCGGCAGCATTTCGCGAACCGGGCCGAGGAGCTCGCCGCGGAGCGGGACCGCCTGACGGCGAAGAACCAGGAGATCGACGGCGAGATCGCCGCCACCACGGAGCAGATCGAGGGCCTGCGCCGCCTGACCGTGCAGCTCGAGGCCCGCCAGAAGGAGTTCTCAAACGAGCTTGCCGGCCTGCATGGCGAACGGGACCGCATACTCGAAGAGATCCGGGCTCTGGACAGGCAGGCCCTCGACCTCTCGGGTGCGATGGAGAAGGCCCGGATGCAGATCGACGCTCTCATGGAGCGGGAGCGCATCCTCATCGAGGAACTTGCGGCGCTCCGCGAGCAGGCCGGCGACGTGGAGTCCGATCTCGATCTTGCCGCGATCGATGCCGGAATTGCGGGGGCCGAGCGGGCGTTAAAGAAGATCGGCGCGGTGAACATGCTCGCGATCGATGAGTGCGACCGGGTCGGTGCGCGCGTCGAGGAGCGGACGGCAAAGAAGGAGGTGCTCTCGCGGGAGCGGATGATGCTGCTGGAGCGGATCGAGCGCTATGAGAAGATGAAGTACGAGGCGTTCATGACGGCGTTCACGGCGATCGATACGAACTTCCGGGAGATCTTCGCGCGGCTGACGGAGGGGAGCGGGCGCCTGGTCCTTGAGAATGAGGACGACCCGTTTGCCGGCGGCATGACGTTTGCCGTGCAGCCCCGCGACAAAAAGGTCCACCTCCTCTCCGCGCTCTCGGGGGGCGAGAAGTCGCTCACCACGCTCGCGTTCATCTTCTCGATCCAGCAGTACATGCCCGCGCCGTTCTACGCGCTGGACGAGGTGGATATGTTCCTCGATGGAAACAACGTCGGCCGGATAGCCGCCATGATCAGCGACCTCTCCGGGAACGCGCAGTCGATCATCGTCTCGCTCCGAAAGCCGATGATCGAGAGCGCCGATCGCATCGTGGGCGTGACGATCCGCCCCGACAAGAGCACCTACGTGACGGGCGTGCAGAACAATGGATGAGGAACCGGTCGAGATCCTGGCGGGCATGGCCGAGCGGGGCGAGATCGATCCCTGGAACGTCGATATCGTGGACGTGACGGACCGGTTCCTCGCCGAGCTCGACCGCCGGAAGGAACTGGACCTGCGCGTCTCGGGGAGGACGCTCTTTTACGCCGCGTGCCTGCTGCGCCTGAAGTCGGAGTACCTCGAGGGGTGGAGCGAGGAGGAAGACGATGAATCGGCTCTCGATGAGGAGGAGGATGGGTTTCCGGGCATCGACTTCGACTTCGGCACCGATGACGGGACCGAACCCATAGAACGCCTGGAACGCGAGATCCAGCGCCGCCTGGGGCGCAAAAACCTCCGGAAACGGCCTCCGGTCACGCTTTACGAGCTGATCAAACAGTTGAAGACGGCGGAGAAGGAGCAGCGCCGCCGGCAGCGCCGGAGGATGCCGGCAGAGCGGGAACCGGATCTTGATATCAGCGCCGGCGATGTGGTGGCGGTGGCGCACGACGAGGGCTACCAGAAGGCGGTCTTTGTCGTGATGGAGGAGTTCCGGCGCGCAAGTCGCGATGGAGATACCCTGACGCTCGACGGCCTCTCCGCATCGCTGGGGCGGACCCGGCGCGAGGTGTATATACCGCTCCTCTTCCTGATGCTGGAGGGGAGGCTTGCCCTCTGGCAGGACGAGTTCTTCGGCGAGGTATACATCGGCGACCGCATCCCCGAGGGCGACACCGACGAGGAGTGATCCTGGCGAGTCCGGGCCGATAGGTGCCGGATATCGCTCTGTTTTCCGTGCAGCCCGCCGGACGGATGGCCCGCGCTGCTGCGCGCGCCCTGGAGCGCCACGCATCACGGTTATATATGGCGCCGTATTCGGCCGGCGGCGCAGGGCGGGCGACCGGCCGGATACCGGTTTTGTGCACGTGTGCAGGGTAAATGTATAAATACCTCCGGCATCAACATGTAATAGTCAAGTCGGAAGGGATTCTCGTGCCGGATCCTGCATTCAGGTGCAGGATGCACGAGGCTTCCGACGTTCATGGGGGTCCGAGCCGGGTGCTCGGACCCGACTGAGCAGGGAAATGTTTATATAACATTGGCGCCAACATAGTAAGGCTGTGTTGCCGGGGCGCCGGACCGTGCAGCCCGTTTCGGGTGGTCTGGTCGGCTCCCCCTCAACCATTGTGAGGGCTCAAGTCGTGATTTGGGCCTGATACAGGTTGACAATGTTTATATATCCGGAAGTTCAACGTTAATTCTCACAAGATGCGCCGGGTTCCGCGATGCGGGATTCCGGTGCGATCGGGTCGGGAATACGCGATGAACTTCCGGCCCGAGACCCGGGCAAGAAGTAATGTTTATATGTGATGACTCACAAACATTGCTTCCTGCACAGGCGAAACAGGGCCGCCGGAACGCACTGTTCCGGCGAGTTTCTGCAGTCGGGCCGGAAGTTCTTCTCAGAACTCCGGAATGGAACCTGAAGTGGAATACTAACGTTTATATGCCAGAAGCAACAAACGTTACTTCCCCACAGGTGAAATACCAGGCCCGTCCGGGTAGACTCCCTGTATCAAAACGGATATGAAGGTCGGAGTTCTCATGACTCAGACCCGATGCAGGAAACAAATGTTTAAATACCTACAGAACAAACATTGTTTTCCTGTTTGATGGAGAACCGACACGACCGCGCATGACGCGGGTTGGTTCTGACGTTGGCATTGGCAATGCGGAAATTTGTTCAGTAACCGCTAATTCCTCCCAAGTTTAGTAGTGTGCATACTTCCAAATTCTGGTTGATCCTGCCAGAGGTCACTGCTATCGGGGTTCGATTAAGCCATGCGAGTCGAGAGGGTTCGGCCCTCGGCGTACTGCTCAGTAACACGTGGATAACCTGCCCTAAGGAAGGGGATAACCCCGGGAAACTGGGGATAATACCCTATAGGTTACAGATGCTGGAATGCCCTGTAACCCAAAGCTCCGGCGCCTTAGGATGGATCTGCGGCCGATTAGGTTGTTGTTGGGGTAACGGCCCAACAAGCCAGTAATCGGTACGGGTTGTGGGAGCAAGAGCCCGGAGTTGGATTCTGAGACACGAATCCAGGCCCTACGGGGCGCAGCAGGCGCGAAAACTTTACAATGCGGGCAACCGTGATAAGGGAACCTCGAGTGCCTGTACATGCAGGCTGTTCGGGTGTCTAAAACACACCTGAAGAAAGGGCCGGGCAAGACCGGTGCCAGCCGCCGCGGTAATACCGGCGGCTCGAGTGGTGGCCACTTTTATTGGGCTTAAAGCGTTCGTAGCTGGGTTGTTAAGTCTCTTGGGAAATCTGACGGCTCAACCGTCAGGCGTCTAAGGGATACTGGCAATCTTGGAACCGGGAGAGGTGAGGGGTACTTCGGGGGTAGGAGTGAAATCCTGTAATCCTCGAGGGACCACCTGTGGCGAAGGCGCCTCACCAGAACGGCTTCGACAGTGAGGGACGAAAGCTGGGGGAGCAAACCGGATTAGATACCCGGGTAGTCCCAGCCGTAAACGATGCGCGTTAGGTGTGTCAGTGACCACGTGTCACTGAGGTGCCGAAGGGAAACCGTGAAACGTGCCGCCTGGGGAGTACGGTCGCAAGGCTGAAACTTAAAGGAATTGGCGGGGGAGCACCACAACGGGTGGAGCCTGCGGTTTAATTGGACTCAACGCCGGGAAGCTCACCGGATAAGACAGCTGAATGATTGCCGGGCTGAAGACTCTGCATGACTAGCTGAGAGGAGGTGCATGGCCGTCGTCAGTTCGTACTGTGAAGCATCCTGTTAAGTCAGGCAACGAGCGAGACCCACGCCAACAGTTGCCAGCATGGTCTCCGGACTGATGGGGACACTGTTGGGACCGCCTCTGCTAAAGAGGAGGAAGGAATGGGCAACGGTAGGTCAGCATGCCCCGAATTATCCGGGCTACACGCGGGCTACAATGGGCAGGACAATGGGTATCGACACCGAAAGGTGAAGGCAATCTCCTAAACCTGTCCTTAGTTCGGATTGTGGGCTGTAACTCGCCCACATGAAGCTGGAATCCGTAGTAATCGCGTTTCAAAATAACGCGGTGAATGTGTCCCTGCTCCTTGCACACACCGCCCGTCAAACCACCCGAGTGGGGTTTGGATGAGGCTGCGGTCGTTGCCGTAGTCGAATCTAGGTTCCGCAAGGGGGGTTAAGTCGTAACAAGGTAGCCGTAGGGGAATCTGCGGCTGGATCACCTCCTAATGAAATTCGCTTGGGATGCGGTTGCTGGACAAAACGTAAAATTGCCGATGTCAACAGGTAACTCGGGCTCATAGCTCAGTTGGAAGAGCGCCGCCTTTGCGAGGCGGAGGCCGGGGGTTCAAATCCCCCTGAGTCCACTGGGCAGGAAGCATCCCTTCCTGCCTTCAATGCACCCGGAGATGAGAGTCACCGGGGAAGGGCTGAAGGTCTTTGACCTGAAGAAGCCGTGTAAAGGTGCGTGATTCTGGACGTTAAATGAGTTCAGCGGAACGGCGATATGCCTATCAGTGGATGGCTCGGTTCGAGTGCCGAAGAAGGGCGTGCCAAGCTGCGATAAGCTCCGGGAAGACGCATGGAGTCTACGATCCGGAGATACCCTAATGGGACATCCCAACACTTCGGTGTTGATCCGTAAGGATCGGGAACCCCCCGAATTGAAACATCTTAGTAGGGGGAGGAAGAGAAATCAACCGAGATGTCGTTAGTAGAGGCGATCGAACACGACAGAGTTCAAACTGAATCCCCTCACGGGGAGATGTGGTGTAGTAAGCCTACCGTCCGGATATCAAGGTCAAACGGAAGTCCTCTGGAACGTGGCACCAAAGAGGGTGATAGTCCCGTACGTATAAGCCGAGATATCCTGGTAGAGTCTTGAGTACCGCGGGTCGGAATTCTCGCGGGAATCTGGGGGTCATCAACCTCCAAAGCTAAATACTACTCGAAACCGATAGCGTATTAGTAGCGTGAGCGAAGGCTGAAAAGTAACCCTTGAAAGGTGGTTAAAAGCGCCTGAAACTGATAGGTGATGGTGAGTTACGGCGCGAAAGGATCTTCCACGTGAAGGAACCCGTCGCGAGGCGGTAGTACGGGCGTGGTTGCCGGTGTCGTAACGTACGTTTTGAAGAACGGGCCAGAGAGTTTATTCTGCAGGCGAAGGTTAACCCAAAAGGGGAGCCGAAGGGAAACCAACATGTCCGTAGCGCTTGCATGGGACGACGTATTAAAAGTGCGTGGAGTCTGCAGGATAAGACCCGAAGCCTAGCGATCTATGCGTGGGCAGGTTGAAGCGTGCCGAAAGGCGCGTGGAGGACCGCAAGCGGTTTTGATATGCAAATCATTCGCGTGACCTGCGTATAGGAGTGAAAGATTAATCGAGCTGGGCATCTGCTGGTTCCTCTCGAAACATGCCGTAGCATGACCTGGCCGGAGATAGACGGTGAGGTAGAGCACTGATTGGGGGAGCTGGGGGAGAAATCCCTCACCCTCCTGTCAAACTCCAAATTCCCCGTCGTCGAAGATGGCTGGCAGTCCGGACTACGGGGTAAGCTTGTAGTCCGTAAGGGAGACAACCCAGACCGTGGTTAATGTCCCTCAATGTAGGCTAAGTGTCAACACTGAAAGGCGTCCCAGGCCAAAGACAACTGGAAGGTGAGCTCAGAAGCAGCTATCCTTTAAAAAGTGCGTAACAGCTTACCAGTCGAGGTTTGGGGCACTGAAAATGGACGGGGCTAAAGCCTACTACAGATACCACGGACCACACGTTTGTGTGATGGCGTAGAGAGGCGTGCTGCTTGGGTCGAAGCAGGGGCGTGAGCTCCTGTGGACCGGGTAGTAATGAGAATTCTGGCATTAGTAGAAGCAAAGTTGGGTGAGAATCCCAACCGCCGGAGGGGCTAGGTTTCCTCGGCAATGTTCGTCAGCCGAGGGTTAGTCGGTCCTAAGGTGTGTCGTAATTCGAGCACATCAACAGGGAAACAGGTTAATATTCCTGTACCATTCATCCGCAGCGTTAGTTCGCCCTGACGCTTCGGGATATGCCTGACAGGGTCGTCGCCCTGTCCAAGCGTTCAAGCTCGTGGAGTACCGCCATGGTGAGAAGCGAGTGAAGGCGTGATGGGGTAACCAGGCAAATTCCTGGAGCCCGTGAAAAGGGGGATGAATGACCGTACCGAGATCTGACACAGGTGCCCCTAGCTGAAGAGGCTAAGGCGTGTCGGTTTAATCGTGTTAAGGGAACTCGGCAAATTGGCCCCGTAACTTTGGGATAAGGGGTGCCTGCCTGGCGATCAGGCAGGTCGCAGTGACCAGGGGGCTCTGACTGTCTAATAACAACATAGGTGACTGCAACTCGGAAACGATTAGTATAGTCACTGATTCCTGCCCAGTGCGAGTATCTGAATACCGGGTTCAACCGGACGAAGGACTCGTAAACGGCGGGGGTAACTATGACCCTCTTAAGGTAGCGTAGTACCTTGTCGCTTAATTGGCGACTTGCATGAATGGATTAACAAGAGCCCTACTGTCCCTAACACGAATCCGTTGAACATTTCATCCTAGTGCAGAGACTAGGGACTCCAGATGGGAAGTGAAGACCCCGTGGAGCTTTACTGCAGCCTGTCGCTGTGTTACGGTATTCCTTGCGCAGCGTAGATGGGAGGCGTCGAACCATCCCCTCCGGGGGGTGGGGAGCCACCAATGAGACACCATCCTTGGTTTACTGTAACACTAACTCAAACTTGAGGACAACGGTAGGTAGGCAGTTTGGGTGGGGCGCCACACCCTCGAAAAAATATCAAGGGTGCCCTAAGGTCAACTCAAGCGAGTCAGAAACCCGCTGAAGAGTGTCAAGAGCAAAAGTTGGCCTGACGCGATTTCGCATAGCAAGTAATCGCGAGAGGAAACTCGGGTCTAACGAACCAATACGCCCTGTTGATGAGGGCTATTGACGACAGAAAAGCTACCCCGGGGATAACAGAGTCGTCGCCGGCAAGAGCACATATCGACCCGGCGGCTTGCTACCTCGATGTCGGTTCTTTCCATCCTGGCCGTGCAGCAGCGGCCAAGGGTGAGGTTGTTCGCCTATTAAAGGGGATCGTGAGCTGGGTTTAGACCGTCGTGAGACAGGTCGGTTACTATCTATCTGGAGTGTTTGGAGTCTGAAGGTAAGATGGAAATAGTACGAGAGGAACTTTCCGTCGTCGCCTCTGGTCGATCGGTTGTCCGACAGGGCAATGCCGAGCAGCTACGCGATAAGGGATAAAAGCTGAAAGCATCTAAGCTTGAAGCCTGACCTGAAAAGAGACTCCGTTGAGGACATGGGTAAAAGACCCGCTTGATAGGTCCGGGATGTAAGCATGAAGGCAACGACATGTTCAGTCCGCGGATACTAACGTCCGATGCCTTCCGCTGAACTCAGACGAAATCCAGAATCGCGCACTTAATCCTGATGGTTTCATCCGGGTGCAAGGTGATTACCTTTATATGCCCGGGGGACTAACCTATAGGAGGTAACACGGCTTGCCAAGGTGGCGGAGCGGCCACGCGGTTGACTGCAGATCAACTACACCCCGGTTCAAATCCGGGCCTTGGCTTTGGTAATAGCGGCCATAGCAGAGGGGAAACACCTGGACCCATTCCGAACCCAGAAGTTAAGCCCTCTCACGTGCTGTGTGGTACTGAGGTACGAGAGTCCTCGGGAAGCCCAATTCGCTGCTATTACCTCCCTTTACATTGAATGATTGCTTTTCTGATTGACATTTTGCGAGCGTTTGCCTTTACTTCTCTCCTGCAACGCGCCTTGATACTTGTTCCATCCTTACCGGACGGTCGCGTTTCATCCGGACGGCGCCTCAAAGCGACCCTTTCTCTCCAGGCACCGGGTTTTCTCTTCATGCACCCTTCACCACGGCTCTTCATGCACCTTTCACCACGGTTATGGCTATCGTAGCCCATTGCTACGAGAACCGGTCACCTCCTTGTCGCCCGGGATGCTTCACCACGGTTATGGCTATCGTAGCCCATTGCTACCTTGCCGGGGTGTGCAGC
>ERZ795049.1410-NODE-1410-length-31784-cov-13.692174_pt1 | contig 31784 bp, 29 predicted proteins | sample MGYA00375133_ERZ795049 | MGnify/ENA primary metagenome ERZ795049 (study PRJEB30178, sample SAMN05720147) | activated sludge metagenome | isolation source: anaerobic digester from wastewater treatment plant | place: Japan | collected 2015-04-20 ... | reverse complement strand
CAAAGTGGTTCCCTTTTCGACCATCAAGTGGTTCCCTTTTCGATTGACAAAAACAACCGCTGGCATCGTCTTGCTGGCGCTACTGCTTAGTTGCTTCTCGACATCGGAATACGTACAGGCGCGCGGACTACCGTATCTGGAGAGCGGATATCAACTGCAGCGGCACCTGAATGTGCTGGAGGGTCGGGCCGGCGACCCCTGGCAATACAGGGTGCTGGCGTCATACCTGGTCGAAGGGGCGCTCAGGATCTCTGCGGCCCTACATGTTCCGCATCATGTTGCGGCTGCGTTCATACTCTTCCGCATCGCCCAGGACGCCGTCATTATGCTGCTACCCTACGCGTACTATCGCAAACTGGGATTGCCCCTGGCATACGGCCTGGTCGGGATGGCCCTCCTAGCATGGGGGATCAGCTACTCTCATTATGACAGTGATCTGCAGTTCAACACCTTCTTCGACATCATCTTCTACCTGCTGGCGGGGTTGTGCATTCTGGCGGACAGGCCTATCTGGATTGTGCCGATCACGCTGTTAGCTGCGCTGAACCGGGAGACAAGCGGACTAATCCCCCTGCTGCCAATCCTGGTGTCGGCTTTCGCCGGGCCGAAAGGCTCGCTGCGCAGGGCGATGCCGGTCTCCATCATCGCGTTCGTGACCTACCTGGTCGTCTTCGTGGGGCTGAGGCTGGCGTACGGTAAGCAGGCTTTGATCATCACGGCCGGAGGCCGCCCGGGGGTTGAACTGCTGCGGTACAACCTGTTTCGCCTGGTAACATGGCAGCAGTTGCTGGCGACCCTGAGCATCATTCCTATTGTTGCGATCCTGGGGTATAGGAAGTGGGCCCCCGGACTGCGCGTGCTCTTCTGGGGCATTGTGCCAATCTGGTTTGTGGCGCACGCTCTCGGAGCAGTGATGGCAGAGACGAGGCTTTCCTTGGTGCCCCAGGCGCTGGTGTTCATCCCGGGGACACTATTCGCGCTTAGCGAGCGAATGCCGCCAGGCGCCTCCCCTCCGCATCAGTGGAATAACCAGTGCGAACCAAGGCGGTCCGCACTGCGACGCCGGGAGACTATCCTGACGGAGTGCCCCGTGACCAGCCGCATCACGCTGGGCAGATGAGAAGGCGCACGGATGGCAGCCCAATCCTCACATAATGGAATCGACTTCGGAGATGGCCTGCTGGGTGCTCGCGAGCCCTCCGTCGCAGCACAATCCTGTTGGCACCTTCCGTTGTGGGTGAAGCCCAGCAAGGGGAGAAGACGAGAAGCGGTCGCACGGGGACTGCTTGGCTGTATCGACGCGATCCCACAGGATGTGTGCGGAACCCTTGAGAATGTACAGGGAGAAACCCTGTACGTTCACCTTGGTGTAGTCGCGGTCTAGGAAGGGCTCTGCCTCTTCTGATGAACGCCACAGTTGCACGACGACATCGGGCTTGAGTAGACCGATGGAGTAGGCATAATCCCACTTCAGATGCCCCGGGTAGAAGCCCGTGAGTCTTGTCCATTGGCCGGTGGGCACCCTCATCTGCAGGTGAGCGACCTGTCGGTCATTCTTGCCGAGTAGGTCCACTGCATGCCTATCGGCAAAGTACGGGATTGCCCCGGCAGTTACCACGCCGATACTCGCCTGATTCGTGGTCAGTTCGGTGACAATCTGGGCAAGCTGGACGGCGTGTGTATTGTCGCTGACATGTAGAGGCTCTCTAAGCAAGACATACTCTGCCCATGACTGTCGACTCTCCATCGGGAGACCGGTTACCGCAATGAACACAAGTGGCACGAGAGATACCTCAGCAAGGCGCAGACCGACACTGCTGGCCATGTCGCGTAGATGCTGAACAGCGCTCTCCCAAGTTAGGCTCACTGCTATGAAGAACGCAGGCATTGCGACCGAGATGTACCGGTTAGCTCCTCCCCACCACTCCCAAGCATCTCCGCCAACGTATATGCTATATGCTACCTGTCCACCAAAGACAAGGAGCAGTAGCAAGAGCGGTTTTCCTCGTTGGAGCCAGAGGCTCCCAAGCAGCACCAGGGCGAGCATCCAGGCGATGCCCCACAGGAAATCAAGAACTACGTACAGGCCGCGACTCATGCGTAGCAGGACAGGGTAGCCGCTCATCTTGAGATAGAAGGTGTTGGGCAGAGGGTCACCATAGTACCACAGACTCCCCAACAACTGCAGGACCAGAAACGCTGCCAGAATGGCGAGACCATACACAAGGTTCTGGCGCCTCCTGTGTGGATCGAGATCATGAGAAACGCGAGTATGGCACAATAGGCAACAGCCGCATCGATTCTCACGAGAGTACCAAGGCCAAGCAGAGTGTACAGTCCAAATGGAACTTTCTTGGTCTCTAGGCATCGTAGTGTTACCCAGATGGAAGCCGTGAGAATGAACGTCAATATGCTGACCTCAGTACCCTGGAGACTCCAAGTGTTCAGTGGCAGATAGAAGGCAGTCAGAATGACGGATGCGAGCGAGACGAAAGTGGAATGACCTGAGATCGAGTCGGCTATCTTTCTGACGAACAGGAGGTTGGCGACTAGGAGGAGCAGCCCAGTGATCTGGACGAACAGGCTCATCTTGCTATCGCCGACAGGCAGCAGGTGGAGGATGGCCATGTAGAGAACCCATAGCGGGTTGGTGAATCCCTGCACTCTCTCGCCCGCCGCATTCCAGACCAATCCGAGACCGTGAGCGAGGTTCTTCGCATATCGCATCGAAATCATGGCATCGTCGAAGAGGGCATAGTACCTCTCCCCATCTACGACGAAGCTCGTGCGCATGATGTACTGGAACGCATATAGCCCGAACGACAACAGTACCACGCCAAAGACGATGTCAGTTTTCCTGATGGCCCTCATGAGTTGCCTCTCTCATCACTGAGGGCACGCCTGCGGAGTACACATGCGGTATGGGAGCCGCGAGTCTGGTAGGGTATGCAGGAGCGGCGACCAGGTCTGCTTGCTGCAAACGACTGGTCCTTGCGGGCCAACGAAGCTGCGGTGGTCACGACCGACGGCGACTCAGTCAGCCGAGCGCGCGTGTGGCTGCCGTCGAGGAGGGAAGACCGCGACCGGGGCCTGCCCCACAATCGCCCAGAGCTTGCGCACTGTGGCGCCGTCGCCCTGCGCGTCTGCAAGGCTGCCCAGTTCCTGGATCTGTGCGAGTAGAGTCGCCAGTTCTACCCGGTGGTTCCCCCGCACCCGAAATATCGAGGGGTGAGTTGTTGGCTGTCTTTCGTCCCCATCGCCGGTCAGTTCCTCGTGGAGCTTTTCCCCTGGCCGCACCCCGGTGTACTTGATTGGGATATCCACCCCCGGCCGCAGGCCCCGCAGCCGGATCAGGCGCAGGGCCAGCTCCTCGATCCGTATCTGCTCCCCCATGTCCAGCACGAACAGATCGCCGCCCTGCGTGACGGTGGCGGCCTGGATGACCAGGCTCACTGCTTCTGGGATGCTCATGAAATAGCGTGTCATTTCGGGATGGGTGATGGTGATGGGGCCGCCCATCTCGATCTGCTTCTCGAAGGTTGGCACGACGCTGCCTCGGCTGCCGAGCACGTTGCCGAAACGCACGCCCGTCAAGAGCGTCTGCGCCTCAGAGGCCATGGAAAGCACCAGCATCTCGCCAATTCGTTTGGTCGCTCCCATGATGCAAGTCGGGCTGACAGCCTTGTCGGTGGAGATAAACACAAAGCGGCCGGTGCGATGCTGGCAGGCGAGCTGGGCGACGGTCAACGTGCCCAGGACATTGACCCGCACTGCCTCATCGGGATACGCCTCCATGAGAGGGACGTGCTTGTAGGCGGCGGCATGGAATACCACGTCGGGGTGGTACGCCTCGAAGAGGGTCTGCACCTTGCGCCGGTGTGTCACATCGCCGACAACGCAGCGCAGTTCAGCGGGGCCAAGGACAGAAGCCAACTCGGTCTGCAGGTCGTACAGGCCACTCTCATTGTTGTCCAGCATCAGCAGGAGGCGCGGGCCGAAGGAGGCGATCTGGCGGCACAGCTCGGAACCGATGGAGCCGGCGGCACCCGTCACGACGATGGTCTTGCCCGCCAACAGGGCCTGGCAGGCGTTGCGGTCAATCTGTACGGGCTTGCGCCCGAGCAGGTCCTCGGCGGTGACATCACGGATGGGAGGCAAGCCGTTGGTCCGCTGGATAAAATCAAAGATGTTGGGGAGCACCTTCACGCGAGCCGGCGTGGTCTCGCAGATGGCCAACAGATCGCGAAATGCTTGGCCGGTGATACTGTAGATGGCAAGTATGATGAGGTCGACGTGATGCTTGGCAACAAGGCTGGGGATCGCGTGGCGGTCGCCCAGGATGGGCAGGCCATGCACCTTCATACCCAGCTTCGCCGGGTCGTCGTCGACAAAGCCGACCAGCCTGTAGGCCTCGCCTTCCCGCTGGTTCAGGAGGCGCCATGCCATGAGCTGCCCGGCCTCGCCCGCTCCAAGTATCAGAACGCGTATGCGCGCTGGGGGCGTCTGGCCATGCAGAGCCTGCGTACGCCATCGCATGCCCGTCAGGATGCGGCTGCGGTAGCGTACGCCGACAAAGCCGGCGAAGCTGAAGAAGCCCATCAGGAACACGACGCTGAGCGGAACCTGGCGCCGGCCGGGCGACAGCAGATCGAAAGCGGTCATGATGGTGGTGCCTATGGCCGCCGAGGCGGCGATGACCGAGACCTCAGTGGCCGAGGCATAGCGCCAGATGCGGCGGTAGAGGCTGAAGCGGGCGTTGGCCACGCAGTAGACAGCCGCGGCAATCAGGCCGAAGCGGAGGGCTGACCCGACGTCGAGATCGGCCGTGATGGAACGCGCTGACCAGGCCAGCATCAGGCTGACCAGAACTACCAGGGCATCAAGCAGGATGGGAGGGGTGCATCTGGACACGCCACGGATCATGCGCTTAGCCACAGAGTGTGTCCTCCGATGGGTCGCGAGCGGCCGGCTCACGTATGCCTGGCGGCAACAGCATCGCCGATCAGGCGCGCTGGCAGCGGCCGAGCGCAGCCGCGAGATGCTGGCACACATAGTCGACCTGCTCTTCGGTCATGACGCCTGAGAATGGCAGCGCCAGGCACGTGTCGCCGAGGGCTTCGGTGACGGGATAGTCGCCGCGACGGTATCCGAAGCGCCCGGTGTAGAAGGGTTGCAGGTGAATTGGTGTAAAGTAGGGGCGAGAGGGGATACCGACGGCCCGCAACGCTGCCATGAGGGCCGTACGGTCGGTCTTGGCCGATAGGCGGATGACGTACACGAACCACGACATGCGCGTCGTCGATGCGGCGATGAACGGGATGCGGAGCAGTTCGTGATCCTTCAGTCGCTGATTGTACCAGCCCGCAACGCGCTCGCGTTTGGCGAGCAGTTTGTCGAGGCGCTTCAGTTGGGCGAGACCAAGGGCAGCGCTCATCTCGTCGAGGCGATAGTTGTAGCCTAGACGGGTATGGTCGAGCCACTCGTCGAACACATCTCGCCCCTGGTTGCGCAGGGAGCGGAAGAGCGCATCCCATTCAGGCCGATCGGTGACAATGATGCCGCCCTCGCCTGTTGTCATCTGCTTGTTAGGGTAGAAGGCAAAGACAGCGGCATCGCCCAGGGTGCCCGCCGGGCGCCCCTCGTACTCGGCGCCGATGGCCTCACAGGCATCTTCGATGGTGGGTAGGCCCAAGTCATGAGCGGCATTCACGATGCGGCCCATGTCGGCCGGTTGCCCAAAGGCGTGGACTGGCAGAATGGCGGCCAGGCGCTTGGTGTCTGCAATCGAGACGGTTCTGGGCAGCCAACGTGCCGCAGCGGCTCCGCCTGCGGCCAGGTCGCGAGCGGCTTGGGCCACCTGCTGGGGATCGATGTTGCCTGTACGCTCGTCCACATCGACGAAGATGGGAATGGCGCGCTCGTAGAGAATGCAGTTGGCCGAGGCGACGAACGAGAAGGGCGTAGTGATGACCAGGTCGCCCGCCTCCACGCCTGCCGCGATGATGCACAGATGCAGCCCGCTCGTGCCCGAGTTGATGGCGACAGCGTGGCGCGCGCCGGCGCGCGCGGCGATGGCCTGCTCGAATGCAGAGACCTGGGGACCGATGCTGAGGCAAGGCGTCGCCAATACCTGGTTCACCGCGGCAATCTCGGCCTCGCCCAGGTCTGGAGAAGACATGGGAATAAGCATCGACGACCTCCTAAGAGCGCTGCAGAGGCTTGGCGGGTACGCCGACGACCGTCAACCCCGCAGGGACCGACTTGGTGACGCATGCACCCGCGCCGACCACAGCGTCATCGCCAATGACGATGGGGTTCTCCTGCGTGCCGTTGATGACCACTGCGCCTGTGCCGATGTAGGCCCGCTTGCCCAGGTGCACACAGCCAGAGATATGCACGCCGGGGGCCAGAGTGGCATAGTCGCCCATGATGACATCGTGACCGATGGTGCAGTCGAGGTTGATCTGCACCTGCCGGCCCAAGACGATGTTGGTGGTAAGGATGTTGCCGGCGCAGATCAGTGTTCCCTCGCCGATCTCAAGCCAACGCGAGCGCTCTACTCTCGGGTGTACGATGGTCTCGAACTGAAAGCCGGCGGCGGCTGCTTTCTCCATCAGAGCCTGGCGCGTGCTCGGCGCGCCCACGCCACCAACGACTCTGGCCACAGGGAAGCGCTGACGCGCGGCGGCCAGGCTCATCAGAGGGACCCCGTTCAGCACAGTGCCCTGCTTCGCCTGACTGTCGTCGATGAAGCAAACGACCTCGTACGCTTGGGCTGCAGTGTTGCAGGCCTCGATGAGCCAGGCCACCTCTCTGCCGAACCCGCCGGCCCCATAGACCGCGATCTGTTTCACTTCCATCATGGTCATCTCTATCGTTTGTTGCGAACAGCCTTACGGCTGATGGCTGCCCAGGAACTCTGAAGCGGTCGCTTGCCCTGGTTGGTTGATCCCCTCGCGTTTGAGCGCCCGCCAGACTGTCAGGGCGATGATCCTCAGGTCAAGAAGAAGGCTGATGTGGTCCACGTACCAGACGTCGTGTGCGAATTTGCGCTCCCAGGAGAGGTCGTTACGACCGTTTACCTGGGCCCATCCAGTGATCCCAGGTCTGACATCATGCCGATGCATCTGCTCTGGTGTATAGCGATCCAGGTACTGCATCAGGAGAGGGCGCGGGCCGACGAGGCTCATCTCTCCCCTGAGCACGTTGGCCAGTTCGGGCAACTCGTCGATACTGGTCGTTCTCAAGAAACGCCCGAATGGCGTCAGGCGCTCAGCATCGGGCAACAGGTCGCCGTGAGCATCGCGCGCGCCCGACATGGTGCGAAATTTGAGCAAGGTGAATGGTCTGCCGTGGAGCCCAGGGCGCAACTGGCGGAACAGAACGGGGCTCCCTAGCCACACGCGGGCGGCCACGGCGATGACCAGCAGCAGGGGCCAGAGCACGGCCAGCGCCAAGAGCGTTGCGATCACATCAAACAGCCGCTTGCCGAACCGCTCGTACAGCCTGCGCCGCGAGTTTGGGCGGGCCGCTCCGCTCACGTTCAGTGGCCCGCCGCAACGCCGCGCACTGCTGAAGACATCCCAGGGGGAAACTCGGCGTCGCGGCGGATGCTTTCCCAGTTGTCGCGGAACCACCGGATCGTGATCCTCAGCCCCTCCTCGAACTCCATCCTTGGCCGATAGCCGATCAACTCATTGGCGCGGTCCACGCAGGCCAGCAGCCGTTTCTTGGTATCCCATACACGGTGTTCGGCGCGGACGATGCCGGCCTTGTTGCCGGTAAGCTCGTTAATGAGCTCGGCCATCGCGAGGATGTTGGTCTCGCGGCCGGAGGCGATGTTCATTTCCTGGCCGATGGCGCGTTCGTAGTACCCTGCCCTCAACAAAGCATCGACGATATCCGCCACGTAGGTGAAATCACGCGTCTCGCCGCCGCTGCCGGTAAAGGGCAGTGGCAATCCGGACAGCGCCCAGAAGATAAAGTTGGGGATGACATTGCGGTACTGACCGGGCACCTCGCCTGGACCATATGAGTTGAAGAAGCGGGTCTTGACGATCGGCAGACCATAGTGGTGATGGAAAAAGTTGGCGTACAGCTCGCCGAGCATCTTGGTTATCTGGTAAGGCGTCGTCAGATGCATCGACATGAACTCTTCTTTGAGAGGGAGCGGCGCAACGCTTCCATAGATCGAGCACCCTGACGATGCGTAGACGATGCGCCCCGTGCGGCACATCTGAGCGTATTGGTACACGAGCAACGTACCCAGCCCATTGGTCATCAGGTCCCGTTGCGGATAGTCCACCGAGTTCTGGTTGGCAAAGAATGCGGCCAGATGAAAGACAACGTCGGGGTTGAGGGCAAAGACGCGCTTGAGCGAGGTCTCCTCCGTCACCGACCCTTTGACGAAGAGCACGTTCGTGAGAGAGGGGATGTTCCAGGCATACGCCGCCGACAGATCGTCGAGGACAATGACCGTACGAGCCCCCAACTGGGCGATCGTGCGTGCGAGGTTGGTCCCAATGGCGCCGGCTCCGCCGGTGATCAGTACGGTCTTGCCCTCGTAGTGCTTCTGGTAGTCTTCCACTGTTCTACCTCTGTTCAAGGCCGTACACGCTACGAGCCCAAGCGACGTAGCGACGAATCCCCTCCCGGATGTCGACTTGGGGATCATGCCGCAGATCGCGCCGCGCCTTGGTAAAGTCGACGACCTTGACCCTGGTCGTGAATTGTTCCTCGCCGACGTACTCGGCCAGGCTGGCGCTGGCACCGGTGGCCTGCAGGACAATATCGGCAAGTTCCTCTATGCTGATGCTCCAATCCTCGCGGCCTCCGACATTGTACACCTCGCCAGACCTAAAGTTGTCCACGATGTTGGCAAAGGTCCGGCACGTGTCCTCGACGTAATCAAAGATGCGACTGTGGCCGCGGTGCACAGTGAACTCGTGGCCGGTAAGCGCGTGGTAGACGAATATCGGGATGACCCCGCGATAGGGGCTGTAGTACTCGTGAGGCCCATAGCAGCCGACTGGCCGGACCCGCACCGTCTCGGTGCCGAACATTGCGGCGTGGTTCAGGCACTGCAGCTCACCCGCCCACTTGGAGATCGCATAGTCGTTTATCTGCCTGATCGGCACGCGATCCATGACGTCCTCGGTCATGAGCTGGTCATAATCGCCGTAGACTTCGGCGCTGGAGAAGAAGATCATGCGGAAGCGATGCTTGGCCTGCAGCACGAGCATGTTCTTCGTTCCAACGACGTTCGTGTGCCAGAGGTTCTCGTAGTGGTCCTCGCCGTTCCAGCGACCGTACTCGGCAGCGAGGTGGTACACATAGTCGAAGGGGCGTTGCTGGAAGATCTGCTCGACCTGCCTGTAGACACCGACATCGGCCTTGATATGCTGGGGGTCATTGCCCTGCAAGAGATCGCACGTCCAGACTTGATGACCGCGCGCGCGCAAAGCTTGGGTGAGGTTGGTGCCGATGAAACCTCTGCCGCCGGTCACTAGGATCACAGCCATAGCCCGACTCCTACTCACCTGAGGCCACGACGGCCTGAAGGGGAACTAATATACCATAGTCTGAGCATTCAGCAAAGGCGGGCCAGGATATCCACAATCCTTGGTGCAGCCTTGCCGTCGCCATATGGGTTGCTGGCTTGGGTCATAAGCGCTCGCTCACCCGGGTGGCGCAGCAGACGCGACAACTGCTCTGCGATGTGCGCCCTCTTGACGCCGACGATGCGTGCATTGCCGGCTTCGACCCCCTCGGGGCGCTCTGTGGTCTCGCGCATGACCAACACAGGTTTGCCCAGAGAGGGGGCTTCTTCCTGGATCCCTCCCGAGTCGGTCAGCACAATCGTAGCCCGATCCATCACCCAGACGAGGGCTGCGTAGGGCAGCGGCTCAGTGAGCAGGACTCGCGGATGGTGGCCCAGGATGCGGTTGACCGGCTCGCGCACGTTGGGGTTGAGGTGGACCGGGTACACGAACACCACGTCGTCTGCTACGTCGGCAACCTCGCGGATGGCGCTGCAGATCTCCTCGAATCCTTCACCAAAGCTCTCGCGGCGGTGGCCGGTTACGAGCACGACCTGCCGGCCGTCGATCGCTTGCTGCAACTGGGCCGGTAGTTGCGGGCGCTCCTCGCGGACGCGCTGGCGTGTCCATAGCAGTGCGTCAATGACCGTGTTGCCGGTCACAAAGATGCGCTCGCGCGGGATCCCTTCGCTGGCCAGAGCCTCCGCCGCGCGTGCGGTTGGCGCAAAGTGGTAGTCGGCCACCTGGCCAATCAGGCGACGGTTCACCTCTTCCGGGAAGGGCGCATACTTGTCTCCCGTGCGCAAGCCCGCTTCGATATGGCCCACCTGGACGCGATGGTAGTAGGCCGAGAGCGCGCCGCACAGGGCGGTGGTCGTATCGCCCTGTACTAGCACCAACTGCGGTTTCTCCGCCGCGATCACCTGGTCGAGGCCTTCCATGGCGCGCGCCGTCACTTGGGCCAGAGTCTGGCCTGGGAGCATGATGCGCAGCTCATGGTGGGGCTCGAGCCCAAAGGGCTCCAAAGCCTGGGCGAGCATCTCCCGGTGCTGGCCGGTGGTGCAGACCAGGGACTCAAAAGTGCCCGGCCGCCGCTCAAGCTCCATGATTACCGGGGCAAGCTTGATCGCCTCCGGTCTGGTACCGATGATGGTCAGGACCTTACGCCTGCTCAAGAACTGCCTCCATAGTTGGCCGAGATCGCTCTGCGCTGTTGCGACACAGCCCCGAACAGCGACTCGTAGCGACCGATCAGGGCTTGGCGCGTGTAGGCTGCCAGGAAGGCGCGGCGACCCGATTGGCCCATCGCCTCTCGTTCTCCCGGAGCCATTTCGAACAACTGCCGGGCAGCCCGGGCCAAGGCGTCGGGGTCCTCAGGGGCGCACACCAGGCCAGCTCCGGCCTGCCGGACCATCTCCGCAGCGTCGCCTGGAACCGTGCACAGAATGGGGCGGCCACAGGCGAGATAGGCCGTCGTCTTGCCAGGTATGGTGATCTCGAACAGTGGATCTCGCCTGAGGTGGACAAGCAGGGCATCGGCGAGCGCGAAGAAGTGAGGCATGCGGTCCGCAGGCTGGCGACCGACAAAGCGCACGTTGTCGAGGCCACGAGAGCCTGCCTCCTGGCGCAAAGAGCGTTCATCGACTCCATCGCCGATAAGCACGAATTGCAGTTCTGGAATATCGCGCAGCAGTGCCGCCGCCGCCAGCACGTTCTCCAGCGCCTGGGCCGCACCCATGTTGCCACCGTAGACGATGTTGAAGCGTCCGGCCAAGCCATACTCCATCGCCAGCGCCTCATCGCGGGGAACTGGGCGATAGGTCTCCTCGTCGGCCCAGTTGGCGATGACATGGATCTTGTCTGCAGCGACGCCCTTGGCAACCAGGTTGCGCTTGAAGCCAGGCGAGATGACGCTAATGGCCGACGCGCGCTGGTAGACGAAAGCCGCCAGGTGCGACAACAAGGTGGAGGCGTGCCCAGAAGGCACCATGCCGGTGGCCGACAGAGTCTCGGGCCACATGTCCTGCACCTCGTATACAAACGGCACTCGTCTCAGCAGGCCGATCCACCAGGCAGGAATGCCCACCGTGAGCGGAGGATGATAGACCCACATCACATCGGCAGGGCCGCACAGCGCCGGCCCAAGGAGGGAAGCCGAAGCAGCAAAGCTGAGGTAGTTGAGCGTGCGTTTGATGGGCGAACGGTCGTGGTTGGGGTATAGTGGAAGGCGCAGGATGCGCACGCCATCGAGCTCTTCCCACTGTCGCCAGCGGATGCGATATCCGGGGTAGAGTCTGCCAGAAGGGTAGTTTGGGAAGCCGGTGATGGCGGTCACCTTGTGTCCGCGCTCGACGAGCATCTTGGCCAATGGGTGGATCCGGATGTCGGGCTCCGGGACGTACCATTGGGCAAGGACCAGAATACGCACTACACCTCCCGGGAACTCGATGCGTCGATGGGAAGCTTGGCTGAAGGTCGAGTGCTTGTCATGACACTGAACCGCCGTCAGCCGTGGCCAGGGCAAGATCGATCATGCACAGGTAGGGATCATGTGTATTGCGCTTGGCGGCGAGCGCGCGCCCCTGGCCGGCCAGGTCCTCGCGTTGGCGCCTGTCTCTCAGCAGCTCGATGGCTCTCTCGGCGAACTCGTTCGCATCGAGCGGATCAAAGAACACTGCAGCCTCCTCACAGATGTCGTGCGCGTAGGGCCGATCGGCGGCCAGCACGGGCGTTCCGACGCTCATGGCTTCCAGCATAGGCAAGCCGACCGTCTCGACGAGCGACGGCATCACCACGGCAGTGGCCATCTCGTATGCCTGGCGCAGCGCTTGGGGGGCCAGGTAACCCAGGCACACAACGCCGGGCTCCCGCGCCGCTGGATGATTCGTGGGCCAGGTGAGGTGCAGCGTGGCCTGCGGGCACGACTTGCGTACCAGGCCGATGCCGCGCACGAGGGTCTGGACCATCTTGTAGGCGGCAGTGTTGCCGACATAGAGGAGGCGCGAGCCCACAGGTGTCGAACGCATTGTGTCGAGTGCGGGCGAGGCGTTCGCCTTCAAAGCCGGCAACGACACTGAGGGCAGGACGACACTGACTTGGCCCACTCGAAGGCCGAAGGCTTGCGAAACCCATTGTGCCATCGTTGGCGTCTGCACGACGACTTTGGCAGCGCTGCGGCATGATCTCTGCATCAGCAGGCGTATGACTGCCATCCGAATTCGTTGGGATGGCGAGAGCGTCGCCAGCGCTTCAGTTGAGAAGGGCAATGCCTGCTGCACCAAGCTCACGTGGGTCGCCGGAGCTGGAGCGCGGCCCATGCCATTGAGGCAGAGGAGGACATCTGCAGCGATCCTTCCGCTCTCTAGCTCCAACAGGTGCTCGCACCACAACACGCGCCGTATCAACGAGCGCTCGGCCTGTGCCTGCTCGAGGGCGACCAGCCTGCTGGAATGGGGTAGAGCAAAGCTGCGCACTGGGTGGGGCGAGCAGAACACGGTAATCCTTGAAAGGGCGCTGTGGCGGAGCGCCGCCCCGAGAATGCCGCTCATAACAGTGGCCCCACCGCTATGCTTGATGCCGACTGCGTCGATTGCTATGTGCATGGTCAGGCGCCTGCCTGGCTCTCAGCAGACACACCGTATGCTTCTCCGGCTCCTGTTCGAGGAGTAGCCGCCGATATCAGGGCCACGAGCCAGGTGCGAAAGCGCTCGGCCTGGATGGACCACAGCTTGCGAGTGGTAAGAAAGTAGAGTATGCTTTCGGCCTTGCGCTGCCTCACGTTCTCGGGCCAGCCGAGCACGTCGATTATCTGTTGGGCCAAGCCGTCGGGCGTCTCTTCCTCAGGGACGGTCAGGATGTCACGGTACTCGGGCGATAGCCCCTCTGTCCAAGTGCTGATGACTGGCTTGCCGTACGACAGGTACTCCAGCACTTTCGAGGGAAAGTTGGAGCGATTGCCAAGGACCGCAGAGAGCCGGGGATTGACAAAGAGCGTCGCCTGCTGTGAGACACTGGCAAGCTGTTCTTCACTGACCATCCCGAGAACCTTGATCCTCGAATCTGACTGTACCGCACGTTCGACAGCCACCGTGGTTCCCTTGCCACAGAGCCACAGCTCGACTGCGCGCCCCGGCACCTGGAGGAAGGCCTCCACCAAGAGGTCCACGCCGGCCCAATGGTCGATTGAGCCGGTATACAGCACGATGGATTTGCCGAGCGGTTGCCCCGCAGCCACTCGTGTAGGATCAAAGCGCACCTGGCCGATGCCACCATCCAGGTGGAGACTCGGGCCGCTCGGGTAGTCGGTGTAGTTGCGCCACGACAGGAAGACGCGGCCGCTCGCTCGGCCAACCAGCGCCTCGTGGGCGGGGAGTTGTGAGGCCACGGCGGGGCCATCGGCCACTACGACAACCCAGGGTATCCCCAGTTCCTCCTGCGCATAGAGCCCCACGCGCGCATTGTGTGGGGTCGCGTTGTACGTCACAATGGCATCGGGGCTCCCGAGGCACGAACACATGTAGCGAAAGGCCCTCAAGTACTGCGCCTGCAGAAGGCGCTGCCTTGCCAGCGGGAGATTGGCGTAGCCCACCAGCCGTCCCTTCAGCCCTGGAGCGATCCGCGCGCTGTCACCTCGGATCCAGGGGCGTCCCTTCGGCCATAGCGGCTCGGGTACATGGCCGAGTGTGGTTGCTGAGGCGCCAATTCGCTGGAGGGCGGTCAGGAGGCCATATTGCCAGCGATTGGCTGCCGGGCTCACGGCCCGGTAGCCGATCATGGTCGCTTCGTCGACGATGGGTCCGAGCCAGACTATGCTTGGTTCCCGCGCCTGGCCCAGGGAGTGGCTATGCTGGTTCACTATCCGCTCCCTGCACCATGCTGCTCTCTGCGGTTGGTGTCGACGATGCACAGGCAACCGATAGCAGCGCGATGTAGAGTGGGAAGATGCGGTTGTTCAGGAAGTAGCTGGCCGCCAGGCTGCCCACGGCAGAAGCCGCGATCGTCGCCAGAAGTGCGGCGCCTGCGTAAGGGTCCTTGGCTCGGTGCCGGATGAGGCGACCCAGAGACAGATAGAGCCCGATGAGGGCCAGCACACCGAGCAGACCGTACCATACGAGGATGTAGCCGAGTTCGCTGTCCATCTGGCCAGAGAGGGCAGGGCCAGCGCCGGCCAGCAGGTGCCATGGAGAGTACCGGCTCAGAGCGCTCAGAGTGGGGAGCCATTTCATGGCGAGCCAGTTGGTGCTGAGCGCATGGCCTATGTAGCGCGGATTGAAGCGGGTTGGGCTCGTTGTCAGTGTCAGCGAGCCGAAGATCATGACCGCTACAAACGGGCCGGCAAGGAGCAGAATGCTCTTCAGGCTGAGCCTTGTGCGCATGGCCGCCAAGGCGAGACCAAAGACGCTCGCGATCAGTCCGGCAATCAGTGCCGTTCGCGACTGGGAGAGATAGATGCCGAGCCAGACCAGCGACGTGAGGCCGAGCCACGCTATGGGGCCCCACCAGGCGCGGCGACCGGCGGGCCGGAAGACCGACATGGTAAACAGCACGAGTGGTGCAAGGAGATAGCTGCCCAGCACATTAGGGTTGACCAAGAGCGAGCCCGATCTCCACCCCCAGCCAAAGCCCTTGTATCTCGGCAGGGTGCTCGTCAGGAAGATGCGATCGCCTTTGGCGTAGGCGACCAGGATCCAGTTGGTCACGCTCACAAAGCCGGCGTACTGCAGGAGCTGGATGCCGACAAGGACGCTGCAGCAGAACGCCAGGGTGGCCAACACGAGCTTCCAGGCTCGCGACGGCACAAAGCCAAAGGCGAGCGCCACGAGGACGTACTTGGCCAGGCGGGCGTACTCCTTCAGCGTCTCGACGAACAGGCCATGGCCGAAGGTGCTGTCTGGAGCAGGCCGGCCGGTGAGATGGCTGAGGGTCATGCCGATGGCACCGATGAGAGCGAGCGCACCAGCGGCAAGGGCTATGCACTTGAGCACTCCGGTGTCAGGTCTCCTCCCGCGTGCGACGAGCTCGTATGTGCCGAGAGCTACCATGACGATGGTGATGATGTCCTCTGGCCGCAGGTTGAATGGCCCCGCAGTTGATAGATCGGGAAGCAGGCTTGCTGCGACGATCCACAGGCATGCCAGGATGGTCCATGCCTGCGACCAGGAGACCGTCGGCCTGATGATTCGCCTATCGGCAGGCAGGGTCACGGTGCCTCCTCCGGCGCTCCTAGACTGCTCCATGTATCGTCCGATAGACGCCTAGCGTTTGTTGCGCCGCGGCGTTCCAGTCATACCGGCTGACCGCGCCCTGACCGATCCGTGTCCGCTGCGCAAGTCGGCCTTCAGCGGTGACCTGGTCGAGCGCTCGGATGAGATCTGCAGGCTCGGCGGGGTCGAAGTATATCGGCACCTCGCCTGCGATCTCGATAGTCGATGGGATGCGCGAAGCGACTACCGGGCATCCGCAGGCCATGGCCTCCAGAACTGGAATGCCGAAACCTTCGTAAAACGAGGGGTACACGAGGGCTACGGCACGGTTGTAGATGCGGCAGAGGGACTCATCGTCCACTCCGGTCAGCAGATGCACCGCGTCGACTATGCTCAGATCGATGAGCTGCTGTCTCTCTTGCCCTGTCCATTCTCTGCCGACGATGACCAGGTCCACTTCCCGACGACCCGGCCACGCACCAAAGGCCTGGAGAAGACAAGAGAGGTTCTTGTAGTGGCTACGATCGCCCACGTAGACCAGAAAGGGCTTGTCTTGAGGCGGACCGGAGGGCAGATCGGCATCTTTGAGTGGCCTGAAGACCGGGCTCGGAGCCAGAGGCACGACACACAGGCGCGATCGATCCAGCCCGTAGGCCTGCGCCACATCGTTACGGGTAGTCTCGGATATGCAGATGACGGCGTCAGCCGCCATGACGCAACGTCGCTTCTGCTCCCTGAGCTGGGCGTTCAGCCGCCCTGTGAAGAGATGCTGCAGGCGTTCATGGATCATATCATAGACGGTGACGACCGTGGCGCGCACACGCTGCGGCGGCATGGTATAGTAGGTCGAGTGCCAGATGTCCTCGCCAGCCTCGCTGAGCACGAGTCGCTGCGCCATTGACCGGAGACACAATGACGCCGGCCACCAGAAGCGCGCAGGGCGCAGGAGCGAATGCAGCGGAAGTGGTGTGGCCCGGGCAATACGAGGGTGAATGGGCACGGAGCCGGCATGGCTCCGAGTCAACAGCAGGATGCCCAGAGTGTCATCGAGGTCGCACATGCGGGGGAGGAGCTCGCCATATAGGCGCGAGATGCCTCCATTAGGTTGAAACTCAAAGGCAACGCCATCGACGAGGACCCTCATTGGCGCCTCGTTGCCGCGGAGGGCGCTGCCTGCTGCGGCCGCCACTCACTCCAGAGTACCTTCGACTTGTCTTGGCCAGCAGCCTGCGGCCCCTTCGGCCGGTGCCTGGCGCTCGCGCCGGCTGGACCGATGCGGCCTGCAGTGAGCCCGGAGGCGAGCAGTCGCACAACCCACAGGATCATCGGTGGCCAGGCGATGGCGGCGTGCAGCGCATGGCGCACGACCAATCCGCCGTTATGCGTCGGGTCATCGAGGTAGATCGACAGCAGCTCATAGTCCAGCCTGGCCCGGATGACCCTACGCTCTATGCGCCCGATGGCTGGGCCATCGGTAGACGACAGGATGCCATTGATCGTGCGCTCGAGCTCCCGCGCAATCAGCGGACGCTGAGATTGGGTCTTGGTGTGGGGGTGCCAGCGCGTCGTTGCCAGTACCTGCGGCACGCAGCAAAAGTCGCCACATTGGGCGAGCCGGGTCCAGAGCTCATAGTCGAACACCATGTGATAGGTCAGGTCCAGCCCGCCCACATGCTCCAGGCAAGACCGTCTCAGGAACACGGTGGGCTGCGAGATGTATCCTAGCCGCCGAAGCTCCTTCAGGCCGGCCGACTTGACCGGACGCTCGGCAATGACGATGCCCTCACGGTCGATCAGCAGCTCGCTCCCGCAGACCGCCGGAGCTAGAGGGCTGCTTGCGAGCGCCTGAACGGCAGCGGCAACGGAGCCTACGAGGTAGGTATCATCGGAATTGAGGTAGGCAAGTATCTGACCCGAGCCCCGCGACCATCCTTTGTCGATCGCGTGCGCCTGCCCGCCGTCTGGCTCGCTCGCCCAGTAGTGCAGCCAGCGCTCGTACTTTTTGATGATCTCGACACTGCCATCGTTGCTCCCGCCATCGATGACGATGTACTCGAGCGCCGGATACCTCTGCAAGAGCACCGAGCGGATGGTTTCCTCGATGAACTCGGCCTGATTGTAGGAGGGCGTGACGATGCAGACCCGTGGCCAGGCTGCGCCGTCCGGCATGAGGCCGGCCGGCTCCGGGCTCTGCTCAGTCCACGGCCAGCCACTTCTTCCCGGAGGCGGCGAGGGCAGCTCAGCGAGTGTTGGGCTACGCATCGCGGCACTTGACCAGGGAACGGCAGGCCGCCGGCACTAACGGGCGCACAGGGCCTCCTCAACGATCTTCAAGAAAGCTTCTCCAAACGCTTTGGTCCGCACGGGCAAGAGTGAGCGGGCTGCTGCTTCCAGTTCGCGGTCCGGGCCGGGCTCGTATTGCTCGAAAGCCGCCAGCAAGCATTCTGCCAACCGCTCAGGTGCTGTGGGGTCGAAGTAGGCCGCGCGGGCGGGGGCTTGCTCCCTGTGCACTGGGATATCCGACAGGATGATCGACTTGCCGAGCGATTTGGTTTCCTCGACAGTCGTGCTCCAACCCTCGAACTGCGAAGGCTGCAGCACGGCCAGGGACTGCCGTATCAGCGCGAACAGGTGCTCGTGAGGTATCATGCCGAGGACGATCAAGTTGTCGCGCAGACCCTGACGAGAGATATCGGCCAGCAATCGTGCAAAATACGTAGGATCGCGGTCATCGTGCGTGTTGCCGGTGCAGACGACTGCTATGGGTGGATAGTGCGTTCTCGCCAGCGAGAGTGCCTGGATCACTACCCTGTGGTTCTTGTGTCTCCAGAATTGGTTTGGCAGGTAGACGAACCTGTGTGGGATATGATACTGGCCGCACACCCAGGCGGGGTCGGAGGAGTAGGCGCTATCCGGGACTTGGGCGACGAACGGCAGCACCCTGCCTTTGACGGCTGAGCGCGGAGCAAAGTGCTGCAGGTCTTCCAACGCCTGCTGGCTGCTAACGACAATGCGTGTGGCGTTGCTGGCTATGCGAGCAAAATAGCGGTTGCGGAATGCAGTCTCTTGGGCTGGAAACATGTCGGGCAGGTGCAGGTGCTGGAAATCTGGGATCCACGACAGCAGGGGAACGTTGAAGCGCGCGCCGTACTCGACATAGCCGAAAGCGACATCCAGTCCATGCTTCCGCATGTATGCACCAAGGGGAGGCCTGGGAGTGACAAGCGCCTCGATCGATGCCGGCAAGCGGCGACAGGCTCCCCTGAGCAACGTGAACCAGAGCGGGTCGGGCGGCACGGTGAGCGTCCGGTCCACACCTATGCCCGGCTCGTCGAAGCGGCCGGGATGGCTGCCAGGTGCCTGCAAGAGCACGACCTCGGGGCGACGGGGCAACTCCAGTGACTGGATGGCGGCGAAGAGGTTCTTCAGGTAGTGTGCACCGGCCACCCATGAGGCGTTCGCCAGGTTCAGAAAGCCGATGTGGAGCTGGCGCTCACGCTTGCGTTGCATCATACCATTTCGCGACGGCAGCCAGGCCAGCCTCGAGGGACATGCGTGCCCCATAACCGAGCTGCTTCAGCTGTGAGATATCGCCGATCCATTTCTGCGCATCGCCGGGGCGCACCTGTCCCGAGTATACGACCTGCGGGCTCAGGTGGCATACGCGGCACCAGGTGTCGACGAGTTCGGCGATAGTGTGGCTTGTGCCCGAAGCTACATTGTAGACCTCGCCACGGCCAGGCGCCGTTGTGGCGGCAAGGATCATCGCCTGGACGACGTCAAGGACATAGGCGAAATCGCGCGCCTGCGAGCCATCGCCGATGACCTGCAATCGCTGTGGGTCGGCTCGCAGCTTGCACAGCAAGTCGTACACCACCTGTTTGCGCTGTCGAGGGCCGTACACGGAAAAGAGGCGCAGGGAGGTGGTATGGAGGCCGTAGATCTGGCTGTACACGGCGGCGTAACGCTCGCCGGCCAGCTTGCTCACTCCATAGGGCGAAATGGGTACCGTCGGGTCGGTCTCCCGGATTGGCAGGCGGAAGGGATTACCGTACACGCCCGCGGTCGATGTGTTCACCAACCGCGGAGAGTTCTTCGTCTGCCGCAGTGCCTCCAGCAGATGGAAGGTGTTGTCGAGGTTGACCCGGTAGTCGAAGGCCGGGTTCTCTACCGACGGTGGGATGTAGGCATTGGCGGCGAGGTGGAACACGATCTGGTAGTCGCCCAGCTCCACCTGGTTGGTCCTGAGGACGTCGCCCAGCTCAGCAGTAATGAGCCTGATATTTGGCAGTACGGTCCGCAGGTTCTCCAGGCTGCCCGTGGATAGGTTGTCGACGACGGTAACGCAAGCGCCGTCGCTTACAAGTCGCTCGACGAGATGGGAGCCGATGAAGCCTGCTCCGCCCGTCACGAGAATGGTTGAGTCCCCAATCATCCCGCTCTCCGCACGGCAAACGCGACTCCATACCCAAGCTCGGTGTACTGCCACGTCGCAAAATGCTGATCTGAGACGATAGTGCGTTGCCAGATATCTGCCAAGTAGCGATGAGCCGGGTGGCAGATATCGTCGAAGACAAGAACCCCTCCCACTTTCAGTCTTGGCAGCACGTCGCGCAGATCCTGCTCTGCTCCGCGTCTGGAGTGGTCGCCATCCACCGTGATGAGGTCGAAGAAAGCGCCCGGGTTCTTACCGAGGAAGACAGGCAATTGGCTGTGGCTGTTGCCGCTGACGAGCTCTAGTTCGCCGGCATGGCCGAGCCGCACCATTTCCTTACGGACGAAGTCAGGCCCCTGGTTGGCCATGCCGGCATAATCAGCGGCCCACATGTCAAAGCCGACGATGCTGCAGCGTGGGCATGCTGATACCACCATGGCCATGCTTCGCCCCCGGCGCACGCCGATCTCCAGGTAGCTCTCAGGCTGAAGGACCAAGGCTGCTGCCAGGACGGCCGTGCCGAGATCGGCGTAGCGCCATGTGTCACCAAATCGCTCTAGACCTGCCCGACAGTACGATGACAGATAGCGCAAGTAGTCGTCAGGCTCGAGTCGTTCCATGACGTCTAGTGCCCGGCGGATGCAGCCAGGACTCGTGGCGACTGATCCGAGCGTGCTGGGCCCCAGAATGACAGGAGAATACCACTCTCCTGTGCCAAGCGTGCGGTACACGGATCTGGATACCTCGGCGACGATCCGTGGCTGGCCGGATCGGGCAAGCAACTTGGTTCTCATGCGCCCGACGAACTGAACCCTGTCCATTTGCCTCCTGATTGGGGGATTGTCAACACGCGGAACCGCTGTGTAGCTGGCGCAACACAACAGGTGTCTAGTTCCGGGTATCTCGCACGGGCCTTGCAGGATTGCCAGCGACCACGGTGTATGGTGGGACGTCCGCCGTTACCACGCTGCCTGACGCAACGATGGCGCCGTCTCCGATTACCACACCCTTTAGCACGATGGCGCCGAGACCAATCCATGCGCGCTCACCGATGCGAATAGGAGCCCCGGCAATCGGCTGTCTCTCGCCGTTTCCTGGTTCGAGCGCCGCCCGATAGTCCCGCTCACGCGACAGTGTATCGGTAGGATGAGAGTCATTGTCGAAGACCTGCACGCCGTGAGCCAGCAGTGTCCACGGGCCGATGTCTATGCAGTGGGCGCAACTGACGATGCAATCATCGCCAATATACACATGAGCGCCGATGGTGATGCGGCCATGACGAAAGATCTCACTGCGCAGGATGCCCCGGCAGACAACGGCATCGCCAAGGCGGATGTTCGCCCTAGGGCCCGGGTTCGCGCACCAGGCGTGCGGCCCAATCCGGCAATTGTGGCCGATCAGGGATCCGTTGAGGAAAGACTCGGCAGCCGCGCGCATTTGCTCCTGCTCGGCGCTCTCCACGAGCTTGCTGGCCAAGAGGCGCCAGATGCGCGCAGGTAGACCGGGACGGCGGCTCACCGCCAGAGGAAAAGTCACTCCTGTGGCAAATGCATGGTATCGGTCTACGGGCATGAAGGCCAATCCTCTGACTGACACGTGTGCATCTCGGCAGGGTACACGAAATCCGTTGCGTGCAGAATGCCGTCGCATATCGTGTCAAGCCCCGGGTCCCTTGCGGGAAGCATATCATCCAGGCCGGTCAGCGCAATCCTGTACGGGGGCCAGCCGGGCACCGGTTCCACGCACTTGACAGGGATCATCCTGCGGAAAAAGAAGTGATAGGCGTACTTGCGGGCTCTTTGCACGGTTGCGGCGTCGAGCTGGTGTTCCAGTGGCAGTCGATCCAGGAGCGCCAAGTACTCATCAGCCGAGTGGGCATCCATTGTGAGACCCTTGTTGCGAATCCACGCCTCCCCTGCGACGATGACTGGTATGCCCAAGCTGGTCAACTCTACCCCCGTCTTTGTGCCATAGATGATGACCGCGTTGCACTGCAGCATCATTGCATATGTGCTGACCTGGCTCTCGGGAGGGATGACAAAGACATTGCGTGGTAGTTGGGGAAACGCCCGGCGGATCTCATCCACCATCAACTGCCGCGACTTGACTGTGCCGCGCAATTCCGCCGGATGGATGCGAATCACCAGCTGCATCTCGGGGCGCTTGGCAAAGTACGCGATGGTCTGTATGGCCCACTCACGCATGTTGGGGAAGGCGTTCGCTGGATAGTGCAACTGCGCGTCCCACATGACATTGGTCAGCATGCCGATACATGGCCGCGTCAAGTCTACGCCCACCTCGTGGATGATGCTGCTCAGGTCCGCCTGGGGGCGATCGTGAAACCATATCCAGTCCTGCGTGCCCTGCCAACGGCTCCTGAGGTAGGCCATCAACTCCTCATCGAGTTGCTCCGTCCAAGGGATGTTCTCCCAGGTACTCGTGGGCTCCGTGAGCAGGGTGTGGTGATAGGTCTCGTTGTGGCTGAAGATGAAGCTCTTCTTGCGATATGCTACCTGCCAATTGGCGATGCGCACGCCTTCGCAGCGGGCCACTTCGCCGACCAAGCCCTGTGGAACGTAGATGCCGTGATGGAAGCTGGCGCCGGTTATGCCCAATTGCTTCAGGCAGCGACGTGATGCATATGCCGTGAGCAGCGCCGCCCTAAGGTACTGGCGGAGAACGGGCTCTGCGAATGGCTCGTGCTCAAGGGTTCCGCGTGCGAAGAACCGGAGTGCACCAGCTACCGCGTGTTCACCGATGCGTAGCCCATCGAGCGTAAAGGCACCGATCTCGTCGCGAGGTAGTTCTTTCGAAATGGCGAAGGCGCTGCTGGCCTCCTCGGCAGTGATGAACTGCCGGTATAGATGAACAGGAACGCCCAATCCACGGTACGAGTTGTAGGCCCCGGCTAGGCAGGCACGGCAAGTCTCACGAGAGACGCCTTTCCGGGCAAATGACGCGACATCTGGCACTGTGTGGTACGTAAGGTGCTCGCAGGCCGGCAGGGCGCCATCGCAAAGCAACATATGGACTTGAGCCCCGCGGATTGTCAGTGCGGCTGCAAGGAGGCTATCCATTGTGGCCACGGGGACGTGTCCGCCTACGCCGGTGGCCAACAGTATGCGAGGTCCTCCCTCGGTCGAAGTGAGTGTGGCCAACCAACGCTGCCAATCGGCAGACAGGAGTTGCGACCAGTCGGGGTACGCCCCAGGCATCGGTGGCACGCTCTTGCGGCCAACCAGCGCGGCGATGCGTCGGAGCCCCCTGCCAATGAGTGGCATCATGCGGCTCCGTTCCTCGGCCAGACGCGGCCATGCCTCAAGCGTCGCATGGATGGCGACCCTCCCAGAGGCGCCCGATCGCCTCGGCCAGCGAGGCTCCGTCGAGGCGATGGTGGGCGAGGGCCTGCGGTGGGGTGCCGCAGGCGGGGTAGCCCTCGACGGCGAACTTGGCAAAGTGCCGGCCTTCAAGCATGTTGCCGGCGACGAGCGTGTTGAGCAGGTGATCGCCAAGCCCGCCGACCGGCGCGTGGTCCTCCAACACAAACAAGTGCCGGACCTGCCCGATGGCCTCAGCCAGCCAACTCGCATCGACCCGGTTGAGCCAGGGCATGTTGATGACCCGTAGCCCGAACCCACGCTGCGCAAGGAGCTCGGCAGCAAGCAGCGCCTCGTGCATCATAACCGGGCCGTACGCGAACAGGATGGCATCCTCGCCCGATGTCAGCGCCACGCCGCGCCCCAGCGTGAGTGCATAGCTCTCGGGCAAGACGATGCGGCGGGGCGAAGGGCCGATCGCCAGGCGAAGCGCACAACTCTCGGTGGCCACGTTCACGCAGTATTCGAGTGCCATGCGTGTCTCGGCAGCGTTGCAGGGTTGCAGGATGATGCAGTTGGGCAATGCGCCGAACAGCGAGATGTCGCGGATGCTCTGGTGCGACTTGCCCGGGCCTGCCGGGATGAGGCCGGCGTAGTGACAGGCGTAGATGATTTTGGTCTGTTCGCTGGCGGCGTTGTAGATCTGCTCGTTCGCACGCGAGGCGAGAAAACTGGCGAACGAGTTCACGACCGGCAGCAGTCCCTGGCGCGCCAGCCCAGCGGCCATCGACACCATGTCTTGCTCGGCGATACCATTCTCGATAAAGCGCTCCGGATACGTGTCCTCGAAGCCACGGACGCGGCAGTCGCTCGCCAGGTCGGCATCGAGCACGATCAGGTCGGTGCGGCTGGCCGCGAGGTCAAGCAGTGCCTGCCCGTAGGCATCGGCCACATACTCGACTGTGACGCTCGAGGCAGTTGGAGCCTGATTGCCAGGGCTGGCTGGTTCGCCAGCCAGGCTGATGGCGGGTTTGTGCGCAGGCTTGGCCTCGGGGGCTACGATCTGCGATACCAGGGGGGGCAGGGCGAGTTGCTGGAAGCGCTCCTGCAGGCGCGCAATGACCTCTTCGTAGGCGGCGACGAAATCCTGGTCGGAGGGGGCACCCGAGTGCCAGCGATAGAGGCCCTTGCCTTCGCTCAGCGCGGCCGGGTGCTCCATGAACGAGATGCCGCGTCCCTTGATCGTGTCGGCTATCAATACCTTGGGCCGGTCGGTAACCTGTCTGAACTGGGCAAAGACTCGGGCCAGATCGCCCTGGTCGTGGCCATCGCAGCGGGCGACAAACCAGCCGAAGCAGCGCAGCTTGTCCTCGAGGGCGCGCAGATCGACGATGGCGCTGACGAGCTTGTCGGACTGCACCTTGTTGTGGTCGACGATCACCGTCAGCTTGTCGACCTGCTGCTGTGCGGCCGCCTGCAGCGCCTCATAGTTCTGCCCTTCCTGGAACTCGCCATCGCCGGTCATGACAAAGACTCGGCCGGAGTGGCCCAGATAGCGCTTGGCCCAAGCCATGCCGCGGCCTTTGGAGATGCCCATGCCTAGTGAGCCCGAGTTGGCCTCGATGCCTGGCGTGCCGATATCCGGGTGTCCATCGAGCCCGTTGAGGCGGCGCAGTGCCAGGAGCTTGGCTTCGGGGAGAAGCCCGAGCGAAAAGAGCACCGAATAGAGGCCGGGCACATCATGGCCCTTGGAGGAGAAGTAGATATCGCGATTCGGATTGTCGAGGCCCGTCGCCACGGTGTTTATCTCATGATAGTACAGGTGGACCACGATATCCATGGCGCTAAGGCTGGAGCCCAGGTGCCCAGAGCCCGCGCGCTTGACGGCGGCCAGTGTGTTGGCGCGGCACATATCGGCGATTAGGGCCAGCTTTTCGTGTTGCGCGAGCGGCGCTGCGGCGATGCGCTGGAACTCGCTCTGTGGGATCAGTCTGATCTCAACCATCATGCGAGCGGGCCCTCCGTAGCGTAGGGCGTCTGTGTGACGGCAGGCAACTGCGCGACACCGCGCGCGACCAGTTCCTCTGCCAGTCGCCAGTCGTCGGGCTGGTTCACGTCAAAGCCCTCATAGTCCTTGGTGAAGAATGGGACCACGACGTTCCCCGCAATCGTGCGCTCCTCGAAGACCACCCTCGTCCAGGCGATCTCGAGGCTGGCGTTCTGAACGTATACCTCGGGCAATGACTGGTATTGGCTGCTGTGCCAGGGCTGTTCCGCCGGACTGAGCGGCAGGAGCGGCAGCATGCGGCCGCGGCGTACCACCCACATCTTGCCGGGATGCTGTTTGCACTTTTCGACCGCGCGCAGGGAATCCACCCCCTCCTGCCCGAGGAACTCCCGCCATGCCCGGCGGATGGTCTCGGCCTGGCGGAAGGGGCTGGTGGGGCGCAGGATACTGAAGCAATCGTAGGTCCGGCCTTCTTCTGTCAATCGCTTCAGGGTGTACTCCACCCACTCGATATCTGGAGACAGGTCGCCGGCGAGCTCTGAGGGGCGCAAGCACGGCACCTCGGCGCCATAGTAGCGGGCGACGGAAGCATAGTGTTCGGAATCGGTCGACACGACCACGGACGAAAAGACCTGGCTGCTTGTAGCCGCCGCAATGGTATAGGCGATGACAGGGTGCCCGGCCAGAGGCCGGATGTTCTTATCGGGCACACGTTTGGATCCCGACCGTGCCGGGATCAAGGCGACAACGCTGCTGGCTTGCCCCATGGTAGTCATCGATGCTGCCCCTCTACACCTGAGCCGGATCCACTGTGATGTAGATGTCCTTCAGCTCCGAGTACACGTCCAGTGCTTCGGTCCCCGGCTCGCGTGAACCATTCCCCGACTGCTTCAGGCCGCCGAACGGCATGTGCGGCTCGCTGCCGTAGGTGCCTGCGTTTACCACGGCGACCCCTGCGCGCACGTTGTGCGCGAACTCGGTCGCTCGGTGCAGGCTGCGGGTGTGAATGCACGCCGTCAACCCGTAGGGGGAGTCGTTGGCGAGGGCCAGCGCCTCGGCAAAGCCCTTGACCCGGTAGAGGCAGGCGATGGGGCCGAATAGCTCGGTGGTCGACAGTTCATCGTGAGGGGCCACGTTCTCGATGAAGGTGGGCGCCATATAGAAGCCATTGCGATGCTCGGGATCTACCAGTCTATGCCCCCCGGCCAGGATCACTGCACCACGCTGGCGCGCTGCCTCCACAGCATCGAGCATGTTCTCCAATTGCTCCTCGTTGATCACCGGGCCGAGATCATCGTTATCGTCTGGCCCGACTTGTAGCCTGCGCGTGCGCTCGACCAACACATCGCGCAACCGGTCGTAGACCGCATCGAAGACGATGATCCGGCTGGCCGACGCGCAGCGTTGCCCAGCGTTGCTGAAAGCCGAGAGCAGGATCCACCTGGCAGCATTATCGAGGTCGGCATCATCACACACGATCAACGGGTTCTTGCCACCCAGCTCCAGCGACACCCTGGCTAGCCGCCGGCCGGCCACCACGGCAATCTGCCGCCCGACCGCCGCGGACCCTGTGAAGCTGACGACATCTACCTCGGGGTCAGCGGCGAGCGGAGCGCCAGCCTCCTCTCCATACCCCTGCACGACGTTCAGTACGCCTGACGGGAGGCCCGCCTCGTGGGCTATTCTTGAGAACAGCCAGGCCGTTGCCGGGGTATCTTCGGCGGCCTTGAGCACAGCGGTGTTGCCGCAGATCAAGGCCGGAAACACCTTCCAGGCCACATTGGCGATAGGCGTGTTCGCCGCCACGATGAGGCCGGCAACGCCCAGGGGCTGGCGAACCGTCATGGCGTACTTGTTCGGAGCGGCGCTCGTCGTCGTACGGCCGTAGAGGCGCTGGCCTTCGCTGGCGTAGAACAGGCCCAGAGCGATGGCACCGCCCGTCTCGCCGAAGGCATCCTTGTAGGATTTGCCGGTCTCGGCAGCGACGATGCGGGCAATCGCGCCCTGGCGCGCCTGCATGGCCACGACGATTCTGTGCAGGGCCATGCCGCGTTCGACCGGTGGCGTTGCGGCCCATGCCGATTGCGCACGCCTGGCTGATGCGATTGCGGCCCGGATGTCCTCGGCCTGAGAACGTGCGGCACGGCACAACAGTGTGCCGTCTGCTGGGCGCTGCTTGGGGAACCAATCGCCGCCAGCGGCCTGCTGCTGTCGGCCGTCGATCCAGTTGGGGATGCGATCTGGGAGTACCGTTTCCTGCATTTTGGGTCTCACTCCCCCGGGCTTGGCGATGCTACCAGGCTGTCCACCCGCCATCGATGACGAGGTTCGAGCCGGTCATGTACGACGAGGCATCCGACACCAGGAAGACTATCGCCCCGTTGTACTCATCCTCGCGGGCCATGCGTCCCAGCGGGACTCGGGAGCAATAGTTCTCTAGGAAGCGCTCGTCCTGGCCGTTGAAGACGCCGCCGAAAGTGAGCGTGTTTACCCGCACGTTGCGCGGTGCCCAATAGGTGGCCAGGTAGCGGGTCAGGTTCAGCAGCGCTGACTTGGACGCCGAATAGGCAACCGGCTTGTAGAAGGGCCTGCCCTCCGTGCGGCGGTACTCGTAGATGCGCTGATCTGGTGATACGAGACCATAGGTGGAGCAGATACTAATGATGGATCCTCGGCCAGCGTTGGCCATCTGCTCGCCAAAGACCTGGCAGCACAGAAAGACGCCTTTGACGTTGACCTCCATGACGCTTTCCCAGGATGACTCCGGGTACGTCTCGAAGGGGCCGTTCTCCTCCGCGGGCGCATTCGGCGGGGAGTCGAGCGCGGCGTTGTTGATCAGGGCGTGCGGGGTGCCCCAGCGGGCGGTGATGGCCTGGAGGGCTCGCTCGAGGGACTCTCGTTTGGTAGTATCGGCTTGGACGAAGGCGAGGCTGGCATCGGCAGCATGAGCGCCAAAGCGCGCCGTGACGATCGCCTCGTCGGCTCGCAAGTCGAGGACGGCGACCCTGGCACCGCGCCCAGCCAGAGCGAGGCTGAACTGCCTGCCCAACTGGCCGAGCCCGCCGGTGATGACCACGACCCGATCGCGCACATCGAAAAGGTCCTGCTGCATGTGAGCCGCTAGTCCTCGCATGGGGTCAGCACTCGCTCGAACAGATCGCAGACCTCGCGCACTGCGCCGTGGCCGCCGGCGGCCCGTGTCTGATAGCAGGCGAGAGGCACTACGTCGGGATGGGCGTCGCGGACGACAATCGGCAGGCCGGCGCAGGCCAGGCAGGGTGCGTCGTTGACGTCGTTGCCCACAAAGGCGACCGCCGCCAGAGAGAGGTCGAGTTCCTTGGCGATGGTCTCGATGGCAGCTTGTTTGTCGGCACAGCCCTGCAGGCAGCGGATGCCCAACTTGCAGCTGCGCACCGACACGACGGGGTTGGTCTCGGTGGAGATGACGACGATGTGCAACCCCATTCTCTCCAGCTTGCGCAGGCCAATGCCGTCTGCACGGCTGCAGCGGACAGCCTCGGACCCATCCTGGAAGACGTAGACGGCATTGTCGGTGAAGACGCCGTCAAAATCAAAGGCGACCAGGCGGATGGCCTGCATGCGCTCCTTGAGCGCTGCGTCATGGCATGAGCGAGTCGCTGTCACGCTGTTGCGTCCAGGTCGCTGAACAGGATGGTCTCGTCTTCCTGCAGGTCGCGGAGGATCCTGGCCCCAATGATGTTCTCCAGCTCGTAGGGCGGCAACCCATCGTTGGGCGACTTGATGGCAATGTCCTCTCGCCTCAAGATGTGGCCGGCGGGCAGATTGCGTGCCGCCACCAGCTTCTTGCCCATCTTGAAGAGCGGCTTGGCCTCGGTGGGAAGCGGACGCTTGACGCCGTCTCCGAGCGCGAGACGGGCCCGGCGCAGGTCTCGCACCAGCTTGCGCATACCGACCGGCTCGAGGGAGAAGGCGTGATCGGTGCCCTTCCAGGCGCGGTTCAGCGTAAAGTGCTTTTCGATCACGCGCGCGCCGAGCATGTAGGCCACGAGCGCCATGGCGATGCCATTCTGGTGGTCCGAGAGGCCGATGACGACGTCAGGGAAGCGCTCACGGAAGGTCGTGATGACGCGGAGGTTCATGTCCTCCGGCTCGGCGGGGTAGTTGGCTGTGCACTGCAACAGGCAGAGCTGTGTGTTGATGGGCATCACGGCATCATAGGCACGCTGCACATCCTCGAGTGAGCCGCCGCCGGTGCTGACGAACATGGGTCTGCCAAAGGCGGCGACGTGCCTCAGCAGGGGCACATTCAGCAGGTCGCCTGAGGCAATCTTGTAGGCCGGCATGTCGAGCTCGGCCAGCAAGTCAGCGCTGGCCAAGTCAAACGCCGTGGCGAACATCGTGATGCCCAGCTCGGCGGCGTAGCGCTTGAGCTCCGCATACTCATCGCGGCCGAACTCGAGCGCCTCCCGGTGCGCGCCGTAGGTTGGGCCGAAGCCGTTATCGTTGTTGTAGGGCATGTCATACATGGCGCGGGTGTACAGCGTGCGGTTGTCACGCTTCTGCAGCTTGACGGCACTAGCGCCGCACTCTTTGGCGGCGCGGAACATCGTGCTGCAGCCGCTGGGGGCGTTGGTCTTTTTGATCGCCGCTCTGGCCGAGATGAGCCGCACCCCGTTCGACCTGGTCGAGGCCGAGAACGAACTGGTGGGCGGCTACAACACCGAGTACTCGAGCATCAAGTTCGCCCTCTACTACATGGGCGAGTACATCGCCGTCATCGTGGCCGCCTCGATCTTTGTGACCATCTTCCTGGGTGGCTGGCAAGGGCCCTTCCTGCCGGGCATCTGGTGGTTCTTTGCCAAGCTGATCGCCATGATCTACGTCCTCACCTGGATCCGCGTGACCCTGCCGCGCATTCGCTACGACCGGCTCATGAGCTTTGCGTGGAAGGTGCTCGTGCCGCTGGCGGTGGGCAATGTGTTGGTGACGGCGCTGGGCCTGGCGTTGCGCGATTTGCACGTGTTCGGGCTGTGAGGCGTGGGACGTGATGCGTGATGCGTAATGCGTAAGGTGAGCTGCTCATCACGCATCACGTGTCACGCATCACATGGTGCCCCTGGGCGTTCTGTGGGAGAGAGCTTATGTCGGCAATACTTGCTGTGGTCCAAGGGCTCTGGGTGACGTTGCGGCGATCGCTGCCGCGGCCGGTGACGGTGCAGTACCCGGAGGAGCGGCCGCACATCTACCCACGCTACCGGGGGCGGCATGTGCTGAACCGCCATCCCGACGGCCTGGAAAAGTGCGTGGCCTGCGGCTTGTGCGCCTCGGCCTGCCCTACCGGGGCCATCTATGTCGAGGCGGCCGAGAACAGCGACGCCGAGCGGCACTCGCCCGGCGAGCGCTACGCGCGCGTCTACCAGGTCAACATGTTGCGCTGCATCTTTTGCGGTTTCTGCCAGGAGGTGTGCCCGACCGGGGCAGTCACCTTGGGACCTGACTTTGAGCTGACCCAGTACACACGCGCCGACGCCATCTATAGCAAGGAGCGCCTGCTGGTGCCGGTGGCGCAGGCTGGAGAGCCTGCGCAGCTGCTGATTGGCGAGTCCGTGGGCGAGGGCGAGCAGGCTGGGAAGCCTGCGCCACTCAGGCCGGCGCCACGGGAGCAGTGAGGGAGGCCGAGCGCAGATGGTGGATGTGATCTTTTTCGCGGTTTTTGGGCTGGTAGCGGTCGTCGCGGCGATTGGCGTCGTGGCTCTGCGCAACGTGCTCTACAGTGGCCTCCTGCTCGTGCTGAGCATGCTCTCGCTGGCCGGGCTCTACATCCTGATGAACGCCCAGTTTCTCGGCGTGGCGCAGATTATCGTGTATGCCGGCGCTGTGATGGTGCTCTTCCTGTTCGCGGTGATGCTCGTCGGCGGCAGGGGCGAGGCGCAGCCGGCGTGCCGTCTGCGCGGCCAAGCACCGTTGGCGGCGCTCATGGTGCTCATCCTGGCGGTTGACCTGGGGCTGCTCGTCTACCGCGGCTTGCCGGCGGCGGCGCCGGCTGTCGTGTTGCCGGATGGGGGGAACGTCGAGGCTGTGGCCGAACTGCTGTTCACCCGCTACCTGTGGGCCTTTGAGGCCACCGGCCTGCTGCTGCTCGTCGCCGTGGTCGGGGTTGTCTACCTGGCCCGTGGCGGCGCCGGAGCGTCAAGCCACGACTAGTCAGCCACATCGTAGCCTAGCCCCTTGTGGGCGCCGGCTATGCCGATTGGCGAACACGACCTGGTCAGCGAGATCGTAGCCTAGCCCCTTGTGGGC